>VFQO010000263.1_pt1 | contig 65504 bp, 62 predicted proteins | sample 3512331 | NCBI WGS metagenome assembly VFQO01 (sample SAMN10412371, study PRJNA504923) | tailings metagenome | isolation source: Replicate 3 from Balatoc abandoned mine | place: Philippines: Itogon, Benguet | collected 2017-08-28 | reverse complement strand
GTCCGTCCAATCTCCGCCAAGCATGCTCAAGCTTCACGATTTTTGCAACAGAGCCAGGAAGCGGGCGTACGAGCTTCGGCGATGCGAGATTTCCACCTCGTCGATATCATGCGGAAATATCCCGCACGCAATCTGGGCGCGCAGGCTTTTGTCGACATGCTGCGCTCCTTGCAGCCCCGGCTCTACTCGATCGCGTCGAGCCTGAGATCGACGCCGGGACAGGTGCATCTGACCATGGCTCCGGTTTCCTATCGCCTCTGCGGCGAATGGCGCAAGGGCGTGGCAACCAGCCAGATTTGCGACCGAACGGAAATCGGAAGCCGGTTTGAAGTCTATGTTCATGCCAATGCCCATTTTCGCCTGCCGAAGGATGACGCACCGATCATCATGATCGGTGCTGGAACGGGGATAGCGCCGTATCGCGGGTTTCTTCAGGAGCGGGCGGCGCAAGGCTCGACAGGCCCGGCCTGGCTCTTTTTCGGCGAGCGGAATCGATCGACCGATTTCCTCTATGAGGAAGAATGGGATCGCTTTCTGCAGTCGGGCGCGCTTACCCGGATCGACACGGCCTTTTCCCGTGATGGCGGGGACCAAGTCTATGTGCAGCATCGCCTCGTCGAACGGGCCGGCGAGCTTTGTGAATGGATCGCCAAGGGCGCCCATATCTACGTCTGCGGCGATGCGACCAATATGGCGCCGGACGTGCATCGCGCCCTGATTGCCGTGCTCGAAACGGGCATGGGTCTTGGTGGTGAAGCCGCCGAGGCCTTCCTTGCCGCCATGCAAAACGAGCATCGATATCAGCGTGATGTCTACTGACCCGCAACACATGGCGGGAACCATGAACCCGCATGAGCGACGAGCCCTACACCAGGAGGTTTTGATGTCTGTCCAATCGACCACAAAGATCACAAAGATGGAGCCGTTCGGCGTCGAGGTCGATCTCGACCTGCGCGACGAGAAGAATGACGACGAAGTCGCGCGCCTGTTCAAGGAATATGGCTATCTTGTTTTTCGTGAGCAGGAACTGACCCAGGACCAGCAGAAGAGGGTCATGTCCAAGCTCGGCCCGGTCCTTGAGGATTTCACGACCGTCGGCTATGTCTCCAACACGCGCAAGGACGGCATATTGGGGGACTCGGAGGTGTCGTTCCACCTCGATTTCCTCTACACGCCAGTCCCGCTGCTCGGCATTTCTCTTCACGGCATCGAAGTACCGTATGAGGAAACCTGGACACGCTTTGCCAGCGGGCGCCTCGCGCTCGAGGCGCTCAATCCGGTGACGCGCGAGCGGCTTCGGAGCCTGAAGGGCCTCAACCTCTTCTCGGCCAGCGAGGAAGGGTTGACCGGCCGCCAGCGTATCGAGGGCTATCCGGAAAATGCGCCCCGCGCCGAACATCCGCTAATCCACATCGATCCGATCACGGGCGCGGAAGTGCTTTTTGCCACGCAGCAGAATACCGCCCTCATTATCGGGCTGAGCGAAGCGGAAAGCGAGGATCTGCTCGCGGAACTCCACGAGCATCTCTACGCTGATTCCAACATTTATGAGCATCGCTGGCGCAATGGCGACATCGTGATCTGGGCGAACCAGGCCTATCATCACGCCCGCGGCGGACTCGTCCCCGGCAAGACCCGCACGTTGCAGCGCGTCTGCATCACCGAGGGTGTGGCTGAAGACTATCGTCCTCCCATCCCCGACGATCGTCTGCCCGAGCATATGCGCAAGTAAGAATGCGTTGGCCGTTTCGATGATGGGAGTGCTGCGAGTGAATGTGATGGACTGGAGTGGCCGGGTTGCGCTGGTTACTGGCGCGGGCAGTGGAATCGGCCAGTCCACTGCCAAAGAGTTTGCGGCACTGGGAGCGAAGGTCGCCGTCGTCGATCGCGATGAGCGGGCCGGCGGCGAAACGCTCGAGTCGATCCTGCGCACTGGCGGCGAAGCGATTTTCGTGCCCACCGACGTCACGAGCGAGGAGTCCGTTGCCGCTGCGGTGGCCGAGACCGTCAGCCGGTTCGGGCGGCTGGATGCCGCCTACAACAATGCCGGCATTTCGCCCGATACCGGCACCACGGTGGATTGCACCAAGGCCATGTGGGACCAGATATTCGCCGTCAACGTGACCGGCGTCTGGTTGTGCATGAAATATGAAATCCAGGCCATGCTGAAGACGGGCGGGGGCGCGATCATGAATACAGGATCCGTCTCTTCGCTGCGGGCAGCGCCGCAGCTCCCGGCCTATGTGGCAAGCAAACATGCGGTAATCGGGCTGACCAAGGTCACGGCGCTCGAATATGCCAAGCAGAACATCCGGGTCAATGCGATCTGTCCCGGCGTCATAGAAACACCGATGCTCGCCAAGAAAGCGGCCGAGGGTTTCTTCAGCATCGACGACTATGTCCAGTCGTCAGTGCCCATGAGCCGTGCCGGCCGGCCCGACGAAATCGCCTCGGCGGTCATCTGGGCCTGTTCCGAAGCGGCGTCCTACCTCACCGGAGCGACCCTTTCCGTCGATGGCGGCATGGTGATCGCCTGAAGAGCTGAATTTCACAAATTGTTTTAACGGAGAAGATGTGATGAGCGAGCGTCCAGAATATTTCGATAAGTACAAAACCCTGAAATTCGAACGCTCGGAGGACGGCGTTCTGGTCGTGACTTGGCACAGCAACGATGGCCCGGTCCTTTATGGATCGGAGCATCATTCCGAATGGGCACCGGCTTTCACCGATATCGGCGGCGACCGCGGCAACCGGGTTGTCGTCTTTACCGGGACGGGGGATGTCTTCATCGATCGCCACGGCGAATGGGGTGTGCCTATCAAGACCCCGAGCAACTTCGACGTGCCCTCCTGGGGCGAAAAGATGATGTTTCGTCGTCTCTTCGAGATCGAGGCGCCGCTGATCTGCGCTTGCAATGGACCGGCGTTGATCCACGGCGAGCTGATGGTGCTTGGCGATATCAACCTCGCCTCGACGACCGCGGTCTTTGCCGATGAAGGTCATTTCACGGCAGGCGAAGTTCCCGGCGATGGTGTGCACATTCTGTGGCAGGAACTGCTGGGCACCAACCGCGGCAAATATTTTCTGCTCACCGGTCAGCATATCGATGCTCATGAGGCGCAGCGCCTGGGCGTGGTCAACGAGGTTCTCGAGCCGGCGGCGCTCATGCCGCGCGCGCTGGAACTCGCGCATCAGATGGCAACCTATGACGATCTGACGCTGCGCTATACACGCCAGTGCTTCGTCGATCGCTGGAAGCAGCTGTTCAACGACAGGGTCGGGGTCGGCTACGGCATGGCGCTCCAGGCCCTCTCCCATATGGACCGTGGATGGATGGTCTGGGACAAGAGCAACGAAGGGCAGGAGACCTATTCCAAGCTCCAGCGCCTCTATCCGCAGGATCAGGCAGAGGCTGGCGCCGGCCGCAAGCGCGACGCAGCCTGAGAGTTGCTCGGGACGCGTGAGAAAAGGGGCTCGGGCGTCCCGGGCATAACCCGTGCTGAAAATTGAAGCTGAGAGGAATGGCCTGTGGCGAGCGAAGCAAGGCAACAAGACTATAAGACGATATTGGTGGAAGCGCCTTTCCCCGGGGTGTCGCGAATTCTACTCAATCGTCCGGAAAGCCGCAACGCGCAGAACGCAGCGATGCTCTACGAGCTCAACACCGCTTTTAACAAGGCGGCTCGCGACGACACGGTCAAGGTCATCATCCTCGGCGCGCACGGCAAGCATTTCTCGTCCGGTCATGATCTGAGCGTGCCGGATTTCGTGGCGGAAATGGCGCCTTGGGATCCCGTCGGAACCTGGTGCGGCTTCGGCTGCGACGGGGCCGAGGGCCGCATGGGGATCGAAAAGGAAATGTTCCTTGGGCTTTCCGAGCGGTGGCGCAACATTCCCAAGGTCACGATCGCGCAGGTTCAGGGCAAGGCGATCTCCGGTGGACTGATGCTGATCTGGCCGTGCGATATCATCATCGCGGCCGAGGATGCCGAATTTGCGGACAATACCGCCGATATCGGCGTCGCGGGCGCTGAATTCTTCAGCCATCCCTGGGAACTGGGCATTCGCAAGGCGAAGGAAATGCTCTTCACCAGCGACTTCATCGGGGCGCAGGAGGCGTATCGGCTCGGCATGGTGAACCATGTCGTGCCCAACGCGGAACTGCAGGGCTTCACCGAAGCGATGGCCTGCAAGATCGCGAAAAAGCCTTCCTTCACGCTCAAGCTGCTCAAGGAAGCGGTCAATGCCGCGCAGGACGCGCAGGGTCGGGTAAACGCAATGAGCACCAGTTTCGCGCTGCATCAGCTCAGTCATTCTCACAATGAGCAGATTTTCGGCCTGCCGATCGATCCCACGAATCTGCCGGCCGCGGTGCGGGACAAGGCCGCCTGGAAGGGAAAGCAGGCAAGCGAATGACCTGCCAATTTAATAGAGGAGCCTGCCGATGGCGATAGTAGCGCTGGCCGACATTCCTGCACGCGGCGCGGCGCTGCACGGTGCGGACGCCTGGGCGATCCGGCACGGCGAAGACGTGATAAGCTGGGGCGACCTCGCCGACCGGGCCACGCGGCGCGCCCATGCCTTAAGGGATGCCGGCATAGGCCCGGGCGACCTCGTCACATTGGCGCTCCCCAATGGTTCGGCCTTCTACGAGCTGATGTTCGCGCTCTGGACGATTGGCGCCACGCCGCATGTCGTGTCCTATCGTTTGCCATTGGCCGAACTGCAGGCGATCGTTGAGGTCGCCGAACCCAGGATGGTGATCGCCTCCGACGCGGCGCTGCGCGCAGCCTTTGGCGCGGAGGCAGCCGATTTCGGACGGGACCATCGTAATGGCTCGCCTATAGAGGCTGTGATCGCGCCGCGCTGGAAGGCGATGTCGTCCGGCGGCTCCACCGGCCGGCCTAAGATCATCGTGGCGCCCGGCCCCAATACGATCGATACCGACCGCAAGCCACCGTTGCGTTTCCCTGTCGAAGGACCCATTCTCGCAACCGGCCCGGTCTACCATAATATGCCGGTGACGACGAACATCCAGGCGCTGTTCGAAGGGCATCCGATCATCGGCATGACACGTTTCGATCCTGAGGAGGCCCTCCGGCTGATCCAGGACTATCGCGTCAAATGGACGAGCTTCGTGCCCACGATGATGATGCGGATTTCGCGCCTGCCGCAGGCGGTGCGCGCGCAATATGACGTGTCGTCGCTGGAAACCGTGTGGCACTGGGCCGCGCCCATGCCTTCGGAACTCAAGCAGGAATGGATCGACTGGATCGGTCCTGAAAAGATCTGGGAGCTTTATGGCGGCACCGAAGGGATTGTGACGACCATCCTCAATGGCGAGGAGTGGCTCGCGCATCGCGGATCGGTGGGTCGCGCGCATCTGGACAAGATCAAGATCGTCGGCGAGGCGGGAGAGGAATTGCCACGTGGCGAGGTGGGCGAAATTTTCGCCCTGCCCGCTGGCGGCCGGGGGTCGACCTATGCCTATATCGGCGCTGACGCCCGGACAACACAGGACGGCTACGAGACGCTGGGCGATTTCGGCTGGATGGACGAGGACGGCTACCTCTACATCGCCGACCGCCGCACCGACATGATCGTGTCCGGCGGGGCCAACATCTTTCCCGCCGAAGTCGAGGGCGCGCTGATGGCCCATCCCGGCGTCGAGGGTGCGGTCGTGATCGGCCTGCCCGATGATGATTTCGGGGCCACTACCCATGCCATCGTGCAGCCGACCAAAGAGGCGCAAGGGCAGTTGCATCCGGAGGCATTGCTCGCCTTCCTGCGCGAACGGCTCGTCGCTTACAAGCTGCCGCGCAGCTTTGAATTCGTGACGACCATGCTGCGCGATGACGCCGGCAAGGTGCGGCGCCAGCAGCTGCGCGAGGAGCGCATCGCGGCAAGGCAGGCGTCACGGCCAGAAACCCAGCCTGCCGCCAGCTGAGCCTCAATTCCTTATGTGACCGGGGTTTCCCGGCGGAGACCGACATGACCGACCAGCCGACAGACGCGGACTATATCATCGTTGGCGGAGGCAGCGCCGGCGCCGTGCTCGCCAACCGGCTGAGCGAGGACGGACGGTCCAGGGTGTTGCTGATCGAAGCGGGCGGGCAGGGGCGGTCACTGATCGTGGAGGTGCCGGCCGGCGTGGTTCAACTGATCGGCAACACCAAATATGACTGGCTCTACCCGCAGGACCCGGATCCCACCATCGATAACAGGTCCTTCGCGTGGTCTGGCGGAAAGGCACTGGGCGGCAGCAGCGCGATCAACGGCATGGTCTATGTGCGGGGCACGCGCCGCGACTATGACCGCTGGGCGGAACTGGGGGCGACGGGCTGGGGCTTCAACGACGTCTTCCCTTATTTTATCAAGTCCGAGACATGGGCGGGCGGTCCCAGCCAGGCGCACGGATCGCACGGGCCGCTCTCCGTCGCGCCGATGCGGCCGGGCTTCCATCCGCTGACGCATAATTTCCTCCAGGCCTGTAACGAGATGGGGATTGCGACGCTGCCCGAATATCAGGACGGGCAGATGGAGGGGGTATATCTGACGCACGGATCGCAGCGCGATGGCTGGCGCTGCAGCACGGAAAAGGCCTATCTGCGCCCTGCGCGGTCGCGCAGCAATCTCGAGATCATCGTCGATGCCGATGTCGAGCATGTGGATTTCGATGGCGCGCGCGCCGTCGGCGTGACCTATCGCCGTAACGGTGTAGCCCATACAGCGACGGCGCGCAGGGAAGTGATTCTGTCGGCCGGCGCCATGGGTTCGCCTGCCCTGCTGATGCGCTCGGGCATCGGCCCCGGCGAAACGCTGAAGGAACATGGCATCGCCGTCCTTCACGACGCGTCTCAGGTCGGTGCCAATCTTCAGGAGCACCCCGGCGTCGGCCAGAATAAATATGTGAACCGACCGACGATGAACAGCCGGATGCGCCCGGTCGACATTCTCGGCTATCTGCTGCGCTACGCCTGGAACCGCAGCGGCCCGCTGTCCGCGCCCGCCGTGCCGGCCATGGGCCTGGTCAAGACGCGCCCCGAGTTGGACGAGCCGGATATCCAGTTTCACTTCATGCCGCTTGGCTATGACATGGATCCAAATGCGACATCCTGGGATTCCAAGGGCCTGCCCAAGGAGCAGATTATTACGCTTTACGCCTCGGTCTGCCATCCCGAGAGTCGGGGTCGGGTGGCACTGACTCCCGAGCGCCGCCCGCGCGTCGTGCATCGGCTGTTCGATGACGAGCGCGACATGATGACGATGATCGCGGGATGCAAGCTGATCGACAAGCTCTATCATACCCCGGCGATGCAGCGCCTGGTGACTGGCGACCGCAATCCCAATCCGGTTCCCACGAGCGATGAGGAATGGGCGACCTTTATCCGAGCCAAGGCGGCGCTGGGTTATCACGCTGTCGGGACCTGCAGGATGGGCAGCGACGCGCAGTCGGTCGTCGATCCGGAACTGCGTGTCCGGGGCGTCGAAGGACTGCGCGTCGCCGACGCGTCGATTATGCCGACCTTGCCCAGCACCAACACGAACGCCACGGCGATCATGATCGGGGAAAAGGCGGCCGACATCATCTCCGGGGGCGGCGTCTCCGCGGCGAAGGCGGCCTGATATGAGCGATGAACAGACAATTTCGCAACTGATCCGCATCGAGCGCGCGGATGGAATCGCCATCGTCACCCTGGCTAGCCCGGAAACGGGGAATGCGTTGGGGGTGGACATGGCCGAGGCGCTTTTTGCGGCGGTCCGGGAGGTGGCTGACGATAAGACCGTGCGGTCGGTGTTGCTGACGGCAGAGGGGCGCTTCTTCTGCGTGGGCGGCGACGTCAAGCGCATCGGCGCGGCTGGCGACGATGTCGGCGCATTGCTGGATCGCATCACCGGTCCGCTGCACGCCGCGATCAGCCTGTTGCTGCATATGAGCAAGCCACTGGTGGTTGCCGTGAACGGCCCGGTAGCGGGCGGAGGGCTTGGCCTGGCTGCCGTCGGCGACATCGTTCTGGCCTCCGATACCGCCCATTTCTCGATGGCCTACGCGGCAATCGGCTTTTCGCCGGATGGGGGCGCGACATGGCTGCTGCCGCGTCTCATTGGTCTGCGCAAGACGCAGGAGCTTGCCCTTACCAACCGGAGGTTGACGAGCGCCGAGGCTGCAACGCTGGGTCTGATCACCCGCTCGGTCGCCGGCGACGATCTGCTGCTCGAGGCGATGGAGGTCGCAAAAAGCGTAGCAAAGGGACCCGTCGGTGCCTTCGCGGCGACGCGGCGCCTTCTTCTATCGTCGGGCGCCAACACGCCTGAGACGCAGATGGACCTGGAAGCCCAGAGCGTGCGCGCGCAGGCCATGGGCGGCGAGGGTAGGGAGGGCGTGTCGGCATTCCTCGGCAAACGTGTGGCGGACTTCGTGCTGCCGTGACGAGACGGCCGCAAGCCATGCCGCACCGGATGATGGAGACCATGTGTGAAGATTGAAGGTTTGGCGGCCGTGGTGACGGGGGCCGCGTCGGGGTTGGGAGCCGCCACTGCGGCGATGCTGTCAGCGGCGGGCGCCAGGGTCACCATTCTCGACCGCGATCGCGAAACCGGCGAGGCGCAGGCGCGGGCGATTGCCGGCCAATTCATCCAGGCGGACGTAACGGATGCGGTTGGCATCGGCGCAGCGCTGGACGAAGCGGAAGCCGTGTTCGGGGTGGCCCGGATACTCGTCAATTGCGCGGGGATCGCGCCCGCAATCAAGACGGTCGGGCGTGACGGGAGCGCACACAAGCTTGACGATTTCCGGCGCGCGGTCGAGATCAATCTGGTCGGCACCTTCAATGTTCTCAGCCAGTTTGCCGCGCGTCTGGTTTTGGCGGAGCCGATCGGCGAGGAGCGGGGCGTCATCGTGAACACCGCTTCGGTCGCGGCCTATGACGGTCAGATCGGTCAGGCGGCCTATGCCGCATCCAAAAGCGGGGTTGTCGGCCTCACCTTGCCGGTGGCCCGGGATCTGGCGCGCGAAAAGATACGGGTCATGACGATCGCGCCCGGCATCTTCATGACGCCGATGATGAAGGGGTTTTCGCAAGCCGCGCAGGATAGCCTGGGCCAGCAGGTCCCGCACCCCAGCCGCTTGGGACAGCCGGAAGAATATGCCGATCTCGTTCGAGCCATCATCGCAAACCCCATGCTGAACGGCGAAGTCATCAGGCTCGATGGCGCGATCCGCATGGGGCCGCGATGACACGGGGCTCAGAGACTGAGAGAGCCCTGCCACCCGCCGATCTTCGTGGCAAAGTCGCCCTCGTCACCGGCGCAGGTAGCGGGATCGGCCGGCAGACGGCGCAGGATTTAGCGAGAGCCGGGGCGATCGTGTTCGCGGCAGACCGTGCGAGCGAGGCCTGCGCCGAAACCTGCTCGGCTTGCCCCGCCACGATGACGCCGCTGACCTGTGACGTCACCAGCCTGCCGAGCGTCCAGGCAGCGATGGACACGATCTGGCAATCGCAGGGCGGCCTCGACATCCTGGTCAATTGTGCCGGCGTCTATTCCATGCAGCCGATCATGGAGATTAGCGAGGCGGAATATGACCGGGTCCTGTCGATCAATCTTAAAGGGCTTTTCTTCGTCACCCAGGTCGCCGCTGGGTACATGATCCAGGCAGGCAGAGGCGGAGGGATCGTCAACATCGCTTCGGCGGCGGGACGCAGGCCATCGATAGGATCGCTGGTTTATTCCGCCAGCAAAGCGGGGGTCATCAGCATGACGCAGGGCATGGCCCAGGAACTTGCCGTTCACGGGATACGCGTCAATGCCATAGCGCCCGGGACCGTCGAGACGCCGATGTGGGACGCGGTCAAGATCGCCTATGGACAGGATCAGCCGTGCGACGTGCCGACCGTCGAAGACTCGATGCTGGCCGTGACGCCGCTCGGGCGCCTCTGCCAACCCCAGGATTGTGCCGACGCCATCTTATATCTCTGCGCGGCGCAGAGCGCCTTCATCACTGGGCAGACGCTCAATGTCGATGGGGGCATGTACTTCAACTGATTGCCACAACCACCTGGGGAAAGGTTCGCAAAAAATGGGGCAACTCGAAGGACGCCGCGCGCTGGTGACCGGTGCTGCCGACGGCATCGGTAGGGCGATTGCGGAAACATTCGCGCGCGAAGGCGCCCGGGTTCTGGCTGTCGACATATCCGCTGAAAAGCTGGTGAACGCCTTTGGCCGCAGCGTTGCAATAACTCCGATGGTGCAGGACATCGCAGCGGAGAAGGCTGCGGAAACCCTCGTCGCCCATGCGGTCGATGTGTTGGGCGGGCTGGATATATTGGTGAACAATGCCGGCGTTCCAGGCGATCTCGCGCTGCTTCATGAGACGACCGACGCCAACTGGAGTCGCGTCTTCGCCGTCAATGTCGACGCGGTTTTCCGTTTGACGCGGGCGTGCGTGCCATTGCTGCGGTCGAGCGAACATGGACGCATCATCACCACCGCATCGGTCTGTGCCGAATATGGCCTGCGGCTGCAGGGCGCCTATGTCGCGTCCAAACATGCCGCATCGGGCTTGATGAAAGGCTTCGCAATCGAACTCGGGCCTTATGGAATCACGGCGAACTGTATCAATCCGGCGAACACCGTCACCGGCATCACGCGCGACTGGTTTTCCCCCGCCCAATCCGCCGAGGGCAAGGCCTATCTGGACAATGCCACGGTGCTCGGCCGCTACAGCCAACCGGCAGATCTTGCAGCGGCTGCCCTCTATCTGGCGTCCGACGGCGGCGGCTATGTGACCGGTCAATCCATCACGGTCGATGGCGGGATGACCTGCCGGTTGCCCTCCCTGTCGCATGCGACGCGTTACGAAGACGGATGAGCAAGATGGCCGCCGTCAATCGACGGTAAATGCGGCTTCTGTCTTCGACCTGATCTCGTCTAGCGTCACCCCCGGAGCCAATTCGGTCAATTTGAAAGGCGCGGATCCGCGCCGGGCTCGTTCGAAGACCGCCAGGTCGGTGATGATCATATCGACCACATCGGCACCGGTGAGCGGAAGGCTGCACGCCTTGCGGAATTTGGCCTCCCCGCCTTTAGATACATGATCCATCAGGACGATGATGCGCGCGACGCCGGCGACAAGGTCCATCGCCCCGCCCATGCCCTTCACCATCTTGCCGGGGATCGTCCAATTGGCGAGGTCGCCATTCTCGGCAACCTCCAGCGCGCCCAGGATCGACAGGTCGACATGGCCGCCGCGGATCATCGCGAAGCTTTCGGCGGAATTGACGAAGGATGCCCCGGGAAGGGCTGTAACCGTCTGCTTGCCGGCGTTGATGAGGTCCGCGTCCACCTCGCTTTCCAGCGGGAAGGGACCAACTCCCAGCATACCATTTTCGGACTGGAAGGTCACCTCGATGCCTTCGGCCAGGAAATTGGGCACGAGCGTCGGCACGCCGATGCCCAGATTGACATAGTCGCCATCCTGGAGCTCGCGCGCGGCGCGAGCAGCGATATCGTTTCGGGTCCAGGCCATCAAACGGTCTCCGTCCGGATCGTGCGCTGCTCGATCGGTTTCACATAATCGGTTCCGACCAGGATCCGGTCCACATAGATGCCGGGCGTGTGGACATGATCGGGATCGATCTCTCCGGCAGGCACCAGTTCTTCAACCTCGACCAGCGTGATCTTGGCCGCCGTCGCGGCGATCGGGTTGAAGTTGCGCGCCGTCTTCCGGAATATCAGATTGCCCTTGGTGTCGGCCTTCCACGCCTTCACCAGCGCGACATCGGCGAACAGGCTCGTCTCCATGATGTAGCGCTCGCCGTTGAAGCTCCGCTCCTCCTTGCCATCGGCGACTTGGGTGCCGATGCCGGTCTTCGTGAAGAAAGCCGGTATCCCCGCGCCGCCGGCCCGGATGCGTTCGGCGAGCGTACCCTGTGGATTGAATTCAAGCTCGAGTTCGCCGGAAAGATGTTGGCGGGCAAACTCCTTATTCTCTCCGACATAGGAGCTGATCATCTTCCTGATCTGGCGCGATTGAAGCAGCAGTCCGAGGCCGAATTCGTCCACACCGGCATTGTTCGATATCACTGTCAGGTCGCGAACGCCCGAATCGCGCGTGGCGAGGATAAGCTTTTCCGGAATACCGCAGAGACCGAACCCGCCGGCGACGATGGTCATGCCATCGAATAGTAGGCCTTCGACGGCGGCCTGCGCGCTTGCAACGATCTTGGGCAAATATCCTGTCCTCGCGGTTTGGCGCGGTCTGTCGGTCGGGAAAATCGCAATGCCTGCCCCGCGCTCCTGAGACCTTATTATGCCGGTAGCACCCGCATTGCAGTCCCTCCTCAGCGGGACGCCGGTCCCCCGCCGAGGGGATAGAGCGCAACCATGCAAGGCGTATAACCGGAGGCGAGATAGGATGAGGAAGGCAGCACATGACCCTGGAAACCCCCGAACGCATTCAATCGATGTGGGAAGCGGCCGCCACGCAGATGCGCGAGCGCCGGCATCCGGGCGACTTTCCCGCGCTTCCCGATATTCCCGCCGCTCGCTATACGAGCGACGCCTTCTACGAACTGGAGAAGAAATTTCTCTGGTCGCGGACCTGGCTGTTCGTTGGCCTGGCGCACGAGTTCGAAGAAACGGGCAGCTACCGCACCTATACGCTCAATGATGCGCCCGTGGTGGTCATGCGCGGCCGCGACGGCGACCTGCGCGCCTTCCACAATGTCTGCCAGCACCGCGGATCGCTCTTGATGAAGGATGAGGGCGGCGTGGCGCGCAACATGCGCTGCCTCTATCACTGCTGGACATATGATCTTGATGGCAAGCTGACCTTCGTGCCCGACGAGCATTATTTCTCCGGCCTGGACAAGGCCGAACGTGGTCTCAAGCCCATCCGCTGCGAACAGTTCGGCAGTCTCGTCTTCGTGAATTTTGATGCGGAGGCCGAGCCGCTCCTCGATTTCCTGACGGACATCCCGGCACTCTGGGCCGATATCCCGCTGAACGATCTGCGGCTCTTCGATCGCTTCAGCTTCGAGGTGGACTGCAACTGGAAGTGCCTGCAGGATAATTTCGCCGAGAACTATCACGCGAAATATGTCCATGAGAACACGATCGACAAGGTCATCGATTCCAAGACATCTGCGCTGCAGATGCTCCGGGGCGGACACAATGCCATCGTTATCAAGTCGCGCGGCATGCTGACCAGCGGCATGGGTGCGGCGTTCTTCAAGTCGGAAAACGACACCGCCGAAGAGCAGGCCAGCAAGCTTGCCGAAATCTCCCGTAGCGGCCAGCGCAGCTATAACGTCTTTCCCAACGCGACTTTCCCGGTTGCAGAATATCTGTTTCCGATAGTGATGGTATGGCCCATCGATGCGGGTCGCTGCAAGGTTGAGGTGTCGTTCGTTAAGACGGGCGAAGGGCCAGCCAATGAGCAGCTCGACCAGGACACGCTGACTTTTTTCAAGCGTTTCATAGGCGAAGACCTGAATGCCCTTTCTGGAATGCACAAGGCGCTGGCGCATGGCGGCATCGATTCTATCCCGCTCTGCTGGTCTGAGCAGTTCATCTATAATCATGAGCAGCACATCGACGAGATTATTGGTCGGGAGAATATCCCGCAGGGGCTGGCGGTCGTAAGACTCGATCTTCCTTATGCATCCGGGTGAGCCGGACCGCCTATTTGAACGAAAGCTGATCGCACAGTGCTGAGACCTAACACAACGTTTTGTCTAAATTGGGGCTTAGACAATACTGTGCCCGGAGAACAAGCTCCGAAACGCGCTGGTTGAACAAGCGCCTCAGGGTTGATTCAGTCGCCTCGTGCTGGCCGAGGCAGATCTTCCTGACGATGTCGACGCGCTCTCGCGGGTTATGGACTATTGGGTCAAGGCGCATCTGAATAGGGTCTCTGGCCGATGCCAGAGACGGTGCCGCCGGCAGCGCCAGCTTTTCGCGTACGAACGCTGCATTTAGCACCAGATTCTATGCGGGCAAGGCCTGCCGCACCCACCTGACAATGGCAGTGGCTGGCATCGCGCCAGACTGGCGGGCAACCTCACGCCCCTTTGAAAACAGGATCAGGGTCGGGATCGAACGGTTTCCATAGCGGGCACGGCCTGTTCGGATTCGGTATCCAGCTTCCCTAGACGCACTCTCGGTTCGAGTTGGCCGGCGGCCGCCGTGAAGGCTGGAGCCATCTGCTGACAAGGACCGCACCACGTTGCCCAGAAGTCGACGAGCAGCGGAATGTCGCTTTTGGTAGCGTGTGCACATCGAAGTTGGCTGCGGTGAGAACCAAGGGCTGCTTTAGGAATAGCTGAGATCCGCATCGGCCGCACTTTCCTCCCGCGAGAAGCTTATCCTTCGGCACCCAATTTCCAGTCGAGCACGACGGGCACATCACGATCATCGCACCCGAATTTGTCATTTGGTCAACTCGTAACGCTGGGATGGGACCGCGGAACTCAAATATAAGTCGCAGGCCTGACGACTTTGAGAATGCCGATTCGTGCAAGCCTTGGAAAGCGAGCTGGATCTGGGCCGGATAACAACCAGCGTTACGGCTCTCTTGCACTTTCGCTCAGAAAATCAGTTTCCAGATGCCTGCTACCTAGAGAGCTACCTAGCCACCAAAGAGGATGGAATTCCCAATCGTAGAGATGATCTAACTATATAGAATTATTTGGAAATTTGGTGGACGCACTAGGGCTCGAACCTAGGACCCGCTGATTAAGAGTCCGATCGTCTTGTTTTACTTCAATCACTTAGCTGCAAACTAACGCGCCATTTGGCTCTTATTTGCACAAACTCCGGCTAATACTGCAAACTGGAAAATCGCTGCTTCAGGGGCCATTTCCTTGCACCCCATATAGCGCCATCCGCTCGATCTTAAAAGCTTCGAGGGCCAATCCTGCGGACATTCTGTCAGCTGCACTTCCCTGGTATCCCCTCCGGCAACAACGGCTCACGGCGATCCGGCGTTGCCTTTCAAGGCTGTGTCGTTCGGTCGCTGACGTGCCCTTCCTATTGAAGTTTAGGCTGATCCAAACGCCGGTTTCCGTTCGCGCGCGGCCGCGGGTCGATAAACCGTATTGGTTCAAAATACCGTCACTAGCTCGGTTTCGGAAATCCGAGCTTCAGCGCCATCGTAGCGAAAATTCAGTCAGTTTCGCGTTCACAGTTTCAAAGAGTAGCCGCCACTTGCGGGATGCGTCGGCAACTAGATCGGGCAGTTATTCGGTAGGCTCCTAGAAGCCTATGGCTCGACCGAACTTCTTCCTATCTGGGCACAGAATGTCCCAGCCGCTTGTTGCGCTCAAGGGGGCGGGCGCTGAGTTGCTGCGTGCGGGCACCTCAATGCTATGATGAGGCATATAAGTGCCGCTTATGGTCGTTGCCCGTTTCCCGATAGAGCGTCGTCTCGTGCGATGGGCAAAGCTATAACGACATAAACATACCTTTATATCGTGCTTGACGCAGCATTTCTAACCCGCGATTGAGCAACAGCGAGGTGACCCATCCCAAGCGTGGCGGCAGGGCGAAGACGGGAAGCCGGAGGATGCCCCTCAGGGTAGATTCTGGCTCCGACCCCGCAACTGCAAGCGGCGAGCGGCGCATATGCCGATGTTGGCATCATCCGATTCCGCTCCCGCGCCCTACGGAGGAATTGATGAGCACCAGTCCCATAAGCGCCGCCCACGCCCACCTCGAAAGCTATTTCACCCGATCTCTTTCCGAAGCCGATCCGGCCGTGTTCGCCGGTGTCGCGAATGAGCTCGATCGCGAGCAGCACCAAATCGAGCTGATCGCATCCGAGAACATTGTCTCCAAGGCGGTGCTGGAGGCGCAGGGTAGCGTCTTCACCAACAAGTACGCCGAGGGTTATCCGGGCAAGCGCTATTATCAAGGCTGTCACCCATCGGACGAGGTGGAGCAGCTCGCGATCGATCGCGCCAAGCAGCTCTTCAACTGCGGCTTCGCCAACGTCCAGCCGCATTCGGGTGCGCAGGCTAACGGCGCGGTGATGCTGGCGCTGACCAAGCCTGGCGACACAATCATGGGCCTCAGCCTCGATGCCGGCGGCCACCTAACCCATGGAGCCCGTGCGGCGATGAGTGGCAAGTGGTTCAACGCGGTCCCATATTCTGTACGCCCTGACGACCACCTGATCGACTTCGACCAGGTCGAGCGGCTGGCCAAGGAGCACGAGCCGAAGCTCATCATCACCGGCGGCTCGGCCTATCCGCGGATCCTCGACTTTGCGCGCTTCCGCGCGATCGCGGACGAGGTCGGCGCACTGTTCATGGTCGACATGGCGCATTTCGCCGGGCTCGTCGCGGGCGGCGTACATCCAACGCCCTTCGGCCACGCCCATGTGGTGACCACGACCACGCACAAGACGCTGCGCGGCCCGCGTGGCGGTGCGATCTTCACCGACGACGAAGCTATTGCCAAGAAGATCAATTCAGCTGTCTTCCCTGGCCTTCAGGGTGGCCCTCTGATGCATGTGATTGCCGCAAAGGCAGTGGCGTTTGGCGAAGCACTGCAACCCGAATTCAAGGCGTATGCCGGTGCTGTCGTCGAGAACGCCAAGGTGTTGGCGGCCACGCTCAAGGAGCGCGGCGCGGATCTCGTTGCCGGTGGCACGGACACTCATCTCGCGCTGGTCGATCTCCGTCCACTCGGCGTTACCGGTAAGGATGCGGACGAGGCGCTGGAGCGGGCGGGGATCACCTGCAACAAGAACGGCATCCCCAACGATCCAATGCCACCTGTCAAAACCAGCGGTATCCGCGTCGGCTCGCCGGCAGGCACCACGCGCGGCTTCGGCACGGACGAGTTCCACGAAATAGGCAACATGGTCGCCGACGTGCTCGATGGGTTGCGCGAGAATGGAGAACAGGGCGACGATCAGGTTGAGCGGAACGTCCGAGAGCGGGCCCGTGCACTGTGCGAGCGCTTCCCGATTTACCCGGAGCTTTGAGCACTCGAGGGGCGGGCAAATGCCTGCCCCTTATTTCCCGTGATCCGGATAGCTCACAACACGGCCCACTGATCGGAAGGTTTCGTCCGGATACCTCAACGATCAGCTGATCTGCCGGATCGTAAAAACCTCGGCTATCGGCTGATTGTCTCCTGTCCGCACAAGCCGGCAATGATGCGAAAGAGTCTGGCTACCTGGCTTGAGGTCGCCGAGCCCTTGAGCATATCGTTGATCGACAAGGCCAACCGTCAGGGTCTCGCCTGGGTCAAGATTCCCAGCGAAGAAGATGTCGCGCCGCACGGTCGTTGCCGTTTGCGCGCAGTCGCGAGCGAACTGCCATTCCGCGCGATCCACAAATGAGGCGAAGCTGCTGAAATAGAGAAAACCCGCGCCGTTGAAATCCTGTGCCGGGCAAGGATCGATCGGGACAACTGGTGTCCCTATGGGGCGGTCCAGCGCAAAGCCCATATGCTCTTTAAGATGGCCCGCGCGCATGGCAGCCGCCCGACCGGGAAGGTCTTCCCGGCCGCGATAGGGTTCCGGCTTGGGCAGGCCCGGCACGACGAAACGCGAAACAGTGTGATTGCCGCCGGTTAGCCCCCTCCGGACAAAGACCGATACCATTTCAACCTGCCCGATAGGGCGGCCGGCCACGAGCAACCGATGGCGGCTCAACATCTGGGTCTGAGTCACGCGTCGCAGGCGCGATCGCACCATCAGCTCATCGTTCTCCCGAGCAGAACCGAAATCGCCATCCTGAATCGAAATCGCGCAGAATGCGGCATAGACGGGGTCTCCGCGCTCATCGATGAAGCTCGGAGCCTTCTGGCCGGCCAAGTTCGCGAGCATCATCCAGTGCTGGTGCCCAAGCTGCTTGAGCAACCACGTCTCCGAGAGACCTTGCAGGCTCAACTGCGGCATGCCGAGCAGGATCGTCTCCCTGCGGCTGCTCAGCCACGAAGACGTTTGCGCCGCCCGAGGCGTTCCGGTTGGGCTGGGCGGCACGACGGGGGATGCCACCGGGTCATAGCCACAATGCTCGCAGCGATCCTGCAACCGGCCAAAGGCGCTCAACAACAATTTCTGGCCGCACGCAGGGCAGGGTTCGCGCAAGGCGTCATGATGAACCTTGCCGATGGGGCGGACAGCGCCCGTCATGCCGGTATCTCGATGTGGCTGGTTGCTGAAACGGGAGCACATCCGATCAACGGCCGGTCAGACAAGTCCCAGACTGTTTCCCGGTGTCCGTCGAACTCAATCTGTACAGCGAGATCCTGGGTGATAATGCCGATCGGCGCGGCTGCGATGTCTCTGGTATGAAACCGGGCTAGAACCGCATCTAACTGATCGGGGCCGACCGCGAGCAGATAGCCGAAACTCGGAAAAGTCTGGAGCCAGCGCTCCATCCCGACGCCTGGTGGCATTGGGATCGCATCGATGTCGATAATTGCACCAACGCCTGAACATTCTGCGAGCATCGTTGCAGTGCCGACGATGCCACCCTGGCTGATGTCCTTGGCCGCTCTTGCAAGCCCAGCTTCGGCGATCTCCGGCAGCAACTCGAGATCACCGCGCAGGCGCGCGGTTGGCGCGGAGGTGGCCGCATCCCAGTTTGGATAAGGGTCGCGATACCGACCACGCAGATCGATGGCGGCCACCAGATGATCGCCTGGTACTGCATCGAAGCTCGTCAGCAGCTTCTTCGCGCGACCGAGAATCGAGAGCGCAAGCTGGCTGTTCTTCGTCCGTAGATTACTATGCCCACCGACCATAGGGACATCAAAGGCGCGCGATGCGTCACGCAAGCCCTCGAGGATGGGCAGGGCACCGTCTTGTCCGTCCGACCAGACGGCATTCACCGTTGCCAGGGGACGACCGCCCATCGCCGCGATATCGGAGACGTTGACCATCACGCCGCACCAGCCCGCGAACCAGGGATCGCTGGCAACGAACTCGTTGATGAATCCCTCGATCGCGAACAGCAGATAGCCGTCGCCATCGGGGATCGCAGCACAATCGTCACCGACCGCGATTGCACCGGTGTCTATCCCCAGGGACTTCACCACCTCGGCGATGTCTGCCTTGGCGACGAAGCTGCGGCTCTCGCGCAGCGATCGGGCGAGAGCGCCCAGGTCAATGCCTGCCGTGCTCATCCGCGTCCGCGGGACAGGAAACCCACCTGGGGCGTATCGAAGGGCGGATAGTATTCCAGATCAGCTTCCATTCGGTGATGCGGCCTGCCAAACAGGTCGAACTCCTTCATCGAGCGCCAATGCAGCCGCTGGAAGAGAAGGCCGTTCTGGCTCTGCACATTCGCCAGAAAGCGTCTACATCCACGGGCATGCGCCGAGGAAACAGCCAGGCGAATGAGGTCGGAACCGATCCGCCCACCAGCGCGACCTCGATAGGCCTGATCGACGGCGAGGCGGGATCCCCACCATGTGTGGAGCTCGGTCGGATCCTCGTGGATCCGCACCGTGCCTACCACCCGGGAAGCTCCAATCTCGTCCTGCGCAACGGCCACCAGCGCGATGGCGATCTCGTCAATCTCGTCGCGATCGTCCGCCGCGAAAACCCCTTGCTCCTCGCAAAAAATTTCACGTCGCAGCGCAAAAGCCGCGGCGCGCTCCCACTCCGCTGTCGCCCATTTGATGCGCACCGAAGGTGCCGGCACGGTCTGTTGCGCTACGGCGCTCATGACGCGCGCCGTTCATAGGTCGAAAGAGCCGAGCAAGCGCCGCATCGCCCGCACCCCGCCTTGATATCGCTCGACTGCATGCCCGCGTCGCGCAGCATCACACCGAGCGGCTGGAGCACGCTGTGCATGAAGGTCGGTTTCGGCGACGGATGGCTCTCGAGTGGAGTACCCGCGATCGGAACGAAGGGCACCACGAACGGATAGACCCCGATCTCGACAAGCCGTCGGCAGACCTCGAGGAGGTCCTCGCGACTGTCCCCGAGGCCCGCGAGGATGAATGTCGAGACCTGTCCCCATCCGAACACCTCGATCGCGGCTTGGAAGGCGTCGAAATAGCGTTCGAGCGAGACCTGGGCCTTGCCGGGCATGATGCGTGCGCGAACCTCTGGCGTCACGACCTCGAGATGCATGCCGAGCGAGTCGACGCCGGCATCCTTCAGACGCGTGAACCACAGATCGTCGTCTGGCGGCTCACACTGGGCCTGGATTGGCAGATCGACTGCAGCCTTCACGCCCGCGGCGCTCTCCGCGAGGATCGCGGCGCCTCGATCGGCGCCCGGTGGCGTGCCGGTTGTCATGACCATGTGGCGCACATGGTCCAGTTCGACAGCGGCCTTGGCGACCTCGGCCAGCTGGGCGGGCGTCTTGCGCTCTATCGTCCGGCCAGCCGCCAGAGACTGGCCGATTGCGCAGAATTGGCAGGCCTTGGTGCGGCTCTGGTAGCGTATGCAGGTCTGCAGGATCGTCGTAGCCAGGACATCGCGGCCGTGCAGGGTAGCGATATGCGAATAGGGAACCCCATCCGCTGTCGAAAGCTCATAGAATTTGGGCTTCGTGGGGAAGGAAATCGCGGCGAGTTGCACGCCGTCCCGGCTCAGTCGGCTCAGGCCCGCCGCGTCAGGACTGTCCGCCTGGTAGGGGCTCTCGAAAGCCGGCGCATTGTGAACCGGCACCATCACGGTGGTACCGTCGATCGTCACCGGCATATGGTCGGAAGGGCCGGCGCCACCGCGCCGGCTAACCCCCGAGCTCTTGGGATCGACGAGCCGAATCCCGAAGGACTGCAACTCGTTGATCAAGGACTCAGTCGACATTCTCGAGTGCCCCCTGATCTTCGCCTGCCTCCGTGTTCACCACGGCATGAGGGACGGTGCGGATCGAACCGGCGCGGCGCATCGGGACTGCCGGCTGGTCGTTGATCAGGAGCGACAGGAGTTCGGGACGAGCATAGTGTCCGACCGAATCCATCATGCGCTTGCGCTTGATGATGAGGCTCATGTCCAGGTCGGCGACCAGAAGGCCTTCACCCGACGTCAGCGGCGGGACGACATGCTTGCCTTCCGGCGAGATGATCGCCGTCATGCAGCCGCCGCGCAGGCCGCGCTGCAGCCCTTCATCGGGCGAGATGGATGCGATCTGCTCCTCGGTCAGCCAGCCCGTCGAATTGACCACGAAGCAGCCGCTTTCCAGGGCATGGTGTCGGATCGTCACCTCGGTCTGTTCGCCGAATATGTCGCCGACAAGCGAGCCCGGGAACTGCCCGGCGTGAATTTCCTCGTGCTGCGCCATCAGCGCGTAGCGCGCCAGCGGGTTATAATGCTCCCAGCAGGCGAGCGCGCCGACCCGGCCCACGGCGGTGTCGACAACCTTGAGGCCGGCACCATCGCCGCCGCCCCAGATCATGCGCTCATGGAAGGTGGCGGTCAGCTTGCGGCGCTTGAGCAGGAGCTGGCCATCGGTGTCGAAGATCAGCTGGGCATTGTAGATTGTGCCATGGTCGAGTTCGTTGACGCCGAGCACGATGACCATCTTGTGCCGCCGTGCGGCCTGGCTGACCGCCTCGGTGACCGGGCCGGGCACCACGACGGCATTTTCATAGAAGCGCATATGGTCGCCACCGCTGGTCATCGGCGGGCGCACGAAGGAGAAATAGGGGTAATAGGGGACGAACGTCTCGGGGAAGACGATAAACTGGACGCCCTTTTCGGCGGCATCGGAGATCGCTGCCAGGACGCGATCGAGCGTGCCCAGCGGTGTTTCAAGATCGGGGGCGATCTGTACGGCGGCAGCTCGGATCACACGTTTTTCAGACATGACTTTCCTCTCAGGTTGCAGGGACAATTTCGCTCTTTTGGCAAGGGGCAGGTGCAACCAACCCGCGATATGAAACGGGAAATTGATTGGATATGATGCAGTCAATGCCCACATCATTGCGGCGATAGTGTCGACTCATGATGCCGTCTTATGTCCGTTCATTCTCCTATCATGAGGCCTAAACCCCTTGCGGAAAGCCGTCAACACAACTGCTTGGGTTTCTTATCATTCCGCGCTGCACAATGCCGTCAACCAGCGCGCTGCCACCTGTCATGAGAAGCTCCTGTCGGGCTGGCCTCAGTGCGCGCAACACTGTACGGTCAATCCATCATAGACTTTGAAGCAATGAGCTCATGCACGACTGGACGCCCGATCTTTCAACCTCAGCCAGGCCGCGTTACCTCGCCCTTGCCGACCGTATCGCATCGGACGTGCAGGCCGGGCGCCTGGTCGCGGGCGACCGTCTGCCCGCCCAGCGCTTGCTTGCGGCGCGTCTGGGGATCGACTTCACGACCGTAGCCCGCGGTTATGGAGAGGCGCAGAAACGCGGCTTGGTCGAGGCGCGGCAGGGGCAGGGGACTTTCGTCCTGCCGACTCAGCGCACGGCAGCGCGGTCTGACGTGACCACGCTATCCCGGGCTCATGCAGACGACACCGATCTTTCGATGAACCTGCCGCCGGAGCCGCACAATCCTGAACTGATCGAGCGCATGCGAGCTGGTTGGGATGCGATCGGACAGGATATTCTTCCGATGCTCCGTTACCGATCCTTTGGTGGAGGAACGCGTGACAAGGAGGCGGCGCTGCATTGGCTGGCGCGTCGCGGCCTCGTTCCCGCCATCGAGCAGGTCTATGTCACCCCAGGCGCACACGCTGCGTTGCTGGGAATTCTGAGCGCTCTTACCAAGCCTGGCGATGTGCTGCTCAGCGAGAACCTGACTTATCCGGGTGTAAGGGCCGTCGCGGCGCTCGTCGGCGTAGATCTCCACGGCCTCCCGATGGATCACGAAGGGATTGACCCGGAGGCATTCGCAGACGCCTGCGCGCGCTTTTCGCCCAAGGCCCTCTATCTGAACCCCACGCTTCAGAATCCGACCAACCTCACCATCTCGCTCGCGCGTCGGCAGCAGATCGTGGAGATCGCCCGGCGCTTCGATGTCGCAATCATCGAAGACGATGCCTACGGCTTCATCGCACAGGGGACGCCGCCGACCATCGCATCCCTGGCGCCGGATCTCACCTGGTATGTTGCCTCGCTGGCAAAATGCATCGGAGCAGGATTGCGCACGGCCTATGTCGTCGTGCCGGAGAAGCGGTCGACCTGGGGGTTCGCATCGGCGGTGCGTTCAGCGACCGTCATTGCCTCGCCTATCACCCTGGCTCTCGCGACACGCTGGATCGAAGATGGAACCGCCGATGCCATCCTGCGCGCAGTTCGCGTCGAGACGGAGGAACGACAGAAACTCGCGCACCGGATCCTTGCCGACCAACGCCTTGAAGGAGATCCGGACAGCTTCAACATCTGGTTGTCACTTCCCGCCGGATGGACGCGGTCGGCTTTTGTCGGTCACATGCGCTCGACGGGCGTGGGGATCGTCCCGAGCGACGCGTTCACCGTGTCCGGAACCCCGCCGGAAGCGGTGCGCATTTGCCTTGGCGGACCAGCGCCGCGCTCGACCGTGGAGCGAGCCCTCGAATGCGCAGCGCACGCATTGGAGGCGATGCCGGCTACGGTGACTTCATTCCTCTGAGGCGCGGATTCGGCCAGATGGCGGGGCGATAGACCGCGCCGGATCTCGCCCAAACCCAAATAACAGGAGAGAGTATGTCCGCGAACCGCGAACGGTCGGTGGTCAGTGAATGGCGGGGAGGCCTTTCCTGTGAGGTGCAGGCTGGGCGGTTCACCCTGGTCGTGGATGAGCCCGAAAATGTGGGCGGTACCGACCGCGGGCCGCAGCCGACCGAGCTCTTTCTATCCTCGATCGCCTCCTGCTTTACGCTGGCATTGGCCTTCAGCGCCCGCAACCGATCGGTCGTTGTTGATGCAATCAATGTCACGGCGACGGGCATCTATGACGGGCCGCGCTTTAGTGCCGTCCGTATCGATGCGCGCGTCGCTTGCGACCCGGCCGCGTTGGACGGTCTCATACGACAGGCGCAGCGGGTCTGCTACGTTACCAACACGCTAAAATCCGATCTCGATATCGTGATCGCCCACGAGTTGATCGCAACGTAATTTCAAGCAAGGCGCTCAAATCTCACAAGCTGGCAGAGCTGTGGAAATGGCGAAATGCAATGTTGCGTTGATAAATTGCGCCGATGACTGTCATCGTATTTTCCATCTGACCTCGGTCGACTGACGAGCCCGCAAGGAATCCTCGGGCGCTGACTTGGAAAATCCCACCAACAATAATGGCTTAACAAGGGCGCGCGCAGTCGATCCCTCTCCGGATCAAGGGGCTTTTTGCGTGCTAGCCGCGAGTCTCGCCATTGACGATATGTCGTATGGGAATTACATCATTCACTATAGTATCAAAAAGAACGAGTAAGGAGAGCGGCGCTTATGCCCGCCAGCCAGCTTCCCACCTTCCTTGACCTCCCCGCAAGATCATCGAAGCCCCGCAAAACCGGTATCACCCATATCCTCGACAAAGGCAGTACGACGAACGATGTCCAGGCGATCCTGGAATCCGCTGCGCGCTATATCGACGTCTGGAAGTTCGGCTTTGGTACCTCATACGTCGACCCGACTGCGCCGGCAAAAATCGCGCTTCTGAAAGCCGCCGGCATCAAGACCTGTACCGGGGGCACTCTGCTCGAAATCGCGTGGCTACGAGGACGCACCGAGGCCTTCTTCGAATTTGCCGCTGAAAGGGGCTTCGACTGCGTTGAGGTTTCCGATGGTGCAACCGACATTCCCTTCCACGACAAGCTCGCTCTGATCGAACGCGCGAACGCCCTCGGGTTCGAGGTTCTCTCCGAGATCGGCAGCAAGGATCCCACCAAACGCCTGACCTCGGTCGAATGGGTCAGCCAGCTTGAGACGGACGCCCAGGCCGGCGCACGCTGGATCGTGATCGAGGGGCGGGAAAGCGGAACCGTCGGCCTGTATGACGAATATGGCAAAATCCGGAACGATATCCTCCATGCAGTCACGCGCAGCAGGTTCGTCGACAAGCTGATCTTCGAAGCTCCGCAACGGGCGCAGCAGGCCTTTCTGATCCGGGAGTTCGGTCCGGAGGTCAACCTGGGCAACATTCTCGTCGACGACGTGATCAGCCTTGAGACCCTGCGTCTGGGACTGCGCGCTGACACGCTCCAGCTGCTGGCCGACGTCGATAGGGAGGGGCGCCGCGTTGTTCACGCTTGACCCCTCGGCGCAGAACATCATGCCTACACGCTATCGGCAGGTGGCAATCAGCAGCGATGTCGAGAGCCTGGAACCGGCATGGCTGGAGCAGCACTTCCTCGGGCGTGAAGCCTATATGCGCACGCGATTCATCGTCGCCCGGCTCGGCGAAGAATGCGCGCTCGTCGAGGTCGATCGTCCTGAGAGCAAGGCGCTCTTCTCGGTCATCACGGGCGTTCGGGTCGTCGCTCCGGCGGCCAGCTGTCGATATTTCTACGAACCCAGGATCGATACCGCCATTCCGTCCCAACTTGCACTGGTGGCGGTCAAGAACCCGGACGTGCCCTGCGTGATCGTGGAGGGCGAGTACGGCCATGTGAGCTTCATCCTCAATCCGGCGCCGCTGCTCCTCAATGTCTTCGACATTGTCCCGCCCTTTCCGTCGAAGCTGCTCGATCAGGTGGAAAGGGTTCTTGCGGTGGCCGAAGACCTGCCGCCGATCGTGCCAGTTCCGGTCCTGGTCGACAGCCGAGAAGAACTCGCAGCGCATGTCAGTCCGCTACCCGCCGAGGTGCTGGTGCCTTGCCGCGGATCAGGCCTCGAATTTCCAGACACGAAGGTCGCCTATCTCGACGAGCGTCCACGCAAGGTGGACTGGATTCTCCTCGGCTGCGACCGGTCGCAGCAGATCCACCGCTGGTTCTACGGCACCCAGGCGCCAGTGGTGGATATCTGTCCGACCCGTTTTCTCGGCAAGCACCTCGATCCGGCGAGGACCATCACCCGCTGCTGCCTGATCCAGGAGGGAGTCGAGGCACGTGACCTCGCGACCTACGTCCCCTGGGGTTCGTCGCTGGATGAGGTGCGCAAGGCCCTCGTCCATATCCTTTCCAAAGTTGACGTGCCGTGGACGCGCACATGATCGATTCCCGGATATTCGGCCATCTCTGGTCGACGCCGGAAAGCCATGCCATCTTCGACGAGCCGGTCAGGGTCGACCGCTGGCTCGACGTCATCATCGCATTGGCTCAAGCCCAGGCCGAGCTGGACCTGATCCCGGCGGAAGCCGCGCTGGAAATAGCCGCCCTGAGGGACCGCAAGCTTCCCATTGATCGCATCGCTGAAGCGACGCGCAGGACCGGTCATTCGACTCTCGGCATGATCGAGGTGTTGCAGGATCTGCTATCGCCCTCCGCGGCGCCGTACGTCTATTATGGCGCGACCGTCCAGGACATCACCGACACGTCGCAGGCGCTTGAACTTGCCGCGACCGGCTCTCTCCTCTGGCGCGACCTGCGCGCGATCGAAGACAGGCTTCTCGACCTTGCCGCGACCCATCGTCTAACGCCGATGGCAGGCCGAACCCACGGCCAGCTCGGCTCACCTATCCCGCTGGGCTTCAAGATTGCGAGCTGGGCCGATCAGGTTGGACGCGATCTGTCCAGATTCCACGACGGGCGCGATCGCTGGCTGACGGGCCAGTTCGCGGGTGCGGTCGGAACGCTCGGTTTTTTCGGAGCCAAGGGCCTTCCGTTGCGGACAGCCTTTTGCAGAAATGTCGGACTGGCCGAACCTGCCATCTCCTGGCTTTCAGCGCGGGACCGGTTCGTCGAATTCGCAAACGTGTCCGCGATGGCGGTCAACACGCTCGCCCGGATCGCCAATGAGGTCTATGGCCTTCAACGTCGCGAGATCAGCGAACTTGGCGAGCGTCCAGCCGCCAGGACGGTCGGCAGCATCACCATGCCGCACAAGCGCAATCCGGAGAACAGCGAGCAGATCGTCACACTGGCCCAGCTTGCGCGCGCGCAGAGCGCGCTTCTCGCCGATGCCATGATCCATGAACATGAGCGAGATGGCCGGGCCTGGAAGCTCGAATGGTCGGTCTTCCCCACGCTCGCCCATTCTGTCCTCGCTACCAGCTCGCTAACGCGAGACCTCCTCGACGGGCTCGAAGTCGATACCCAGGCCATGGCTCGCAATCTGGCACTCGTGCCGGCGTCTGAGCATCTGCTGAGGTTGATGACGGCACGCCTGGGTAAGCATGTCGCGCAGCAGACGCTGCAGCAGGCGTACCGACGCATCCGCGATGAGCGGCTCTCGCTTGCAGACGCACTGGAAGGAGTAGCGACGCCTGCCGAACTTGCCGCAATCGCCGATATCGATTTGGGGTCGGGGCCAGAAATGGTCGACCGCGTAATCTCGTCTTCCCGGCAGCGCCGCGAGGCGGAGCCGGAGCATTGGCGATGATCGCGCCGCCGCGCCTCCCGCTTGCCGCGCTGCCGACCCCACTCCAGCATCGCCCCGATCTTGGGGCAGCACTTGGCCGCAAGGCATTTTGGGTCAAGCGCGACGATCTCACCGGCTATTCCTGGGGCGGGAACAAGGTCCGGACGATCGAATATCTGCTCGGTGATGCCGAAGCGCAGGCCTGCGACACGGTTGTGCTGTGCGGCGGTCCGACATCGAATTTCGCGGCGCTCATGGCGGCCGCCTGCGCCGCCCGCGGTCTGGCGACCATCCAGGTCAGCTATGGAACAGAGCCCGATCCGAAGCCCGCGGCATTGGCCGCCGGCGAGGCGGCCGGGGCCGCCATTCGCTACACCGGGTCTCCTGATCGCGCGAGGATGGAGGACGTGGCGGATGCTCTCGCGGAAACCTTGCGCGGGCAAGGCCGGCGTCCCTATCCTGTGCCGCGTGGCGGTGCCACGGTAGTCGGGGCATTCGGATATGCCCATGCCGCGGGAGAGGTACGACGCCAGCTCAGGCAAGTCGGGGTCGACGCCGTTACCCTGGTCATTCCCGTCGGTTCGGGCGGCAGCATCGCGGGGCTGCTGGCCGGCTTTCTGTTCAACTTCGAAGGTGACGAAAAGGAGACGCCGCTCGATCTGGAACTGATCGGTGTCAGCGTCTCCCGTCCACCCGAGGAATTGCGGGAGGGAATCGACGCCAAGGCGCGGGCCTGTGGGGCAGGGCGCTCGCGTCTCGCGAACGTGAACTGCCGCTGGGAGCTGGTGGACGGGCGAGGGGCCGGTTTCAATCACTATGACTCGGACGATGCGGCATTCGTCGACGACATAATGCGGTGTTCGGGATTGCTCATCGACACAACCTATAACGGCAAGGCGCTACGCTGGCTTTGCGACCTGCTGCCGGAGACCAACCGGCCGATCCTCTATTGGCATACCGGCGGCTCTCTGGCGGTCGCCGATCGGCTGGGAACGCCCGGTCATCCTTCGCCCGATCATAAGGAAATCAAATGAGCATGCTCCCCACCGGAGAAGAACGGGCAGCGCCCCGCGTTGAAGGTCCTTCCGCCGATGGACCAGCGCCGGAGCTGATCGAGGCCGGGTTCGGGTGGGAGATCGCCGATGCTGGCGTATTGCACCACGGCTTGAACATCGCAGACTTCGCGCATGTCCTCGACCTGCATCATCGGGCAGTCATCTCAGACGATGTTGCGCGTAAGCTCCTGTCCGTGCTGCTGGAGGCCCACCGCAGGGACGCAAGCGACTTCCCCTATGATCCGCATTATGGCGAGGCCTATAATTCTCGCGAGCGCTTCTTCGCCGAGCGGATCGGCGATTGCGCAGGATGGCTCCACGCAGGCCGGCCTCGACGCGAGGCGGCGCGTGTCGCCTTCCGCATCGTGCTGCGCCGGCTGACGGCCGAGCTGCTGAAATCTGGCGCCTCCTTCGCCGAGGCCGCCTGCACTGTCGCGAACCGCCATCGTGAAAGTTTCATGGCGGACCAGACCTATCTCCAGCAAGCCCAGCCTTCGACTTTCGGGCACTATCTGCTAGGATTCGTCCCGCCGGCGCTGCGCGACAGCGATCGGCTGCTATCCGCCCTCCAGGCAGTCAACCGCAGTCCAGGCGGCGCCGGCTGTGTCAATGGCAGCCACTTGCTCGCGGACCGCGGCTATCTTGCATCGTTGCTCGGTTTCGACGGCGTGATCGAGCACACCCGCGACGCGATGTGGCAGGTCGACACGTTCATCGATATCCTGTCGACCGGCGTCAGCCTGCTCTCGAACCAGTCGAAGCTCGCCGAGGATCTCGAGATCTGGTCGAGCCAGGAATTCAACTATGTGGACCTGGCCGGTCCCTATACCCGTTCGTCGGTGCTGATGCCGCAGAAGCGCAATCCTTACGCTCTCACCATCATCCGCGGCGGAAGCGGAATGCTTATCGGCCGGCTCTCGGGGTTCCTGGCGGTCGTGAAAACCCCTTCGGCCCGCAGCGACAATCTGATCTTTGCCTATGGCGAGCTCCCGCGTGCGTTGGACTATGCGGTCAAGATCAGCAACCTCAGCCGCGGCGTCGTCGAAACCTTGACGGTCAACGAGGATCGGCTGTGGAAGTCGCTCGAAGCCGGCTTCAGCCAGGCGACCGACCTCGCCGAATATGTCATGGTCGAATGCGGGATCGATTACCGCAGCGCATACAAGATCGTCGGCCACGCGGTTCGTGCGGCAAGCGCAGCCGGCCAGCGCGGGATCGATATCGATGTCGAGGCAATCCGGCAGGCCGGACAGCAGGTGGCGGGCCTCGATCTTTCGCTCGACGCCGACAAGCTCGCTTCCGCGTTGGATCCTCGCCAGATCGTTTCCAGCCGATCGGCCCAGGGAGGTGCGGCACCGGCGGTCGTAGCCGACATGGCGGCGCGCTTCGCCCAGACAGCATCTGACCTTGGTCGGCAAGCTAGCGAGAATCTTGCCCGTTTCGAGCTGGTGGAACAGCAATTGCTCCAGCGTGTCGAAGCTATGGCCAACCTCTAGGGGACGAAAGTCGGAGGCCGATTGCATAATTGCAGTCGACCTCCAGCCTGGCGGTGCCGTTCAGGCACCCTCGCGGTTGCGGAAAACATACCAGATCAACTGCGCCGGTTCCGTTCCCCGGTTCTCCCAGTGATGCGGAACCCCGCCCTGAAAATGCAGAGCGTCACCAGGCTTGAGGACGTAATCTTCCTCGTCCATCCGGAACACGACCTCTCCGGACAGCACAAAGATCAGCTCTTCTCCGGTGTGGTTCAGAATTTGGTCCCCGCTCGACGCGCCGGGAGCCATGGTCGCGACCGCCGCGGCGGTCACGAACTGGCGGTAGGATCCTGTGATGCTGCCGAGGGTAAGTCCTTCATGGGGGGTGTAGACCGGCTGGCGATGCCCGGCGGGGGTAAACAGGAAGGGGGCCGAAGCGTTCTCGTCTTCTTCCACGAAATAGCCGACGGTGACGCCGAGCGCCGTGGCGAGCTTCAGCAGCGTCGTGATCGTCGGGACCATGCCGCTACGTTCGATCTTATGAATCGCGCCCGGCGACACGTCGCTGATGTCGGCGAGATTCTGGAGCGACAGTCTTTTCTTGCGCCGTAGCGCCTCGATCTTCTTGCCAACCTTGCTGACGATGACGTCGACATCATCGTTGCCTGTCGGAGCCGGAGCCTTTTTCGGGGCAGCAGCTCGCGGCTTCGGGTTGCCTTCCTTCTTTGCGCGTGTCGCCAATATTCTCTCCAGGGCAAACCATCAGTCGGTGAAATTGCAGACCTGCGTCATGCGACGCGGTGAGGCAAGAGGCGGTGCCGCTAAACGTCATGCGCGATAATCGCCCCGCATCCGAACGGGCAGCAGGCGCCGCCCATGCCTCTTCTTCAAACTTCGACATCTCCCGTCTCGATACGTCGACGCCATCGATCGATCGCCGCGTCCAGCTCGCCGCGATCCTTCGTTTCCAGCCAATCCTCGAGTCCCGGCGTCGCGTCGATGAGCGCGCCGGATTTGGTATTCAGACGAATGATCGTGAGTGAGTAAACAAGAGTATTGGTCATGGTCGCATATTGCGCCATCGAAACTGTCGCCAGGCCGCTTGCGAGATGCATTGCCGCCGTGCTGAACGGCGCAGCCGCCTTGGCGCCCTGGTTTCCGGTCTCCTGAAGCACCACCCATGTCTCGCCGGCTGCGCGGGCGCTCGCGATACGCTCTTCGATCCGACGCGCATCCGTGGCCGCTTGGATATCCCGGGCGCGGCGCGCAAAGGCCGCGCCACGTACAAGTCGAAGCCGCCGATCGGCACCGGTCTCCGAGGCGCTCGGCCACGCGTCGACCAGCTGATCGAACGTGCCCAGATCCTGCAAGCGGTCAGCCTCCGCGCGCAGGGCCCTCAGATCATTTTCGTAGCGCTGCACATCGGGCATCGCGGTGGCGTGCAATTCCTGTTCGCATTCCGCCCATTCGTCCTGGACAGGCCTGGTTATGGTCGACGACGTGCCGTGCATGGATCAGAATTCCTGGAGGGCCGGCCGCTCCATACGACCGCAACCACGTTTGACATGGGGTCGCAATATCGCATAGGAAAAATGAAATCACTATAAGATACGCACCCGGGGCTTCGGGGCGCGCAGCGCCGGCAAAGAGGCGCCAATGCGGCGAGAGGCCCGGTGGCAGGAAAGGCGAGGCGCTTCGTTGCCGTGAACACCAGCCCTATCTCTGTCCGACACCCGAGAAGGCGCCAGTCTTGAGACTTCTCCTCACCGTACACCGCGGGGCCTACAAGGACAGTGTCCGACAGATGGCCGCAACGCGGGCGATGCTGGAGGCGAGCGGCGTAGAGTGGGCTGGGGCATTCATGGCCACCCCAGCCAACCTTCAACAATTGCACGCCGAGGGTTTCGCTGAAAACGAACTCGATGCGCAAGCCAACGACCTCGTCCTCGCCGTTCGCGCGGAGGATGGGGCTTCAGCGCAGCGCGCATTGGCGCGCGCCGAGGCCAGCCTGTTCGCCTCCGAACCTCAATCAAAGGGCGACCGGGAAACGCCGCCAGCAGATCTGCGGACAGCGCTGCGTGAAGATCGCGCAGCCAATGTCGCGATGATATCGGTGCCCGGACCCTATGCCGCACTGGAAGCGCAAAAGGCGCTGTCCGAGGGACTCCATGTGATGCTGTTCAGCGACGGCGTCGAACTGGCCGATGAGCTTGCGCTCAAGCAGCGTGGGCGGATGCTCGGACTGTTCGTCATGGGGCCAGGTGCCGGGACATCCTGGATCGGCGGCATCGGGTTCGGTTTTGCCAATCGCGTTCGACCCGGCCCGGTTGGCATCATCGCCGCCTCGGGCACCGGTGCCCAGGCGGTCATGTGCCTCCTCGATCACATGGGGATCGGGACATCGCACGCGATCGGAGTCGGTGCACATGACCTCACCGCCGACATAGGTGGCCTTTCCGCGCATATGGCGCTGGAGGCCTTCGAAAGGGACGAGACAACGAGCGCCATCATTCTCATATCCAAGCAGGCGGACGCGGCAGCGGCGGCCGGGCTGCTCGATCGCGCAAGCAAACCGATCGTCGCGGTCCTGCTCGGAACGACCGACGAAAGCCTGATGGCCCGAAAGGGTGTCTATTCCACCCTCGAGCAGGGCACATATGCGATCGCGGGAATGCTCGGATTTCCGCCGCCGCCGCTCGACGCATATCTGACGGAGCAGGTCGCGGCGGCAGCAACCCGTCTATCGCCGGAGCGGACGCGGGTGGTCGGCCTGTTCAGCGGCGGAACCCTTTGCGAAGAGGCAGCGGCGATCGCGGTCCGTCATCTCGCACCGATCGAGCGGATCGCGTCCTCGCCGTTCGATCCGATCAAACGCCCCGCGCATCTACTGCTCGATATGGGGGATGAGGATCATACGCGCGGCAAGCCTCACCCGATGATCGACGCCGCTGCGCGAGTGGTGCTCTTGCTGGAGCAGGCAGCGGATCCCACGGTGGCGGTCGTCCTGCTCGACCTCGTGATCGGCGAAGGCTCGCACCCTGATCCCGCGAGTGTGCTGGCGCCTGCGGTCGCCGACGTCGTCGCCTCCGGCGCCGTTGTGCTCGTGTGTGTCATTGGCACGCCAACGGACCCACAGGATCTTGAGAAGCAGCGCCGTCAGCTCGAACGGGCAGGGGCCATCCTTGCTCCAACCACCGCGCGGGCGGCGTACGCCGCAGTCGCGATCGCGCTTCGCCAGCCTTCGATCGCGGTCGAGACCGAAACTCAAACCTCCTGATTCCGATATGCGAATGGACCAACACATAATGTCGTCTCTGCCTGCCTCCCTCGCCGCGCGCGGCCCCCGCGTTGCGCTCACCACCTATTCCACCAAGCCGCGCGGCGGCGTCGTGCACACGTTGGAGCTGGCCGAGGCGCTGCAGGCTCAGGGGATCGATGTGACGGTGGTGGCGATGGGGGAGCAGGGTTCGCTGTTTCGCGAAGTCGGCGTTCCCGTCGAATATATTCGTCCGCCAGAGGTCAAGGATACGCTGGAGGCTCGCGTCTTCAGTTGGATCGATACGCTGACCAAGGGGCTGGAGCCGCTGCGCGAGCGTTTCGACATCGTGCACAGCCAGGACTGCATCTCGGCGCGCGCGGCCGCCCGGATCCGTGACGCTGGCGCCCCCTTCCGGCTGGTGCGCACGGTGCACCATGTCGACGACTTCACCACCGAAGCTCTTATCGATTGCCAGCGTCAGGCGATCCTCGAGCCGGACGATGTCCTGGTGGTAAGCAAGGTCTGGCAAGAGCGCCTGCACGCAGATTATGGCGTGGAGGCCGACATCGTCACGAACGGGGTCTGGCCCGAGAACTTCCGGTGCAGCCTTGATGACACCCGCCGCAAGGAGCTGCGCCGCAGGGTCGGCGCGGAGGATCGTTTCCTTTATCTCACGATCGGCGGCATCGAGCCGCGCAAGGGCAGCCGTTTCCTTGCCGAGGCGCTCTCACGGCTCAAGTCCCGGCGTGCCATCTCGCCGGTGCTCGCCATCATCGGTGGCCATAGTTTCCAGGACTATTCGGCCTATAGCGAAGAGGTGCTGGCCTCCTTGCCTGGGCTCGGCCTTGAGCTGGGACGCGATGTCGTCCTGCTGCGGACGGTTGCCCAGGCCGAGCTGGTCGAGTGGCTGGCGGTCGCCGACGGCTTCGTGTTCCCTTCGATCAATGAGGGGTGGGGACTGGTCATCATGGAGGCGGCGAGTGCCGGCCTCCCCGTGGTCGCGTCCGACATCGACGTCTTTCGTGAGTTTCTGGACGATGGCCAGAACGCGATCCTCACCCGAGCCGGCGACAGCGGGTCGCTCGCCCTCGGCATGGCACGGCTGATGGACGAACCCAACACGCGCCGGCGGCTCGCGGCCGAAGGCACGGCGCTCGTCGCCAACTATGGATGGGATCGGACCGCCCGCCAGCACATCGCGCAATATGACCGCATATGGAGCGCAATGAACGCCGCCGAACGGGTCGGGCTCTCCGCCTAAGGACCACCCGTCCGCAGGCCGGAGCGACGACGCTCTCAGGAATCGTCGCTGCCGTCGCTTTTCCAGGCTGCGGCGGCCAGCCCGAGCCCAGCCAGGAGCGCGGCACCAGAACAATGGCCTATGCCGCGCACGATATGTGCTGCTTGCTCGAATTCTCCGCGGCGCTGCGGGGCCGAGGGGCAGAGGGCATCTCCGCTATCAGAAAAGAGCATATGCACCGGTGCGATGCTCTGTCCGCGCGCGGCCCATCGCAGGAAATTGCGGCTGAGATCCGTCGTCCGGGCCCTTGTCGCGATCGCTGTGAGCCGTGCCGGGCGCCATCCTGTCCAATGGTAGAACAGCAAGAGGCCCGCAAGCGCGTCGTCGCCCGACGGCGTGAGCCCGGTACCGCGTCCCTCAAGAACCGCGGCGGCGCCTTCTAAATCTCCATTTTCAGTCGCGGCCTGTACATCATGCCAGGTTGCGCCAAGATCATTGGGACGCTGCTCTGCAGCAGCCCAGAATGTCATCCACGGGGCTGCGATGCCGAGTTCGCGTGCCGGAGGCGTACGCGGCACATAGACGCTTGCCGACGCGATATCGATCGTCCCTTCCGAAAAGGTGAGGCGCCGGGGATCCAGATAGACGGCCGCGCCGTCAACAACCGGCGGTGGATTGCTATCGAGGACGAGATGGATCGGGCCTGGCCAGATCCTCGGCCCGACGACCGCGAAGATGCTATCGTCGATCCGCACGTAAAAACCGCCGGCGAAGTTTCCCACGACTTTGCCCGGCAATGGTCCGCTGCGGGCAGCCTCGCTGCACAATTCCGCGATCGCCTCGCCCTGATAGACCGCGCGCGCCGATCTTGTCACTTAGGCGATCCTTTCGTCGAGCTCGAGTGCCGCCTGCACGAAACAGGCGAGCGGCGCGCGGGCGATCCCAGCGCCGATCTGCCCCAAACCGTCTGTCGCATGCACGATACCGGTGCTGATCCCGGGTGTGACCGAGAGCTCGGCGATCCGGCGGACGTCGAGACCCAAGGGAGCACCCTTGTTCGACAGATAGGGCATCCGAAATCGGTCGCTTTCACCTACGCTGATGGTCTCCATGGCTTGGGTGAGGGCGAGCGCGTCGTTTGCACCGCCAAGGAAGGTGGCTGCCGCCGGCGTGTTCCCCGCGACCGCGGCGCCAAGTCCGATGAGTTCGAGAACCGCGCTGTCTCCGATGTCGGGAGCAGCGCATTCGGGACCGAATCCGGGTCTGAACAATGCGCTTCTGACCGGCGGGGCGTCAGTCACGATCCAGGGACGATTGCCCAGCCGAATCCCGAAGGAAGAGCCGTTGCGCGCCATGGTCGTCACGATACTGGTGCCGTCGACCCTTGCCGCCGCGTCCGCCAGCGCCTTTGCCGCCGCCATTGCCATGTTCAGCGTCGTGAGCGGGTTGCCGGCTAGGAAATCAGCGGCGACGGCGGTCAACGGATGGCTCGATCGAACAAGTGCGGGCAGCAAGTCCCGCAGCACGAGGTTGGTCGTCGCCTGGATGCGCATATGGACGTCGTCGGCCATCGCGACCCCCTGTGCGGCGAGGTCGAGGATATCGATCCCGCCACGGCGCTTCAGCGCTTCCGCCAGCACAGGCCCGATCACGTCGCGCACCAGCTTCAGTCGGTCGATGCCTGCTTCGTTGTTGACGCCGAACCAGGGGGCTTCGCCCGCGCCCTGGTTGACGCTGGAGAAAGCGGTGGTGCCGCCGTGCGCGTTTTCCACGACGTAGACCGGCGCAGAGGGGCCGATCACGGTGGCCATCGGGACCACGGTCTGGTGATCGTTGGCGGGCTTGAACATGACTTCACCGGCTTGGGCGAGTTCTGCGGCCGTCGCGACATTGTTGGCCCAGCCTTCGGCGACGATCGCAGCGGTCGCCGACCGGCGCAGCGGATCGATCATGTCGTCCCAGGTGATCGCGGGACCGCAATGCAGGAGAGTCCGCTCACCGAGTCCTTCGATGACCGCGCCCGCGCGCTCGACGGTCCTTATGATCGGGCTGGCGTTCAGATGACCGAGTACCCGGGCGTTCGCCGCGTCGATCCGGGTCGCCTTGGGACCGAGCAGCCGCCCGAGCGCGGAAACCAATCCGCCGTCGCCACCGGCAGGAATGCGCCAGTCGACATCCACGACCGGGGCGCCTTGATCGCGCAGCGCGTCCGCGAAGATCGGCAGCCCGACATTGATAACGCGAACCTCGCCGGGCAGGCGGGGCACTGGGTCTTGGTCGGGTCGTTTCATCGTTCGGGCGTCTTATGCACTGGGGGAGGAAACCGATATGAAAACGCGAAATCTTCCGCGGAGGATAACGCACCCGTGACAAAGAAAAAGCAGCAAGCCTGTCCAGGCTTGCTGCTTCGGGAGTGGCGTGGATTGAGCTCAGACCGTCCAGGTCGAGAAGATCAGGGCGCGGTCCCGCCAAGCCTGGATGTTGATATCGAGCACGTCGAGTGGATTGATCGGAATGACGCCCGGGATCAGGTCGTCTTCGCGCATGCCGTACAGGGCGCCCATGGCGAAGCGGCAGGCATAGACCTTCGCGCCTTCGTCCATCAGCGTCTTGAGCTGACGATTATACTGGAGATTGCCGGGGAAGGCCTCGGTGCCGACCGCTGGATAGCCCCGCGTCGCCGCTGCCATCAGGACGCCCGGACCGTAGAGCACGAATGACAGCTCGAAACCCTTGCGGCGCAGGCGCGTGGCCGTCAGCATGTTCACGAAGCCCACCGACCCCTCGAACGGGACGGTGTGCATGAGGATCAAGGCCTTGTCGCCTTCGTTGGCCTTGAGATCCGGAAAAACCTTTTCCTCCACATTGAAGAGGATATCGCCTTCCTTGGGAGCGGGAATTGTCACTGTCTTCGGCATAGTTCTCTCCTTACGAAAATCATCCGGGCGTCGCCCGAAAGTGGCAGTTCAGTGGCTTATTTCCTGGGCGATCGGTCCTGCCCGTCGATCCGCACGAACGGATGGGGAGGCCGGGGACGGGGGCTCTGCTTGGGCCAGGGCCGGCGATGGCTCCCCGGCATCGCGTGGATAAGATACTGGCGCAGCCCGTTCGGCAGCATCTTGTACGTCGGCACGAAAATATAGCGCCAGAACCGGTCCTTCAGCGTGCGCGGCTTGCCGTAGACGGTGACGCCGTTCTTCCGGCCGATACGCTGCTGCGCATCTGCCAGGAGATATTGCTGCGAATTGGTGCGCAGCCACTCCGTGAATGACATGCTTACCTCCGGAAATTCTGCTGGACGGCCAGAGCTGCCATCTGGATCGGCTCGTTGAGCGCGCCGATGGCGGGCGAATACACATTCTCCATCGTGGCGAGATCGTCGACCGAGATGCCGGCTCGGATAGCGACCGCAAGGAAGTCGGCTCGCTCCTTCACGCCTTCCCCGCCGACCATCTGCGCGCCGATCAGGCAGCGCGTCGCCGGATCCGCCAGCAACTTCACCGTGATGGGCTTCACGCCCGGATAGTAGCGCGCGCGGGTGATGCCCTTTGCCACGCCACTGACATAGTCCATCCCGACGGCGCTGGCGGTGGTCTCGCCGAACGACACGCCGCCGATCATCCATTCGCCGGCGAGCATTGCCCAGGGCACATAGACCGATTGATACTCGCGGGTGCCGCCCGCGGCGTTGATGCCGGCGGTCTTCCCTTGCGCATAAGCGTGGCTCCCGGACAGGCCTTGCAGCGACACGTTCGAAACGCCGTGCGGGATTTCCGTGCAATCGCCCGCCGCGAAAACATCCGGTGCCGAAGTCCGCATCCGCGCATCGACTACGATGCCGCCGGTGCCGCCAAGTTCGATCCCGGCGGCGCGCGCGAGATCGCTATTGGGCACCTTGCGTGTGCCGATGACAGCGAGCTGCGCTTCGATTCGACCGGCAGTAGTCTCTACATAGGAAAGGGTGCCATCACCACCGAACGCGGTGACCTGCTCACCCCAGAGCGTGGTCACGCCTGCTTCCGCCCAGCCTGCGCGGACGGGATCGATGATGTCGGGATCAACCACTTCGGCCATCGGCCAGGGGCCCGGATCGACAACCGTGACCTTGATGCCGCGGTGGACCAGAGCGGTCACCATTTCGACCGCGATCAGGCCGCACTCTACGACAACGGCCGACTTGACCGTGTCGAGGAACGAGTCCCATTCCTTGGCACGCTGGATGTTCTTGACCCGGTAGATGCCTTTGAGATCGCCGCCGGGGAGGTTGGGATCCCGGTAATTCCAGCCGGTGGCGAGAACCAGCTTGTCGTATCGAACTTCGCCTTCTCCCGCGACCTTGATCACATGACGCTTGGTGTCGATGCTATCGACCGTCGTCTCGTAGTGAACGTCGATACCCTGTTCCTGATACTGCTGCTTGGTTGCGAGGAACAGCCGATCGAAGGACTCGATTTCCTTGCCATGGACGAAGGGAATACCGCAGGGACTATAGGCAACGTCTTCGAACTGGGTGTAGACAACCATCTCGGCAGAAGGATCGACACCTAACGCTGCACCCGCAGCGCCTAAACCAGCAGCACCACCACCAATTACCACAATTTTCATAATGCGATCCTCGCCTCGGATTTGTCACCGTATCGTATAGGGAATGCTTTTTTCCTAAAGTAGATACGAGGCCAAACCCCGTCAAGGGGAATGCAGCGGGATCGAGTTGTCGTTGGCGAGCGCCGCCACACAGGTTAGGAGCGCATCGACCATGAGCTCCGCGACGCACACCACCTCTCGAATCATTCTCGCGACCCAGCGCGCGATATTTCGGGCCTTCTTCGATCCTGAGGTTCTGGTGAACTGGCGGCCACCCACGGGGATGTCGGCCGAGCTTCATGCATTCGATCCACGTCCAGGGGGTGGGTACCGGATGACGCTGGCTTATGAGGATCCGAGCAGCCGCCCCGGCAAAACGGCAGTCGGGCGCGACGTTGTTCACGCGCGTTTCCTGGAAATTTATCCCGAGGAGCGAATTGTCGAGGCGATCACGTTCGAGACCGATTATCCCGCATTTTCTGGGACGATGACTCTCACAACCACGATGCGGCCGGTGACGGGCGGAACCAAGGTGACCTTCCTTGCAGAGAATGTGCCGGAGGGCATCGCTCAGGAAGATCACCTCAAGGGCATGGAGTCGACGCTCAAGAACCTTGCGAACCTGCTCGAATGAAAGGCCAGAGAAATGGCCTGCAGCTCGCGGATCTGCCGGAGATCGACCTGCTGAGAGAGGCGGACGAACGGGCGCGGACCTATGCTGCAACCATCGGCAGCCGCCGTGCTTGGCCGGATCCAGAAGCGCTGGAAGCGCTTGTCGCTTTTCAGGAAGATCTCCGAAACACTGGAGAACCGATGTCGAGACACTGCGGCTGCTGGACGAAATCGGTTCTCCCGCAACTGCGGCGACCACAGGGCCGAACTATTTTAGCTATGTGATTGGCGGTGTTCTTCCTGCCGCCGCGGCGGCTGTGCGCTTGGTGTTCGCCTGGGAGAAGTGCGCGTCTACCCTCGACACGTCGCCGGTTGCCGACGCAATCGAAATCCAGGCGGCGCGCTGGATATTAGAGGCACTGGACCTTCCCCGGTCCGCCGGGGTGGGCTTCGGCACCAGCGCCACGGCCTGCACTATTGCCTGTCTCGCGGCGGCGCGTCGGGCGCTACTCGCGCGCGCAGGCTGGAATTGGGACCGCCACGGCGCATAAGGCGCGCCGGTGGTGAGGGGCATGCTGCCGAAGACCGCCCATGTGGCCGTCATCAAGGCCCTTCGCATTCTGATTTTCGGTCTCGACAATCTCGTGCGGTTGGGCGCGCGCTTCGTCCTCGCGGGAGCTGTGCGATGGCGTCGAGTGGGCGGAAAGCTTGACGGCGGATGGTCACAAGTGGCTGAACACGCCCTATGATGGCGCCTTCTCCATCTGCCGGGACGCGAGCGACATGGCGAGTGCGATGTCCTCCGAGGCAGTCTATGCGAGAAGCCCCAGTCAAACAGGAGTATCTATGAACAACACCGAACTCGCCGAGCAAATTGCTTCCGGACGAGACCTGTCCAAAGCCGACGCGCGCAAGATCGTCGACGAGGTATTCTCCGCGATCGTAACTGCAGCGGCCGCTGGCCAGGAGATTTCGTTGAACGGCTTCGGCAAGTTCAAGCTGAAGGAATCGTCGGCACGCGAGGGCCGCAATCCTTCGACGGGCGAGTCGATCCAGATCGCCGCGTCGAAGAAGCTGACATTCGCGCCGGCCAAGGCCGTCAAGGATCGCCTGAACCCCTGATCGATCGGAACGGGGCGCCGCGCACCGGCGCCCCGCAACATATCGATGGTGCGCTGGGTTTCTCGATCAGCTCGTGGCACTCCTCGCCGACCCGCCCGGCGACGCGGAGAGGAAGGCTCCATTCGCCTCCTCGGCGATGGCCCGGCCACCGGGGACGAGATCGCTACGACGCCTTCGTTCGCAATATCGTTTTGGCTGCCAAGGCCGCAAAGCCTGTCACCAATCCCCAAAAGGCTGCGCCAAGGCCGAAAAGCGCCAAGCCCGACCCCGTGGCGAGGAATGTCACAATGGCCGCGTCGCGATCCTCCCTTGCCGCAAGCGCCGTCTCGAGCGCGCCGACCAAGGCCGGGATCAAGGCGATCCCCGTCAAAGCTGCAATCACGTTGTGCGGCAACGCCAGGAAGAACCGCACAAGCAACGGGGCGAACAGCGCTAGAAGCAGGTAAAAGCCGGCATACATAATGCCGACGATCCACCGCCGAGTCCGATCAGGATGGGCTTCCTCGCTAGTGCAGATCGCCGCTGTGAGCGCCGCGAGATTGACCGAGTGTGCGCCGAACGGCGCCGCCGCAAGGGATGCAAGGCCGGTTCCCGCCAACAATAGGCCAGGCTTTGGGCGGAAATCAGCCGTTCGCAGCACTACCAGCCCCGGCAGATTTTGCGAGACGAGGGTGACTAGGAACAATGGAACACCGAGGCTGATGATCGCGCGCGCATCGAATTGGGGTGCGACAGGGAAAAGCACACCAAATGCTGCTCCCGTAGGTAGGTGCGCGATGTCACCCCGCAAAGCGGTCAAGAGGGCGCCCGCGGCGAGGACGAGCAGCAATGCGTAGAGCGGAACCCGCTGGCGCGCTGCAAGGTAGACGGCGACAATGATCGTGACCAGAAGCGGATCGCTTCCTCCAATCTTGAACAGCCCGAGGCAGAATGGGAGCAAGACACCGCCCAGCATGGCCGATGCAACCGATGCAGGAATGCGTTCCGCCAGCCTGCCAAGGGCTGGTACGGCACCGAGACAGACCATCAGCAAGCCGCTGACCAGGAATGCACCGATCGCGACCGGCCAAGTCTGCCCAGGCGTCGTCGCAGCCAAAAGCGCCGCCCCCGGTGTCGACCAAGCCAGTACGATCGGCATCCGCAATTTCGTGGAAAGCGCCGCGCCGGCAATCGCGATCCCAAGACAGAGCGCCGTGACGGCCGAACCGGTCTGTTCAACGGATGCCCCCAACGTCCGCATCGCTTGCACGACCAACGCCACGGTACCACCGAAGCCAATTAGTGCGGCGATGAGAGCGGAAGACCATGCGTGCAATGGGGGCAGCGAACGAAGCATCCGGCCCCCCTAACCCTGCCCGTGCCGGTTCGTCACCTGCGTTGACAAGAACCGTGATGCTGCGCGAGCGGACGGTCCGACGGCCATGAAAGCGCACCCAAGCGTCATGTGAGGCTCCTTCAACGAAGGGCTGCAGTGACGATGATCTCAACCTTCCAGTCAGCTCGGGCGAGTTGCGCCTGCGCAGTCGCGCGCGCCGGGGCAGGGGAGTCGCCGATCCAGTCCTCCCATATCCGGTTCATCACGTCATAATCGGTGATATTGGCGAGCCATATCGTTGCTTGAAGCAGCCGCGAGCGATCCGTGCCCGCTTGCGCAAGCAGATCGTCAATCGTCGCAAGGATAGCCCGTACCTGGGCCGCAATATCCTCTCCCGGAGCGCCTATCTGGCCGGCCAGATAGACGGTGCCATTGTGGATGACGGCCTGGCTCATGCGTCGACCGGGCTTCAGGCGCTGGATGTCCATTGAATCTTCTCGTTTTGAATGAGATGTCGACTATGCGGTGGCGTCGAGGAAGCGCGCGAGCAGCGCGTTGAACGCGGCCGGATCCTCAAGATAGGGGAGGTGGCCGCAGTGCGGCAGCCGCGCAATCGAGGAATTGTCGAGAAGCTGGTGCAACTCCTCCACGCAATAGGGCGGTACGAAGCCGTCCTGCTCGCCGCGCACGAGCAGCACCGGGCATCGGATGTCGGCCAGCTCGGGGCGCTGGTCGAAGTCGATCAGTTCCTGGAACCGTGCGCGGATATGTTTCGGGTCGATGCTGTCGAGCGATTTCAGGAATCCTCGCACGATCGCCCGGTGCTCGTTCACGCCCATGGCGGCGAGGAGAGTTTCGGCCCAGGCGCGCTCTCCACTAGGCTGGACGAGCAGATCGTAGAGCGCAAGCCGGGCCTGCCTGTCGGCGGGCGTGAGATGAACGAAGGCGTTGACGACCGCGATACGCTCGACGCGATCGGGAAATCGCGCCGCGAACATCATCCCGGCCCTGGCCCCCTTGGACAGGCCGCATATCGCGATCCGCTCGGCGTTGAGATGATCGCAAAGCGCCTCGATCGCTTCCCAATAGCGGATGAACGAGACGTCGCGGCCGCCCGAACGACCGTGGCCAGGAAGATCCAGCGCGACGACACGATGCGAAGGGGCAAACGCCTTTCGCTGCAGCACCCAGTTCTCGCCATTGCCGCCCAGGCCGTGGAGAAAGAGCAGGATCGGGCCCGTGCCTTCGATCGTGTAGGACAGCGTATATCCCTGGTGTGAGAAGCTTTCGATCATGGTCACAGCGGTCCCATTGTGCGCGATCGTTGCACGAAGCTATGCGGGCAGCAACGACAAGTCGCGCGCACCATGCCAGGGGGGCGGCATGGTGCGCGCGAACCCTCGGGATCAGGCTTCCGTCTGAGCGGCGAGGGCGGTGCCGGCGCCATCGGCACCCACCAGCTTGAGCGCCTTGGACACCTGCTCCGGTGTCAGGTCCTGGGCGGTCACGGCGGGGGATGTCGCCGGGTTCGTCATCAGCAGGCGCAGCAGTTCGGGGCGGGAGAAGTGGCCGACCGAGTCCATCAGACGCTTGCGGCCGAGGTTCAGGTCCATGTTGAGGTCGGCGATCAGGATACCCTCGCCGGAGGTCAGCGGCGGCACGACATGTCGGCCTTCCGGATCGATGATCGCGGTGATGCTGCCGCCACGGATCATGCCCGCCGCGCCGTGCTCGCCCGAAATCTCCGCAATCTGCTCCTCGGTGAGCCACCCTGTCGCGTTGACGACGAAGCAGCCACTCTCGAGAGCATGGTTCCGGATCTGCACCTCGGTCTGGTCCGCAAAGGTCGGGCCGAACAGCGCACCGGGGAACATCGAGACGTGGATGTCCTCATGCTGCGCCATCAGCGCGTAGCGAGCGAGGGGATTGTAATGCTCCCAGCAGATAAGACCGCCCACGCGGCCGACCGCAGTGTCGATCACCTTCAACGTCGAGCCGTCGCCCACGCCCCAGATCATGCGCTCGTGATAAGCCGGTGAGAGCTTGCGATGCTTGAGGCGAAGCGTGCCGTCGGCGTCGAAAATCAGCAGGCTGTTGTAAAGCGTGCCGTGATCGCGCTCGTTGATGCCGATCGAGATGACAATGTGGTGCTGCCGCGCGGCAGCGGACAGTGCCTCCGTGACCGGGCCAGGCGCAACGACGCCATTCTTGTAAAGGCGGAGGTGCTCGTCACCGATTAGCGCCGGACCGTGCACGATCGAGAAATAGGGATACCAAGGGAGGAACGTCTCGGGGAAGACGACGAGCTCCGCCCCCTTCGAGGCCGCTTCCGAGACCGCGGCGAGTACGCGATCGACGGTGTTCGCCAGTGTATCCAGCGCCGGAGCGATCTGAACGGCCGCAGCGCGGACGGTACGGGAATCTGTCATTGGTGGCCTTTCCTTACGAACGGAGCATGCGAGATCGACCGATCGCGCAAACCTTCGGGCAATCGGACCAGCGAGTGTCGGCGCGAGGAGATTGCTCCGATTTTCCCACTCGGGGCAGCTTCAGCCGCACGATCCACACCGATGACCTCGGGTTCGTGTTGGATTTTGGTGAATTCCAATAGAATAGGGAATATAGACTTTGCTGAAATGATTTTTCCGGAATCGTGAATAATGGACACATTGCGCGCCATGCAGGTCATCGTCGCCATCGCCGAGCAAGGAGGCTTTGCAACGGCTGGACGCCAACTCGGCCTCTCGGCACCGGCGATCACTCGTATCGTCACCGACCTGGAGACCCAGCTCAACGTCAAGCTCGTCGCCCGCACCACTCGTAGCGTCCGGCTTACCGAGGCCGGCCAGCGCTACGTCGACGACGCGCGCCGCATCCTCGCCGCGGTGGATGACGCTGGCGATGCGGCCCGCGGCATCCACGGGGAATTGCGCGGACGCGTCAACGTCACCGCGTCCGTCCTCTTCGGCCGGCTGTTCGTATCGGACCTTCTCGTCGCATTCCTCCGCCTCCATCCCGGCATGGAGATCGCGACGCTCTATGTGGATCGCGTGGTCCAGCTTTCCGACGAAAACCAGGACATCGCGGTCCGTGTCGGAGCGCTCGCCGACTCCAGCCTTCGTGCGGTCCGCGTTGGTGCTGTTCGGCGGATCGTCTGTGGGGCACCTTCCTATCTCGAGGCCCACGGTATTCCGCAGCGGCCAGAAGATCTGGACGCGCACGAGACCATCGGCATCACAGCGCTAGGCGCCGGGTTGAACTGGCAGTTCGGAAGAGGTGGGGAAGCATTCACCAAGCGGGTCCGTCCAAGGTTCTTCGTGAACGCTCACGAGAGCGGGATAACTGCGGCTGAGGCTGGTTTCGGGTTGACCCAGGCCTGCTCAGATCAAATCGCCCACCAACTGCGCGCGGGTTCGCTCAAGGCGATCCTCACCGACTGGGAAGCTCCACCCTTGCCAGTCCATATCCTCCACCGCGAAGGAGATCGCATCTCCGCGCGCGTGCGCGGTTTGGTCGATCATCTGATCGTCGGGCTGCGTGCGAAGCTCGAGATACTGGCTCGCTATGAGCTTGAACCGGCAACCGTGACCTAATGCGACTCGATAGAAGTCATCATCATGAGGCTGGCAGGGCAACGATACGCGAGGCAGCGGGCAGCGTTGTCGACGTCTCGAAGATCCGCCATTTCGGCTTCAGCCACTTCGAGTCCGATGAATGCGGCGCGCTTAACGATTGGCTTGAAGCGACGCCGGATGCGGTGGCCTTCACCTGCCCCCTGTGCTGCGACGAGCTCGCCATCCGAACGCCTGCCGTTCTTGCCAAGGAGGCAATGCTGGAAACCGAATCCAAGCGCTTCCGGCTGATACCCTCATCCCATTTTAGACTCGCGCACGATGTCGTCAAAGGAGGCCTTTCGATCTCGAGGCTGTTCGACATGGCGCCGTTCGTCCATAGCTGGCTTCAGGCAGCGCTTCGCCTGAGCGGTCAGGAGATCCTCAACATCAGCCCAATCCGCATCGTGAAGGCATGCGCAACGCCGCTGATCGCAGCCTGGGGCGGCGCAGAGACTACAGCCTTCGGCAATCAGTCCAACAACTTCCTCGAGGCATGGGCCGCGATGGGAAACAAAGGTGCCCCGCTGGAGATCCCGGGCAAGAATCACTTCGATGTTCTGGACGGCTTCGAGACGGTCGATGGGACATTGACGCAAGCGCTGCTCTCTCTAGCGTCGATGTAAGGGGACGGGCAGAACCGGCCGCCTCAGGCAACCCGGAATCACTCATCCATGGAGTATGTGTTGGATCAATTGAATGGCGTCGCAGGCACGGCTGATGGCGACGAAATCAACCTGTTGCAAGCTGCTGACGAACGCGCGCGTTCCTATACAGCTACGATCGGCAACCGCCGCGCCTGGCCGGCACCCGAGGCCCTCGAAGCGCTCTCCGCGTTCCAGGAGGATTTCCCCGAACACGGGATGACGGCTACGGACACACTGCGGCTTCTCGACGATATCGGCTCTCCCGCGACATCCGCGAGCACGGGTCCCAACTATTTCGGCTATGTAATCGGTGGCGTTCTCCCGGCCGCCGCTGCCGCCGAGCGGCTAGTGCTCGCTTGGGACCAGCGCGCATCGACGTTCGACAGCTCGCCGGTCTCCGACGTGATCGAAACACAGGCGGCTCGCTGGATTTTGGAAGCCCTAGACCTTCCCCGGTCCGCCGGGGTGGGCTTCGGCACGAGTGCCACTGCCTGCACCATCGCCTGTCTCGCAGCAGCCCGCCGGGCGCTGCTCGCGCGTGCTGGCTGGAATTGGGACCGCCACGGCGCACAAGGCGCGCCGGTGGTGAGGGTCATGCTGCCGGAGACGGCGCATGTGGCCGTCATCAAGGCGCTTCGCATTCTGGGCTTCGGTCTCGACAATCTCGTGCGACTGCCGGTCGACGGATCGGGCCGTGCGATCGTCGAGCAAGTACCCGATGCGGACGATCTGACAATCCTATGCCTTCAGGCGGGCGAGGTGAACACCGGTAGCTTCGATGATTTCGCCAAGCTCATCCCCATGGCGCAGGCACGTGGGGCGTGGGTGCATGTCGATGGGGCGTTCGGCCTTTGGGCGCGCGCCTCGTCCTCGCGGGCGCTGTGCGATGGCGTGGAGTGGGCGGACAGTTGGACGGCGGACGGCCACAAATGGTTGAACACGCCCTATGACGGTGCCTTCGCTATTTGCCGGGAAGCGGACAACATGGCGACCGCGATGTCCTCCGAGGCGGTATACGCGCCGACCTCCGCCTCCGCGCAGCAGAACCTGACACTCGAGTTCTCGCGTCGCGCCCGCGGCATCCCGATCTGGGCGGCATTGCGGACGCTAGGCCGAGATGGCCTTCGTCAACTCGTGGACCGCAACATTTCGCAGGCGCAGCATGTCGCTGAACGTCTCCGAGCCGAAGGCTATGAGATTCTGAATGATGTGGTGCTGAACCAGGTGCTGGTGCGCGCGGACGACGACGAGCGCACCCAGCGCATTTGCCGGGCCGCTCAGGCTTCCGGTGTTGCTTGGTTCGGTATGACCCGATGGGAAGGACGCCCGGCGTTCAGGCTGAGTTTCTCAAGCTGGCGCACGAACCAGGAAAATCTCGACAAGCTCGTCGCGCTATTGGTTGGACTGTTGCGTGACGTGAAGAACTGAAGCGCGATACGGATGTCCGCGGCGGTTGGGCCGCCGCGGATCCGATCGAGGCAGATGCCGATCGGTTTCGAGTGGGTGGGTACGTGCGCGGTCTGCCAGGGATCGCCGGACAGAATTGGATGACCACTCGCAGTGTCGGGCTCTCAGAGGCAGGCGAGCACTATATCGATGATGCGCTTCGCGTCCTTGCGGCGGGTCGACGATGTCGGCGAACCCCAGCAGAGGTCGATGAGTGGATCGGCTCGACTGGAAGGGGCCGACACAACACCCGCCTCCATGAACCTTTTCATCGAGGCCGAAGGCACCTTCGGGTTTCGGCTAGCGTGCGAAAGGCCCGATCGAACCCGGATACGCGCTGTCAATAGTCGGACGGCCATCCGCCAGACCGCTATTTCAAGCTCAGGGCACCTGAGGCGTGCGACGCCACGATTCCGCGGGTTCTGGGATCCGCATCAGTTTGCGGATATGATCTGAGTTCGCTTGCGATGTTAGGGTTGTCAGCAGTTCAAAGGCAACCTCGATCGCGGTGCCTGGACCAGTCGAGGTAATCAACGTGCCGTCGACGACAACGGCTTCGTCGACAAACTGCGCTCCATAACCTTCGAGCTGAGCTCGCCGCTTGCCGCCGATCTGGTGATAAACCGTAGCGCGTCGGCCATTCAACACTCCAGCTGCACCCAATGATAGGGATGCGACGCAAACGGCCGCCACGGTTTGCTGCCTCTCCACAAATCTGCGAATAATGTCGGTAAATGGCTGCGACAAAGCGTCGTTATAGAAGCCCGCACCTTCAAATCCCCCTGGAACGGCAACGGCATCAAATCCATCCAGATCAAGGTCTGCCACCAGTGCCTGGGGCAAAACTGAGAATCCGAATGTCGCCTTGAGCGGCGACCGCAAGCCTGCAGAAACGAGCTCTATTCCCTCTTCTCCATCAAGATTCGCCCAGCCGAGAACATCGGTAAATCCGGCTGCTTCCAGGGGCTCAAATCCGTCAGCAAGTAACAATAGAACACGCTTTGTCATCGTACTTCTCTCAAAAAATGCATATTATTCATTATAGGGTATGTTCCGCCATCTATGGTAGTGCTGTAATAGCAGTATTTCGGAATACTGAATTTCATATCTGTGAATAATGAGGGTAATGTTTTCGCCCTTACACTGCCGGCGACACACGTTGATCAGAGGACAGAGAACGCATCCTCCCTCGTGGAAGGACGTCAGTCTCCCTGAGCTCACTTGAACGCTCTGCCTTCTTCAATGCGTGGATATCGGTGACGACGAATCGGAATCCGTCGCGGCTGTTGGTTGTGATAGATGGCGCAATGAACGCAAGGCTGCTGCGGTCTGGTTCATCGAGGCGGAAGGCGCCGCTGGGCTCGGCTTCGCTTGGCATCGGTTGACCTAATGCCCGGCAGCACCGTCGGCGATCTCACGAATCTTATCGAGAGATAGCAGGACCAATTGTTGATTATGGCTCGCAATCAAGCCACGCCGTTCCCACCCTGCAACGACCCGGCTGGCGGTATGGAGCGTAGTGCCGGCAATATCGGCGATATCCTTGCGCCGCAGGGGAAACTCGATCCGGATGCCGTCATTCATTCGTCTTCCGGCTTGGTCGGCTAGCCTTAGCAAGGCCCGCGCGATCCGTCGGTCGACGTTCTGCGTGGCAAGCTCGCGCAACCTTTCCTGCGCTTCGCTCAACCGCGTGCCGAGAATGGCGGTCATATTGATCGCAATCGTGGAATGCTGCCGCATCAGCTCCAGGAGATCGACGGGACTCCAGCTGATCTCGATCGAATCAACCATCGTCGTTGCGTCGGCGGGATAGAGGCCATCGGTCAACAAAGGAACACAACCGAAAATTTCGCCCGGACCAATGAACCGGACCAGTATCTCGCCGCCGTCGCTCCCCGACTGGGTAATCCGGACACTCCCGGACAATAGGGCGTGTGCACGGCCGGCCGGCTGTCCCTGGTCAAAGACCCGTACGTCACGGGGGATATCCCGCTTGCGCGCGATCGCAACCGCTTGCGCTCGCACATCCGGCGGCAACGCCGTGAACAGCGCGATGCCCGAGATCGGATCTGCGCTAACGGGATTCCGAGCAATCATGGCTTCCTTGTAAGAGCGGGTTCGCAAAAGTGGAGCAGTTTGCGCCAGCGCAACCTCGAATCCCTCGACTATGCTAGATTCGGGCTGCGGCTGGAACGAAAACCGTCTAGCGGAAAATAACGGCTGAGGTATCGCAATGCTCTGTCCAGAATGCGGTGAAGTGATCGGATCGGGCCCGCTTGATTTGCGACATCCTGTGTCGTGCGAACGAAACAGCGCTCCGCTCAAGACCGCAACCCAGCGATTTTTTGCGGAACTCTCAAGGCTGATAGGCGGCGTAAGCCGCGCGATGCGCGCAGCGCAGGCGGACTGATTGTGGCGCTGCCGCATTCCCGACCAGGAGAGGTGTTTCGCCTGGCACCGCTCGGCGATAAGACCACACGGACTGTGGCGTTGGCACGCACACCATCCTTCGAGGCCGTTCACCTGGTCATTCGCGCCGGCCAATCAATCGCACCGCACCACGTTGCCGGTTCGATGACGCTTTACTGTATTGCGGGTCATGTACGCTTTGAGGGTAGCACGCCGCCGGAGCTTCGAACCGGCGACTGGCTCTTCCTCGATCCGGGTGCCCCGCACGCGGTAGAAGCGATCGTCGACAGTTCCTTGCTTCTGACGATCATGTTCGATGAATCCCATGGCGGAGGGCCTGAACCGGCCTGAGCGACTGGTACGACGCGGTGGTAACGACAGGGGGGGAAACAGTGGGCGAGTATCGCAAGCTTTGGTGGACTTTGATCGCGGTCCTGGCCGTGACCTTCACGATATTGGGCGTATCGGGCGTTGAAGTCTATCGCAAGGCTCCACCTATCCCCGCCAGGGTCGTCACGCCCTCCGGCTCGGTGCTAATGACCCATGACGACATCCTGGCGGGTCAAGCGGCCTGGCAAAGTACAGGTGGGATGGAACTCGGCTCGATCTGGGGCCACGGCGCCTACCAGGCTCCTGACTGGAGTGCCGACTGGCTCCATCGCGAACTGGTCGCATGGCTGGATCTCGCCGCGTGGGAGACCTACGGCAAGGCGTTCGATACGCTGGGTGTCGAGCAGAAGGCCGCGCTGACCTATCGCCTGCGGCAGGAATATCGCCACAACGGCCATGATGCCGCGACAGGCGTCCTCACGGTGTCGGATCGCCGCGCCCGCGCGATCGCGCTGACTGCCGACCATTATAGCCGGCTCTACGGCAATGATCCCGCGCTTCAGGAGATGCGCGATAATTATGCGATGAAAGAGGGGACGCTCCCAAGCCCGGAAAGCCGCGCCAAGCTCGCCGATTTCTTCTTCTGGACGGCCTGGGCCGCCGCGACGGAACGGCCCGGGACGGTCGCCACCTACACCAACAACTGGCCACCCGAACCGCTGATCGGCAACCAGCCGACGCCGGAGAACATCCTCTGGTCGCTTGCCTGCGTCGTCATCCTGATCGCGGGCGTCGGCACGCTGATCTGGGGCTGGGCGTTCCTGCGCCGTCACGACGATACGCCGCTCGTCGCGGCGGACAGGGACCCGCTGACGCTGGCCGCGCTCACCCCGTCGCAGCGATCGCTCGGCAAATATCTGTTCGTCGTCGCCGCGCTGTTCATCTTCCAGGTTTTCATCGGCGGCTTCACCGCGCACTACACGATCGAAGGACAAAGCTTCTACGGCATCGATGTCTCGCAATGGTTTCCCTATGCGCTGACCCGCACCTGGCATGTGCAGAGCGCGATACTATGGATCGCGACGGCGTTCCTCGCCGCCGGTCTGTTTCTTGCGCCGGTGATCAACGGCGGTGACCCCAAGTATCAGAAGCTCGGCGTCGACATCCTGTTCTGGGCGCTGATCCTTGTCGTCGCCGGATCCTTCATCGGCAATTTTCTAGCGCTCTCGCATGCCTTGCCTGCCAATCTCAGTTTCTGGTTCGGGCATCAGGGATATGAGTTCCTCGACCTGGGCCGCGTATGGCAGATCGCACTGTTCGGCGGGCTGCTGTTCTGGCTTACGTTGATGCTGCGCGGCATGCTGCCGGCGCTGCGCGCGAAGGATGGAGGCGACAAAAGCCTGCTGGCGCTGCTCACCGTCTCCACCGTCGCGATCGGTCTCTTCTACGGCTCGGGACTGTTCTACGGCGAGCGCACCCACATCACGATCATGGAATATTGGCGCTGGTGGGTGGTCCACCTGTGGGTGGAGGGCATTTTCGAAGTGTTCGCCACCGCTGCGATCGCCTTCATCTTCGCCTCCATGGGCCTGGTGTCACGGCGGATCGCGACCGCCGCCAGCCTCGCTTCGGCCTCCTTGTTCATGGTGGGCGGCGTGCCTGGCACTTTCCACCACCTTTATTTTTCGGGCACGACCACGCCCATCCTGGCGGTCGGCGCGGCGTTCAGCGCGCTTGAGGTGGTGCCGCTGATCGTGCTCGGCTACGAAGCATGGGAGCGCTGGAGCCTGCGCAATCACGCCCCCTGGATGCGCGCGATGCGCTGGCCGCTGATGTGCTTCATCGCGGTCGCCTTCTGGAACATGCTGGGTGCCGGCGTCTTCGGCTTCATGATCAACACGCCGGTCGCACTGTTCTACCTTCAGGGGCTGAACACGACCGCGGTCCACGCCCACGCGGCGCTGTTCGGAGTCTATGGCTTCCTGGCGCTCGGGTTCACCCTTCTGGTGCTGCGCTACATCAGGTCCGACATCGCCTTCAACGAGCGGCTGATGCAGACCGGCTTCTGGGGGTTGAACGCGGGGCTAGTGCTGATGATCTTCACCAGCCTGCTTCCGGTTGGCCTGTTCCAGTTCGAAGCCAGTGTCACCACCGGCATGTGGTATGCGCGCAGCGACGCGTTCCTCCAGCAAGGCTTTCTTGAGACGCTGCGCTGGATCCGTACCTTTGGCGACGTGGTGTTCATCGCAGGCGCCATAGCAGTCGCGTGGCAGATCGTGATCCTCGGGCTGTGGCGTCAGGGCACGCGGACATAGCCAAGAAGGGCGGTCAAAGGGTGGGCGTGCAGGGGAGGACTGTCCCAAGCCGTCTCTACAGGTCATGCCCTCATAGGCGTGAAGCAAAATCTACGAATGGGTGCTCGAATCGGTCGAACATCCCGTTCCCGGACCGAGGGCGCAGTCCAACGCACTTGCCCAACTTGAAAGACCTCATGGTGCCGGGCTGAAGGAGGGTACGCCAGATCACAGCTGATCTAGGGCGTCATACCCTTCAAGTTGGGTTCCATGCAGATCCTATCGAAGCTGCTGCGAGATGCAGCTAAGGGCCATCTTCGTGGTTGCGCACAAGGTTTCTCGAAGATCGCCGGACTTGGCCTGAAGTGCCAGACCACCACAAACCGAGATGACGAAATGGGCGAGTACCTCTGGTGCGGCGTTGTCGACGAGTTCATCCTTCGCAAGCGCGGCTTCGAAGCGTCGACGCAATACGCCTTCATAATAGGCGCGGTAATTCACGAGCTTCTGCCGGATCGTCTCATGTTCCGGTGCGCATGCAATCGCACCATTCAAGGTCAGGCAGCCCAGTGGCGTGTCGGGGTCGGCGATAACCTCGATGAACCGACAGATAAACGTCTCGATCGCAATCTCGATCGAAGGAATTTCGAGTGCCTGTTCCACGAATTCGAGATGCTGTCGTCGGTAGCGTTCGAGAGTCTGGCCGAACAATTCCTCCTTGCTCGCGAACACCCGATAGAGGCTCGGCCGTTCGATTCCGATCGCCGCAGTGAGATCGGACAGCGAGGTCCCTTCGTAACCCTTGAGCCAGAATTCGCGCATGGCGGTGTCGAGGGCTTCGTCTATGTCGAACTGCCGTTTACGGCCCACTTTTACCAACGCCTTTCGTGCCGGGAATCGAGACCTCTCGTTTACCCGCTCGGCACGGCAAAAGGATGGCGATTTATGGCAGGCCTATGCTGCTCGAACGCAACTGATACCGGGATGCGATCACATCAGTCCGTGGCTGCCGGCCACCGCTCCCAGTAGCGCGATGAGCGAGAGGGCAAGCAGCAGGCGGTGCATGCGTTCCATCCGCATGAAGTCCGCGGCGGGTGAAGCGGAACGCCTCATGCGATCGTGAAGGAATAGCGGCTCGACGATGAAAAGCATGAGAGCGAAGATCGCCCAGACTCCGACCATGGCATGCATCCACCAGAAATGGGGATCGGCGAACCGACCCCACATTTCGAACCGATAGACCATCCAGAGACCTGACGTGCCCGCGAGCAGCACCCATAGGCGTGCCTGTCCGGCAAACCGCCCTTCGATCCGGTGAAAGGCGGCGAGCCGGCAGTCTGGATCGTGATCGTGGCGAATGGACGGCATCACCACGCAAGTCACGAAGCCCACGCCGCCGATCCACAGCAGGATCGCCAGGACATGCAGCGCGCGAGCGACAATGACATCGTCCATCCGAATCTTCCCAATCAGGCGGCCAGCAATTCGTCGGCGGGGCCGAAGAACTCGTAGTGGATACGGTCGGACGGCACTCCGGCAAGGGACAACGCCGATACAGCCGCGCGCAGGAACGGACGCGGGCCGCAGATATAGTAATCCGCCTCCGCGACGGGAGTGCTGGCAATCAACCACTCGTCGGTTATGATCCCGGCTCGGTCATAATCCTGGCCTGCCAGCTCGCCGACCAGTGGCGTCTGGTGGAAGTCGGTCACTTGCACGACCGTCCCGCCGTTCACCAACTCGCGAACATGGTCGCGCATCGCGTGTGTATCGCGGTCATGGGTTCCGTGAATATAGTGGGCGGGCGTGCCCGGATACCTCTCGACCAGCGTCTCGAGCATCGCGACCATCGGGGTCAGACCGACACCGCCCGACAGAAGGACAACAGGGCGTTCGGGATGCTCGGCAAGAAAGAACTCGCCGGCCGGCGGCGAGACCTTGAGGATCGTCCCCGGCTTCGCGTGATCGTGCAGCCAGCTCGAGGCCAGCCCGTGCGGCTCGCGCTTCACCGAGATGCGATAGAACTCGCCGTTGGGCGCGTTCGAGATCGAGTAGTTGCGCTTAATCGGGGGATGCCCCGGAATCTCGAACCAGAAGGTCAGATACTGCCCTGCTTTGTGGCGGATGACTGCGCGACCGTCGACCGGACGCAGGATGAAGGAACTGATCACGCTGCTCTCGCGGATCACCTCCTCGACGCGGAAATCGCGCCAGCCGGTCCAGCCGCCTTCGGCGGTCTCATGCTCGCGATAGATGTTCGCTTCGCGCGCCATTAGAACCTTGGCTAGGAACCAATAGGCATCGCCCCAGGCCGCCAGGATTTCCTCCGTCGCAGCCTCGCCGAGCACGGCCTTGATGGCACCGAGCAGTGCTTCTCCGACGTGCGGATAATGCTCGGGCAAGATCTGGAGGCCGACATGCTTCTGCGCGATCCGCTCGACCGCGGGCGCGAGCGCCGTGAGATTGTCGATATTGCTGGCATAGGCGAGGATCGCCGCCGTCAGTGCGCGCGGCTGAGCGCCCGCGGCATCCTGATGCGACTGGTTGAACAGGTCGCGGATCTCTGGGTTCTCGAACATGCGGGCGTACATCTCGCGCACGATCTCGAGCCCGCTGGCTTCGAGTGCGGGTACGGTGGCCTTGACGAGCGCGATCGTGCGCTCGTTGATTGTCTGCGACATCAACGTCTCCTGTGACGGGTTGGAAAGGAAAGTAGGTTCAGCCGGTCGGCAACTGATCGTAGAAATCGACCCGCATCCTCATCGGTCCAATCGGCTCGACGAAATGCGGTTGCTGAGGAAGGACCAATCCCGGTGTCTCGGGATCGAGAAGGATTTCGGACGACGGGTCGAGATAGGTGAGCCGCAACTGCCCCTCGATCACCCGCACCAAACCCCACACGCCGGCCTTGGTGTTGTGCCGACCACGCAATGCAACCGGCAATGTGTCCTGGTCGAAGACCGGCGTGGACCGATAGGGCAGGGCGGCCATGTCAGGCGGCCAGCCGGATGTCTTCGGCGTGCGTGGGGTAAGGAGCCACGCCAGCGGCGGTGTCCAAGCCTGCCAGTTCGCTCGCGAAGCCGTGGTTCACATCACGATGATGCGCTTCGTCCGCGCGCACTACCAGCACGACGTCCCGCAGCGTGGCGTTATCCGGTAGCTTCCAATAGTGTCGTGCGATCGTCGGCGCCGGCACATTAGGGCTGCGACCCTCATCGATCTCCTTGAGAAAGTGCGTATAGCTGATCACCGCTTCTTCCTCGAAATAGCCGACGATGCGGTGCGCGGTCCGAGGGCTGACGAGGTAGAGCGCGAAGAAGGCGAGATAGAAGACCCACTGAACGCCAAGAATGACCAGCCGCTCGAACAGGGTCGGTTTGGCGATCTCGATGAAAGTCATCAGATGCATGCGCTCATTCTCCGCTTCCTCCATCAAGGTGCGGATCCAGCCCTTGTCGTCGCACATCCGGCGTAGGCATTTGAGGTGGTTGATCGTCGCGCCGACCATGCCCGGCACGGCGGCAACCGTCTCCAGCACGATCGCGCGATGACCGTAGCGCTTGGCGAAGAACGTATCGGCGCAAAAGCGCAATACCTTGGTGAAACCGAGCGCGATGCGGTCGCGCAGGTCGCGCGGCTGGTGATGGACCGTAAGGTCGACAAGAGGGATGTCGGTCATGACAGGACGCTCCTTTTGAGATGGTCCGTCGCTGGGGCGGGCCGAGGAACCGGTCGGCGATCCGGCCGGAAAAACAGAGCAAGCTGCAGGCTCTCGGCGATGCGAGCTGCCTTCGCCTGTAACGCAGCCGCGGCGCGAGCTGTCATCTGCTCGTTCGTGACCTCCGCCCACAGCGTGAGCCAGCGCTCGAACAGCGCGGGGGCCAGGCGATGCTGGTGTTTCTTGTGCGCTGGCACCGGCTGGCCTTTGTATCGGCCGGTGGTCAGCATCACCGACGACCAGAAGGAAACCAGCTTGTCGAGATGCTCCGGCCAGTCCTCGATCGCGTCGTTGAAAATCGGTCCGAGTTCGGCGTCGACGCGAATGCGCGCATAAAAGGCGTCGATCAACCTTTCCAGCCCTGCTTCGTCGATCTCCGGGACGCCGTCCACGACTCATGCTCCAATCATGTATCAAGGATGCATCTATCCCTCGACTTTGAAACATGCAACAAGAATACCTAATTTGAGGCGAGCCGTTTTTTGGCCTCGCGGGAGCAGGCATGAAGCTGACGCTATTCACGGATTACTCGATGCGCGTGCTGCTCCATCTCGGCGCGCAGCCCGAGCGGCTGTGCTCGATCGCCGAGGTAGCGCGGGCCTATGGCATCTCGCAGAACCACCTGATGAAGGTGGTCAACGAATTGGCGCGCTCGGGCTATGTCGAGACCGTGCGTGGCCGCTTCGGGGGCATCCGCCTCGGGCGAGCACCGGAAGACATAAATATCGGCGCGCTGGTCCGCCACACCGAGGACGGATTCGATCTGGTCGACTGCGGGAGCTGCGTCATCGCGCCGGCCTGTGGCCTCACGGGCGTTCTCAAGGAGGCGCTTTCGGCCTTTCTCGGCGTATTGGACCGATACACTCTCGCAGACCTTATGACCAAGCGAGAGGATCTAGGCCGGCTGCTGGCGGGCATGGCATTGGCTGCGAACCCCGACGTACCGGTATCGCCGATCTAGACGAGGTCCGGCCAAGCTTCCTCTCGCTTGTCCAAGCCGTCCCACCCTGTTTTGAACTTAGCGCTCAGCTGTGGTGATGTGCGATGCGAGCCAGGCGGCGACCTTCGGCATACGGCGCGCCTTGGTCTCCTCGAGCAGCGTCCGGTTGCTATCGAAGCCATAGTTCCCGACAGGACTTGCTCCTGCCTCGATCAGCCGGATGACGATATCATCGGTCCAGCTTCCGAAGATCATGCTGAGGCCCTCGCGGTCCTTGATCGTGGCATCCGCCCCATGCTGAAGGAGCAGGTCGAGCAGCGCGACATTCTCGACACCGTAGAGGCTATTTCGCCCAAGGCTGTCGATCCGGTTCGGGTTTGCGCCCTTCGCGATCAACCGCTCGGCGGCAGCAAGCCTGCGGGTCTCGTCCTTGCAGCCGTAGCTGGTCCCGAGCTTCATGAGCGCTGTCCCGCCCTGGGCCTCCCGGGCATCCGCATTCGGATTGATCGTTTCTGGCGCGTCGATGTCGACGCCCGCACTCGCGACCGCGTCGACGAGATCGGCCGAGCAGCCGCCGGCGTTCTGCGCGAACAGCTGCGCGGCCGCATCCTTGCCCAGCCGGTCGAGCCAGCCGGTAGAGGCGAGCCGCGAGAAGAGCTTCGGGCGCCCGGCCTTGATCGAACCCTCCAGCAAACGGATGCCGGCAGGCGCTTCATCGCCGCCCGGCTGAGAGGTCGAGCCGTCGCGGCCAACCGGAACGCTCAGTGGCGCGCCACGGTCGAATAGGGCGACCAGCAGATCTTCGTCGGCATTCCCTTGCACCCCTTCGACCAAAAGCTCCGCTGCATCCGCCGAAGCAAAATCGAAATGCTCATTCTCGAGCAGCGGAATGAGCGCCTGCGTGCCGCGCACCCAGCGGGCCGTTCCCGCCAGTTCGTCCACCGCTTTCTCGAGATCCGTGACCGCCGCCGGCATGCCGACCTCACGCCCGACATAGTCCTCGACCGTCTTGTGCCGTTTGCCCATGTCGAGCGTCAGCGTATAGGTCGGATGATCGGTGACGCTTGCCCGGTATTGGTTGCGAAGCCCGAAGAAATTCGCGGCCTGGAACCGATCGAACAGGACGGCGACCGCCCTGGGATCTACCCGGTCCTCATGGGTGCCTGGCAAGAAGACGCCGCGCACCGGAGCGAACTTGCGATGAAGGCCGGCGACGCGATCGGTGGGCGAGGTTTCGGTGGTGAAAACGATGCGCCCGTCCCCATGGATCGTGACCTTATAGTCAGGGCAGATGCCTAAGCAGGCCGACCGCTGCAGGGTGATTTTCATATCTTCAAGCTCACTCCGCGAAGTGTCCCGGACAACATGTCGCGCCGGCGCTGCTTCGGCCGCATTCGCGCTGAAAGCCAGCGTCAATAGAAACGCGCAGCCAATCTGCTTCATGATTGTCATATGGCCCTTACCCTGCTCCGCTCTTGCATCCATTTCGGGCTACCAGGTCGTGAATTGCCCCACGATTAAGAAGTCCCGATGAACTCGTCTCGAGAACGTTAGACGATCGCCTTTGTCGTCAACGAGGGCTGGGCCATCAGCCCAGCCAAAAGGGACAAGCCGTCCTTGAGTACGTCGCGGTCCGGCGCCGAACCAAGCGAGACCCGCACGGCTTCGACCGGATCCGGCGTCACTGAGAAGGTCGATCCTGGTACGACGGCGACGCCGCTGCGCTCGGCATGGTCAGCGAACGCGGCAGCGCGCCAATGAGACGGCATATGCAGCCATAGATGGTGCCCATCGGGGTCGGCTGCGAAATTCTCCTCGCCGATGATCGCCGCCGCCATGTGTTGCCGTTCCGCATTCTCGGTCCTTATGGCGGCCACGATTTCAGTCAGGGTGCCTTCCCGGATCCAACGGGTGGCGAGCGCCGCGAGCAGCGGGGAAGCCATCAGTGTCGTGGTCCGGATTGCCCGCGCCAGCCGTTGGGCGTCCATCTCGCTAGGTGCGACGACATGGGCGATCCTGAGCGACGGCGTCGCGCATTTCGAGAGCGTGGCGACATGCCATGTGATGTCGCTCGCGAGCCTCGCAAATGCGGGAAGCGTTAGCTTCCGCAGAGGCGCATAAGGGTCGTCCTCGATGATGGCGATCTTATGCTTGCGGGCGATGTCCGCGATCCGCTGCCGCCGCTCCTCCGACAACGTTGCGGTGGTCGGGCTGTCGATCGAGGGTACGACATAGAGGACCACCGGCGCCCGGGCTCGGCAAACTTCCTCGAAGGCCTCGGGAACGATCCCGCCCGTATCCATAGCGACAGGGGCCGTTACGAGGCCCTTCTGTCCGATCACCGATTTCAACCCTGGATAGGTGACCATGCCGGTGGCAATGACATTTCCCGCGCGTAGCAGCGTTTCGCAGATGGCATAGAGCGCACTTTGCGCGCCGCTGACGACGAGAAGCCGATCAGGCGAGACTGCGCCAAGGCGCGGGGCGAGCCAAGCGGCTGCGGCAAGCCGATCCCGCACACCTCCGGTGCTGGTCTGATATTGAAGATGCGCCAAGCTGCGGGGGCCGGCGAGAACATGGCCGATCCCGGCCGTGATTTCCTTCTGCAGGTCGACCGCAGACGGCTGGGGCGGCACGTTCATGCTGAGATCGACCAACGGCGCGCCGGCAAGACGGCCAGGTTGCCAATCCCTCACATCCGCACCCCGTACAAAAGTGCCGCGGCCCGCCCGCGCATCGACCAATCCGCGGCGCCGTGCTTCGTTGAATGCGCGCGTGACCGTCGTGAGGTCGACGCCGAGCGCATCGGCGATCATCCGTTGCGGCGGCAGCCGATCGCCGACCCGTATCCGGCCCGAGCGGACATCTGCCTCCAGGGCTTCCACAATGCCCAGATATTTCATCCGGGCGTTCTCGGCGATTCTTGGGCGCCACAGGCTCATCTTAGGCGACACCGATTGGAAAGGATGCGCGCGGCGCGGCGGGCAGGCGGAGCCGATGAACATGTGCGTGCAAGATGCAGCCCACTCAGTGCGGCGATTTGCGGATGGTGAGGATGGACTCGACGAAAGCGTCGATCCTCGCCACCGGAAGACCCGCCACATTGATCCGACCGTCCTCGACGATATAGATTCCAAATGCTGCACGGGCCTCCTCGATCTGCGCTCGCGACAGTTTCAATAGTGAGAACATCCCAAAGCCGTAAGCGAGATAGGCGAACTCGTCGCTGCCGGAGGCCTGAAGAAACGCTTCCGCGAGACGTGCCCGCTTCTCGTTCATATCCTCGCGGATCGACGTCAGCTCGTCATGCCAGTTGGTCAACAGGTCGACGTCCTCGAGGATGGTGCGGACGATCGCCGCACCATGGTCGGGGGGCATCGAGTAGATGGTGCGGGCATGAACCGTCATGCGTGCGGCCGCGATCTCCGCCTCACGAGGGTTCCGCGCCAGCACCAGCGCACAGCCCACACGCTCCGAGTACAGCCCGAAATTCTTCGAGCAGGACGATGCGGCAAGCAACTCCGGCAGGCGCGCCGCCAGGATACGGAGCCCTCGGGCATCTTCGTCCAGCCCGCGTCCAAACCCCTGATAGGCGATATCGACGAACGGGATCAGATCGCGCTCGAGAAAGAGCGTCGCGAGCGTCCGCCACTGGGCCTCGTCCAAGTCGGCACCGCTTGGATTGTGGCAGCATCCGTGCAGGAGAACCACGTCGCCGGGCGTCGCGCTCCCCAGCCGGTCACAGAGAGAGTCGAACCGTACGGTCGACTGCTCGGTATCGTAATAGGGGTAGTAAGCCGTCTTCAAACCAACGGCCGCGAAGATAGCCTGATGGTTCAGCCAGGTCGGGCTGGGCAACCATACGGTCGCCTTCGGCCTCGCCTCGGCAAGGAGCTGTGCCAGGATCCGCAGCGCCCCCGTCCCGCCGGGCGCCTGCAGCGAAGCGATCCTGCTCGCTTCCGTCGCGGCGCCGAACGTCACATCGAGCATGGCGGCGGCAAATTGCCGGTCGCCGCGCGCACCGACATACCGCTTGGTCGTCCTGCTTGCCAGCAACTGGCGCTCGGCCTGCTTTACGCTCAGCATGATGGGCGTCTCGCCTGCCTCGTCCTTGTAGACCCCGATGCCCAGGTCGAGCTTGTTGGGCCGGGTGTCTGCGGCGAACAGGCTGCCGAGCGCGAGAATGGGGTCGGCTGGAGGCGGCTGCAACGCCGCGAGCAACGGTTGTGACATCTTGAACCTTCTTACGCGGCAATGTCGGCAGGGTTGGACAGGGCGAGCGCGGCCGCGTGCAATCGGACGACCAGCTCCTTCGCATCGGGTATCGACAGGGTGAGCGGGGGCAGGATGCGCAGGACATCGTCGCCGGCGACGACGCTGAGCACGCCCTGATCGCGAACGGCCATCATGACCTCACGGACCGGACGCCTGCACTTGAGGCCAAGGAGCAATCCCTCGCCGCGTGCACATTCGAAAAGCTCAGGATAGCTTGCGGCCAAGTCGTCGAGTTTGATGCGCAGTTGCTCTCCGGTCCGGCGCACAGTCTCGATGAAACCCGGTTCCAGCATGATGTCGAGCACCTCACTGGCCACCGCCATGGCCAGCGGATTTCCGCCGAAGGTGCTGCCATGCGTACCCGGTGTCATGCCGGCCGCCGCCGCTTCCGTGGCGAGACATGCCGCCACCGGGAACCCATTGCCCAGGCCCTTGGCGCTGGCGAGGATATCCGGCGTGACCCCGGATGCCTGGTAGGCGAACAGATGACCTGTCCGGCCGATTCCCGTCTGCACCTCGTCGAGAACCAGCAACAGGCCATGGCGGTCGCAGAGAGCTCGAATGCGGGCGAGTGCACCCTCGGCAAGCGTGCGGACGCCGCTCTCGCCCTGGACCGGCTCGATCAGGACGCCGGCCGTCTCCGGCCCACAAGCCGCGGCAAGTGCGTCGAGATCGCCGAAGGGAACCTGATCAAAGCCGTCGACGGGTGCGCCGAAGCCCTCGAGATATTTTGCCTGACCACCAGCCGCTACGGTGGCCAGCGTGCGTCCGTGGAAGGCTCCTTCGAAGGTCACGAGCCGCCACCGCTCCGGGCGTCCGTTCACATGGTGATAGCGCCGCGCTGTCTTGATCGCGGTCTCGACCGCCTCGGCGCCCGAATTGTTGAAGAACACGCGATCCGCGAAGGTGGCGGCGCACAGCTTCTCGGCGAGCTGTTCCTGCTGGGGAATCCGGTACGCGTTCGAGACGTGCCAGAGCTTCGCGGCCTGGCGCGTGACCACGTCGACCAAGCGGCGATGCGAGTGGCCCAACCCGGTGACCGCGATGCCGGTGGCGCAATCGAGATAGCGCTGACCATCGGCGGTGAAGAGCCAGGCACCGTCGCCGCGCTCGAACGCGAGATCGGCCCGCGAGAAGCAAGGATAGAGGAAGTCGTGTCCGTCCATCAGGCGACCTCCTCTCCGATGGTGACGCGCGCATAGGCGAAGGAAAGCCACTCGAGGGCGATGGCGAGATCGGCGGTCTCGACGGTCGCGCCAGCCCAGAAGCGGAACCCCGGCGGCGCCGTGCGATAGGCGCCGATGTCGTATGCGACGCCCTCCTTGTCGAGGAACGCCACGATCGCCGACGCTGTCCTGGCCTGGAGCGCGGGATCGGCGGCCAGCGCCGGATCCACGATCTTGAGGCAGATGGAGCTCGGCGAGCGAATTTCGAGACGCTCGACCAGGAACCCGCACCAGGGGTTGCGTGCCACCCATTCCGCGACGCACGCGGCATTCGCCTCGCAGCGCCGGATCAGCTCGGGGAGCCCACCGATCGCCTGCGCCCAGCGCAGGCCGTCGATCGCGTCCTCGACCGCGAGCAGGGACGGGGTGTTGATCGTGCTCCCCTGGAAGAAGGCTTCATTGACCTTGCCGCCCGACTTCATGCGGAACAGCTTCGGCATCGGCCATGCCGGCGTGTAGCTTTCGAGGCGCTCGATGGCTCGCGGACTCATGACGATGATGCCATGCGCACCTTCGCCGCCGAGGATTTTCTGCCACGACCAGGTCGTCACATCGAGCTTTTCCCAGGGCAGCTCCATCGCGAACGCCGCCGACGTCGCGTCGCAGATCGTGAGCCCGCCGCGATCGTCGGGGATCCAGTCACCGTTCGGCACCCGCACGCCCGAGGTGGTCCCGTTCCAGGTGAAGACGAGGTCGCGATCCGGATCCCATTGGTTGAGGTCGGGGAGTTCGCCATAGGGTGCCGTGAACGTCCGGCAGTCGGCCAGCTTCAGCTGATTGGTGGCATCGGTGATCCAATCCTGGCCGAAGCTCTCCCAGGCGGCTACGTCGACGCCGCGCGGGCCGAGCAAGCTCCACATCGCCATTTCGACCGCGCCGGTGTCGGACGCCGGCGTGATCGCAATCCGGTGGGTGTCCGGGATGCCGAGCACGGCCCGCGTCAGCTCGATCGCCTCACGCAGCTTGGCCTGGCCGGGCTTCGAGCGATGCGAACGCCCGGTCAGGGCGCCTTCGAGCGCGGCGAGCGTCCAGCCGGGGCGCTTCGCGCAGGGACCGGACGAGAAATTGGGAGTTGCGGGGCGTACAGCCGGAGCGGTGGCGTTCATGGGCAATATCTCCAGGCAAGATCAGGAGGCGAGGGGCACAGCGTCGCGGAGGCGACGCGCGAGGGCTTCGGCATAGGCTGCGAGATCGGCGATCGGCCGCGTGGCGACGCCGCTCGCGGCCGCGGCGCCGGCCACAGCCGGCGCAATGCCAATTGCAAGTCGTGGATCGAACGGGGATGGAATGAGCGGCGTATGCGCGGTTTCAACCCCTTCGCTGGCCAGCGCGGCCAGCGCGTGAACGGCCGCCAGCTCCATCCCCTTGGTGATCTCGGTCGCGCCGCAATCGAGCGCCCCCCGGAAGATGTGCGGGAAGCACAGGACATTGTTGACCTGGTTGGGGAAGTCGGACCGGCCAGTGCAGATCATCGCATCGCCGCGCACCTGCTGCACGAGCCCGGGCATGATCTCGGGGATCGGATTGGCGAGCGCCATGATCAGCGGGTCGCGGGCCATCCGGGCGACCATGTCGGCCTTGAGGACGCCGGCCGCCGACAAGCCGAGAAAGATGTCGGCCCCGTCGATCGCCTCGGCCAGCGTGCGCAGATCCGTGTCGCGCGCATGGGCACGCTTCCAGGGATCCATGAGCCCGGTGCGCCCGGAATGGACGACGCCCATAAGGTCGGTGACGGTGATGTTCTCGCGGCGCGCGCCAAGCGCGATCAGCAGATCCAGGCAGGCAAGCGCTGCCGCACCGGCGCCCGAAGTGACGATCCTGGCCTGTGCGATAGTCTTGCCGGCGCGGCGCAGCGCATTCAGGACCGCCGCCGATACGATGATCGCAGTGCCATGCTGGTCGTCATGGAAGACGGGAATCCCCATCCGATCGCGCAATCGCCTCTCGATCTCGAAGCATTCCGGCGCCTTGATGTCCTCAAGGTTGATGCCGCCGAATGTCGGCTCGAGCGCGGCGATGACCGTGACGATCTCCTCGACGCTGCGCGACGAGATCTCTAGGTCGAACGCATCGATATCGGCGAACCTCTTGAACAGGACGGCCTTGCCTTCCATCACCGGCTTCGAGGCGAGGGGGCCGATGTCGCCGAGACCAAGAACAGCGCTGCCATTCGAGATGACCGCGACCAGATTGCTGCGTCCGGTGAGCTGCACCGCTTCGGACTCGTCCGCATGGATCGCCATGCAGGCCGCAGCGACACCGGGCGAATAGGCGAACGAGAGATCGTCGAGCCCGACGAGCGGCTTGGTCGGCTGGATCTGGAGCTTACCGGGCCGCGGGTAGCGGTGATAGTCGAGCGCGCCCGATAACAGCCGTTCGGAAAGGGTATCCTCGCTGGGCGACGCGGCGAGGGCATTGGTCACAGTCTGGGGCATGGAAATCCACCTCCTTGGGCGATGCGGCCCGTGGCCGCATCACCTGCTTCGATTGTTCTCAAGGGTAGGTCCATCCGCCCCGATGGACGTTGATCTGGCTCTGTTGCAAAGATTGGCGGCAGTCAGAGGTAGGCTGTCGCTCTGCGCCGAT
>VFQO010000261.1_pt1 | contig 65592 bp, 56 predicted proteins | sample 3512331 | NCBI WGS metagenome assembly VFQO01 (sample SAMN10412371, study PRJNA504923) | tailings metagenome | isolation source: Replicate 3 from Balatoc abandoned mine | place: Philippines: Itogon, Benguet | collected 2017-08-28 | reverse complement strand
GACGGAGTTGGCCGCCAAGCACGGCCTCCACCGCACGATGATAGCGGCCTGAACGGATCGTTCTCGAAGTGACCGAGACGACACTTCTCGTGAACGATGCGGCGGCCGTCAAGGACGTGCTCCAGGAATTGAAGGCGGCCGGTGTAAGGATTGCGCTTGACGACTTTGGCACTGGCTTCTCTTCATTAAGCCATCTGCGGGACTTCCCAATTGACAAGGTGAAAATCGACAAAAGCTTCGTTCAAAGCATGACGACCAAGCAGGATGCGCGACTCATCGTTCAGGCTATCATCGGCATGGCCAAGAGCCTCAATCTCGAGGTGATCGCTGAGGGTGTAGAGAGTGAACAACAACGCACTCTTCTCTTCCAGATGGGCTGTCCGGATGCACAAGGGTTTCTGTTCAGCCCGGCCCTCAACATCAGCCAGTTGACGCTATATTCGAAGAGGAATCGCAAGATCATCTCCCATAAAGCGTGGGCAGCGTGACTTGATGGCTCGCGCAGCCACTGACGTGATCGCCGAGCGCGGCAAGCCGGGCATGATCGTCAGCGACAATGGCACCGAACTCCCCAGCAATGCCGTGCTCGCATGGTGTGGTCAGATCGGCGTGGAGTGGCACTACATCGCTCCGGGCAAGCCCATGCAGAACGGCTACGTCGAGAGCTTCAATGGCCGCATGCGCGATGAGCTGATCAACGAGACCCTGTTCATGAGCCTTGCCCATGCCCGGGTCGAGATCGCTGCCTGGGTCGATGACTACAACCGGGAAAGACCGTACTCGGCCTTGGGATACGCCACACCGGCGGCCTTCGCCGCCGAACTCGATAAGCAATGGCCTGCTTCGCTACGCCCTACGGGCTCCGCTACGCAGCCCATTGCTTCAACCGCGCTGATGCGCAAAACAACTGCCCGGCTCTAATCCCAGCTGGAGGAAAGCCGGGGGTCACGTCGGCTGGTAGGAAATCCATTCTTCCAGACGCTCCTTCACTTCCGGCGCGAAGGGTAACCGCTCCATGATCTCTTCCGGCCCAACGAATATTGCGCGCGGGTGGTTGCGCAGATTGTCGAGCGCCGCTTGCGCCTCAAGAGGCCTACCCGAGCGACCGGCATAGGCAGCCTCCAGCAGATTCAATGCCGGCTGGCCTTCGAGGTAGAGGCGCAGATGCCTCAGGTGCTGGCCCGCACCTTGCACGTCATCCTGCATCATTGCAGCAATGAAGTGACCGGCGTGTTCCCAAGGCATTGAAATTCCTGGGCTATCTTCCAGCTGCGCCAGCACAGCCGCGCCTTGCGGGTCATTCCAGAAGGCTAGCCAGGTTCCGGCCATACCGGCAATCACACGATTGCCACGTGCAGTCGCGATGGCGTTCCGCGCCGCCAGACTAACCATATCGCGTTCGCCCAAGAACGACTGCGTTCGCATTTCGGCCACATGGAGCATCGCTATGTTGGGGTGGCGCGTCAGAGCCCGGTTCACGACGGTCAGCGCTTCATGCAATGCGGCCTGCCTTGCCGATGGCCTGATTCTGGTCATCGAGTCACTGACCAGTGTCCAGTTGCGCAAGAAGGCGGCGTGGGGGCTGGAGCCATTGACGGCATACCATCTTTCGGCGCAGCGGAAGAGCTCGCGGTCCACCACGGTGCTGAAAGACTGTACAGACTCGGTAAAGCGCAACCAGCAGCCGTAGGGTGTTCGGCTAGGCAGCCTCTTCGTTTGTCCAAACCTGTTCAATGCACCGCCTGGTGCGACCATGGCCGTGGCCGCGAGATTGGCGCTTCGGTCTAACTCGGCAGCGTCGTTCACCTGGTATCGGCTTGACCAGATCACGCGCTGGGTCGCTGTTTCCACCAAGGCAACGGTTTCGACCTCTGCGCCGCCCACCAGATCGAGATCCAGTCTGATTTCGTAGTCTGCCCGAATATCGCCTGCTTCGATCAGCCTGAACCCCAGGTAATTCTGCAACTTTTCGCGCAGTGCATTCTTGAATGCATCCCGCTCTATAACCGGAGTGCTGCCGAACTCTTCCGCGGTGACAGGCACGGTGGCCAGCCTTGGAAAGTCCGACGTCGTCCAGCGCTTTTGCTCGCTCCATGCATCATAGAGGTAGATTGCCGGTGTCAGCATAAGGATGGCAAGGCCACCGGCGAGGTAGCGCCAGGCAAACGTCCGAATGTGAGCCAGCAATTTGCGCCAGTTGTCAGTGGGGATGGCCTGCACTGTCCCGGTTGCTGCGTCCATGGAGGAGTGGCTCCGGATCAGGACCTCGTAAGACCCGGTATCAATGTAGATTTCGACATCGCTGGGGTGGGCCGCGTAGTAAGCGGCAAGTGCCTTTCTCAGGCGCGCAACTGCAACGCGGGCATATGTATCCGCATCGGCCAATTCGCTGTCGAACTTGCCGAGAGCTTCGATTGCGATCGTGTAGGACTTCAACGGCACGCCTTGCGCCGTCATATCGACCAGATATTCCAGTAGGTGTGACATGACCGGCGAACGCTTGAATGTGTCGTCCGCACGCACCCTGAAGGCTGCCTCCCGGATTCTTTCAATGCTATCGTCCTGCGCACATTCGTCCCGCACAATCTGCTCCCGCGTTTTGTCTTGGGGTAACCCTCTCGATATGAGATGGATCACCGATCCTGGCAGTGTCGAAGGCGTACGTTTACCCAGTTGGAGGTATGATACACATCCTGATGCGCTGTTCCAAATGGCCAATTTCGTCGCGATCGAGCCACGCGCCCCTATTCGCCGGAAATGTCGAAAATCCGCAACTTTGAGGGATAAAATTTCGTAAATTCAGTACCGTATCACGAAGGTCGACCCAGCCTTGATACCGTAACATACTTCCCAACCTCGCCTGCATGCGGGAACGGTTTAGCCATGAACGCGTCGAACCGCAGTGCGATCTGCGCGGCCAGCATCGTCAATGAATTGATCCTGGTGTTGTTCCGGTCGTGCAGTGTTCGAGGGCTCCTCGTTGAAAACGTGGCCGCCCGTCAGGGGGGGATAGATGATAGATGACTGAATGCGAGCCCGGGCAGTTCGACGACCGGCGTTCCGACAAGCGGACAACCACGGTCTATCGGCCGGTTCTCATCGAAACGGAGGAAATTACAGGCTTTTGCCTGCTGAGGAATATCTCATCCGAAGGGATGATGGGCCGGTTCCACACCGAATTCCCCGCGAACACCGCGGTCACCGTTCAGTTTAATGCGCACCTGTCGGCGCGCGGCAAGGTCAGTTGGTCTGGAGACGGGATGATCGGGATTCAGTTTGCTGCTCCGATCGATGTGCCGAGGATCTTGCATGGACTGTCGACCAGTCCATTGAGAGGCAAGATCAACAGGGCACCGCGCCTGCAGGTGCAGGCCAACATTCAGATTATCCTGAATGGCCGCACGGTCCCGGTTGAAGTTCAGGATATTTCCCAGAAGGGCCTCAAGGTCCGGACTGCCTTCTTGCGGTCGGGCGATGAAGTCACCGTACTGCTGGACGGACTGGATCCTAAAAAGGCCGTCGTGCGATGGACCGATCCGCAACTGGCCGGACTGAATTTCATCCAGCCGCTCGCATTCGACCAGCTCAGCGAATGGGTGATTCGGCAGCACGAGAGCGCCGTACACCTTTCCGCAAGTTCAAGCACGGCCGCATCAGAGTTAAGGCAAGTCCGATGAATAAGGTCAGACTGGCATTGATCGACTCCGATGTCCGCCGCCGCGCAAGTGTGGCCTACGCCCTTTTGCACATGAACATCCACGTAGAACCATTTGAATCTATTGTGGAAATTTCCAAAAACTGGCGTGGTGCAGACGCAGTTCTCATCCACGACGAGCCTGGCGCTTTGACGGAGGTCATCAACTGGATGCGTGACAGTGACCTGTGGCTTCCAGTCTTAGTCTATGCGGAAGCAGTGATCCCAGGGCACATCGTGCGGGCTGTACAGGAAGGGGCAAGCGAATATCTGATCTGGCCGTTTGATCATGCAGACCTGTGGCAGGCCCTGGTTCGTGCCAGGGAGCATTCACACCGCTCGATGTCGAGAAAGCGAAGGGAGTTTTACGCACGCGGCGCGATCGCACAACTGACCCGGCGGGAAATGCAGGTCCTCAAATGCATGGCAAACGGATTGCTCAACAGGGAAATCGGCCGGACACTCGACATCAGTCCGCGCACCGTCGAAATCCACCGCGCAAACCTGCTAAGGAGAATGGGCGTGCAGCATTCGTCCGAGGCCATCAGAATTGCAATCGAAGCGGGCCTCGAAGGGCTGCACCCCATCCAGAGATCGGTTCTGCCGGCCAAACGGTGCGCCTAGCATTCAGGCCAAGAGTAGTTCCGCTAACTGAAGCTCAGATCCTGATTTAAACTTGGCGGCGGAATTACACGTCGCCGGGGCCCCCGGCTCGCTGGGCTTTCGGACTCCGGCTCCGGAAGCGGCGACACCGCCTGACGCCGAAGGCAATCTTGCACTATCTACCAACGCGGATCGCTCGGTTGGGGCCGGTCACCTCCCAACTAGTGATATCATTCCCTTCCGAATTAAAGTGCAATCCGGGAATCTTTAGAAGATAGAATCTCCAAGGCCTCGTTCACATGGATCGCCGCATGGCTCTCCCCGGACTGGTCCAGCCAAGCAAGAGCACGCAAAAGATCTTCGATGACCGTCTCGAGGCTAATTTCTGGAATTCGAACCGAATTTTCACTCATTTCAAAGCAGCCCTCACCGCCGCCATCGCTCCTGTGGTGGCACCATCTAAGCGGCCAGCCTACAGCACTCCAGATTAACTTAGAATCAACCACACCGATGAGCCGGTTGATTTGCCAAAGTGCGGTGTCACTAGAGGGAAGCATTGTCGATCGGAGAAAGCTGCTCGCATCAATGTGGCACAGCACCGCGAAGGCGTATTAAACTACCGGATACGTTCACGTGCACTGCTACCCAACGTCGGACCACTCGGGTCTGGAGTTTTCCGCCTTTCCCAGATCCGGTGGGCTGGTTTCACCGGCTGAGTTCGCCAGCATGATCGGGGGGATATTCCCGATCGCGCTGTGCGGTCGCTCTTCGTTGTAGTGTCTACGCCAGGCCTCCAGCTTTTCGCAAGCATCTTGCAGGTTCAGGAACCAATGAGCGTTCAGGCACTCGCTGCGCAGCTTGCTGTTAAACGCTTCGATGAACGCGTTGTCCGTGGGCTTTCCAGGTCGGGAGAAGTCGAGGATCACACCGCGCTGGTAAGCCCACAGATCCATGTCCCGCGAGATGAACTCGCTGCCATTGTCCACCCTGATGGTCTTCGGATAACCCACCTTCCGGCAGGTTCGATCGAGCGTGGCCACGACATCCTCGCCCCGGTAGCTGAACCGCGCGTCGATCACAGGCGAGAACCGGCTGAACGTGTCGACCACGGTCAGGATGCGCAACTTGCGACCCGTCGCGAGCTGGTCGTGGACGAAGTCCATTGCCCACACATCGTTATGTCGCACCGCCGGCGCACGATCCTCGCGCAGCTTCGCCTTCACCCGCCGCTTTGGCGTCTTGTTGCGCAGTTGCAGGCCCAACTCCCTGTAAAGCTTGTAGACCTTCTTGGCGTTCACCACCCAGCCTTCCCGACGAAGGATGTGATAGACACGGCGATAGCCGTAGCGGACGTGTGTCTCGCAGATGGCCTTGATCCGCTTCTTGATCGCGGCCGGATCGGTGCGACGGGACTTGTAGTGGTAGCTCGAGGTGTCGAACGGCAGGACCTTGCAAGCCCTGCGGATCGACACGCCCCAGTCCGCCAGCATCCCGCCGACCAGTTCGCGCTTCCGATCCGGCCTCAGAGCTTTCGGCGGACAATATCCTGCAACATCTCCCGGTCGAGCGTCAGGTCGGCCACGATCTTCTTGAGGCGGCCGTTTTCCTCCTCCAGCTCGCGCAGCCGACGCATCTCGGTCGGCAGCAGCCCCGCGTACTTCTTCTTCCAGTTGAAGTACGTCGCCTGGCTGATCCCAGCCTTCCGGCAGACCTCCGCCACCGGTGTACCTTCCTCACCCTGCTTGATCACAAACGCCTTCTGCGCATCCGTAAACTTCGATGCCTTCATGCCACGACTCCTTGCCCAGCCAAGGAAATCTAAGGCGGAAAACTCTACCTGCGAATGGTCCAGTTTTCAGGTGGCAGAGCACACGGCTGCAGCCGAGGGTGTCCCTGAAGGCGAACAGGGCGAGGGTAGCGACCTGTAACACGCAGACCGATTTCACTGCGGAACCGCGAAAGTCCCCGAAACGCGCCCGCCGGGCGTGGTGGACCCATCCGGACGGCTGCCCGACCCTGCTCCGTCCACACTGGCAAGGCCGGTATTCAGGTCAATCACCAGCCGCCCGCCGGAAAGCCGGTCAGTCCCCCGGCGCAGGTTGACCCCGCCGGACAGGGTGATGATTTTGCGGTTGAAATCGTACACGCCGGCCGCGCCGCTGGCCTGTTCGTTCCCGCGGTTGACCACCACGTTGCCGGTGGCATCCAGCCGCTGGATCGTCAGCGTGCCGGCGTCGGAATAGGCGATGGTGGTGCGGTCCGCGCTGAGGCGCAGGTCGCCCTGGCGGATCACCACGCTGCCCAACAGCACCACGCGGTTCTGCCGGTCCTGCAACTCGATCCGGTCGGCATCGAAGCTGACGGGCTGGTTGGAATTGAACCCGGCGATGTTCTGCGCCCCCGCCACCGATCCGAAGGCGGCAGCGGCCACCGCGCCTGCAAGCAGGCCACCGGCGAGGCCGCGCAGCGCGAGAGTGCGGTAAGGGGTACGGGGATTGCTCATGTGGCTAGCAGGTAGACCATCGGACGCATCTGGCAAGTGGGTCATCGCACGCTGCTCCTGGGCTGGGTGGTGGCCTGCAACCGGCGCGGCACGCGCGGCATCCTGAGCTGGCCGGGTACCATGCGCAAGCTCGCATTGCCCGACAGCACGAACACCCGGTTGACAAGGTCGGCGCGGAAATCGTCAGCGGCGAAAGTCCCCGCCGGAATCGTCCCTTCCACCCGGCCAGTGCCTGTCACTATGCGCGATGGCAGGTCGATCATCACGTTGCGCGCGGAAATGGCATAACCGTCCGCCGCGTTGAACGAGACGGTGCCGGGCACGACCAGCCGCTCTTCCTCGATATTGTAGGCCCCGTTCGGGGCGGACAGAACGGCCGGCCCTTCGGCCAGCAGGATGCGCGCCACCAGGTCACGCAGCTCCACCACCGGCACGCTGGCGCTGCCTTGCACCGCTTGCCCGGCGGAGAGCGAGAACGGCCGGCCGTTCTTGTCTTCCCCCCGGTACATGGCATTGTCCACCCGCAGGCGGTCTTCAGCGATGGCCACCTTGTTGCGATCGAGCAGGAAAGACACCTCCCCGCGCGGTGACAGGGGCGTGATCAGCATCATCGCCGCGATGACACCCACGGCGGCGGGCAGGGCCACGGCAAGGAAGCGCACCATTTTGTCCAGCGGCGATCCTGGCGCGGCGAACGCCTGGCGGCGATTGCGAATTTTGTCGGCGGCGATCGTCATGGGTGGGGCCTGCCAATGGCACGATTACTCGTGGCTGAAGATATCCTTGTCGATCCATCCGGCCATGTCCAGCCGCGCGCGCGCGGGCAGGAAGGCAAAGCAGGCTTCGGCCAGTTCCAGCCGCCCTTCCCGCTCCAGACGGGGGATGAGGATTTCGCGCAGGCGATGAAGGAAGCGCACGTCCGATGCGGCATATTCGCGCTGCGCATCGCTCAGCACCGGGGCGCCCCAGTCGCTCGATTGCTGCTGCTTGGAAAGGTCTTCGCCCAGCAATTCGCTGACCAGGTTCTTCAGGCCATGGCGATCGGTATAGGTGCGGGTCAGCTTGCTGGCGATCTTGGTGCAGAACACGGGCGCGGCCATCACGCCCAGGTAATACTGGATAGCCGCCAGGTCGAACCGGGCATAATGATAGAGCTTCAGCCGCGCGGGATCGGCCAGGACGGCCTTGAGGTTGGGCGCATCGAACGCGCTGCCTTTGGCAAAGCGCACCAGGTGCTCGTCCCCCTGGCCATCGCTGATCTGTAGCAGGCACAGCCGGTCCCGGTGAGTCACCAGGCCCATGGTTTCGGTATCGACCGCGACGGGGCCGGGGGCCAGCACGCCTGCGGGCAGGTCTTCTTCGTGAAAGTATACAGCCATGTGTTGCGCCTTAGGCGGATTGGGGAAAGAGGGGAAGGGCATGCTGGTTGCCGCGCGCACATGGCGATAGGAAAGCGCCATGGCAGACACCGTTCCCGATAGCTGGTCCAGCGTGCTGGACCCTGTGCTGGCCAGGCCCGAAGCGCGCCGGCTTGGCGGCTGGCTGAAGGCGGAAGAAGCCGCCGGCAAGCAGGTCTACCCCCCGCGTGGCCAGCGCCTGCGCGCGCTGGAGCTGACGGGGCTGGACGCGGTGAAGGTGGTGATCCTGGGGCAGGACCCGTACCACGGGCCGGGGCAGGCGCATGGCCTGGCCTTTTCCGTGCCCCCGGGCGTCCGCCAGCCTCCATCGCTGGTCAACATCCTCAAGGAGCTGAAGGCGGACCTGGGGATCGACGCCGGGCCGGGCGGCAACCTGGAAGCCTGGGCAAGGCAGGGCGTGCTGCTGCTCAATACCGCGTTGACGGTGGAGGCGGGGCAGGCCGGATCGCACCAGCAGAAGGGCTGGGAGGCGATCACCGATGCGGTGGTGGCGGCGGTGGCCGAAGCGCCGCGCCCGGCGGTGTTCGTGCTGTGGGGCAGCCACGCGCAAAAGAAGGCGGACCGCGTGGCGGCCCTTGCCAGCGGGCGGCACCTGGTGCTGCGATCGGTCCACCCCAGCCCGCTGTCCGCGCACCGTGGTTTCTTCGGTTCGCGCCCGTTCAGCCAGGCCAATGCCTTTCTGGAGGCCAACGGCCGGGGCGCGGTGGACTGGCGGCTCTGACAGGGTGCCCCCGGCGCGGGCCGCACAGGCGGCCGGCTGAACGGCTGGTTGCAAACGAAGAGGGGCGCGGAACCCTTGTGGTCCCGCGCCCCCGGTTCATTCGCTGTGCAAGGTGGATCAGCGCGGCAGTTCGGACACGCCCATCAGCGCCTCGTCCACGCTGCGCGCGCACTGGCGGCCTTCGCGGATCGCCCAGACGACGAGCGACTGGCCGCGGCGCATGTCACCACAGGCCCAGACCTGCGGATCGCTGGTACGGTAATCCTCGGTATTGGCCGCCACGTTGCCGCGCGCATCCAGTTCCACGCCGGACTGTTCGACCATGCCGGCCTTCTTCGGGCCGACGAAGCCCATGGCCAGCAGGATCAGGTCCGCCGGGATCACGAATTCGCTGCCGGGCACTTCGCCCAGCTTGCCATCGGTCCAGTCGGCACGCACGCACTTGAGGCCGGTGACCTGGCCGTTTTCGCCGATCACTTCCTTGGTCAGCACGGCCCAGTCCCGCTCCACGCCTTCTTCGTGGCTGGTGGAGGTGCGCAGCTTCATTGGCCAGTCCGGCCAGGTCAGCAGCTTGTTTTCCTTCTCCGGCGGCTGGGGCATGATCTCGATCTGGGTGACCGACTTGGCGCCCTGGCGGTTGGACGTGCCCACGCAGTCACTGCCGGTATCGCCGCCGCCGATCACGATCACGTTCTTGCCGGTGGCCACCAGCGTGCCGCGCGGCGCGGCGCGGTGTTCATCATCGCCCGCGTTGCGCTTGTTCTGCTGGGTGAGGAATTCCATCGCCAGCCGCACGCCGGGCAGTTCCGCGCCGGGGATGGTCAGTGCGCGGGCATCTTCCGCGCCGCCCGCCATGACCACGGCATCGAAGTTTTCCTTCAGGCTCTTCATCGATACGTCCACGCCCACTTCGGTGGAGGTGCGGATGGTCACGCCTTCGGCTTCCATCTGCACCGCGCGGCGGTTGATGAGGTGCTTTTCCATCTTGAAGTCGGGGATGCCGTAGCGCAGCAGGCCGCCGATCCGGTCCGCCTTTTCGAACAGCGTCACGGTGTGGCCGGCACGGGCCAGTTGCTGGGCGCAGGCCATGCCTGCCGGGCCGGAACCGACCACGGCGACCGACTTGCCGGTCTTCTTCGCGGGCACCTGCGGCTGGACCCAGCCTTCCTTCCACCCGCGATCGACGATCGCGCATTCGATCGACTTGATGGTCACCGGCTGGTCGATCAGGTTCAGCGTGCAACTCGCCTCGCACGGGGCCGGGCAGATGCGGCCGGTGAATTCGGGGAAGTTGTTGGTGGAATGCAGCACTTCCAGCGCGTTCTTCCAGTCCCCTTCATAGACCAGGTGGTTCCAGTCCGGGATGATGTTGTTCACCGGACAGCCGTTGTGACAGTAGGGAATGCCGCAGTTCATGCATCGCGAGGCCTGCGAACGCAGAGCATCCTCCGAATGCGGAACCACGAATTCCTTATAGTGCTTCAGCCGTTCCTTGGGATCGTCATAGGTGCGATCCTGGCGGTCCAGTTCGAGAAAGCCGGTTTCCTTGCCCATCTTGCGTAATCCTTACTCGGCCGCGACAGTGGCGGCGGCCTCGCGCTCGGCTTCCATGGCCTTGAGCGCCTTGGCATAATCCTTCGGCATCACCTTGACGAACGCCTTGAGGGCGTTGTCCCAGTCTTCCAGCAGCGCGGCCGCGCGGGCCGAACCGGTGTAGAGCTTGTGGCGTTCCACCAGCACGCGCAGGCGGGCCGCATCGTGGTACAGCGGATCGCCCATGCCGAAATCGTTGACGTGGACGGCGCGCTGCTGCGGCAGGCCGGTGCCTTCCGGATCCTTGGCCGCGGCATCGATGGGCAGCAGGTCAACCTGTGCCATGTTGCACCGCTGGGCAAACTTGCCTTCCGGATCGTAGACATAGGCCACGCCGCCGCTCATCCCCGCGGCGAAGTTGCGGCCGGTATCGCCCAGCACGCAGACCACGCCCCCGGTCATGTATTCGCAGCCATGGTCGCCCGTGCCTTCCACCACCGCGATGGCGCCGGAATTGCGGACCGCGAAGCGTTCCCCGGCCACGCCGTTGAAGTAGGCTTCGCCCGCGATGGCGCCGTAAAGCACCGTGTTGCCCACGATGATGTTCTGCGTCGGCTCGCGCGGAGCCTCGGCCGGCTGGCGCACGATGATGCGGCCGCCGGACAGGCCCTTGCCCACGTAGTCGTTGGCGTCGCCCGTCAGGTCCAGCGTCAGGCCGTGCGCGGCCCAGGCACCGAAGCTCTGCCCGGCAACGCCGGTGAAGTTGATGCGCAGCTGGTCAGCCTTCAGGCCCTGGTGGCCGAAGCGCCGGGCAATCTCGCCCGAAAGCATCGCGCCCACCGTGCGGTTGACGTTGCGGATCGGGAAATCGAGCACCAGCGTCTCGCCATGGTCAAGCGCCGGGCGGGCGGCCTGGATCAGTTCGTTATCCAGCGCCGCGGCAAGGCCGTGGTCCTGGAATTCGGAGTGGTTCAGGCCCTTGCCGGCCGGCACTTCGATCTTCGTCAGCAGGCGCGAGAGGTCAATGCCCTGCGCCTTCCAGTGGCGATCCACCCGGCGCATGTCGATCCGGTCCACCCGGCCCGTCATCTCGGCGAGCGTGCGGAAGCCCATCTCGGCCATTATCTGCCTGAGTTCCTCGGCCACGAAGAAGAAGTAGTTGATCACGTGTTCCGGCTGGCCGACGAAGCGGGCCCGCAGCACGGGATCCTGCGTCGCCACGCCGACGGGACAAGTGTTCAGGTGGCACTTGCGCATCATGATGCAGCCGGCCGCGATCAGCGGAGCGGTGGCAAAACCGAACTCGTCCGCACCCAGCAGCGCGCCGATGGCCACGTCGCGGCCGGTGCGCAGGCCGCCATCGACCTGCACCACGATGCGGCTGCGCAGATCGTTGAGCAGCAGGGTCTGCTGGGTTTCAGCAAGGCCGATTTCCCACGGGGAACCCGCGTGGGTCAGCGAAGTCAGCGGCGAAGCGCCGGTGCCGCCTTCGTAGCCGGAGATGGTCACGTGGTCGGCGCGCGCCTTGGAAACGCCTGCCGCCACGGTGCCAACGCCCACTTCGGACACCAGCTTGACCGAAATACGTGCACTTGGCTGCACATTCTTCAGGTCATGGATCAGCTGGGCGAGATCCTCGATCGAGTAGATGTCATGGTGCGGCGGGGGCGAGATCAGGCCAACGCCCGGCGTGGAGTGCCGGGTTGCGCCGATGGTCTTGTCCACCTTGTGCCCCGGCAGCTGGCCGCCTTCGCCGGGCTTTGCGCCCTGCGCCATCTTGATTTGGATGTCGTCCGAATTGACGAGGTATTCGGTGGTCACGCCGAACCGGCCGGATGCCACCTGCTTGATGGCAGAACGCAGGTTGGTGCCATCGGCCTGCGGCACGAACCGCTTGGGATCCTCCCCGCCTTCACCCGTGTTGGACTTGCCGCCGATCCTGTTCATCGCGGCGGCCAGCGTGGTGTGCGCTTCCCAGCTGATCGAGCCGTAGCTCATCGCGCCGGTGGCGAACTTCTTGACGATCTCGCTGGCGGGCTCGACTTCGCTGATGTCGAGCGGCTTGTCCGCCTTCTTCAGCTCCATCAGCCCGCGAATGGTCAGCGCGCGTTCCGACTGGTCGTTGATGCTCTTGGCGAAAGCTTCGTAATCGGCCCATTTGTTGCCGCGCACCGCATGCTGGAGGCTGGCGACGTTGCCCGGCGTCCACGCGTGTTCCTCGCCGCGCAGGCGATACTGGTAGATGCCGCCCACATCCAGCATGTGGGCATAGATCGGGTTGTCACCGAACGCGGCCTGGTGCCGCTTCACGGCTTCCTCGGCCACTTCGGCAATGCCGATGCCTTCGATGGTGGTGGCGGTGCCGGTGAAGTACTTGTCGATGAAGTCGCTGGCCAGGCCCACCGCGTCGAAGATCTGCGCGCCGCAGTACGACTGGTAGGTGCTGATGCCCATCTTGGACATCACCTTCTGGATGCCCTTGCCCACGGCCTTGATGTAGTTCTTCTCGACCTGCTGCGGCGTCAGTTCCGGGTGCCTGGAGGCGCGGATGTCCTCCAGCGTCTCGAACGCGAGGTAGGGGTTGATGGCTTCCGCGCCATAACCCGCCAGCACGCAGAAGTGGTGCACTTCGCGCGCTTCGCCGGTTTCCACCACCAGGCCGGTCTGCATGCGCAGACCCTGCCGCACCAGGTGGTGGTGCACGGCGGCCGTCGCCAGCAAGGCGGGCATGGGGATGCGGTCCTTGGAGGCGGCGCGGTCCGACAGGATCAGGATGTTCTTGTCCTGCAGCACGGCCTCGGTCGCCGTCCAGCACATTTCCTTGAGCGCCATTTCGAGGCCGGCGGCTCCGGTGGCGGCATCCCAGGTGATGTCGATCGTTTCGGTGCGGAAAGCGCCATCGAGGCTGGTTTCGACCGAGCGGATCTTTTCCATATCCTTGTTGGTCAGGATCGGCTGTTCGACTTCCAGCCGCTTGTGCAGGCCGGCGTCCATGCCCAGAAGGTTGGGGCGCGGGCCGATCATCGACAGCAGGCTCATCACCAGTTCCTCGCGGATCGGGTCGATCGGCGGGTTGGTGACCTGGGCGAAGTTCTGCTTGAAGTAGTCGTAGAGCAGGCGGCTGCGCGTGGAGAGGACGGCAATCGGCGTGTCCGTGCCCATCGAGCCGATCGGATCGTCCGCCAGCACGGCCATGGGTTCCAGGAACTTGGCCACGTCTTCCTGCGTGTAGCCGAAGGCCTGCTGGCGATCGAGCAGGGTCTCTTCCGCCTGGCGTACGGCCTCCACGTCGGTCTCGATCGCCTCGAGATCCTTCAGCTTGTACTGCGCCTTTTCCAGCCACTGGTCATAGGGCTGGGCATTGGCGAGCTCGGCCTTGATTTCCTCGTCCTCGATGATGCGGCCCTGTTCGAGGTCGATCAGCAGCATCTTGCCGGGCTGCAGGCGCCACTTGCGCACGATGTCCTCGTCCTTGAACGGCAGCACGCCGCTTTCCGAAGCGAGGCAGACGAGATCGTCCTTGGTCACGCTGAAGCGCGCCGGGCGCAGGCCGTTGCGGTCCAGCGTGGCGCCGATCTGGCGGCCATCGGTGAAGCACACGGCGGCCGGGCCGTCCCACGGCTCCATCAGCGCGGCGTGGTATTCGTAGAACGCCTTGCGCGCCGGATCGATCAGCGGATCGCGCGACCATGCTTCCGGGATCAGCATCATCATCGCGTGGGCGAGAGAATAACCGCCCAGCAGTAGCAGTTCGAGCGCGTTATCGAGGCTGGCGGTGTCGCTCTGCCCGTGGGGCACGATCGGCCACAGCTTGTCGAGGTCCGCGCCCAGCAGCTCGCTCTCCATCGTGCGGCGGCGGGCGTTCATCCAGTTGGTGTTGCCGCGCACGGTGTTGATTTCGCCGTTGTGGGCGATGAAGCGGAACGGGTGCGCCAGCTTCCAGCTGGGGAAGGTGTTGGTGGAGAACCGCTGGTGGACGAGGCCGAGTGCCGAGATGCAATCGGGATCGCGCAGGTCATCGTAGAAGCTGCCCACCTGGGTCGCCAGCAGCAGGCCCTTGTAGACGATGGTGCGGCTGGAGAAGCTGGGCATGTACAGCTGGGTCAGCCCCGGCAGGTTGTGCTTTTCCGCCAGCGCGGCCAGCGGGTTCTGGGTCTGCTTGCGGATGACGATCAGCTTGCGCTCGAACGCGTCCTGGTCGGCGCAGTTGGCCCCGCGGGCAATGAAGGCCTGGCGGATCACCGGCATCGATTCCAGCACTGTCTTGCCCAGGCCATCGGTGGTCACCGGCACATCGCGCCAGCCGATCAGGCGCTGGCCTTCCTTGGCCACGAACTTTTCGAACTGGGTGGTGATGAAATCACGCGCCGCCGCATCCTGCGGCATGAAGCACATGGCCACGGCATAGTCGCCCGGCTGGGGCAGCTCCACGCCTTCGCCTGCCGCCCACTTGCGGAACAGCTGGTCGGGCAGCTGGATCAGGATGCCCGCGCCGTCGCCCAGCAGCGGGTCCGCGCCCACCGCGCCGCGATGATCGAGGTTGTGGAGAATCTCCAGTGCCTGGGTCACGATGGCGTGCGATTTGATGCCTTTGATGTGGGCAATCAGGCCCACGCCGCAGGCGTCATGTTCGTTGCGCGGATCGTAAAGGCCCTGGGGCGCTGGCAACTCGGTCAACTTGTCAATCCTGTCCATGGCCGGTGAAGCGGCCGGTAGAAACGGATCCGATAAGTCCGGGGGCCATGATGCGGGGCGCTTCGATACCTGCCCGGAAGGCAGGCACCGAAACGCGACTCACCCGGCTGGGTGCTTATCGAAAATGTCGCGAAAATTCCCCATGGCGACACGAACGTGTTTTGGCAAGGACCCAACACACGGCAAAAAGGCCCTGCGTTGCAGCAGGGCAACGGGGTTACCTTTTCCGGTTGCCAGTCGGCCTGCCGCGAAGGGCGGGCCGGGGGCTGCCGTCAGGCCGCGCCGCTCATCCGCTGGAGGTTGAGCAAGGCCTCGCGCAGCGCCCGTTCGTTGTCGTCCGCATTGCCGTGCATCGGCGGGGCGCTGGCGCTTTTGCCAGGGCTGGGTGGCAGCCGGGTATCGGCCGACAAAATGGCGTCCGAAGGGGATTCGAGCCAACCCGCGGTTTCCGCGCCGGGGAAGATCACCGCCGGTTCAACCTGCCCTTTGGTGGGCTGCGGCTCGTCCTCGATCCGCGGTGACGCCGGGGCCGACCGCAGGAAGGGGTTGAGGTGGGCGACTGGATCGGTGGCGGCGTCCTGCTTCAGGCCATGCCGCGCCAGGGGCAGCGATAAACTGGCGGCGGTGCTGTGGGCAACATCGTCGCCGTCCTCCTCACGGTCTTCCCCGCCCTCATCGTCCCAGGCTGCAATCCCGGCCATCGTGTCCAGCGCCATTCGCACGGCGGCAGGAGAACCATTGTCCGGCAGCGGCCGGAAGGCCTGCCGGGGGAATTCCGGCTGCGGGAACTCAGGCGGCGGGGCGTCAGCCGGCGGCGCGGCATTGCTGAAGTAGTCAGCCATGGCGCGCGCGGCTTCTTCGGCCTCGGCCATGTCGAAATTCCCGGCCAGCGGCGGCGATGCCAGCGGCGAGTGTGCCATTGGCGCGGCCGCCAGCGAAGTCTGGGAGGCGAGAGCCGCAGTCCGGGCCGCCGCGGCGCGGGCTTCCCGCCGTTTCTCGATCGAGGAGCCAAGGCGCTGGGCGAGCTGGACCAGGCCCATTTCGTCAAGCTTGCCGTCCTGCCATTTGCCTTCGTGCATGCCTGCGTCCTCTTCAATCGTGGCGTTGTCGTGTTCGGCCGGCTCAGGCTCCGGCTCGAATGAGGCCGCGATGCCCGCAAACGGTTGCGGCCCGCTATCAATGGCGGCGAGAACCGGCGGTTCGACCGGCTCGTCATCGGCAGTGGGCAGCGCGTCAGCTTCTTTGGCTTCGAAAGGGAGCGGGTCGGCAGGCTCCGGCTCCGCTTCGGCAGTGGGCGGCAATATGTCAGCGCCCAGCAGCGAAAAGCCCTGCACCGCATCCAGCTCTTCGCTGGCGGACAGGTCCAGCGGCGGTTCGTCCGGTTCGTGCGCGGCCTCTTCCGCCAGGTCGAGCGGCAGGACCGGCGACCGGCGCAAAAGCGGTCCGGCCCGCAGGAGGGTGATCTCTGGCAGTTCGCCGGGATCTTCATCCGGCTCGATCGCCAGCGCCCGGCGACCCTTGGTGCTGGTGCCGTCGAGGCCGGTTTCGCCCAGTTCGTCATGAGCGGAGATGGGCCGGCGGGCGTTCACCCCGCTGTGCGCCACGGTTTGTGCAAAACTTGGAGCAGGCAGTTCCTGCCGGTGCAGGCTGGCGACCCTGCGGGCGATGAGCAGGCCGATCAGCCCACCGCCGATCGTGGCAGCCAGCGACAGGGCCAGGCGCGCCTTCATGCCGAGCGGCGGGGCCGCTTGCGGGATTATGGCGGAAAGACCTGTCGCCCCCGCCAGTTGTTCCAGCAGGGGCAGGGGAACCATCAGGCTGCCAAGGCCCAGCAGGGCGGCAAACCACAAGGCGACGATGAAGGGAAAGGCCGGGTGCAGGCTGATGGGGGCGCGCGCGGCACCCTTGCGGTTGCTGCGCGAACTGGCCCGGCCGGCCATCTGAGCATCGGTTGAACTTGCCACTCGATCTGTCCCGTTTGCTGCCGGATGGCGCAAGGCCGCGCGCCTGTTCAGGCGGCGGCGCATTTCCGACGTTTGGCTGGTGGGCCTAACAAGCTTTGGTAAACGTCCTGATAACGCTGCACGTTGCGTGCCCAATCGTGGCTCTGTTCCACGTGGCGGCGGGCGGCCTGGCGCATTGCATCCCATTCGCCGCGCCGGTCCAGCAGGGCGGCAAGCCCGGCCGCGCAGGCGGCGGGATCATCGGGTGCGAACAGGGTGCCGGTTATCCCGTGTTCGATCAGCTCGCGGTGGCCGCCCACGTCGCTGGCGGCCACCAGCTTGCCCTGGGCCATCGCTTCCAGCGGCTTTAGCGGGGTGACCAGGTCGGTCAGCCGGCTCTTCTTGCGGGGATAGGCCATGACGTCGGCCAAGGCGTAATAGCGTTCCACCTCACTGTGTGGCACGCGGCCAACGAAGCGGATGGCGTGGGCCGCGCTGCTGGCCTGCGCTTGTGCCTGCACCGCATCGGCCACCGGGCCGCCGCCCACCAGCAGAAGCCGCGCATCCGGCTGGCTGTGGAGCAGGATGGGCATGGCGGCCACCAGGTCATCCAGGCCCTCGTAATCGTAGAAGCTACCGATGAAGCCGATCACCGGACCATCCCCCAGCCCCAGTTCTTCCGCCAGCGCCGGATCGCGCACGGCTGGGGTGCCGAACAGGCCAAGATCCACTCCGTTGGGCATCAGCGATATCTTCCCCGGCGCAAAGCCGCGCGCCACCAGGTCATCCCGCAGGCCCCGGCAGATTGTCACCACCTGGCCCGCCTCGCGCACCACTTCGTCCTCCAGGCTGCGGGTGAGGCGGTATTTCAGCGAACCTTCGCGCCCGGTGCCATTGCCCACCGCCGCATCTTCCCAGAAGGCGCGAATTTCATACACCACCGGGATGCCCAGCCGCTTGCCGGCACGGATTGCGGCCATGCCGTCCAGTGCGGGGGAATGGGCGTGGAGGATATCGGGCCGCCAGTCCCGCGCCACGGCGCAGATCGCATCGGCCAGCAGGGCCACCTCGCGCCATTCGCGCCAGCCGGGCGGGCCAGCGGCGGTGCCGCGCGTGCGGTGAAAGGTGAGGCCTTCAGCCTGTTCCACATACGGCCCCGCGGCCGCGTGGCGCAGGCCGGTGATCCCGCGCACCTGCCAGCCCAGCACCTCCTGCGCCTTGAGGATCGCGCGCGTGCGGAAGGTGTAGCCCGAATGCAATGGCAGCGAATGATCGAGGACGTGGAGGATGCGGGTCATCGCCCGCCGCTGTGCCATGACATGTTTAACGCCGCGTCAACACGTCGCTGCTAGGCGGGGACAAGAGCGCGCAACCAGCAAGGCCCACCCCAGCCGTGATCAACGTCCTGACCCTTGCCTTGACCCATGGCCTGATGGCCATCGCCGCGCTGATCCTGTCGGGCCGGGCGGACCTTGACGATGATGGCGCGGGCAGGGGAGAGGCTGGCGGCAAGCCGGTGCCGCGCTGGAAGCGGCGCGGGACTGCCGGGCGGGACAGCGCCGGCGGCTGACGCGCGATGCTGGACCTGGCCCTCCTTGCCTTTATCGGCCTGCTGCTTGCGCTGGGCCTGCAGCGCCCGTTCCTGTGGGTGCTGGCCTATATCTACATCGACATCGTGGTGCCGCAGAAGATCGGCTGGGGGGTGATCCAGGCCTTGCCCCTTTCGCTCATCGCGTTCGTGGCTGCGTTCGCCGGCTGGCTGCTGCTGGATGACAAGCGCAATTCCCGCTTCAGCATGCGCCAGGCGATGATCGTGGTCCTGCTGCTGTGGTGCGGGATGACGACGCTGGGCGCCCAGTTCCAGGACAGCGCGTGGGACAAGTGGGACTGGGTGTGGAAGGCGCTGGTCTTTGCCGCCTTCCTGCCGCTGACCCTGCACACCCGCCTGCGGCTGGAGGCGGTGGTGCTGTTCATCGTGCTGGCGGTGGGTACCATTACCATCAACGGCGGCATCAAGACCATTGGTGGCGGGGGCGGTTATGGCACCCTGCGCCTGCTGGTGGACGAGAACGCGGGGATGTACGAAGGCTCGATCATCTCGACCGTGGCGATCGCGATCGTCCCGCTGGCTTTGTGGCTGGCCCGCCATGGCACCGTGTTCAGGCCGGACTGGCGGGTTTGGGGCTTTACCGCCGGGCTCGTCTTCGCCTGCCTGCTGATCCCGGTGGGCACCTCGGCGCGCACCGGCCTTCTCTGCATTGCCATGCTGGCCCTGCTGCTGCTGCGATCCACCCGCCGCCGCGTGCTGTACGCGGGCGCGGCGGCATTGGCGCTGGTGGTGGCGATTCCGTTCCTGCCGCAAAGCTACCTTGACCGGATGAGCACGATCCAGGGCTACCAGGGGGACCAGTCCGCCTCCACCCGCCTCGCCGTGTGGGGATGGACCATCGATTATGCCAGCGAACATCCGCTGGGCGGCGGGTTCGATGCCTACCGCGCCAACAGCTTCACCTACCAGACAAGGCAGGTCACCGGGGAAGGGGCCAGCCAGGAGGTGACCTATCGCACGGTGACCGAGGAAGGCCGCGCGTACCATTCCAGCTATTTCGAACTGCTGGGCGAACAGGGCTGGTTTGGCCTGGGCCTGTGGCTGGTGCTGCAATCGCTGGGCATCTGGCACATGGAACGGCTGCGCTGGCGGTTCGGAAAGCGCTCCGAGAGCGATGGCCCGAATCCGGGCAGGGCAAGCTGGCAATGGGGACTGGCCACGGCCTTGCAGCAGGCGCACCTCATCTACCTGACCGGGGCGGCCTTCGTGGGCATTGCCTACCAGCCGTTCCTGTTCATGATCGTGGGCCTGCAATGTGCCCTGTGGACCTATGTGAACCGGACCGAAGCGCCGCAGGGGAAGGCCTGGCGCCGCCCGCGCGCCGGGGCCGCCGCGGGCACTCCCCCGGCGCAGATGCCTGCGGAATAAGGGGGCTGCCGGTCAGCGCGCGTTGGCGCGCAGCCATTCCTCCACCACCGGGGCGATCTTGTTCCGCCAGCGCGATCCGTTGAAGATGCCGTAGTGGCCCACCTCCGGCGCGAGGAAGTACTTCTTGTTTTCCGCCGGCAGGTGCGCCGCCAGGTCCAGCGCGGCGCGCGTCTGGCCGATGCCGGAAATGTCGTCCTTCTCGCCCTCGATCGCCAGCAGCGCGGTATCGCGGATCGCATCGGGATCGATCGCCTTGCCGCGGTGAACGAACTGCCCGCGCGGCAGGCTGTGTTCCTGGAACACGTGCTCGATCGTCTGCAGGTAGAACTCCGCCGTCATGTCGCAGACGGACAGGTATTCGTCGTAGAACTTGCGCGTGGCCTCGGCACTCTCATGGTCACCGATCGTGAGGTGCTGGAACATCTGGTAATGGCTTTGCATGTGGCTCTCGATGTTCATCGAGATGAAGCCCGCCAGTTGCAGGAAACCGGGATAGACCTGGCGCCCCGCGCCGGGATAGGTCAGCGGCACGGTGGCGATCACGTTATTGCGGAACCAGGACAGCGGACGGTTCATCGCCACATCGTTCACGCTGGTGGGGCTGGCGCGGGTATCGATCGGGCCGCCCATCATGGTCAGGCTGGCCGGTCGGCATGGATCGACCGCCGCGCCCATCACCGCCGCTGCCGCAAATGCGGGCACGGAAGGCTGGCACACAGCCAGCATGTGGGTGCCTTCGCCGATGAAGCGCAGGTATTCGATCAGGTAATCGATGTAATCGTCGAGATCGAAGCTGCCGGCTGACAGCGGCACCAGTTTGGCATCGGCCCAGTCAGTCACCCAGACCTCCTGGTTTTCCACCAGCCGGGCCACGGTGCCGCGCAGCAGGGTGGCGTAGTGGCCGCTCATCGGCGCGACGACAAGCAGGCGCGGGGCATCGGAGGGCAGCCCATCACGCCGGAAGTGGCGGAGCGAGCCGAAGGGCTTTTCCAGCACCACCTGCTCCGCCACCGCGAACGTCTTGCCGTCCACCTTGACCGCATCGATGCCGAATTCGGGCTTGCCGCGCTCCTCGTAAACGTGCGCGAACACTTTCAGCGCGCTGGCCATCGCCGGGCCGAGGCCGAAATAGCCGAACGGGAGCGCCGGGTTACTGAGGAATTGCGCGCTTACCGCTGCCCAGTTGCTGGCCGCGTTCATGAAGGTGCGGTGCATCTCGTAAGCGGAATAGAGCATGGCGCGGTGTGTTCCTGTGCGTGACCCGTGGCCGCTGCTTGCAGCTCTTATGGGCGGACTCTACGCCTCCTATGCTGCGCTGCAACAGGATTCTGGCGCGCTTGGCCTGCGCCCTGTGGCAGGCGCCCAACCGCGCAATCCGCTTCAATCGGCCGCAGGAATGGGCTAGGCGCTGGCGCCATATGGCCCGCCGCCCGACCTCTGCCGACGTTCCGCCCGCCACCACTCTTGGTCCGCTGGCGATGATTTTCCGTGCCGCCGCGCAATATCGCGGGATGATCGTGCTGGCGGGGCTCTCGCTGCTGATCACGGCGGCGGCCACGCTGGGCATTCCGGCGGCCTTCCGCCTGATCATCGACCGGGGCTTTGCCGCCGGGGCCGATCCGGCGGAAATCGGCCGCTGGTTCCGCTACCTGTTCATGATCGTGGTGGTGCTGGCCGTGGGCACGGCCTGCCGCTTCTACTTCGTGTCCCTGCTGGGGGAACGGGTGGTGGCCGATATCCGGCTTGGCGTGCAGGCCAACCTGCTGCGCCTGTCCCCCGGCTTCTTCGAGGAGAACTCCCCATCGGAAATATCCACCCGGATGACGGCGGATACCGCGCAGATCGAACAGGTCGTCGGCACCACCATCTCGGTCGCCCTGCGCAATGCCATCATGGCCGTGGGCGGGCTCGGCTACATGATCGTGCTGGCGCCCGGCCTTGCCGTGCTGATGGCCGTGGCCATCCCGCTGGTGATCGGCCCGATCGTGATCTTCGGCCGCCGCCTGCGCAAGGCCAGCCGCGAAAGCCAGGACCGGGTGGCCGACGTGGGCAGCCGCGTGGCCGAAGTGCTGGGGGCGATGAAGATCGTCCAGGGTTTCAACCAGGAACGGCGGGAGATGGACCGTTTCTTGGACAGCGTGGAGGCCACCTTTGCCGCCGCCCGCCGGCGGGTGATCCTGCGCGCGGTGATGACCGCGATCATCATCCTCGTCATCTTCGGCGCGATCACCGCGATCATGTGGCGCGGCGCGATGCAGGTGGCCGAAGGTACCCTGTCGGGCGGGGACATTGCCGCCTTCGTGCTCACTGGCGCGCTGGTGGCCGGGGCCTTCGGCTCGCTGACGGAAGTTTACGGCGATTTGCTGCGCGGGGCGGGTGCCGCCGAACGGCTGAACGAACTGCTCAATCAGAAGCCCGCCATTGCCGTGCCAGTGCGGCCCATGGCCCTGCCCGTGCCGCCGCGCGGCAGCCTGTCCTTCCAGAACGTCACCTTCAGTTATCCCACTCGCCCCAGCGATACCGCGATCAGGGACTTCACGCTGACGGTGGAGCCGGGCGAGACGGTGGCCATCGTTGGCCCGTCCGGCGCGGGCAAGAGCACGATTTTCCAGCTGGCGGAACGTTTCTACGATCCGCAGGCGGGTGCGGTGAAGATGGACGGCGTGCCGCTGACCCAGGCCGATCCGGCAGAAGTGCGCCGCCGCATGGCGCTGGTGCCGCAGGAAGGCGTGCTGTTCGCCGCCTCCGCGCGGGACAACCTGCGCTATGGTGCATGGGAGGCCAGCGAGGATGCCATCTGGGAGGCCGCCCGCGCCGCCAATGCGGAAAAGTTCCTGCGCGAATTGCCGCAGGGCCTCGATACCTTCCTTGGCGAAGGCGGGGCGCGCCTGTCCGGCGGGCAGCGCCAGCGTCTGGCCATTGCCCGTGCCCTGCTGCGCGGTGCGCCGATCCTGCTGCTCGACGAGGCCACCAGCGCGCTGGACGCGGAAAGCGAACGGCTGGTGCAGCAGGCGCTGGACCGGCTGATGCGGGACCGCACCACGCTGGTCATTGCCCACCGCCTTGCCACTGTGCGCGCGGCGGACCGGATCGTGGTGATGGACGAAGGTCGCATAGTCGAAGAGGGCACCCACGCCGCGCTGGTGGACAAGGGCGGGCTCTACGCGCGCCTGGCCGCGCTGCAATTCCAGGAAGCGTCATTGGGCGGCGGCGCGCGGCACTGATAATTGCTGCCTACCCGGTTACGTGGAACTTGCGCTTGAGGTGACCGGCAAGCGCGGATATTCGACGAAGTAACAAGTGTAACCGACCAACGCCTTCGCCTTTGCGTGGCAGGCGCTATGGCAGGCGATACGCTTCATCCGCGCGGGCGGGCCCCTTTGGCCCGGCCCGCGTCCAAAGCAAGGGACAAGAATGATCCGCCAGATCCTCGCCACCGGCATTTCCGCCATTGCACTTGCCGCCGCCACCGCGCCTGTCCTGGCGCAGGAGGCAACCACCACCGCTGCGGCCACCCCGGCCGCCCCGGCGATGACCTTCGGCACCTGGGGCGTGGACCTCACCCAGATCGACCCGGCGGTTGATCCCGGCGCGGATTTCAACGCCTACACCAACGGCCGCTGGGAACGCGCGAACGAGATTCCGGCTGATCTGTCGCGCTTCGGCGCGTTCGACGTCTTGCGCGAAGATGCCACGGCCGACGTGGAAACGCTGGTGGCGGGCCTTGTGGCCGCCAACCCCGCGCCGGGTACGGCGCAGCGTCGGGTGGTGGATGCCTACAACGCCTTCCTGGACCAGGACGCGATCAACGCGGCCGGGATGGCGCCGGCTTATCCCCACCTTGCAGAGATCTTCAACGCGCCTGACCTCGCCTCGCTTGTCTCGCTGTTCCAGCAGCCGGGCATTCCCGGCATGGTCACCGCCGGGGTGACGATCGATGACGTGAACCCCAACGCCTACACGATTGCCGTGGGCTTCAACGGCATGGGTCTGGCTGACCGGGACTATTACCTGGAGGATACGGAGCGGAACCTGGAAATCCGCGCCGCCTACATGGATTACCTGACGTTCATGCTGGGCAAGGCCGGCTATGCCGATCCGCGGGCGGCCGCCGAGATCGTGTACGATTTCGAGCGCCAGGTGGCCGAACTGGAGTGGGACCGGCAGATGCTGCGCATCCCGGAACTGACCTACAACCAGCTCAACCGTGAACAGTTGCAGGCCCTGGCGCCGGATTTCCCGGTGGAGGCCATGCTGCAGGGTGGCGGCTTTGCCGGCCGCGATACCTTCATCGCGGCGCAGATCCTGCCCACGGCGGAAGAGGTGGCGCAGCTGGAGCTGACCCCGCAGCAGCTGGCCCTGATGGGCGGCGGCCTGCCGGCGATGATGCAGCTGTTGACCGAGACGCCGCTGGCCAACCTCAAGGCGTGGATGGCGGTGCGCTTCCTCGCGGCCCACTCCGCTGTCCTGCCGCAGGATGTGGACGATGCGCAGTTCCAGTTCTTCGGCCGGGTGCTCAACGGCCAGACCGAACAGCGCCCTCGCTGGAAGCGGGCCATTGCCGAAGTGGAAAGCATGCTGGGTGAACAGCTCGGCGCGCTTTACGTGGAGCGGTTCTTCCCACCTGAAAGCAAGGCGCAGATGGATGCGCTGGTCGGCAACCTGCGCCGCGCCATGCGCGAAGACATTGCCAGCAACACCTGGATGACCCCGGCGACCGTGACGGAGGCGCTGGCCAAGCTGGATTCGTTCGATACCCAGATTGGCTATCCGGGTGAGTTCGAGACTTACGAAGGGCTGGAAATCGTTCCCGGCCAGGCGCTGGCCAACCGCATGAGCGCCGCCGCCTGGGCGCGGGCTGACGCGCTCGCCAAGCTGGACGGGCCGGTGGACCATACCGAATGGCAGATGCTGCCGCAGACGGTGAACGCCTACTACATGCCGCCCTTCAACCAGATCGTCTTCCCGGCGGCGATCCTCCAGCCGCCGTTCTTCAGCCCCACGGCGGACCCGGCGGTGAACTACGGCGCCATCGGCGCGGTGATCGGGCACGAAATCGGCCACGGGTTCGACGATGCCGGTTCGCGCTATGACGGCACCGGCGCGCTGCGCAACTGGTGGCAGCCGGAAGACCAGGCCGGTTTCCGCGCGCTGACCGACAGGCTGGTGGGCCTGCTGGAACAGTACTGCATCGACGATGGCCAGGTATGCCTCACCAGCCGGGGCCTTGGCGAAACGCTGGGCGACGTGGTGGGCCTGCAGATGGCCTGGCACGCCTACCAGCTGTCGCTGGATGACCAGGAAGCCCCGGTAATCGACGGCCTGAGCGGGGCGCAGCGCTTCTTCCTGGGCTTTGCGCAGGTGTGGCGCGGCAAGTATCGCGAAGCTGCCCGGCGCGCGCAGATGATCGGCGGCAGCCCGCATCCGCCGAACGATTTCCGCCTCAACAACGCGGTGCGCCACATCGATGCCTGGTACGATGCCTTCGGCATTACGCCGGACGATCCGCTGTACCTGCCGCCGGACCAGCGCGTCCGCATCTGGTAAACGCGGGCAGAGCGGCCGGGTGCGTCAGGCTTGACTTGACCCGCCCGGCTGCGCCACCGCAGCGGCCATGGATTCCACCCTTACCGCGATCATCCTCGGCATTGTCGAAGGATTGACCGAATTCCTGCCGGTGTCCTCCACCGGCCACCTCATCCTCGCAACGGAACTGCTCGGCTACAATGCTGAAAAGTGGGCGGTGTTCAACATCGCCATCCAGCCCGGCGCCATCCTGGCGGTGCTGGTATTGTACTGGCGCACCTTCTGGGATGCCTTCACCGGCCTGCTGCGCTGGGACCCGGCGGCCGTCGCCTTCACCCGCAACCTGCTGGTGGCCTTCCTGCCTGCCGTGATCCTGGGCCTTGCCTTTGGCGACCATATCGAGCTGCTGCTGGAAAGCGCCGCCGTGGTCGCCTGGGCGCTGGTGATCGGCGGGGTGGCGATGCTGCTGGTGGAACGCCATGCCAACCCCACGGAAAGCGGCGGGGTGGCCGGGGTGACCTTGCGCCAGTCCGTCCTGATCGGCCTGGTCCAGTGCCTTGCGATGATCCCCGGCGTCAGCCGGTCAGGCGCGACGATCCTCGGGGCCATGGCCTTCGGGGTGGATCGCAAGACAGCGGCGGAGTTCAGCTTCTTCCTTGCCCTGCCGACCCTGACGGGGGCCACCGTGCTGCAACTGGCCAAGCACGCGGACGAAGTCGACAGCGCGCAGTATGGCCTGATCGGCATTGGTGCGGCGGTCTCGTTCGTGGTGGCGCTGGCCGTCATCAAGGCCTTCGTTGCCTATGTCAGCCGGCGGGGCTTTGCGCCGTTTGCCTGGTACCGCATCGTCATCGGTATTGCCGCGATCGCCTGGCTCGCCCTGCGCTGACCGGCGCTGACCGGCGCTGACCGGCGCTACTGGCGCCCAATTGCATCACCGGCACAATGAGTCCGGATTGGGGCGGAACTTCCCAGTCCGGCCCTCGTTTTGCCCAAATGATGCAGCAGGATCGCGAATCATGGGGTTGATTTTCCTCATCGTGCTGGGCCTTGGGCTCGGTTCGGTGGTGACGATCATCACCGGAACTGGGGACAAACCCGGATTGCTGGTCAATTTGCTGGCTGGCGTTGCGGGTTCGCTCCTTACTGCGTTTTTCATTAACCCTTTGATTGGACTGGGAAATATCCTTCAAGGCGAATACGAAGTCCACGCCCTTGTAGTCCCCCTGTGCGGTTCGCTCTTGCTGATCGCTGCGCTTTGCCTATTGCGTCGCACCGAAATGCGCTAAGTGGGCCCTTGAAGGGGCGCCTAGCTCATTCATCGGGGGGCGGCCTGTGCCGTTCCTATTTCTTGAAGGGGAAATGAAAATGAAGAAGATCCTTGCTGTCGCTTCGGCCGCCGTGCTGACTCTGGGCCTCGCTGCTTGCGCTTCGGAAGAAGCCGCTGAAGAAGCTCCGGCTGAAGATTCGGCCATGGAAGCTGCTCCGGTTGACTCGGCTGCTTCGGCTGTTGACTCCGCTGCTGACTCGGCCGCCGATTCGGCTGTTGATTCCGCTGCTGACTCGGCCGCTGACTCGGCTGCTGAAGCTCCGGCCGCCGAGTAATCGACGGCTGGCGGGGCTGTAACGGCCCTGTCGGTTAGAAAGGCCGGTCCCGCTACGCGCGGGGCCGGCCTTTTCTATTTCGTGAAGCGGCAGTGCGCTATTCCGGCTGGCCGCCTTCAGTCGAAGCCGGGGTGGCCGGCTCTGCCAGCGCCTCTGCCGGCAGGCGGCGCGAATCCAGCATCTGCGCGGCTTCATCCAGCGCGCGCGCTTCCCCCACCGTCACCCCGCCGGGGCCGGGATCGGTATCCGCCGCGCCGCAAGCCGCAAGGGCCAAGGCGGCAATCAATGGGGCAATGGCGCGTGGCAACCTTTTCACCGGATCATTCAGCGGCCGGAGCGGTTGAAGCGGTGGCGGCGGGGGCATCGCCTTCCACCATCGATTCCGCAGTGGCGGCAGCATCTTCGGCCGCGCTCTCGGCGCTATCCGCGCTTTCGGTCAGCGCAGCGGGGTCTTCCACCGGCTGCGGCGTGCCGGCCATCGCTTCATCGGCGGGCATTTCCACCGTGTCGGCTACGGCGTCTTCCGATGCATCGGTGGACGATCCGCAGGCGGCCAGCGCCAGGGTGGCAACGGCGGCAAACGAGGCAGCGATCAGCTTTTTCATCGGGTCATCTCCAGAACAGGTTTGCCGGGAAGGCTAGCCCAGCCATGCGGCGTTGAAAATGGGGGAAAGGGGTGCGAATCGCCCACCTCACGGTTCCGCCTGCCAGCGGGCTGTGGCAGGCAGGCGCGCATGGCCATCCTTGCCCAAGCCCCCCATGCGGCCCCCGCCGCCGCGCACGATGCCCTGCGCCGCGTGTTCGGGTTCGACCATTTTCGCGGGGTGCAGGAACAGGTGGTGGCGCGCGTGCTGGCGGGGCAGTCGGCGCTGGCGATCATGCCCACGGGCGCGGGCAAGTCGCTCACCTACCAATTGCCCGCCACTGTGCTGCCGGGCACCTGCCTCGTCATCTCCCCGTTGATCGCGCTGATGCATGACCAGCTGCGTTCCGCCCGCGCCAACGGCATTGCCGCCGCCACGCTGACCAGCGTGGACGCGGACTGGCGCGAAACGCTGGACCGTTACCGCGCGGGCGAGCTGGACCTGCTCTACGTCGCGCCGGAGCGGGCCAGCCAGCCGCAGTTCCGCGAGATGCTGGCTCAGGGCAACCTGTCCCTGTTCGCCGTCGACGAGGCGCATTGCGTGTCCGAATGGGGCCACGATTTCCGGCCCGATTACCGGCTGCTGCGCCCGTTAATGGATGCCTTCCCGCAGGTTCCGCGCCTGGCCCTGACTGCCACGGCAGACCGGCAGACGCGGGCGGACGTGCTGCAACAGCTCGGCATTCCTGAAGACGGGCTGATCGTCGCGGGGTTTGACCGGCCCAACATCCGCTATGCCATCACCCCGCGTGACAATGGCGCGGCGCAACTGGAACGGCTGCTGGAGGACCAGCCCGGCCCCGGCATCGTCTATGCCCCCACCCGCGCCAAGGTGGAGCAACTGGCGGAGCGCCTGGCCGCCGCCAGCGGGCGCCCGGTGCGGCCCTACCACGCGGGGCTGCCAGCCGATGTGCGCGCCGCCAACCAGGCCGCTTTCGTGGCGAGCGAGGACATGGTGATGGTGGCCACCATCGCCTTTGGCATGGGCATCGACAAGCCGGACGTGCGCTTTGTCGCCCATGCGGGCCTGCCCAAGTCGATCGAGGCCTATTACCAGGAAACCGGCCGCGCGGGCCGCGATGGCGATCCTGCGGTGGCGGTGATGCTGTGGGGCGCGGGGGATTTCGTGCAGGCGCGCAGCCGCATTGGCGAGCTTGAGGAAAGCCGCCGCGCTGGGGAAAAGGCCCGGCTGGATGCCATGGCCGCGCTGGTGGAAGCGCCCACCTGCCGCCGCGCCATCCTGCTGCGCCACTTTGGTGAAAGCCCGCCGGAAAGCTGCGGCAATTGCGACAACTGCCTGAACCCGCCACATCAGCTGGACGTGACCGAGCTGGCGCGAAAGCTGCTCTCCGCCGTCTATCGCACCGGGCAATCCTATGGCCTTGGCCATGTCCAGAAAGTGCTTACCGGGGCGAGCGACGAGCGGATCATCGCGCGCGGGCATGACCAGCTCAGCGTGTTCGGCATTGTGGAAGGGGAGGAGGCGCGCCTGATCCAGCCGCTTGCCCGCAGCCTGCAGGCGCGCGGCGCGTTGGTGGCAACGGAGCATGGCGGGCTGGCCCTTGGCGATACGGCGCGCGCTATTCTGAAGGGAGAGGCGGACGTGGCCATGCTGCGCCCGCCGGAACGGCAGTCAAGGAATGGGCGAAATGGGGGCCGCAAGGGCACCTCATCAGCGCCGAACCCGGTGGGCGATCCGCTGTTCGATGCCCTGCGCGCCCTGCGCCGCGATCTGGCGGAGGAAGCGGGCGTGCCGCCCTATGTCATCTTCCACGATGCCACCTTGCGCGAAATGGCGTTGGCGCGGCCTGCCAGCCTTGCCGCTCTCGGCGCGATCAGCGGCGTGGGCGCGCGCAAGCTGGATGCCTATGGCGAGGCCTTCCTGCGGGTGATCAGAAGCGCTTGACCCGCCTGTGAATCCGATATTAATCTGATATCAGATTTAACGGGGAGGGTTCCCATGACAGATTCGCATCCCGCCATGCAATCCAGCACCGAACGCCGGGCCTGGAGCACCAGCGGCTATCTCATCTTCATCGCCTTCGTGGCCTTGCTTGTGCTCACGATCTGGCGTTTCCTGGCCACGGTTGGCGGCAATCCCACCGATGGCGAAGTGGGCTGGACGATCATCTCCACCGGCATCAGCATCGTGGCCCTGCTGATCCTGGCCAGCGGCTTCTACATGATACAGCCCAACCAGGCGGCCGCCATCACCCTGTTCGGGTCCTATCGCGGTACCGACCGCAACACCGGCCTGCGCTGGGTGTGGCCGTGGATGGGCAAGACCAAGATCTCGGTCCGCGCCAACAACGTGGTGTCGGAAAAGCTGAAGGTGAACGACCTGCGCGGCAACCCGATCGAGATTGCCACCAACGTGGTGTGGCGCGTGGCCGACACGGCGCAGGCGCTGTATGACGTGGACGATTACCGCGCCTTCGTCTTCGTGCAGATCGAGAGCGCGGTGCGCTCCATCGGCAGCCGCTATCCGTATGACGATATCGAACACGCCGAAAAGACGCTGCGCGGCAGCCACGAGGAAGTGAACGCCGAACTGCGGACAGAACTGAACAACCGCCTGTCAGTCGCCGGCATCACGGTGGACGAATGCGGGTTGACGCACCTTGCCTATGCCCCGGAAATCGCCGGGGCCATGCTGCGCCGCCAGCAGGCTGAAGCGGTCATCTCCGCCCGCAAGAAGCTGGTGGAAGGCGCGGTGACGATGGTAGAGATGGCGCTCGTGCAATTGAGCGAGAAGGACGTGGTCCACCTCGATGACGAGCGGCGCGCGGCGATGGTGTCCAACCTGATGGTGGTGCTGTGCAGCGAACGCGATACGCAGCCGGTGGTCAACGCGGGCAGCCTCTACTGATTGCCACGCCATGCCAGCGCCCGCGAAAAAGAGCTTCCCCCTGCGGCTGGACCCGGCGCTTTACGCCGCGCTGGAGCGCGTAGCGGCTGCTGACCTCAGGTCAGTCAATGCCGAAGTGGAAGTGCTGCTGCGCGAGGCACTGGCCCGCCGCGGGGTAAAGGTGGGGCAGAGCGAGCCCCCCCGCCGGGGGCGACCGCCCAAGGGGGATTGATCAATGCGCGAGGAAGACAGGCCGTTCGTTTGCATCAAGTCCCGCTGGGGGTTCAACATCCGCCCGCGCAATGCCGCCGGCTGGCGGGCTTTCGGCTGGTGGCTGACGGCTTTTGCCGTGGCGACGGTGCTGCATGCCCTGGCCATCGTGCGCTGGCAGAGTGAACTGTCCACCACCCTTGCAACAATGCTTTATGCCGCATTCGTGATCGGCTGGGCTTTCAACATGATCCGCTGGATGCTGGCCCGCTCTGTGGTAATCACGCCAGGTGACCCGCCCGAAGGCGGGCGCAAGTAGAGTTGAAGGGGGCAGGATGAAGTTCGGCATTTTCGATCACGTGGATGATTCCGGCCTGCCGCTGGCAGGCCATTTCGAAGCCCGCCTGCAGATGGTGGAGGCCTTCGATGAAGCCGGCTTCCACGCCTACCACGTTGCCGAACACCATGGCACGCCGCTGGGACACGCGCCCTCCCCCGCCGTCTACCTCGCCGCCGTCAGCCAGCGCACCCGCCGGCTGCGGTTTGGTCCGCTGGTTTTCCTCCTGCCGATCTATCACCCCCTGCGCCTGATCGAGGAGATCGGCATGCTGGATGGCCTGTCAGGCGGGCGGCTTGAACTGGGCTATGGCCGGGGCATCTCGCCCATCGAAATGGGCTTCTACGGCGTGAACATGGCCGAGCAGCAGGACTTGACGGCCGAAACCTTTGAAGTGGTCATGAAGGGGCTGACCAATGACCGGCTGGATCACCAGGGCCGGTTCTACACCTTCGATGATGTGCCGATGTTGCAGCGCCCGGTGCAGCAGCCGCACCCGCCGCTGTGGTATGGCACCAATTCGCTCGCTTCGATGGAACGCTGCGCGCAGGAACAGGTCAACATGGTGACCCTCCTGTCCGGAGAATCGATGGTGCGCCTGCTGGAGGCCTATCGCGCGGCCTGGGCCGCTACCGGCGCCGCGCCGGAAGACATGCCGCTGCACGGCATCGGCCGGCATATCGTGGTGGCGGACAGTGACGAGGAAGCCATGGCCATCGCCCGTCCGGCATTCGCCCGCTGGCGCGCCAGTTTCGTCCACCTGTGGGAAGCGCGCGGCGCGGTAAACCCGTTCGTGGCCAACTTCCCGATGGACTGGAATGCGCTGGTGGCCAGCGGCGCGGGCTGTTCCGGTTCGCCCGAAACGGTGCGCGCCTATATCGCCGGCGAACATGCCAAGGCGCCGTTCAGCTACTTCATGGCGCAGATGGCCTTTGGCAGCATGAGCGTGGAACAGGTGCGGCGGTCCGCGTTCCTTTTTGGCACGCAGGTGATGCCGGCCTTTGCAGCGCATTAATCGCATGGCCTTATCGCGGGCAACATGACCCGCACCGCCCTCCTGCTCGCCAGCACGCTTGCTGCGCTCCCCCTCGCCGCCGCCGCGGGGCAGGAGAGCGCCGCGCCGTTCACCCTGGTGGAAACGGGGCAGGGCTTTGCCAACCTGCAAAGCGCGGTCGATGCCATTGGCGAAGGGCAGGGGACCATTGCCATCGCGCCGGGCAACTACCGCCAGTGCGCGGTTCAGAACGCTGGCGAGGTGTCTTACATGGCCAGCGTGCCGGGCGAGGTGGTGTTCGACGCCGTCACCTGCGAGGGCAAAGCCGCGCTGGTGCTGCGCGGGCGCGGGGCGGAAGTCAGCGGCATCGTGTTCCAGAACATGCGCGTGCGCGATTACAACGGGGCGGGCATCCGGCTGGAAATGGGCAACCTGACGGTGGCGCAAAGCTGGTTCCGAGATAGCCAGCAAGGCATCCTGACGGCTAGCAGCGAGGGCTCCACGCTGGTGGTCGACCATTCCACCTTCACCCGGCTGGGCACCTGCGAAGGATCGGGCGGCTGCGCGCACTCCATCTACACCGGATCGCTGGGGCTGGTGCGGATCACCAACAGCCGGTTTGAACAGGGGCGCGGCGGGCATTACCTGAAGGTGCGGAGCGCCCAGGTGCAGATCGCCAGCAACAGCTTTGACGATGCCAGTGGCCGCCAGACCAATTACATGATCGACCTGCCGGCAGGCGCCAGCGGCCAGATCAGCAACAACTGGTTCGTGCAAGGACGCGACAAGGAGAACTACTCCGCCTTCATCGCAGTGGCGGCGGAAAGCCGCGATTTCGCCAGCAGCGGGCTGGTGGTGGCAGGCAACACGGCAAGGCTGGCGCCGGGCGTGGACCGCAACACCGTGTTCGTGGCCGACTGGTCAGGCGAAGTGCAGCAGATCAGCGACAACCGGCTGGGTGCGGGGCTGGAGCGGTACGAGATCAGGTGAGTTATAAACCTCAACCGTCACCCTGAAACAAGTTCAGGATGACGACTTGACCACCCTGCCCATTTTTCTCATCAACGCCGGATGGATGGCGAACAGATCGCATGGACCGGGCACGGAAAGTGGCTCTCGCTAAGTGTGGCGGCAATGATGATCCTTGGGGCCATCCCTTTTGTCTTCAGTCATTCATTCGGGGCAGCCGCAGGATGGAACATCTTTCTTGCTCTCCTCCTCGGAGGGTCTCTGGCCGCAGGGCATCCAAAAGCACCGACAGTCGCTGCTGTGGTATCAGCAGTGCTGACCATACGATTGATCGTAGGGCTGATCGCCATGAACCTTTTTGCATCGGTTCTTGATGTCTTGCTGGCGGCAATGGTGATCGCAGCATGGCGCGATCTCAGGAAACAAGCGACGGCATTCTCACCCCAATAAATGCCCCGACCGGTCCCGCTTGGTCGCCAGATATCGCTCGTTATGCGGATTAGCGGGTAACTGGTGGGCCACCCGTTCCACCACGGTTACACCCGCATCCTCCAGCGCCGTCACCTTGGCCGGGTTGTTGGTCATCAACCGGACGGCGTTCACGCCCAGCAAGTCCAGCATCCGGGCTGCCGTGGGGAAATCGCGGGCTTCCACCGGCAGGCCGAGGCGCGCATTGGCGTCCACCGTGTCGAACCCTGCATCCTGCAAGCGATAGGCGCGCAGCTTGTTGACGAGGCCGATGCCGCGCCCTTCCTGCCGGAGGTACAGCAGCACGCCCCATCCGCCCCGCTTCGCCTCGTCGGCCATCGCGTGCAGCGCTGCGTCCAGTTGCGGGCCGCAATCGCATTTCAGGCTGCCGAAGATATCGCCGGTCAGGCATTCGGAGTGCAGCCGCACCAGCGGCGGGCGGTCGAAATCGGGGTTGCCGATGACCAGCGCCACGTGTTCGCGCATGTCGTCCACCTTGCGGAAGGCGACAATCTCAGCCTCCTCGCAAGCGTGTACCGGCAGCCGCGCACGGGTGGCGATGGCAAGGCGCTGGGGATCGGCCCATACGCCGAGGTCGGCCACGTCCAGCCGCACAGGTTCGCCCGCGCCGGTGGCATCGCACAGGAAGGCAGGGAGGATGCCGGCAATCCGCGCCAGTTCCATCGCCACTTCGGCTTCTGCCAGCCACGTCAGCGGCTCCACCGCGAAAGGGCCTTTCAGCGGCAGGACAAGGTCCAGCGCGGGATCGGCCACCGGGCGCGCCTCGGCCAGCGCCAGCGGATCGGCTGCGCGAATCAGCACGGGATGATGGCCATCGGCCGCATCGCGCTGGTTGGTGAGCTTGAGCGTGGCGGCGCGGGCGGCGGAAATGAGCGCGTGAGTGGCGGCGGCATAACCGGCCACGGAGGTTTCCACCGGCAACAGCACCGGGCCGGCACCCACCTGCACCGGCCAGCCGTGGCGCAAGGCATCCACCGCCTGCGCCACCCGGCGTGACGCGGCATCAGCGGGCGAAGGCGCGCTCAGCTGGCGAACTCCGTGATCAGCGGCACGTGGTCGCTCGGCTGCTCCCACCGGCGGCATTCTTCCACGAAGCGGTGGCCCAGCGTCTCGCGCGCAAGGTCTGGCGAGGCCCACATGTGATCCAGCCGCCGCCCGCGGTCCTTCTCCTGCCAGAAGGTGCGGTAGGACCACCAGGTCCAGTTGCGCTGCGGCGCGGGGATATGCTTGCGGCCAAGGTCTACCCAGCCGTGGGCGTCAGTCAGCCGGCCCAGCGCCTCCACCTCGATCGGCGTGTGGCTGACGACCTTGAGCAGCGCCTTGTGATCGTAAACGTCCTCCGGCAGCGGGGCGATGTTGAAATCGCCCACTAGCAGTGTGGGGCGGTCCAGCTTGTCGGCCCAGCGGGTCATCCGTTCAAGAAAGTCCAGCTTCTGGCCGAACTTGGGGTTCACCTCGCGGTCCGGCTCGTCTCCGCCGGCCGGGATATAAACGTTTTCCAGCACCATGCCGGCCAAGGCGCCGGCCTCCGGTCCCAGCAGCTCCACCCCCACGTGGCGGGCTTCGCCATTGTCCTGCCAGTCATAACGGGACACTTCGCGGAAGGGGATGCGGCTGACAGTGGCCACGCCGTGGTAGCCCTTCTGCCCGTGGATGGCGATGTGGGTGTAGCCCAGCGCCTCGAAAGCGGCGCGCGGGAACTGCTGTTCCTGGCACTTGATCTCCTGCAGGCACAGCACGTCGGGCGCCTGTTCGGCAAGGAACCGCTCGACCAGCGGCAGCCGCAGGCGGACGGAATTGATGTTCCAACTGGAGAAAGAGATCATGCCTCGTGCTCTAGGTCGCTTGATGCGAAGGGGCAAGCATGGCCGGCGGGCAAGAAAAAACCCCCGTCCCGGGGGCATTGGGACGGGGGTTCATTTTTTAGCGTTCGTCACGCTTGCAGCCGGGCTTGTGCGCGGGGCGGGCAACAGGGGGGAAACCCGGGGCCGCTGCTCGACTGCATTTGTAGTTATAAGGGCCGGAGGCTGTCGGCTGGATGAATGACCGGTCGCAATTTGTCGCAGCTGTACAACCGGTCAGCCGAAAGATGTTCAGCCCGGGCGACGGCCCGCGCGGCGCGGATCGCGGTAGGTGAACGCGCTGTCCGGCACGGCCACGCCATAGCGGTGGTTGCGCAGGCGCACCGTGGTGCGGGTGTTCTGCGCGTCCAGCGCGACCCAGCTGGTCAGTTCCAGGCCGCCGGGGACGCCCGCCTTCTCCACGAAGATGAGCGTGATCTGCCCGAATTCGGGCCGGCGCGGATCTTCCACCTGGATGCTGACGACATTGCTGGCTGCCGTGGGCATGACCCGCCCATAGCGCGACACGTCGCGGTTGGGATCGAGCAGTGCGCCCAGCGGGGAATTGCCGATCGGCCAGCGTTCCACCTGCTGCACGTCGTAATCAACCATCGTCAGGGTGCGGCCGTTGGAGACGACCAGCATGTTCACGTCATTCGAATATTCGAACCGGATGCGGCCCGGATTGCGCAGCGTCAGCGTGCCGGACAGCGATTGGCCGCTACGGTCGGTCTGGGTGAAATCGGCGCGCAGGGTGGTGATGGCGCGCAGCGCCGCGGCGGCGCGGCCGAGCGTGGCGCTGCCTTGGGTGGAACCAGCCTGCGCGGCCACCGGCGTGGCAGGCGCAAGCAAGGCCACGGGCAGGGCAACGGCGGCACAAATGGCAAGGGCACCGGCGCCCATCGTGGAGATGGCAGCGGTGCCCAGCCTGCGGGTGAAGTGTGGGATCAAGGTGTTCATGCTCCGGTTTCTAGCGGCGGGGCATTGAACTGTCACTGAATGCCAGGGGTTCCCAACCATTAAGGCAGGAATGGGCTGTTCAGCTTACTTGATCTTGCCTTCCTTGTATTCGACGTGCTTCTTCACGACCGGATCGTACTTGCGGAAGCTCATCTTCTCGGTCGTGTTGCGCGGGTTCTTCTTGGTCACGTAGAAGTGGCCCGACTCGGTCGAGTTCAAGCGGATCTTGATGGTTGCGGGCTTCGCCATGTCTCGGTTCCCAAAGGTCTTGCAAGGGCACTGACGGCCCGAAAAACAACAGGCGACGCAAGACGCGCCGCCCTTCGTGCGGCCCATTGGGTGAGAATCGGGGAAAAGTCAAGCAAGCGGGTGGCCTGCCCGGCGCCGGGCGCCAGCCTTACCATTCCACCTTGCCGCGGTTGGCCTTCACCGTGCTGCGTACCTTCTTGGCGGCGAGCCGCTGGACCTTGCCGGGCCGGTTGACGGTGGTCTTCTTGCGCGCCTTGGGTTCGCGCAAGGCGGCTGCGATCATTTCGGTCAGCCGCTCGCGCGCGTCGGCCCGGTTGGCTTCCTGCGTCCGGAAGCGGCGGGCGTCGATCACGATGTCTCCCGCGTTGGACAGGCGGCTGCCGGCCAGCGCCCTCAGCCGGTGGAACACGGCTGGCGTCAGGCCCAGGGCATAGATGTTGACGCGCAGCTGCACCGCCGTCGCCACCTTGTTGACGTTCTGCCCGCCGGGGCCGCTGGCGGCGATGAAGCTTTCCTCGGCCAGCGAAAGCGCCCGCTGGACGATGGCGTGCATGGGTCAGAAACCCAGCATGGCGAAATCCGCCGGCATGGGGGCTTCGGCCACAATCGGCGGCTTGCCATCGCGTGGCACTTCCAGCTTCCAGGCGTGCAGCATGGTGCGGGCATAACCATTGGCGGCGCCATAGACCGGGTCGCCCAGCAGCGGCACGCCGATGCCGCTGGCGGCATGGACGCGGATCTGGTGGGTGCGGCCCGTTTCAGGCGTGAATTCCACCAGCGCGCGCCCGTTTGCTTCCGCCACAACGCGCCAGTGGGTGACTGAGGGCTTGCCCTTTTTCGCCGGGATCATCCGCCAGCCCTTTTCCGCGCTGCTGATCTTGGCGAGGCTGAGGGACACGGTGCCCTCCTTCGCTTCCGGGATGGTCGCCAGCACGCCAAGGTAGGTCTTGCGGACCAGCTTGTCCTCGAACGCCTTGTTGTAGCGTTTCAGCGCCTTGGGATTGCGCGCCAGCAGCAGGCAGCCGCTGGTATCGGTGTCGATCCGGTGGACCGGTACCGGCTCCATCTTGAAGCCCAGCGTCAGCTCATCCAGCCGGGCATCGAGCGACGGGCCGCCCTTGCGCGGGCGTTCGATCGGCAGGCCGCCCGGCTTGTCGATCACCAGCGCCTCGGCATCTTCGTACAGGATCGGGATCGCGCTCATTTCAGGGCCTCGGCAATGCGGCGGAGGGCTTCGGTGAGCACGTCCTCGCTGGTGGCAAAGGAGATGCGGAAGCCGTTGCGGCCACCGAAGGAGGAGGCGGAAACCACCGCCACGCCGTGTTCCAGCAGGTGCAGCGCCAGCTTGTTATCATCGCCGCCAAAGCGGCCCATCAGCGGAGCGGCATCTACAAAGACGTAGAACGCGCCGTCCGGCACCGGGGTGGACAGGCCGGGAATGGCGTTGATGCCAGCCACCACCAGGTCACGCCGGCGGCGGAACACCTCGCGCCATTCGGCCAAAAAGTCCTGCGGGCCTTCAAACGCGGCGACTGCCGCCGCCTGGCTGACGGCGGCGGGGTTGCCGGAGGAATTGCTCTGCAAGGTGCCCATCGCATCGATCAGCCATTTCGGCCCGGTGGCAACGCCGATGCGGAAGCCCGTCATCGCATGGCTCTTGGATACGCCGGAGACGGTGCAGATCCGCTCCGCCAGGTCAGGGCACAGGTTGGCGAGCGTGGCGTGCGGGGCGCCCAAGTCATTGGCAGAGTAATTCAGCGGAGCGTAGATATCGTCGGACAGCACCATCACGCGCGGGTGGCGGCGCAGCACCTCGCCAATCGCCAGCAGCATGTCCGCCGGATAGACCGCGCCGGTAGGGTTGCCGGGCGAATTGAGCATCAGCCAGTTGGTCCGCGGGCTGATCAGCGCCTCCACGTCCCCGGCATCGAAGCGGAAGTTGTTGTGCGCGTGAGTGACGAGCGGCACCACGCTGCCACCGGCAAAGCGCACCATCTGCGGATAGCTGACCCACCACGGCGCGGGCACGATCACCTCGTCCCCCGCGCTGACGGTGGCCACCAGCGCCTCGAAGATCGCCTGCTTGCCGCCGGCGGTGATGATGATTCGCGAAGGATCGGTCGCAATGCCCAGGTCCCGCTCGAAGTGCAGCGCGGCCGCCTTCTTCAGCGCCATGGTGCCGGTGACTGGCGTGTACTTGGTGGCGCCCGCATCCAGCGCCGCCTTGGCGGCCGCGATCACGTGGGGCGGGGTGGCGAAGTCCGGCTCTCCCACGGAGAGCGAGATGATGTCGCGCCCTTCCTCACGCAGCTGGGTGGCGCGGTCGGTCATCGCCGTGGTGGGCGAGGCTTCGATCCGCTGAAGCATCTGGCTCAGATGGGTCATGCAAGCACCGCCTTCATCAGCCCGCGCACCGAATTGCCGAGCAGGAAACCATCGGCAAGGTCGGCCAGCGTCAGCTCCGCTTCCACCGCGCGCCCTTCCTCCACCAGCTTGCGGCGCAGCACGCCCGGCAGCAGGCCCAGCGCCAGCGGCGGGGTGAGCAGCTTGCCATCGCGTTCCACGAACAGGCTGGCATAGCTGGCTTCGGTTACCAGCCCATCCTCCCGAACGAACACCACTTCGCCCGCGCCGGCAGCCTGCGCCACGCGGCGGGCATCGTCGTAGAAGGCGCGGTCGGTGGTCTTGTGGCGCAGCCGCCAGTCGCTCGGCACCACCGGCAGCGGCATCGGCTGGCATCGCACAGGCCCGGTCCCGGCGGCACTCTCGCCCAGCGGCTGGGCTTCCAGCGCCAGTTCCCCCCGGCGCGACAGCAGCAGGCGCACCTTGGCGGGGGCATCAAGTTCAAAGCACAGCGCGTGGATGCGGTTGCGCGCCTCGTGCCGGTCAAACACGAAGCCCAATGCGGCGGCGCTGGCCTTCATGCGTTCAAGATGCAGTTCCAGCAGGGCAATGCCTTCCGCCGGGTCGAACCGCATCGATTCGATCAGGTCCGCACCCGAAGCGGCCCCGCGCAAGAAGCCGCCCTTCACCAGGCATTCGCGCCATTCCTCCATGCCCTTGCTGTCGGCCACAATGGCACCGCCAACGCCGGCGACCACCTTGTGCCGGTTGTTCTCCCCCGGCGTCAGCCGCACGGTGCGGATGGCGACGTTGAAGGCGGCATCGGGCGAACCGTCCGGCAGTGAACCGATGCGGCCGATGGCGCCGCAGTAAGGCCCGCGGGGGTCACGCTCCACCTCGTTGATCAGCTCCATCGCGCGGATCTTGGGCGCGCCGGTAATGGAGCCGCAGGGGAACAGCGCGTGGATCATGTCCATCGCCCCCATGCCCGGCAGCAGGGTGGCGCGCACGGTGGAAACCATGGTGTGCACGGTGGGATAGGTTTCCACCGTGAAAGGCCGGTCCACCCGCACGCTGCCCGGCTGGGCCACGCGCGAGAGATCGTTGCGCATCAGGTCCACGATCATCAGGTTCTCGGCCTTGTCCTTGACCGAGGCGGAAAGTTCGGCGGACATGGCGGCATCTTCCGCCGGGGTGGAACCGCGCGGGCGGGTGCCCTTCATCGGCTTCACCTTGGCTTCGCTGCCCTTCAGAGTGAAGAACAGTTCCGGGCTGAAACTGAGCAGCCAGTGCGATCCGTCGAAGATCACCCCGCCATAACCGGCGGCGGCGGCCGGGCGCACGGCGCGGTAGATAGCCAGCGGTTCCCCGCTGGCGGCCCCAGCCAGCATCATGGTGAAATTGGCCTGGTAGATATCGCCCGCGCGGATCGCTTCCTGCAAGGCATCGAACCCGGCGAGGTAGCCGCCAGGGGACAGCTGCGGGTCCATCGGCCCGATGGAGGCAGGGGCCCCATCTGCGCCAATTGGACCGCCGCGCGCATCCAGCCAGGCGGGCACATCTTCGGCGGGGATGGTCTCCACCGTGTCGAACAGGCCAAACCAGACCAGCGGCCCGGCGCTGCCACTGCGGGCCTCGGCCAGGGGCAGCAGCTTCGGCTCCAGCGCGAGGCCGGCCTCGTAAGCCATGTATCCCGCCAGCGTGCCGCCGGTTTCCACCCGCGCGGCTTCCGCCTCTGCCAGGACGCGGGCAACGTCCGCCGGGCGGTGTGCCACGAAGATCGCGCGCGGGTTTTCGAACAGCTGGGCCGCGCTTGCCCCTTCGGCGCGCGCGTCATCCAGCAGGACAAACGGAGTGGTGGTAGGTTCAGGCCCGGCCATGTCTTTCGCTCTAGCCGGAAATTGGCCCCTGTCTATCCATCGAAGTCTATTCGCCTGCTCTATCGCTTGACCGCGAATGGCGGCCTGCGCCAAGCTTCGGCCGACGATTCTGTAAGGGGTGCAGCGGTTTATGGGCGATATCTTCATCGGCATGGACGCCACCGGGGGCAGGCAGGTGCTGAACCTGCGCCGCGCGAACCGCCACGGCCTGATCGCGGGCGCGACCGGCACCGGCAAGACGGTGACCCTGCAAAGTATTGCCGAAAGCTTTTCGGCCGAAGGCGTGCCGGTTTTCCTGGCCGACGTGAAGGGCGACCTGTCGGGCATTGCGATGGCCGGTTCGCCCACCTTCAAGAACGCTGCCAGGCTGGAGGAACGGGCGAAGGAAATCGGCCTGACCGACTATACCTATGCCGATAACCCGGCGGTGTTCTGGGACCTTTATGGCCAGCAGGGGCACCCGATCCGCACGACCATTTCCGAAATGGGCCCGCTGCTGCTGTCCCGCCTGCTGGACCTGAACGAGACGCAGGAAGGCGTGCTCAACATCGCGTTCCGCTATGCGGACGAGCAGGGCATGCTGCTGCTGGACCTGGAGGACCTGCAATCCATGCTGGCCTTCACGGCCGAGAACGCGGGCGAACTCAGCGCGAAGTACGGCAACGTCACCAAGGCCAGCGTGGGTGCCATCCAGCGCCAGGTGCTGACCCTGGATGCGCAGGGGGCGGCGCAGTTCTTCGGCGAGCCGGCGCTGGAAATCAGTGACTTCATCCGCTGTGATGAAAAAGGGCGCGGGATCATCAACGTGCTGGCGGCCGACCGGCTGATGCAGAGCCCAAAGCTCTATTCCACGTTCCTCTTGTGGCTGCTGGCCGAACTGTTCGAAGTACTGCCCGAAGTCGGCGATCCCGAGAAACCCAAGCTGGTGTTTTTCTTCGACGAGGCGCACCTGCTGTTCGACGATGCACCCAAGGCTTTGACTGACACCATCGAGCGGGTGGTGCGCCTTATCCGGTCCAAGGGCGTGGGTGTCTATTTCGTGACCCAGAACCCGATTGACATCCCGGACGAGGTGGCTGGCCAGCTCGGCAACCGGGTGCAGCACGCCCTGCGCGCCTTCACCCCGCGTGACCAGAAGGCGATCAAGGCGGCGGCGGAAACCTTCCGCATCAACCCCGACTTCGACGTGGAAACCGCCATTACCGAATTGCGCGTTGGCGAGGCGCTGGTCTCCACCCTGATGGAGGACGGGGCGCCCTCCATCGTCCAGCGCACGCTGGTCAAGCCGCCGCGCAGCCGGCTGGGTCCGGTGGAGCCGAAGGAACGCGCGATCATCCAGTCGATCAGCCCTTTTGCCGGCAAGTACGATTCGGCCGTGGACCGTGAAAGCGCCTCCGAAGTGCTGGCGCAGAAGGCTGCCGATGCCGCCGCCACCGCACAGGAAGTGGCTGAAAAGGGTGAGGAAACCGTGGCCAGGCGGGCGCGGACCAGCCCGTCGATCTGGGAAAAGGCCGGCAAGGCTGCGCTGGGCGCGGCGGCAGCTTCCGCCGCCACCGTGGCAGCCAATGCCATTACCGGGCGTCGCAGCAGTTCCAGCCCGGTGCGCAACGCCGCAAGCAGCGGCATGGGCACGGTGGCAACCGAACTCGGCGGCCCGATCATCGGGCGGTTCGTGCGCAACCTCATCGGTGGTTTGATGCGCTGATAGGGTGAAGGCCCGCTGCGGGCAGTCGATTGAAAGGGAACCTAACGCACCCTAGCTAGTCCCTAGAGCAATCTAACCGAAGACAGGATGCCGCATGGCCGATAGCGAAACCGCCCCTCCCGAAGCTGGCACCATCAAACTGCAGGTGGCCGCGGCCCGGCAGGAAGAATCCGGGCGCGGCGTGGCGCGCATCCCGCGCAAGCTGTTCCAGGCACTGGGGCTGGCAGAAGGCGATCCGGTGGAAATCACCGGCAAGCGCAGCACCGCCGCCATAGCCCTGCCGGCCTATGATGAAGACGCCGGGCTGGACGTTATCCGGCTTGACGGTCTCCAGCGCGCGAATGCCGGCACCGCTTCGGGCGAACACGTTGATGTGCGCAAGGCCCAGCCCAAGCCCGCCACCCGCGTGGTTTTTGCCCCGGCCAAGCAGGACATGCGCCTGCAGGGGCCGACCGAGGCGCTGAAGCGGGTGTTCTTCGGCCATGCGTTGCAGGCGGGCGACCTGGTGGCCACGCACGGCCAGCAGCCGGTGCAGAACATGCCGCCCGAAGTGCGCCGCATGTTCAACGCGCCGGCCTATGCGCTGACGCAGATCCGCCTGCAGGTCGTCTCCACCAGCCCCAAGGGCCTCGTCCAGATCGGCGAGGATACCGTGGTGGAGCTGCGCGCCGAGTTCGAGGAGCCGCGCGACGGGCGCGGCATGGTCAATTACGATGACGTGGGCGGCATGGACGATACCATCCGTGCGCTGCGCGAAATGGTCGAGCTGCCGCTGCGCTATCCCGAACTGTTCACCCGCCTTGGCGTCGATCCGCCCAAGGGCGTGCTGCTGCACGGCCCGCCCGGCACCGGCAAAACCCGGCTGGCGCAGGCCGTGGCAAACGAGAGCGAGGCTGAATTCTACACCATCAACGGCCCGGAAATCATGGGGTCGGCCTATGGCGAGAGCGAGAAGCGCCTGCGCGAAGTGTTCGAGGAAGCCGAGCGCAACTCGCCTGCCATCGTCTTCATTGACGAGATCGATTCGATCGCGCCCAAGCGGCAGAACGTGACCGGTGAAGCGGAAAAGCGGCTGGTGGCCCAGCTTCTCACCCTGATGGATGGCCTGTCCAAGTCCTCCATCGTGGTGATTGCCGCCACCAACCGGCCCGATGCGATTGACGAGGCGCTGCGCCGCCCCGGCCGGTTCGACCGCGAGATCGTGGTCGGCGTGCCGGACGAAAGCGGCAGGCGGGAAATCCTCGGCATACACACCCGCGGGATGCCGCTGGGCGAAGGGGTGGACCTGGGCGAACTGGCCCGTTCCACGCACGGCTTCGTGGGCGCGGACCTGGCGGCCCTGGCGCGCGAGGCCGCGATCGAGGCGGTCCGCCGCATCATGCCGCAGATCGATTTTGCCGCCCGCGAAATTCCCGCCCAGGTGCTCGAACAGCTGAGCGTGGAAAAGGACGATTTCCGTGAGGCGCTGAAGCGCGTGCAGCCGAGCGCCATGCGCGAAGTCATGGTGCAGACGCCCAAGATCGGCTGGGATGACATCGGCGGCGTGGACGAGGCGGAACGGCTGCTGCGCGAAGGCGTGGAACTGCCGCTGAAGAACCCCAAGGCCTTTGAACGGCTCGGCATTCGCCCCGCCAAGGGCTTCCTGCTCTATGGCCCGCCCGGCACCGGCAAGACGCTGCTGGCCAAGGCCGTGGCCAAGGAGGCCGAGGCCAACTTCATCTCGATGAAGTCATCGGACCTGCTCTCCAAATGGTACGGCGAAAGCGAACAGCAGATTGCCCGCATGTTTGCCCGCGCCCGCGCGGTGGCGCCCTGCGTTATCTTCATCGACGAGATCGATTCGCTGGTCCCTGCCCGTGGCAGCGGCGGGGCCGAACCGCAGGTCTCCGCCCGCGTGGTCAACACGATCCTCGCTGAAATGGACGGGATGGAGGAGCTCAATTCCATCGTGGTGATCGGCGCGACCAACCGGCCCACGCTGGTCGATCCCGCGCTGCTGCGTCCGGGAAGGTTTGACGAGCTGGTCTATGTCGGCGCGCCGGACCAGAAGGGGCGCGAGCATATCCTCAAGATCCACACCGCCAACATGCCGCTGGCAGAAGACGTGAACCTTGCCGCGCTGGCGGCCAGGACCGAACGCTATACTGGCGCTGACCTGGAGGATGTGGTGCGCCGTGCCGGCCTCAACGCCATCCGGCGCTCCGCGGGTGATCCGGAGAACGTGACCGCGGGCGATTTCGACGAGGCGCTGGCCGACAGCCGCCCGACGGTGACCGAGGCGATGGAGGCCGAATACGGCAAGATGAAGGGCGAACTGAAGCGCAAGGCGCTGGAAGTGCGCCCCATCGGCTTCATCCATGAAGGGATGCTGGAAAGCCGCCGGGCCGACAAGCACGAGTAGCCGCATCGGCAGGCGGGGCGATCAATGCGCCCCGCCTGCCAAGTGGATCATGCTGGCGGTGCTGAGGGCGCCACCGGTGGCACCGGGCTGGCCCGTGTCAACGCATCGGGCATTTCCCGGCCCAGCCATTCGATCATGTGTTCGCGCACGGCGGTGCGCAGTTCGAACAGGTCGCCGATGGTCGCCGCGCTCATCGACAGGCGCAGCTCGATATGGTCGATAAAGGCTTCGGTCATCGCCATGCTGCCGGTGCGCCCGTCCCAGGTGTCCTGTGTCTTGAGGAAGGACAGGAACTCCTCGCGGATGCGCGCCACGTCGCTTTCCGGGTGCAGGCGCAGGAACACCGGGCCGGTCAGCTTCTCGTTCTTGCGTGACCAGTTCTCGAAGGTCTGTTCCAGGAACATGTTGGTGGGCACGATCACCGCACGTTCGTCCCACGTGCGCACGATGATGTAGCTCATGTGGATTTCCTCCACCCGGCCCGTGTGCCCGTCGATCACCACCAGGTCGCCCAGCCGCACCGGCTCTGTCACGGCCAGCTGCACGCCGGCAATCAGCGATTTCAGCGCCGGCTGCGCGGCCGCGCCCACCGCCAGGGCAGCAAGGCCGGCAGAAGCCAGCAGCGTGGTGCCGATGGTACGTACGCCTGGGATGGCGAACAGCATCAGGCCCACGGTCAGGAAGATGATGACGAAAGTGGCGGTGCGTGAAAGGATTGCCAGTCGGGTGCGGCGGCCGCGCACTTCCACGGGATCGGTGCTGGCTTCCAGCCGCAGTTCCAGTGCATGGGTGAAAACCATCACCAGCGTATAGGCCATCCATCCCAGGAGAGCGGGCCGCAGGAAGCGGGCGAAGGGTTCCCACACGGCATCGAGTTCCGGCTGCGCCTGCGCGGCGAGCGAAATGCCGATGACTACCAGGATCCAGCGCACCGGCCGGCTGACGTGTTCCACCACCATGTCGTCCACCGTCGTGGCGGAAAGGCGGGTGATGCGGCCCAGCACGGCAAAGACCACGCGGTGCAGGATCAGGGCAATGGCGACAGCAAGGCCCACGAACAGGGCGATTTCGGCCACGGCGGTCCAGTCAATCGTCCAGTTGGCGGCGTTCAGGCGGTTCAGCATGGCATCCTCAATGGGCAGCGTCCCAGGTGTTTCCGTGGCCGATTTCCACGCCCAGCGGCACGGTGAGCGAAACGGACGGCAGCGCGGCCTCGGCCATCACGCGGCGGATCACCGGCGTGGCGGCTTCCACATCGGCGGCGGGCAGTTCGAACACCAGTTCGTCATGCACCTGCAGCAGCATGCAAACACGGGGCAGGCCTGCTTCCGCCAGCGCGGGGTTCATCCGCGCCATGGCGCGCTTGATGATGTCGGCGCTGGTCCCCTGGATCGGCGCGTTGATCGCGGCGCGCTCGCTCCCCTGCCGCTCGGCCTGGTTCTTGGAGTTGATCCGCGGGAACCATGTCTTGCGGCCGAACAGCGTTTCCGAATAGCCCCGTTCGCGCACGCTCTCCAGCGTGGCGTGGATGTAGTTGCGGATGCCGGGGAAGCGGTCGAAATAGGTGTCGATGATGGCCTGCGCCTCATCCGCCTCCACCCCCAGCCGGCCCGCCAGCCCCCAGCGCGAAATGCCGTAGAGGATGGCGAAGTTCACCGTCTTGGCGCGGGCGCGGGTATCGCGGTCAACGGTGCCGAACATTTCCTGCGCGGTGCGGGCGTGGATGTCCTCGCCATTGGCGAAGGCTTCCTTCAGTTGCGGGACATCGGCCATGTGCGCGGCAAGGCGCAGCTCGATCTGCGAATAGTCGGCGGCCAGCAGCACGTTGCCTTCTTCCGCCACGAAAGCCTCGCGGATCTGCCGGCCGATGGCGGTGCGGATGGGGATGTTCTGCAGGTTGGGGTCGGTGGAGGACAGCCGCCCGGTCTGCGCGCCCACCAGGCTGTAGCTGGTGTGGACGCGACCGGTATCGGGGTTGATCGCGGCCTGCAGCGCCTCGGTATAGGTGCTGCGCAGCTTGGACAGCTGGCGCCATTCGAGCACCTTGGAAGCAACCGGCGCGCCTTGGGCAGCGAGGCCTTCCAGCACGCTCTGGTCAGTCGAATACTGGCCGCTCTTGCCCTTCTTGCCGCCTTTGTAGCCGAGTTTCTCGAACAGCACGTCACCCAGCTGCTTGGGGCTGCCGATGGTGAACTGTTCGCCGGTGAGCTGGAATATCTCGCCCTCGATGCGGGCGATTTCGGTGGCGAAGTCCTCGCTCAGTTTGGCCAGGCGCTGGCGGTCCACCTTGATGCCGTGGCGCTCCATCTGCGCCACCACCGGGATCAGCGGGCGATCCACCCGCTGGTACACGCGCGTGCCGCCTTCGGTGGCGAGCCGGGGCTTGAGCAGCGCATGGAGCCGCCAGGTGACCTCTGCATCCTCCGCCGCATAGGCGGTGGCGCGGTCCAGCGGCACTTCGCCGAAGGGAATCGCCTTCTTGCCGGTGCCGCAGATGTCCTTGAAGGCCAGCGTGGTGTGGCCAAGGTGGCGGGTGGCCAGCTCGTCCATCCCGTGCCCGCCACCGATGCCATCCTCGCTGCGGCCGGCGTCCAGGTCGAAGCTGATGATCATCGTATCGTCGATCGGCGCGACATCGATCCTGCCGCAGCGCGCCAGGATGGTGAGGTCGTACTTGATGTTCTGGCCGACCTTGAGCACCGCATCGCTTTCCAGCAGCGGCTTCAGCGCGGCCAGCGCCTGCGCCATCGGCACCTGTTGCGGCTTCTCGGCAAACATGTCGCTGCCGCCGTGGCCAAGGGGGATGTAGCACGCATCGCCCGGCCCAAGCGCCAGGCTGATCCCGGCGAGCTGGGCGCGCATCGGGTCAAGGCTGCTGGTTTCGGTATCGATGGCGACAAGGCGGGCAGCAAAGGCGCGGTCGATCCACGCCTGCAGCTGCTCCATCGTCTGCACGCATTCGTAACCCTCGCGGTCGATCGCGGGCCATTCGGGCATGTCCTGCCGGTTGCCCTGGGCGGAGGCGGGGGCGCCCGCCACCTGCGGCTTGGCGGGGTGCAGGTCGGTCTTGCGCGAGGGGCTGCCCGCGCCCGCATCCAGCCGCTTGAGCAGGCTGGTGAAGCCGTGCTTTTCGAGGAAAGCGGCGAGGGGAGCGGGGGGCACGCCGTCCAGCTTGAAGTCGTCCAGCGGGTGCGGCAGCGGCGCATCGTCCTTCAGCGTCACCAGCACCTTGCTGATTTCCGCGTCCGCGCGGTGTTCGATCAGCCGCTCCCGCAGTTTCGACGGCTTCATGTCATGCGCGGCGTCCAGCGCGGCGGTGAGGCTGCCATAGTCCTGGATCAGCTTGGTGGCCGTCTTTGGCCCCACGCCGAAGATGCCGGGCACATTGTCCACGCTGTCGCCCATCAGGGCCAGCACGTCGCCCACCAGTTCCGGCCCCACGCCGAACTTCTCGATCACTTCGGGGATGCCGATGCGCTGGTTCTTCATGGTGTCCAGCATGTCGATGTAGCCGCCATCATGCCCGTCTTCCGGGTCGGCGCACTGGCCGACCAGCTGCATCAGGTCCTTGTCGCTGGAAACGATGGTGACATCCCAGCCGCGCCGGGTGGCGGCCTTGGCGTAGGAGGCGATCAGGTCGTCCGCTTCCAACCCCTGCTCCTCGATGCACGGCAGGCTGAAGGCGCGGGTGGCATCGCGGATCAGCGGGAACTGCGGCACCAGGTCTTCCGGTGGGGGCGGGCGGTTGGCCTTGTACCTGTCGTACAGCTCGTTGCGGAACGACTGGCCGGACGCATCGAGGATGACGGCAAGGTGCGTTGGACCTTCCGCCTTGTCGAGATCCTCGGCCAGCTTCCACAACATGGTGGTATAGCCATAGACCGCGCCCACCGGGGTTCCCAGCGGATCGGTCAACGGGGGCAGGCGGTGATAGGCGCGGAAGATGTAGGACGATCCGTCCACGAGGTAGAGGTGCTGCTTGTCGCTCATGCCCAATTTTTCGCTCATGCCCGTCTGCTAGCAGGCCTTTGCCACCGGGTCATCCGGCGACCAATGAAAGCGGCGGGCAAGCGCCTGCCCCATTTGCGCCACATTTCCGCTTGCACGGCCTCAATTGTGGCCTTATTTAGGCAGGAGGTCGCCCCCCCGGTCGATCCTGGATCGCAAGATCCTTTTGCTGTGTAAGGAATTATATTCATGCGCAAGATCATTCTCGCCGCTGCCGCTGCCGGCGCTGCCCTGACCCTGGCTGCTTGCTCGGAATCGACCGAAGAAGCCGCTGATTCCGCCGCCGAAGGCGCGATGGCTGACGCTGAAGCCAATGCTGACTCGGCCAGCGAAGCCGTTGACAGCGCCGTTGAAGGTGCTGAATCGGCTGTGGATTCCGCTGCTGACGCCACTGGCGAAGCCGTGGAAGCCGCTGGCGACCAGGTTGAAGAAGCCACCGACGAAGCTGCCCAGTAAGCACGTCGGCCTTCAGGCCAAGAAAAGAGGGGCGTGGCCATGCAGGCCGCGCCCCTTTTCTTTTGCCCCTGCCCCTTTTTGTCCCGGCCGTGCGGGACAGATCAGGAACCGGTGTTGGTGTATCCGGCGTTGGCCATGACCCGGCCCGTATCGGTAAACCCGTCGTAGATCGCCCGCGCGATGCTGGCGATGCGCGCTTCGCGGGCGGCGCGGGTACCCTGCCCGGTGACGTAGATCGCCACCGCGATGGAGCGGCCATCGGGCGCGGTCAGGATGCCGATATCGCTGGTGGTGTTGTTGAGGGTGCCGGTCTTGTGGGCTACCGTCACGCCAGCCGGCATCAGCGCTGGGATGCGGCGCACGCCCGTGCGGCAGCGTTCCATCGCGCTGATGATCACGCGGCGGCTTTCCGCCGAGAGCCAGCGGCCCTGATAGAGGCCGCTGAGCAAATCCACCATCGCCTGCGGCGTGGAACTGTCACGCAGGTCGATATAGTCGGCCGGGTTGACGCGGCCATCCTCGCGCACCAGCGTGGCGATGTCGCGGGTGAGATTGAACCCTTCAATCCCCGCGCGGCGCGCCCAGGCATTGACCGGGCCGACCCCGCCAACGGCAGCCAGCAGGGCATCGGTCGCCGGGTTGGAGCTGCGAGTGATCACCAGGTCGATCAGCTGGTGCGCCGGCAGGTGCTGGCCACCCATCGGAAATTCGCTCGTCAGGCTGAGGCGGCCCTGGTCCACCTGTTCGAGGTAAGTCGCCACGATGGCGATCTTGCTGGTGCTGGCCATCGGGAAGGGCTGGTCACCAAGGATGGATATCGACTGGCCGGTGGCAAGGTCCACCGCGGCCACGCCAATGCGGCCCTGGCTGCCTTCGGCCAGCTGGGCGATCTGCTGTTCCAGCGGATTGCGATAGCTGGCGGCCATCGGCTGGCGCTGCACCGGGATAAGCCCGGCCACCATCGACGCGCGCGCGGCAGGGGCCGGGGTGCTGCGAGCCTGTGTACCGGTGGCCTGAGCACCGGGGGCCTCCTGCTGCGGAGCCTGGATGCGGCTGCTGAACAGCGCATCGAACGCCGCTTCAAACGACTGTTCTTCGGCATGTGCCGGCGCAGACGGAAGGGCGAGGAACGCCGCAGCTGCAACAAGGCGGGAAAGCAGTGACGTCTTCATGCGTGGCAAATTACCGAAGTTATGGTTGTGGATAACTTAACACAAAACGTCAATTCGACAATCACGTCCGCGACGAGGCGACTCCATGAGACGGCCAATCGTGGAACCCTTGCCTCTGAGCCGGCGGTCAGCCTGCGGCATCAGCGGCACCTGCCGGTTTGCGCAGGCGCCAGACGAACTGGTCCGTCCGGCCGCGAATCGCGTCGTCGAACACGTTGGCCGTGCGCGGGTCCTCCGGGCGGGCGTACATGTCGCTTTCCTGTTCCACGACGAAGCCGGCGGCGGTCAGCATGTTGCGCGCCAGGTCCGCGTCCATCCGGTGCAGGCTGTCTGCGGCGGCTGCCCCGGCGCCCTCTTCTGCCTGGTGGTCCACCACGATCAGCGTGCCGCCTGGCTTCAGCGCATCGTAGAGCGCCTTGATGGCCGTTTCAGCCGTGCCCTGCGGCATGGGGCCGATGTACAGGTCGTGGAAGTTCATCACCGTGATGATGGTATCCAGCGGTTCCGGGAAGGGCGGGGCAGCAATCGGCCCGCGCAGCGCGAAGACGTTGACCGGGTTGCCGTTGTCATCGGCAAAGGGAGCCACGGCGGCATCCTGCTCGGTTGCGTATTCGGGACGGAAAGTAATGAACTCGTCCGGCTGGAAGGCATAGACGCGGCCCTCCCGTCCCACGGCAATGGCCAGCAGCCGCGTGAGGTAGCCGCCGCCCATGATGTAATCGCCCACCTTGTCGCCTTGATCGATCTGGGCAAAGGCAAGCAGCTCGCCCGGCTTGCGCAGCGCATCGCGCTCGCGGTCTGCCGGCGGGCGGGCAATATCGTTGATGGCGGCGCCATATTGCGCGGCGGTATATTCCTGCGCCGGAGCGGTGGGTTCCTCCCCGCCGGAGCAGCCGGCCAGCGTTGCCGCCAGGACCAGGGCCATCGCGGCCGTGCCGATTGTCTTGCGCATCCTTGCCTCCCCACCCCTCATGCCGGGACTCGGGTCACCGGTCTGGAGGGAGTGTATCCCATGCCGGGCCGCAGGCAAGCGCCCGCACCTGTCGCGCCTTACTCCTCCGCGCGGACGCGTCGGGCCAGCCAGTATGCCAGGCACCCCGCCAGCAGCACGCCGATGGTGGGCACAATGGCGCTGGCCGGGGCCTGCACCTGCATCCACAGCTCGAACGCCAGCGCCAGCACGATCAGCACGCCCCAGCCAAGCGCCTTGCCGCCGGTGATGGTGAAATGGCCGCGCCGCCACAGCACGGGCAGGGCGAGCATGGTTGCCGTCAGCACCAGCGCCTCCAGCGCCACCATGAAGGTGGCGAGCGTGGCAAACGTGCCGCTCAAGGCCAGCAGCGCCACCAGTGCGCCGTAGGTAAGGATGGCCGGGGCAGGCGTCTGGAAACGCGAACTGACGCGGGCCAGTACCCCCGGCAGCAATCCGCGCTGGGCCATGCCGAAGAGCACGCGCGGCATGGAGACGAAGTAGCTGAGCTGGTTGGTGCCGGTGGAAAAGATCGCCGCCACGCTGATCGCCGCCACGCCGAAGGTGCCCAGCACGGCCTGCCCGGCGGAAGCGAGCGGCCGGTCGGGGTTCACGTCCGCCGGGCTGATGGCGATGTAGGCCCAGACCACGAAGGCATAGAACAGCGCGATCACCACCAGGTTGAGGACGATGGCGCGAAACACCGTGGCCCGGGCATCGGCCACCTCGCCCGCCGCCACGGTGACCAGGTGGCCGCCGGAATAGGCATAGGCGAGCAACAAGGCGATCGCCTCGAAATCGCTGAACACCGGCAGGCGTACGGCAGTGGGCAGGCCGTTGGTGGCAAGTCCGGCCACGCATACCAGCAGGATTGGGCCAAGCTTGAGGAGCGTGCCCACCCACAGGCCGCCGATGGCCATACGCGTGCCCAGGAGGCTCAGCGTGGTGAAGCCGGCGATCAGCGTGGCGACCGCCACCATGCGGGCCACGGGATCGTCAAACAGCGGGAACAGTGCGGCCAGATATGTCACCAGCACCAGGAAGTTGGCCGCCCGCGCCGCCAGGTTCTGCCCCAGCAGGCCCCATCCTGCCAGGAAACCGGCCAGCGGGCCGAACGCGCTTTCCACGTACAGCTGCGGACCGCCGGACTGGTCGAACCCGGTGGACAGCTTGCCCAGCACCAGCATGGGCGGCAGCACCAGCAGGGCAAAGCCCAGCACCACCAGCGGGGCCATGTCGCCCACGCCTTCGTGGATCAGCGCGGGCAGGGCGAAGATCCCCGCGCCGATCACCGCGTTGAGGTTGATGAGGATCGCGCCGACAAGGCCGATCGTGCGCGGCGGATGTGCTGGCGTAGTCATGGCTGGTCCCCTTCGCTGTCCACGCTACAGCATCGGGCCGCAAAGCAAAGGGGCCGGGAAGATCGCTCCTCCCGGCCCCCTTTTGTTGGTCGACTAGCGCCGGGCTTAGAAGCCCATGCCGCCCATGCCGCCCATGTCGGGCATGGCCGGGGCCGGCTTGTCTTCCGGCATTTCGCTGATCGCGGCTTCGGTGGTGATCAGCAGGCCGGCCACCGAAGCGGCATCCTGCAGAGCGGTGCGCACCACCTTGGTCGGATCGATCACGCCGGCAGTCACGAGGTTTTCGTAAGTGTCGGTCGCGGCGTTGAAGCCCTGGGTTTCGTCATCCTCGCGCAGCAGGTTGCCCGAAACCACCGCGCCATCGTGGCCGGCGTTGGTGGCAATCTGCTTGATCGGGGCGGTGATCGCCCGGCGGATGATGTCGATGCCCTTGGTCTGGTCGTCGTTGGCGCCCTTCAGGCCGGCAAGGGCCTTGGTGGCATAGAGCAACGCGGTACCGCCGCCCGGGACGATGCCTTCTTCCACAGCGGCGCGGGTGGCGTGCAGCGCATCGTCAACGCGGTCCTTGCGTTCCTTCACTTCGACTTCCGACGCACCGCCGACCTTGATCACGGCCACACCGCCGGCGAGCTTCGCCAGGCGTTCCTGCAGCTTTTCGCGGTCGTAGTCGCTGGTGGTGGTTTCGATCTGCGCACGGATCTGTTCCACGCGGGCCTTGATGTCTTCGGCATTGCCGGCGCCATCGACGATGGTGGTGTTGTCCTTGTCGATCGTCACCTTCTTGGCCTGGCCGAGCATGCCCAGCGTGACCGATTCCAGCTTGATGCCGAGGTCTTCGGAAATCATCTCGCCGGCGGTCAGGATGGCGATGTCCTGCAGCATGGCCTTGCGACGGTCACCGAAGCCCGGCGCCTTGACGGCAGCGATCTTCAGGCCACCGCGCAGCTTGTTGACCACCAGGGTGGCCAGCGCTTCGCCTTCGATGTCTTCGGCGATGATGAGGAGCGGACGGCCCGACTGCACCACAGCTTCGAGGATTGGCAGCATCGCCTGCAGGTTCGACAGCTTCTTTTCGTGGATCAGGATGTAGGGGTTATCCAGTTCCACGGTCATCTTGTCGGGGTTGGTGATGAAGTAGGGCGAGAGGTAGCCGCGGTCGAACTGCATGCCTTCGACGACATCGAGTTCGAATTCGAGGCCCTTGGCTTCTTCAACCGTGATCACGCCTTCCTTGCCGACCTTTTCCATGGCTTCGGCGATCTTTTCGCCGACTTCACGGTCACCGTTGGCCGAGATGATGCCGACCTGGGCGATTTCGGCCGAGCCGGACACCGGCTTGGAACGCTTCACCAGGTCTTCGATCACCTTGGACACGGCGAGGTCGATGCCGCGCTTCAGGTCCATCGGGTTCATGCCGGCGGCAACCGCGGTCATGCCTTCGCGCACGATGGCCTGAGCCAGCACGGTAGCGGTGGTGGTGCCGTCACCGGCAGCGTCGTTGGCCTTGCTGGCCACTTCGCGCAGCATCTGCGCGCCCATGTTCTCGAACTTGTCCTTCAGTTCGATTTCCTTGGCGACGGTGACGCCGTCCTTGGTGATGCGGGGAGCGCCGAAGCTCTTGTCGATCACCACGTTGCGGCCCTTGGGGCCCAGGGTGACCTTCACCGCGTTGGCGAGAGTGTCCACACCCTTGAGGATGCGTTCGCGAGCTTCGCGCCCGAACTTCACGTCCTTGGCAGCCATTGTCTTGTTCCTTCTTGCGAATGGGTAGGGATGAAAAGCGTGTCAGGATGCGCGGGCGATCAGCCCAGCACGCCCATGATGTCGCTTTCCTTCATGATGATCAGGTCTTCGCCGTTGATCTTGACCTCGGTGCCGGACCACTTGCCGAACAGCACGCGGTCACCCACCTTCACGTCGAGCGGGATGCGGTCGCCGTCGTCGTCACGGGTGCCTTCGCCAACGGCGATGACTTCGCCTTCGCTCGGCTTTTCCTTGGCGCTGTCGGGGATGATGATGCCGCCGGCGGTCTTTTCCTCGGCTTCGATGCGACGGACCAGTACGCGGTCGTGCAGCGGACGGAATGCCATGATGATGACCTCTTCCTGTTTAGGGTTGGTGTAAAGATTTCTGGCACTCACCTCATGAGAGTGCCAACGCAGCGGCATATGGGTCGCTGGCCATGGGCCGTCAAGGGATTCGGGCGGACAAAAAATGCACCCGCTGAAAACCGGCAGACCGTTCAGGCTGGCTGGGCGACCAGTCCCAGCACCTCGCGCCGGGACCAGCGGCGCAGCAGCAGCGCCGAGGCACAGACTAGGCCCGCCGCGAGCCCGATCCACACCCCCAGCCCTTCCAGCGGCGTGGCAAAGCCCAGGCCCACCGCCAGGCCGAAGCCCGGCACCCAGTAGGCGAACAGCGCAATCCACATCGGCGTGCGCGTATCCTGCAGGCCGCGCAGGGCACCGCTGGCGACCACCTGCGTGCCGTCGAACAGCTGGAAGGCCGCGCCCACCAGCAGGAAACTGGTCGCATGGGCCACCAGCGCCGCATTGGCCGCGTCCCGCGGGTCGATATAGATCGACAGCAGCCAGTGCGGGGCGAACAGCATGGCCGATGCGGTTACGGACATGAAGCCCACCCCCATCAGCAGCGCAGCCGTGCCGGCCTGGCGCACGCCTTCATGGCTGCCTGCGCCGTAGAAATAGCCCACGCGGATGGTCGCGGCCTGCGAGACGCCGAACGGTACCATGAAGGCGAAGGAGGCGATCTGCAGCGCCAGGGTATGCGCGGCCAGCTGGTCCGGCCCGATGCGCCCCATCAGGAAGGCTGCCGCGCCGAACACGCCGGCTTCTGCCAGGATGGTCAGCGCAATCGGCAGGCCCACGCGCACCAGCTGGGCCATGCGCGCCCAGTCCGGCCGCCAGAAGAAGCCGAACACCCGGTAGCGGTGCAGGCGCGGGTCCAGCCGGATGGCGAGGATATAGAGACCCAGGATCACCAGGCTGGTGATGATCGTGGACACCGCGGACCCGGCCAGCCCCAGCGCCGGTGCGCCGAGGTTGCCGAAGACCAATGCATAGTTGCCCAGCGCGTTGGCCCCGATGCCCAGCGCGGTGATGAAGGTGGCAAAAACCGGGCGGCCCAGCGCCGAGACGAAGTGGCGCAGCACGCCCGCCATGACCATGGGCACAATGGCGAACAGCAGTACTTGCATGAAGTCCGCCGCCATTGCCCCCACCTGCGGGTCCTGCCCCGTCAGGCGCATCAGCAGGCCTACTTGCGTGCACAGCGCCATGGCCAGGCCGCCGGACAGTACCGCCAGCCACAGCGCCATGCGCACCGCGCGCCGCACCGGGCGCAGCGCCGGTGCCCGTGCGCCCAGCTCCGCCGCGATCACCGGGGCCACTGCGCCGGCGAGGCCCTGCAGCGCCCAGACGAGCAGCCCGAACACCGCGACCGCCAGCGCAGATGCGGCGAGCGACTGCGCGCCCAGCCGGGCGATGAACACCACGTCCACCGCGTAGATCAGCATCTGCAACAGGTTGGCCACCGCCAGCGGCGCGGCCAGCCGCAGCGTTTCCTTGCATTCGGTACGGAAGCCGAGCGGTGCGGGATGGGCCTGGGGTTGCATGATCTCCTGCGGTCCCGTGCTTGTGCAGCCTTGCTCCGGGCCGGCCGCGATAGGGCCTTGCGGGGCCGGGCGAAAGGCAGGTTGCAAGGCTGGCGCGGTTTCTTGCGCCGATTGGGTCTGCCAGGTCACAATCGGTCGCAAACCTGCTGCAAGGCGAACAAACACCCCTTTGCCTTTGTGGCGTGTGACGGTAGGACCGGCCGGGAATCGCCAGATTTGCCCCCGCATTCAGGCATGAAAAAAGGGAACCGCTTCCACATGCGCTATTACCAGACGTTTGCCGCCGCTTCGGTCCTTGCCCTCGCGCTTGCCGCCTGCGGCCCGGCTGAAGAAACCGCCGATTCGGCTGCCGAAGGTCCGGAAGCCGCCGCTTCGGATTCGGCATCGCCCGCGCCCGAAGCCAGCGCTTCGGCCAGCGCCACGCCGGCTCCCGAAGCTTCTGCCCCTGCTTCGGCTTCGCCCACCCCGTCGGCTTCCGCCAGCCCGGCGCAGGTTGCCGCGGCAGCCCCGGCAACCCCGCCGGCCTCGTTCACCCAGTGCGGCGTGTGCCACTCGGTCCAGCCGGGCCAGAACGGCATCGGCCCCTCGCTCGCCGGCGTCCACGGCCGCCGCTCGGCCTCGATTGCCGGGTTTAGCTACACTCAGGGCATGAAGGACCTGAATGTGAGCTGGAACGATGCCAACCTGGATCGTTACCTGACCAATCCGCAGGCCATGGTGCCGGGCACCACGATGGCGATCGGCCCGCTGAACGCGGCAGACCGCCGGGCGATCATCGCCTACCTCAAGACCCTGTAGGCCACTCCCCAGGGGGAACGAAAAAGGGCGGTGCTTCCCATGGGAGGCGCCGCCCTTTTTCATGTCCTGCGAAGAACAGGGAAGACCCGCGCCCCGCCTTGCGGCAGGGGCGCGGGACGAACCGATTACTTCAGTTCGATCGTGCCGCCAGCGGCTTCGATCTTCGCCTTGATGTCTTCGGCTTCGGCCTTGTTCACGCCTTCCTTCAGCGCCTTCGGAGCCGATTCCACCAGGGTCTTGGCTTCGGTCAGGCCCAGGCCGGTGATGGCGCGGACTTCCTTGATCACCTGGATCTTCTTGCCACCGTCGCCGGTCAGGATGACGTCGAATTCGGTCTTTTCTTCAACGGCAGCGGCTTCACCACCGGCGGCCGGGGCAGCAACGGCCACGGCAGCAGCGGCGGACACGCCCCATGCTTCTTCCAGGGCCTTGGCGAGGTCGGCGGCTTCCAGGACGGTCAGCTTCGACAGTTCTTCAACGAGCTTGGCGATATCGGCCATGATACTTCACTCCATTCAATAGCTTGGTGCCCGGCAGCGCGGTTTTGCGGCAGCGCGGGCGATGATCGGAAAAAATCAGACTTACGCGGCTTCCTTGGCGTAGGCGCCAAAGACGCGGGCCAGCTTGCCGGCCGGTGCCGTGACCACCTGGGCGATCTTCGTCGCCGGGGCCTGGACCAGACCGATGAGCTTGGCACGCAGTTCGTCGAGCGAGGGCATCGAGGCGAGCGCCTTGACACCGTTCTGGTCGAGAACCTGCGAACCCATCGCACCGCCAACGATTTCCAGCTTGTCGTTGGTCTTGGCGAATTCGACAATGATCTTGGCCGCGGAAACCGGGTCAACCGAAGTGCCCAGCGCCACCGGACCGGTGAGCATGTCACCAATCCCGGCATAGTCAGTGTCTGCGATGGCCAGCTTTGCAAGACTGTTCTTGGAAACCTTGAACGACGCACCCGCTTCACGCATCTTCACGCGCAGGGCGGTGGACTGTTCCACCGACATGCCCAGGTTGCGGGTGACGATGACGGCGCCCGCTTCCTTGAAGGTCACGTTCAGAGCTGCGACGGCATCGGCTTTCTGCGAACGATCCATGCTTACTCCTTCACAATTGACCATGCGGAAAGGACCGCATGGCCGGCTACGTTTTGTCCGTGCCGCAAAAGCAGCCCGGGCGAGTCCGTTTGATGGGGAAGGAGTGCGCGCCAGGTGAATGGAGCGCCAAAGGGCCAGCTTGCGCGTGGCCCGGAAATCTCTGTTCCCCGTCTAGGCTGCGAATTAAGAGGGGAGCCCTCTGCAACTGTCTCGGACGGATGACCGGATGGCACAAAGGCCCGCCGGTCAGGGGCGGGCCTTTAGCCTTGCGGCGGGTAGAGTCAAGCGATTCAGCCAGCATCCCCTTGCGGCTGGTAGCCCAGCAGGTCCCCCGGCTGGCAATCCAGTTCGCGGCAGATCGCTTCCAGCGTGGAGAAGCGGATCGCCTTGGCCTTGCCGGTCTTGAGGATCGAGAGGTTGGCCAGCGTCAGGCCGATGCGTTCCGAAAGTTCGGTCAGCGTCATGCGGCGGGCATGCAGCAGGTCGTCAAGCTTGACCACGATTGCGGTTCCTTCGGTTTCGGTTTCGCTGCCCATCACACGGTCCCTTCCAGGTCGGACCGCATCCGGGCGCCTTCGCGGAACACGCGGGCTAGGATGAACAGGAGCACGGCCACGAAGAAGCCGGTGAAGGAGCTATCGGCGTGCAGTTCGAACCGGCCATGGCCGCCGTGCGCCTGGATCCAGCCGCCGACGGCGGCGGCAAACATGCCCAGGATCTGCCCGATCAGCGCCAGCCAGGCCATCTGGGTCAGCCGCTCGCCGTTTTCGGCCACGAACGGATCGCCCTTGCCCACCGTGTCGATGATCTGCCGCAGGTGGACCACGAACCTGGTTGCGAGGGCCAGCGCGACGAGGACGAGCGCCATTGCCAGCGCCGCAGGCCACATCACGGTGGGGGTGAGATGCTCGATCCCCTCAATCATCCCTTCCCGGGGCAGGAAACCCAGCGCGGCAATTACGGTGCCGGCCACGGCCAGGCCGAGGGCAATCTGGCCGATCACGAAGGTGACCTGGACCACATAGGTGCCCACGCGGGCCACGGTGAGCAGGGGATCGTTGATCATCTTTCTCATCTGGGAACTCCTTGCTGGGGTGGCAGTCCCGATCAGGCGAGGTGGGTGATGACGAGCGCGCCCGGCGTGGCGGGCACGGCGGTGGTGGCGGCAAAGGACATGGTGGTGATCAGCACGGCGGCGATCAGGGCGATGGTGTTGGCAAAAGAACGGGTCATGGCGGGTCTCCAGTAGCTGTTTATCGAAGCGCGATGCTTCCGATATCGAAAGTCAATAAACCGATTCGCACATATCGTCAATCGATATTATCGAAAAACAACATGGCTGGTATCGTTTCCCAGCAAACCCTCGTTCGTGGGGGTGGTGCTTCCGCGGCGAGGCGCGGGAATCCGCGACGGAAGGGGTGCGGCGATGGCGGCGTTTGACTCGCACGGGCGGGGCGCCTATAGCGCGGCCAGCCGGTAGCTTCGAGCAAGGCGCACCTTATCGCGGGGGTGTGTCGCAGGATGGAAGCCCGGTTCCCGTGAGATGATGAATGAGGGCTGCCAGTCCGGTGCAAGTGCGCCGCGACATGTGCGGCCTTTCGTGCGTCTCTCGCGGCCCTCTCCGCCGTCCAGTTTTTCCAGCCGGCGCACATGTGTCGGCGCTATTGCAAGAGGCACGTTCCTTTTATGGCGAGCAAGGCGAAGCCGACTTCCGGCACCCCGGAAATCCCCCGCACCAAGAAGAAGCGCATCCGCAAGATCTTCGGTGACATTCACGAAGTGGTGCAGATGCCCAACCTCATCGAGGTGCAGCGCGAGAGCTACGAACAGTTCCTGCGCTCCAACAAGGCGACTGGCTACGTCTCGGGCCTCGAAAAGACCCTGCGCTCCGTCTTCCCGATCCGCGATTTCGCCGGCACCAGCGAGCTGGACTTCGTCCATTACGAGCTGGAAGATCCCAAGTACGACGTGACCGAATGCCGCCAGCGCGGCATCACCTACGCTGCCCCGATGAAGGTGACGCTGCGCCTCATCGTGTTCGAAGTGGACAACGAAACCGAAACCCGCTCCGTCCTCGATATCAAGGAGCAGGATGTCTACATGGGCGACATGCCGCTGATGACGGAGAACGGCACGTTCTTCATCAACGGCACGGAGCGCGTGATCGTGTCGCAGATGCACCGTTCGCCCGGTGTGCTGTTCGACCATGACCGCGGCAAGACCCACTCGTCCGGCAAGTTCCTGTTCGCCGCCCGCGTGATCCCGTACCGCGGCAGCTGGCTGGACTTCGAGTTCGACGCCAAGGACATCGTGAACGTGCGTATCGACCGCAAGCGCAAGCTGCCGGTCACTTCGCTGCTCTATGCCCTGGGCCTCGATGGCGAGCAGATCCTCAACTACTTCTACGAAACCGTGACCTGGAAGCGCGGCAAGGGCGGCTGGGAAATCCCGTTCGTCGCCGAAGCCTGGCGCGGCGCCAAGCCCGGCTTCGCGCTGGTTGATGCCAAGACCGGCGAGGAAGTGTTCCCCGCCGGCCAGAAGGTCTCTCCGCGCGCCGCCAACAAGGCCGCCAAGGATGGCCTGGAGCGTCTGCTGATCCCGACCGAGGAAATCTTCGGCCGCTATGCCGCGAACGACCTGATCGACGAAAAGACCGGCCGCATCTACATCGAGGCGGGCGACGAAGTGTCGCCGGAAAACCTCGACAAGCTGGACGCTGCCGGGATCGACCAGCTCGACCTGCTGGACATCGATCACGTCAACACCGGCGCCTGGATCCGCAACACCCTGCAGGCCGACAAGGCCGAGAACCGCGACGAGGGCCTGGAAGCGATCTACAAGGTCATGCGTCCGGGTGAACCGCCGACGAAGGAAACCGCCGAAGCCCTGTTCGAGGGCCTGTTCTTTGATTCGGAACGGTATGACCTGTCTGCCGTGGGCCGCGTGAAGCTGAACATGCGCCTTGGCCTGGAATGCGATGACACCATCACCACGCTGCGCAAGGAAGACATCCTTGCCGTGGTGAAGGAACTGGTGAACCTGAAGGACGGCAAGGGCGAAGTCGACGACATCGACAACCTCGGCAACCGCCGCGTCCGCTCCGTGGGCGAACTGCTGGAAAACCAGTACCGCGTGGGTCTGCTGCGCATGGAACGCGCCGTGAAGGAACGCATGAGCAGCGTGGACGTGTCCACCGTCATGCCGAACGACCTGATCAACGCGAAGCCGGCGGTCGCCGCCGTGCGCGAGTTCTTCGGCTCCAGCCAGCTCTCGCAGTTCATGGACCAGACCAACCCGCTCTCGGAAGTCACCCACAAGCGCCGCGTTTCGGCGCTTGGCCCGGGCGGCCTGACCCGCGAGCGCGCCGGCTTCGAAGTGCGCGACGTTCACCCCACGCACTATGGCCGCATCTGCCCGATCGAAACGCCGGAAGGCCCGAACATCGGCCTGATCAACTCGCTGTCGACCTTCGCCCGCGTCAACAAGTACGGCTTCATCGAAACTCCCTACCGCAAGGTGCTGGACGGCAAGGTCACCAGCGAGGTGATCTACCTCTCCGCCATGGAGGAGCAGAAGCACACCGTGGCGCAGGCTTCGGCCGAGCTGGATGCTGACGGGCGCTTCGTGGAGGACCTCATCTCGGCCCGCCAGAACGGCGAATTCGTGATGGCTCCGAGTGAAACCGTCACCCTGATGGACGTGTCGCCCAAGCAGCTTGTCTCGGTTGCCGCCTCGCTCATTCCGTTCCTGGAAAACGACGACGCCAACCGCGCGCTGATGGGCTCGAACATGCAACGCCAGGCCGTGCCGCTGGTGAAGGCCGAGGCCCCGTTCGTGGGCACCGGCATGGAAGGCACCGTGGCGCGCGATTCGGGCGCTGCGATCAGCGCCCTGCGCGCCGGCATCGTGGACCAGGTGGACGCCACCCGCATCGTGATCCGCGCTTCGGGCGATATCGAACTGGGCCAGTCGGGCGTGGACATCTACCGCCTGCAGAAGTTCGAACGCTCCAACCAGTCCACCTGCATCAACCAGCGTCCGCTGGTGAAGGTGGGTGACGTGGTCGAGAAGGGCGACATCCTGGCGGATGGTCCCTCCACCGAACTCGGCGAACTGGCGCTGGGCCGCAACGTGCTCGTCGCCTTCATGCCGTGGAATGGCTACAACTACGAAGACTCGATCCTCATCAACGAGCGTATCGTGAAGGAAGACGTCTTCACCTCGATCCACATCGAGGAGTTCGAAGTCATGGCCCGCGACACGAAGCTGGGGCCGGAAGACATCACCCGCGACATTCCCAACGTGGGCGAGGAAGCGCTGCGCAACCTCGACGAAGCGGGCATCGTCTACATCGGCGCCGAAGTGCACCCGGGCGATATCCTGGTGGGCAAGATCACGCCCAAGGGCGAAAGCCCGATGACGCCGGAAGAAAAGCTGCTGCGCGCCATCTTCGGCGAAAAGGCCAGCGACGTGCGCGACACCTCGCTCCGCCTGCCGCCGGGCGTGGCCGGCACCATCGTGGACGTGCGCGTGTTCAACCGCCACGGCATCGAGATCGACGACCGTACCCGCGCCATCCAGAACGAGGAAATCGAACGCCTCAAGAAGGACAGCGAGGACGAACGCGCCATCCTCAACCGCGCCACCTACAACCGCCTGCGCGACATGCTGCTGGGCCAGACCGCTTCGGCGGCTCCCAAGGGCATCAAGAAGGGCACCGTCATCGACGAGGCCTTGCTGGAGGAAGTGGAGCGCCACGAATGGTTCAAGTTCGCGGTGGCCGACGATCACATGCAGGGCCAGCTGGAAGCCGTGAAGGCCCAGTATGACGATGCGGTGAAGGCCATCAAGGACAAGTTCGAGGACCGCAAGGAGAAGCTGGAGCGCGGAGACGAGCTGGCTCCCGGCGTGCTCAAGATGGTCAAGGTCTTCGTCGCGGTGAAGCGCAAGCTGCAGCCGGGTGACAAGATGGCCGGCCGTCACGGCAACAAGGGCATCATCAGCCGCATCCTGCCGCAGGAAGACATGCCCTTCCTGGAAGACGGCACCCCGGTCGACTTCGTGCTCAACCCGCTGGGCGTGCCCTCGCGCATGAACGTGGGCCAGATCTTCGAAACCCACCTTGGCTGGGCCGCGCGCGGCCTTGGCCGCCAGGTGGGCGAGGCGCTGGATGCCTGGCGCGAAGCCAACCCCAACCCCGAAGCCGGCCAGCCGCCGGAAGCCGTGCGTGAACTGCTCAAGACGATCTATGGCGAAAACTACACCGCCGAGATCGAGGAGCGCAGCGATGCCGACATCGTGGAGCTGGCCGATTCCGTCCGTGCCGGCGTGCCCATGGGCAGCCCGGTGTTCGACGGCGCGGTGGAAGGCGACGTGTCGGCCATGCTGCGCCTGGCGGGGCTGGACGAAAGCGGGCAGGTCACCCTGTTCGACGGTCGCACCGGCGATGCCTTCGACCGCAAGGTCACCGTGGGCTACAAGTACGTGCTGAAGCTGCACCACCTGGTGGACGACAAGATCCACGCCCGTTCCATCGGGCCGTACTCGCTTGTTACCCAGCAGCCGCTGGGCGGCAAGGCGCAGTTCGGCGGCCAGCGCTTCGGCGAAATGGAAGTGTGGGCGCTGCAGGCTTACGGCGCGGCCTATACCTTGCAGGAAATGCTGACGGTGAAGTCCGACGACGTGGTCGGCCGCACCAAGGTCTACGAAGCGATCGTCAAGGGCGACGACACCTTCGAAGCCGGCATTCCCGAAAGCTTCAACGTGCTGGTCAAGGAAATGCGCTCGCTGGGCCTCAACGTCGAACTCTCGTCGCTGACCGACGAGGATGACGACGACGGCCTGTCGATCGCGGCTGAATAACACGGGCGCGGGCCGCGCCACGTGCGCGGCCCACCCCACCGCCCCTGTATTTTCCCCCTCAAGGGACACTGAAAAATGAACGAACTTTCGAAATTCACGAACCAGATCGCGAAGCCGGAAACCTTCGACCAGATCCAGATCGGCATCGCCTCGCCCGAGCGCATCCGTTCGTGGTCCTTCGGCGAGATCAAGAAGCCCGAGACGATCAACTACCGCACCTTCAAGCCGGAGCGTGACGGCCTGTTCTGCGCGCGCATCTTCGGCCCGGTGAAGGACTACGAGTGCCTGTGCGGCAAGTACAAGCGCATGAAGTACAAGGGCGTGGTGTGCGAAAAGTGCGGCGTGGAAGTGACCGTGACCAAGGTCCGCCGCGAACGCATGGGCCACATCGAACTGGCCGCGCCCGTCGCGCACATCTGGTTCCTCAAGTCGCTGCCGTCGCGCATCGGCCTGCTGCTCGACATGCAGCTCAAGCAGCTTGAGCGCATCCTGTACTTCGAAGCCTATGTGGTGATTGAACCCGGCCTGACGCCGCTGGAAAAGTTCCAGCTGCTGACCGAGGACGAACTGCTCGACTACCAGGACGAGTATGGCGAGGACGCCTTCTCCGCCGGCATCGGCGCGGAAGCGGTCAAGATCATGCTGATGGACCTCGACCTGGTGCAGGAGCGCGAGGACCTGCTGGAGGAACTGGCCACCACCAAGTCCGCCCTCAAGCCCAAGAAGATCATCAAGCGCCTGAAGGTCGTGGAAAGCTTCATCGATTCCGGCAACCGCCCGGAATGGATGATCCTCGACGTGGTGCCGGTCATCCCGCCGGAACTGCGCCCGCTGGTGCCGCTGGACGGCGGCCGCTTCGCCACGTCCGACCTGAACGACCTCTACCGCCGCGTGATCAACCGCAACAACCGCCTCAAGCGGCTGATGGAACTGCGCGCGCCGGACATCATCGTGCGCAACGAAAAGCGCATGCTGCAGGAAGCGGTTGACGCCCTGTTCGACAACGGCCGTCGCGGCCGCGTGATCACGGGCGCCAACAAGCGCCCGCTGAAGTCGCTGTCCGACATGCTGAAGGGCAAGCAGGGCCGCTTCCGCCAGAACCTGCTCGGCAAGCGCGTCGACTATTCGGGCCGTTCGGTCATCGTGACCG
>VFQO010000260.1_pt1 | contig 65774 bp, 56 predicted proteins | sample 3512331 | NCBI WGS metagenome assembly VFQO01 (sample SAMN10412371, study PRJNA504923) | tailings metagenome | isolation source: Replicate 3 from Balatoc abandoned mine | place: Philippines: Itogon, Benguet | collected 2017-08-28 | reverse complement strand
GTTGTGATTTGCTTTCATTTTTAGAATACACGATCTTTGAATACAACAGGAATAGCTGAAACGCTTACCCAATAAGGGCTTTAAAAGATCGTGTTACTAAAAAAAACCACTGTTCGAGTAGTCGTTTTGAGTGTAAATAATCGTTTTTTCTAATGCTATTCCTAGAATAGTTCAAGTTGTTGGGGGGCTTCCAGTGGTTCAGCAGGTTTTTTCCCCTGGAATATCTCAATCAAACCAAATTGCTTATCAGTAATAGTCATCATAACAACATGCCCCTTTTCCGGTAGGTTTTTTTTGACCCTTTTGATGTGTACTTGGGCGTTTTCCATACTGGGGCAATGGCGTAAGTAAATGGAGAACTGGAACATGGCAAAGCCATCCTGCAGCAGTTTTTTTCTGAAATCTGCGTAAATCTTGCGGTCTTTTTTGGTGACCACGGGTAGGTCAAAAAAGACGATTACCCACATAATTCTGTATGCGTTTAATCGTTCTGCTTTCATGGCAGAACGGGATAAGCTATTTTGCGTTGGCTGCCTGCAAAACATTTGGCCAAAGAAGCAGCGGTTTTCTGTGTGGCAACAAATAGAGGACTCTTTTCTTCATCAATCAATACATCCACCGTAGGCAATCTTAACAATTGATTCTTAATGTCCCTGTTCAATACTTGAATGTTAGAAGTCTTAGCAATAATTCCTCTCACCAGATGGTCCACAAAAGGTCGATATGGTTCCATGATATCGTCAGCCAAACAATAGGCATTATAGCGGTTTCTATGAAATATGCCTAAAGCTGGTAATAAACCAGCGCCAGTTAAGGCCCTTGCCATTGTTGCCCTGATAATGGCATAACCATAATTAAGCAGATTATTGGGCGGTGGCCCTTCTCTATGGCGGAAGAAGTGCCACGTTTCTGGGAAAATATGTTTCCAATAATAGGCAGAAGCTTGTGCTTCATGGTTATTTGTATCGCCACTTTTTACGGCTTGTTTCAGATTAGAGAGTAGCTTATAGGGTATTTGCCATTTTTCCAATACAAGGGCCTGATTATGAATTTTAGCCTTGATGGTTTGTTGCCATAATTGTTTTTTCATTGGTTCTGTTGCTTCTAACTGAAAACGGAATCGTTCGCTTAGTAAACTATGTCCCTCTAATGGCATGAATAGTCCACTAGGGTGGTATTGCTCGTTACAGGTAACAACGGCTGTATTATTGGCTATTAATAAGTCTAATAAATAATGTGTGATGGTGATTTGCTTGTGCTCTAAAACCAAGATACCAATATCTTCTATTGGTACAGTTTTGTCCGGGAATTTTTCCATACCCTTTACATGAGCATAACTAACCACTAGTTGTGCATTAGTGCAATGCAGGTGGCAAGGACTTTCTATGCAGAGGGTTCGCTTGATCATGAGTTGCTTGCCTTTAAGTTTCCTATTCGATCAACATTTAGTTTAATACAAAATTCCTTGATAGAAATTCCATCCAATGAAAACTCTAGTTTATTTAACTTTGAAAACTCTTTCTTATCAATAATACTTTTTGCAACGGAAAAAGGAATTGCATATAATCGATTCCCTGTAAAACTTACAACTTTATAAATTCTACTATATTGTTCATTAGAAATATTATATAGATCTAAGGTATTTTCTCTAGAATTAAATTCTTCATTTGTTATGTAGATTATATCATTAGGAGAAAGCTCGAACGCCAAAGTATTACCGTTTTCGTTTATTTGTGGTACTGATTGAGGTTTTATCTTAGAAATAGCACTCTGCATTTGACTTTCGAAAACTTCATTAAAAGGAATAGTTGCATAGCTTCTTTTGCCACTTTTATCTTTGTAAATTGCAAAAAACAAATTTGTTCCCTTTGCAGCTTCAGCATATTTATTCTTCTTATTCCCTATTTGTCCAATTGTAAACTTATTGCCTTTAGGCTCATATGTCCTTACCTTATAAATCGGTTGATGAAAATATCCGTCATTCAATTCTTTAATATTTTGATTCATTTCATCAATGCCATCTGGAGAAAAAGCAACAACTTCAGGGGGAATTGTATTTCCCTTTTCATCTTTAAGCAAATGATATTTTTCTGTTGATAGATGTTTTAGTAGGACCTTTTGGATTGCTGTGTCAGTAATAGTTTCAATTTTTGTCTTATTGAATGTTTCATCAAGTTTAACTCTACTTGCTACATTTTCTGTATCCCAATAATATACTTCTACTTTTGATAAATCTCTTTGCTCAAATAAACTTTGATTATCTTTAAAATATTTTATTAAGCTCTTTTTATCATAACCCTGAGATTGTAAGGACATAATTTTCGCTTTCAAAGTTGAATCAACTATATCGTCAACATTGTTCAAAGCTGAACTTAATGCTATGGTTTTTTTCAATTTCAAATTTACTAGTCCAGAAATCGTGTCTTTATGCATAGGCTTTCGTATCGCCCAGCTATCGCCTTTGGTTTGAGTTACAATTATTTTTTTGGCAATACCATTTTCAATTGACCAACGCTCGTATTTATTTACTGTTTTATTGATGACCCGTAAATTTTGCTTGAAACTTATAACAGTAGTAGATAATTGATCTTTTGCTTGTTCTGTAAAACTTTTCCATGGCTTATTAAATATCCATTTGTAGTTTTTCTCACTCCCTTCATTATGCTTTTTATAACAAAGAATAGACCTCAAATCCTCCCTTGCTCGCTGTTTTTGCTCTTTATTTTTTGTTTTGTCTAATGCATTTTGATTATTCATATAATTAATATGGTTTCTGGTGGCACAGGCAATTATCAAGGCATCTAAAGCATGATGTCTATGATCAATTCTTTTCTTACTGAATCCTTTTGAATACTCTAACGGTACAGTAGGAAGAAACTTTTTTGTTGATGGATTTATATCTCCAAAATCTCTAGTTCCGTATAATTGATTTAATCGTTCGAATCGCGGAGCAATTATTTCGTTCCATACATCATTCAACCCCCAATCCTGCTTTAAAATCGAAGTTATTTGTCCATTGCTTGACAATAAATTGATCGAGGTGGTGCCATCATCTTTGTCCTCTTTTCTAACAATATTTGAAAGCAAATTTTTAACAAGCTTACTTATATAGCGAGTATCATTCATTTGTCTTTGTGCAAATTCCTCTGGAATGTCTTCTAATAAAAGTTTTATCCGTTTGCTTCTGCTTTTTGCGTACTGTTTTCTTACTAAATCCTCATAAGCTTCTTTACTTAATATTTCAACTGTTTTCCCAAAATTGATGATAACCTTTTCTCCTTTGTGATTACTGATAAATTCCATACCAAGTTGGTTACCCTTTAGCTTATTCACCTCGCTCTCACAAATGACTTTATTGCTAAATGAATCATCAAAAAATCTGGACTGAGGTATTATGTGTTCAATTTCGTAAGCGGGTGTAAATAGCTTATTTAGTGGTATTATTTCTCCTGTATATGGACTTCTATATTTCTGTTCAAGCCAAAGTTTATATTTTATTAAATCATTTTTAGAGGGCTGAGCTGTTTTGCTAATTTTTAGAATGTCATCGGGTATTTCAGTTGTTGCATTTAAAGCACCATCCTCGTAAATTTTTAATAATTCTTGTTGACTTGGTGAATGAGGCCTTACATTTTCTATCTTATTATCATTAAGCATTTCAGCTAAAAGTGCTTTAATGCGAAGGTTAGTATTTTCGTTATTTGCAACCTGCTCTGTGATTGCCCTTCTTTTATCAGCGGGATTCTTCAACTCCCTTCCAAGCTCAATGTGTATTTCATCAAAGAAATTTTCTTTGCCATTACCAAAATGTTGCCAAATGTCCCTAACTACTCTAAGTGTTTCAGTTACTACTTGTTCTACAATTGGATTACGAAGTGAATGTTGTTTGAACTCAATTAAATAGTTTTCTAAATCCTGAATGGTTCCCCAATGTTTAATCTCGCCTTCTTCACTATGGATATCGTAAACAATATAACTAGTGAGCCACAAAGGTAAACCTCCGAAATCTTCAATTTTATTTAAATGCAATGCTTTTATTCTCACCCTTTCCTTTATGTTTTCATCAAATTCTCCTGTGATTATTTTTTCAATTCTATTTAATGTTTGTGGATGAATATCAGATGCATTCCAGTATTTGCCGAAACGCATCAGCGGCAATAATTTTTTAATAGCTTTTGGCGAGTAAGCTCCATACTCATTTTGGTAAGGAGGGTGTTTTTTTAATTCATTTACAAAACCATCCGGTAGGTTGTTTTTATTTGCAAAGCTTTTTAAAGCTTTTATAACTTCCTCTTTATCATTTACCGAATAAAATATATGCCATAATTCTTCCTCTCTTTGTTTAGTCAAAAAGCTTTTATCAAGACCATCAATTTTACCAATTTTATTCAGCATAATTGCCCTTGTTTCATTACATGGGTATGATTTAGAATCATCTTTTATTGCGTCATAAACATAATTCCATCTGTAATTAGTGGGCTTTAGTTTTAGGGGCTTTAAGAGATAATTAAATAAAGCCTTTTGATCGATTTCTTTTCTATCATTTAACCATTCAAACAGGTTTGTCCAGTCTTCTTCAAATCTTAGAATCTCATGAGTCACATCTAGATCATTGACTTTTTCATAAATACGCAAATTTTGAAGCCATTGCCAAAGCCTAAATTCTTGAAATAGTGGGTGCGATTTTGGAATACATTTTAAAGGCATTTTCTGCGATATTCCATCTTTAGTAAATGATCTCGTTTCAAACTTACAGTCGCTGATTAATGATTTTTTGCTTTTTAGTGGTCTTTGATAAAAAATAATGTCGTTTAAAAGAAGATGAACTAAATCTTTGTTAACAATAGAATTTTTATGATCTTCATTATTTTGATATAGTTCATTTAACGCCTTTTTATAAAGGGGTTTGTTTTTTAATTCTTCATGGAATGCTTGTTGAGTAGATAAGATTTTGAATAGTTCAGACTTATAATATTTACGCTCAACAACTCTAACTAAACTCCCTTTAATTTTTTGTTTAGGGTTTTTTAATAAAGCATCATAAATGTATTCCCCAACGGTTTTTCCACTGTTTTCAATTGAATATTCTGTTCTTTTTTTTACTAGTGTCCAATCATTTTCGTCTGGGGCTCTAAAAGTTCTTTTTTCTTTACCGGTTTTGTCCATAGTTGTAGTTACTACAAATTCTTTAATCTTGCCTTTCCATAAAACTGGTGTAGTGCTTGGCTTAATAAAATCCCATCCGTTTTCTAGAATTATTTTATAAAGAGCTTGCTTTTTTGCATTAACCTCTTTTGTATCAATAACATCAATTACTTGTAAAGGATAAAACTCAACTAGTTTATCAGTATTTACATCTTCCTCATCTTCACCTCTTAATTGATAATATCCCCTTTTTTGATTGAAGTTTAACAAAAGCCATGCAAGTTCCTCTTTATCAATTTTTTGAGTTAGTGCCTTTTTGCGTAGAAAATATATTGTCCAGTCATATGGAATCAGTTTTCCTTCAGATAGAATCTCAGGTTGCTTTTCTTTGAAATCTTCAAGCATTTCAAAGAAAGCTTTTTTATAAATAAATTCGAACGCATTTGATTCTTTATTAAATCGGTATGCAATTTTTGGCTCCTTTTCTTTTTTAAACTGCCCAAGTCTTTTTTCAAAATCAATTTCACACTTATAATGTTCGGGCAAGAAGTCAAGAATATTAAGCACTCTATGTAGTCGCTCTCTCCGTAAAATGTGCCTCTCTCTTAGTCTCCTTATTCCCCTAAGTTCTGTTCGCTTAGCAGCCCCAGATTCTGTTATACCGCTATCGAATTTTCCTAGAATATCTTCACTCATTGGAATTATTCTAGTTCCCAGCTTAATTATTTCTCCAGTTTTATTTTCTAGATCTTGATTTACTAAGGCCCACCCTATACTGTTAGTACCTAAATCCAATCCCAAAATTTTTTTGTTCATATACTTTTATTTACTAATTTCATTTTGAAAGCAAATCACAATAAGGATTATTCCGTTGTGAAAACATTTAAGCCGCCTCGTCTTCCAATACGGGGCATTTTTATGCGCTTTCTACAAAACAGAGAATACTTTATAAAATAACAATTGGGGAGGAATACCAATATAAGACGAAATTCTTATATGAGCAAATTCAAAAAATAAACTACCAAATCGTTCAGAGACCTTAATTTTGCAGAATTCTTAGAAAAAATGAACCCTACTCTGAACTCCAACGAATCAATCCCTTCTAAAAAGAAAAAAATCATTGTTTTAGGCAGCGGCCCCAACCGCATTGGACAGGGAATTGAATTTGATTATTGTTGTGTACACGGTCTTCTGGCCATTAAGGAATGCGGATACGAAGCCATTATGGTGAACTGTAACCCGGAAACGGTTTCCACAGATTTCGACATGGCAGACAAATTGTACTTCGAGCCGGTATTCTGGGAGCATCTTTGGGAAATCATTGAACTGGAAAAACCAGACGGAATTATTGTTCAGCTGGGTGGACAAACTGCATTGAAACTGGCGAAGCGTTTACATGAAAAAGGAGTTCCTATTGTGGGTACTGCTTTTGAGAATATGGATATAGCAGAAGACAGAGGTCGTTTCAGTGATTTATTAAAAGAATTGAATATTCCTTATCCAGAATATGGTACTGCCTACAATGCAGACGAGGCAATTGAAGTGGCTAATAAAGTAGGGTATCCAGTACTCGTAAGACCTAGCTATGTAATTGGCGGACAAAGAATGAGAATTGTAATCAACGACGAAGAAGTTGAAAAAGCGGTGATCAGTTTATTGAAACATATTCCTGGCAATAAAATTTTGATTGACCATTTCTTAGACAGATGTCAGGAAGCGGAAGTAGATGCTATTTTTGACGGTGAGGAATTTCATATCATGGGTGTGATGGAACATATTGAACCTGCAGGTATTCACAGCGGAGACAGCAATGCAGTTTTACCTGCATTTAATCTTACCCCGCTGGTAATTGAAACCATGGAGTTCTATGCAGAAAAAATTGCCCGTGCTTTAAATATCCGCGGCCTAATCAATATTCAGTTTGCCATTAAAGATGGTAAAGTGTATGTGATTGAAGCCAATCCAAGAGCTTCCAGAACAACACCTTTTATTGCGAAAGCCTATCAGATTCCTTATTTGAATATTGCTACCAAAGTAATGCTGGGTGCTGCAAAATTATCGGAGTTTACCATGGAGAAAAAACTGGAAGGATACGCCATTAAAGAACCTGTATTCAGTTTTGAAAAATTCCCCGGTGTAAACAAAGAATTAGGACCAGAAATGAAGAGTACCGGAGAAGCCATCCGTTTTATTAAAGATCTCAGAGATCCTTATTTCAGAACACTCTACAAAGAACGTAGTATGAACCTGAGCAGATAAGGTATTAATACCCTTTTTGAAGGCCGCAGTAAAATACTGTGGCCTTTTTGTTTAGGTTTATTCCATGGCGAAAATTTATACCTCGCAAAGCTGGTGGCAATTTCCCATGATACGCATTACCCTTGCACTTATCATAGGATTATTATTGGGTAAATATGTAGTGGTACCGTATGGGGTGATTGGGACTGTCTTTATAGGGAGCTCCTTGCTTTGGCTTTTGAATAGTCGCAGTAGGCTATTGGTATTTTTTAAACGTCGCTGGATGACTGGCTTGTCTGTACAGTTGCTTTTCATTTGTATAGGTATACTACTATACAAGCAAAGTATACCCGCCGATATACGAATCAGTAATACGGCTATATTACTGGAAACTCCGGTAAAAAAAGCCAATAGCTATCAGGCAGTGGCAGCTATGCACCAGACAAAACTGCTGATCTATTTTAATGTTCTTATTCCTATTGATTCTCTTAATGAGGGTGTGGAAATTCAGCTATTTAAAAAGCCTGCCGCTATTGTATCCGTTACCAATCCGGGGGGATTTGATTTTAAACAATACGCTTCTACTCAGCAGATATTTCATCAGGTGTATTTAACAAAAAAAGATTACCGTATTATCAGCGAAAACCCGCTTTCCATCACAAGTTCATTACTGCAAAAAGCGAAAGAATATGTATTGAACACATTGCATCAATACATAAAAAACAAGAGGGAAAGAGGCGTTGCAGAAGCATTGCTGATTGGCTATAAAGCCCATCTGGACAAGACATTAATGAATGCGTACAGCAATACCGGGGTGATTCATATCATTGCCATCAGCGGTTTACATCTGGGCATGATTTATTCGTTATTATTATTTCTTTTCAAACCTATTGCAAGGTTCAGGCAACTCAGGTTTGTCAGAACCTTTTGCATCTTATTTTTTTTATGGGGATTTGCACTGTTGACTGGTGCAGGAGCCTCCGTATTAAGAGCTGCAGTTATGTTCAGCTTCCTGTTGCTGGGAGAACAACAGAACCGGCCTCACCATCAACTGAACAGCCTTGCAGGTTCCGCTTTTTGTTTACTCATTTTTAAACCTGCATTCCTCTGGGATATTGGCTTTCAACTTTCTTATGCGGCTGTTCTTGGCATTCTGTTTTTTGCAAGGCCCATTGAGAAAAGTCTTTATCTCAAAAATAAATTCTTGCAAATGAGCTGGCAAATGTGCAGCATTACACTGGCTGCACAAATTCTTACCTTGCCTTTATTGTTATACTATTTTCACAGTTTCCCCAATTTGTTTCTGATTGCCAACTGGATTGCCGTTCCCGTATCCGGACTTATTCTATACCTTTTAATCGGCTTGCTGCTAGTAGCGCCATTTTCGCTCATTGCCGTTCCATTGGGAGTCTGCATTGATTGGTTGTTATGGCAATTGAATCAGTTGATCCAACAAACAGCTTCGCTCCCCTTTGCCCTCACAGAATATATACAAATCAATAGCTGGCAAATGTTATTGATTTTTGTTTGTCTGATTTCATTGTATCAGTGGCTGCTACATAAAAATAAAACGTATTTTCTCGTTGCTTGCAGTGCATTGCTTTTTATACTTGGTATTCATTCCATCAATTGCCTTCACTATAGCTATCAAAAAAAATTAATCGTCTATCATGCTCCCAAACATAGTGCCATGGATATCATGGAGGGATTAGGGCACCAGTTTATAGGGGACTCCTCAGTTGTATTCAATCCTGTTTTAATGAATCAGGTACTAAAACCGGGTAGAACATTATACAGAACTGGAAAGTCTATCCAACCTGTTTCTGTTGCATTAAAAAAACCTTTTATAATAAGCAGCAATAAAGTGGTGCTAGTAACAGGACCTAAACTTCCCTTTCCCGATTTAACCACAGTTCCCGCTTTAGATTTGATAATAGTAACCGATGGTCACTCAATTCCACTGCAAGCCATTGCAAAATATTTTCCTGCATCTGTCTTGGTTTTTGATAGCAGTAACCCATTGTGGAAAATACAAAAATGGAAAAAAGAAGCAGAGCGCTTACATTTGCGCCATTATTCGGTGCCTGAAAAAGGTGCTTTTGAATACAATCTCTAACTTTTGCCCCATTAACTGCCTAAGGGCTGAAAGCAAAACATATGCAAAAAAAAATTCAATCTGCGCTCATTTCCGTCTTTTATAAAGACGGCCTGGAACCCATTGCCCGTCAGCTTCAAAAGCTGGGAATTACTATTTATTCTACTGGAGGAACCCAGACTTTTCTGGAAAATCTGGGCATTACCTGCATACCTGTTGAAAGCCTGACTACATATCCATCTATTTTAGGTGGCAGGGTTAAAACACTTCATCCAGTTGTATTCGGAGGTATTTTAGGAAGAAGATACGAAGCACAGGATTTACAGGAAATGCAGGAGTATAAAATTCCTGAAATTGATTTGGTGATTGTAGACCTATATCCCTTTGAAGAAACCTTACGTAGCACCAGTGAAGAAAAACTGATTATTGAAAAAATTGATATTGGCGGTCCTTCCATGATCAGAGCTGCAGCTAAGAATTTTAAAGACGTAACTGTTATTGCTGCCAAAGACAGTTATGCCGATTTAGAAAAATTATTAATTGATCAGGAAGGAAGCACCACTACAGAACAAAGAAGAGCTTTTGCCGCAAAAGCATTTGAAGTGGTAATGCATTACGATATTGCCATCAGCAATTATTTTAACCCGGGTGCTGAGAAAGTACTTCGTTATGGAGAAAACCCGCACCAGCATGCCAAATTTGTTGGAGATTTATCTAGCGTATTTGCCCAACTCAATGGGAAGGAACTATCTTATAACAATCTGGTAGATGTGGATGCTGCTGTTCAGCTTATTGCAGATTTCAGTGACTATGAGGAAGCCGTATTTGCCATCATCAAGCATACCAATGTATGTGGTGTTGCGGCAAGGCCCACAGTAAAAGCAGCATGGGACGCAGCATTGGCCGGAGATTCCGAAAGTGCTTTTGGGGGTGTTTTGGTTTGCAACCAACCCATTGATGCAGCTACTGCAGAAGCCATTAATGAAATTTTCTTTGAAGTATTGGTAGCACCCTCCTTTGATGAAACTGCATTGACCATTTTAAAGACCAAGAAAAACAGAATCCTGTTACAACTACACAAAAAAGATTTCAAAACGCCTTCTCTGCAAAAAAGCATTTTGAATGGCACACTTATTCAGGATACGGATGAGGGTAATTTTGAGAAGTGGGAAGAAGTTGGTGCGAGAGCTTGTACTGAAACAGAAAAAGAAAACCTTGCTTTTGCCAATATTATTTGTAAACACCTGAAGAGCAATGCCATTGCATTGGTAAAGGATAAGCAGTTGGTAGGTAAAGGATGCGGACAGACCAGCAGAATTGATTCGTTGCGCCAGGCAATTGAAAAAGCCAAGCAATTCAATTTCGATTTAAAAGGTGCGGTACTGGCTTCGGATGCTTTCTTTCCTTTTAATGATTGTGTACAGATTGCTCATGCAGCAGGCATAGAAGCATTTATTCAGCCAGGTGGTTCTGTAAGAGATAAAGACAGTGTTGAATACTGTGTAACCAATGGACTTGCCATGGTTATGACAGGTACCAGACATTTTAAACACTAATTAAGTTGACTACTCGGCAAAAAGCATATTTCGCTCTTTCAGTAACCAGTATTGTATGGGGAACCAGCTGGGTAGCCAGCCGGTATGCGGTTCAGTCTGCCCCAGCATTACAGGTATCTGCCACCCGTCAGATGATTGCGGGAGTGCTTTTTGCCGGTTTCTTTTTATTAAAGGGAGAAAAACTTCCCAATCCCAAACAGATGCTTTGGTTAGCGGGAATGTCAATTTTGTTGTTTGTATTTGCCAATGGACTAGCAACGGTTGGTGTTAAATATATCTCCAGCGGACTGGCCGCTTTAATTGCAGCTTTGTACCCTTTAAGTGTGGTTATCATTGAAAAAATATTCTTTAAAAACAGAAAGATTGGATGGGTTACTTTTCTGGGAATTGTGCTGGGTATAACAGGCATTGCTATTGTGTTTTACGACAATGCATTTCATCATCAGGGACCCAATTACTGGATTGGGATTTTGGTTTCTGTGATTGCCATGCTTAGCTGGAGTGTTGGCACCATCATCATTTCCAGAAAACAAATCAACCTGAATCCCTATTACGCCATTGGTTGGGAAATGATTTTTGCTTCCCTGTTTCTATTTGCAGCTGCAGCTTTAACTGGCAATCTGGTTCCCTTTAGTACCTTTCCCGCACAAACCTGGTATGCCATCAGCTATCTGGTTATGATGGGATCATTGATAGCAGTGGTAGCATTCTTATATACCATGAAACACCTGGAAGCTTCTGTTGCTGCCTTATATGCCTATGTAAATCCGATTGTTGCCATCGTCATCGGCTCTTATTTAATCAAGGAACCCTTGACCAAAGAAATCATTATTGGATCCTGTATTACACTTATTGGAGTGTACCTGGTGAATCAAAGCCTTCGCAAACAGAAATCAGCGTAAATCCTTTGCCACCCCCCAAAGTTGTTTTGCTCACTTAAAAACTGGTTGTGAAAAATAGGAATAAAGCAACCACCATATTGTTGAAATTGCTGATAGTAATATTCCATTTTTAAATGGGCTGTTTCCGGATTAATTCGTTCATGAAATATTAGCGTAGCATCCATATAGCAGAATGGAAATATCTTTAACGTAGTCTCTTCGTTTTTCAATAGATGAAACCAATTGAATACCCCAGTATAGGAGGCCCTGAAACCCGATATGGTTGGATAGCCCATGGAGTAATCTTCTGTTATTCCTGCTTGTAAAAGGTCTTCATAGGTTTCAGGAAAACGGAGTTGAATATAATGCTGTCGGGATTGCGTTACATTCCTTGCAATCAGCTTTTCAATACTCATTTTTTCATCTCGCAACTTCTTTTTATTACCATCAATTCTGTTATTGTATTCCCCATTACTCAACTTGTACTCTGTCAACAGACCCTCTGATTCCGATGAATTAAATACAGATTTTTTTTGCGCAGAAGGATGAATACCCACATTATATTTTCTAGCAATACGCTGTATCAATTCTTTCATTCCTTTGTTCGCCGGAGAAATATTTTTATGTATCGCATCCCGTTTAGAAGCAACCAGAAAAAAATAAATGGGATCAAGCTGAAATTTTGCATGTAATTCATCCAGCCAATCATATACATCATAAGGATCTTTTCTTACACCTGCCAGTACCTGAACTCTATCCGTTATTCCTGAAAGGTTCGCATTCAGCAAATCCTTAAAATACCCGCCTATATTTCTCAGCATAGCATGATGGCTATAACTATAGGCAATGTCAATATCATAACTAGGTTTGAAACTGAAAGCCGGTTTAGTATAGGGCAAACTATTTTGCGAAGTCCATTTCTCCATCCAGCTATTCACCAATGGCTGGTCTAAAAAACTAAATTGGTAGGCAAGGGATTGCTCATGCCGATACCTTCCTAGATAATCATTCTCATGTGGCAGCCATTCTTCGTAGCGGGTAATTAAATAAAAAGAGGCTGCGAAAATATCAAAGGGTATGGTACCCCCGGCTGCTTCAAAAAAAATGGGGACGCCCTGCCAGCTGCTTATGGTTACACGCTGTTCCTGTATTTGTTTCTCAAATAAAAGTGAATGAGGTATAACCTGAGCATCAACACCTGATAAAGAAGCTTGGGAATAATTAATTTTTTTTCCGGGAAAGGAGTCAAAAACTGCAATATCATTCGTGATAAAGGTCTTTGACCGAAAAAGTAATTTTACAATATAATTCAACCTAGCACTGGAGTTAAGCGAAAAGATGATAATATCTGAGCTAACTTTTTCCATGTATTAGGATTAATGCATGACCAAATTAATGGTTAGACTCCTTCCACATTTCATTAAAAGTCTTGGGACTGAAATCTAGATCTGCACGATGGGCTGTCCAGCCTTTAAAAATTTTATTGACAATCCAGTTTTTCATTTTTCCATTTCCTGCATTCATCATTGTCCTATTTAAACTGGCTGTTTTCCATGCTTTCCAGGCTATGCGTTCAGCAAGACTGCTATTCCCCTGCACTACTGCTTCGTGACGGTTATCCAGCAATAATTCATGCAGGTTTATTCGTACAGGACAAACTTCAGTACAGTTACCGCAGAGAGAAGATGCATAACTCAAATGCTTGTATTCATCCAGTCCTTTTAAATAAGGCGTTATTACTTTCCCAATGGGACCACTGTAAGTTGTTTCATAAGCATGGCCACCAATATTCTTATATACAGGACAGGCATTTAAGCAAGCTCCGCAACGAATGCAATACAAGGCTTCTCTGGCCGCTTTGCTGGCCAGCAAATTGGTTCTCCCATTATCTAGTAATATAACAATCATTTCTTCAGGGCCATCTGTTTCATTCGCTTGTCTGGGCCCAGTAATAATTGTATTATATACAGTAACCCTTTGTCCAGTTCCAAAAGTGGAAAGCAAGGGCCAGAATAAAGAGAGATCCTGAACTGATGGAATAACTTTCTCTATTCCTACAACCACAATATGCGTTTTGGGCCAGGCACAACTTAATCTGCCATTCCCTTCATTTTCTGTTAAAGCAATACCACCAATATCTGGCAAAATAAAATTGGCTCCTGTTACTCCTACTTCAGCAGCAATATATTTCTCTCTCAGCTTTTGTCTGGCTACCTGTGTTAATTCTTCTGGGCTTAATCCACCGGGTACACCTAGTTTATCTGCAAAAAGACGTGCTACATCTTCCTTGCTCTTATGCATGGCAGGTGTTACAATATGATAAGGCGGTTCTCCATCCAGTTGCTGTATGTATTCTCCTAGGTCTGTCTCTACACTTTCAATCCCATTTTTTTCCAGAAAATCATTCAAATGAATTTCTTCTGTAACCATGCTCTTGCTCTTCACCAATGTTTTGCACTGCTTCTCACTACAAATTTTTCCAATATGCTTCAATGCCTCTTCTGCTGTTTCTGCCCACAATACTTTAGCTCCTCTTTCTGTTATCTTTTGCTCAAACTGTTCAAGATATTGATCAAGGTGTTCTATTGCATCCCACTTTTTTATTTTAGCCATTTCTCTGGCTTCCATTACATTGGTAAACTGTTTTTTTCCAATGGGGACTACCGCATTGTACTTGCCAATATTGAAATTGATTTTCCTGCGATGTTCCAGATCTGCGGCTTTGATGGTGCTTTTGGCAATAAAACTGGCTGCTGTATTACTACTCATCATTTCGCTTTTTAAATTCATTGGCAGTTGCTTCCAATGCTTCATAAAATTCAGGGCCATATTTCCTGATAAGGGCTTCTTTCAAAAAGACATATACTGGAACCTTCAGTTGCTTACCCAACTTGCATCCTGGCTGACACAAGTCTTCCCTCGGGTGATAATTTACATATTCAACGTCCGGATCTTTCTTGCTTTTTCTAATCAGTATGGGGAAAAGATGACAACTCAGCGGTTTTTTCCAGTCTAGTTTGCCATCATTATAGGCTTGTTCAATGCCACAAATAATGGTACCACTTGCATCTTTTTTTCCATAAGCACATATGCCCCCGTTAATAGTTGGAGTTACCCAGCCAAATTCTTTATCATAAGTATACTTGCCCACACGCTTAATCTCTTCCATCCCTGCTTCATTTAAATAAGGGGCAATTACCTCAAAGTATTGATCTAGTTTTTCCAGCTCCCATTTTTCCATTGGAGCTCCTGCATCACCATCTTCGCAGCATCCGCCCTTGCATTTAGTTAAATCGCAAACAAATTGTTCTTCAACTACTTCATCACTAATCAGAATATTATCAATTGCTATCATTGTTTGTGCTGTTTGCGTATTACTGCTTTGTTTGTTTGCGCCAGGTAAAAGTATTAATTATATGCTTTACGTCCTCTATCAGAAACTTGTTTACAATACCCAATGAATCTTCATTAGGAGTTGCATCAAAATACAAAGCTCCCCTTAAAAAATGTCTGGTTGAATCTGTCAGAAAAAACTGATTGGCGGTGGCTACATTCCCCCCAACTTTAAAAAATATACCTTCTACATGGTATGGATTATTGAAAAGACTGTCTTCAATGGAATAAGCTTTAGAAGAGTGTTTACCAGTTAAAGTAAAAGCATGTTTTACTAAAGTGTCAAACTTATTCTTCTCTCCTATCTGTTTGTAACTGATATAAATTCTACCACTAAACTGAGGAAAGTCAATATTGATCCACCAAGGATTTTCTGTTGTTTCATTAAAATAAGTACTGTCTTTACTGATGGTTGCATAAACAGGATACTCAAAGCTATATGGGTAACCAACTTCGTTGAACAACTGATACTTTTTCTCTGGGAAGTCTATTTTAAAATAGGCGGTTTGTTTGGGTGTAAACGGACTATTACAGGCATGAAAACCAATGCAGACAAATAATAATAAACCAAGTATCCATTTATTCATCACCGCGCTCTTTAATGGTCAGTTTCACTTTTACAATCCTATTCTTGGCCACTTCTAGAACGGTGAATTCAAATTCATCGGTTGAAATCACCTGATTCAATTGTGGAATTTCCCCTGCTATTTCAAGGACAAGCCCAGCCAAGGAATCACTTTCGCCTCTTAACTCATCAAAAGTATTCAGGTCTATATTCATGATTTTACAAACATCATTAATCATCAGTTTGCCTTCAAAAATATAGTTGTTATCGTCCAGCTTTTTGTGTCCTGAATCCTCTTCATCAAACTCGTCCTTAATTTCACCTATTACTTCTTCTAGAATATCTTCCAACGTAATAATTCCACTGGTACCGCCAAATTCATCCACTACCACTGCAAAGTGAATTCGTTTCAATTGAAACTCTTTCAACAAATCTTCAATCATTTTTTGTTCATGCACAAAAAATGGCGGGCGTAGCAATTGTTTCCATTTAAAATCTGCAGGCTGATCCAGATAAGGCAACAAATCCTTGGTATGTATCATGCCAGTGATATGATCCAGGCCTTCCTTGTACACAGGCAGCCTGCTATAATTGAGCTCTTTCACAAGGGAAAGTAAAGCCTGAAAGTCAATCTCTTCATCTACTCCATGCACATCCACCCTTGTCTTCATCACCTGCTTAACGGTAATATTTCCAAACTTCACAATACCTTTTAAAATATTCTTTTCATTTTCAGAAGCCGTATTGTCAGTAGTAATATCAATTGCATGATCTAATTCTTCCAAACTATATGCATTCCCGTTTTTATTGCTCAATGCTTTTTCAAACTTATCTGAATACTTCACCAGTTTTTTGCCTAATCCGCCACACAAATAAGTCATGGCCTGGACTATCCCTCCAAAATCTTTGGCAAAACGGATATTATTCTGAGTTGCCAGTACTTTGGGCATTACTTCCCCAAACAATACCAACAAAAAAGAAACCGCCAGCACTTTTATAATAAACTCTACCCAAGCCGCACCATATTGTTCAAAATTGAAAAGATTATCAATCAAAAGATTGGATACAATGATGATGGTAATATTTACAAAACTGTTTGCAATCAATAGAGAAGCAAGAAAAGACTTAGGCTCTTCCAGCAAATCAACAATCCGCTGATAAGGTGGCATTTGCTTGGATCGAAGGAGGTTAATGTCTTTATGTGTTAAAGAGAAAAAAGCTACTTCTGCCCCTGACAAAACAAAAGACAGGAAAAACAGTAGCAATAAAACCATTACCATTATGGTAGTGCCTTGTGTTTGCACAACGCTTAACAAATAGGGGCTATATAATAGATCAACTGCAGGGTGATAATCCAAGGTCACGGATTTTGGTTAAAAAGCAAAAATATCGTTTCTGCTACAATTAAAATGGAAGAGATTCATAATCAGGCTCTCCTGAACCAGGTCCGGCTGTTCCATCCATTTTTTTATCCAGCATAATTAAATTATCTGCTACTACTTCTGTTGCAAACTTTTTATTGCCTTCCTTGTCTTCCCAGCTTCGGGTTCTTAATCTTCCTTCTATATAAATCAAGCTGCCCTTATGTAAATATTTTTCAGCAAGATCAGCTAGACCTCTCCACAACACCACTGTATGCCATTCCGTTTGTGAAACCAGTTTGCCCGTTCTGTCCTTGTATGTTTCGGTGGTAGCCAATGGAAACTTTGCAACTCCAATATTTCCTTCCAACTGCTGTATATCAGGGTCTTTCCCCAGATTGCCAATTAGCATAACCTTGTTAACTCCGCGCATATGCATTTGATTTAGGTAATTTGCTTCTTAAAAATACCCATTTTTTATTTATTTACCATCAACGGGCTTTTTTAAGAGGAATTGCTTCCAGATAAGCAGTGATGATTCTGGGAAAGGCAAATTCACCCATTTCTTTTTCTTGAATCCAATCCATGCTTTTCAATGCAATTGGCACAGAGGGTAAATCAATATGGATAAACTGCGCAGTAATCTGTTGGTGCGTCAATTGCTGAACCTGAACTTCTGAGATGGATTTTACCTTTGCCGATACAATTGCCAGATGCTGTTCCAGCCATTCCTTTACTTGTTCTGTAGTCCAATGGATTGCCTTTTCTGATTCATTTAGATAAAACTCGTTCAAACCCTGCCAAATATCTTTCTGTCTTCTTTGTCGGATGGCAAGGAAACCCTTGCTATGAAAAATAAAATAGGTGAACCATCTTTTGGTTCTTTTGATTGTTTTGGACTTTACCGGCAACTGATTAACCTGCCCATTCAGAAAAGCATCACAATGCCCGGAAAGTATACAATTGCCACAAATTGGTGCAGCAGGCTTACAAACGGTTGCTCCAAAGTCCATTATGGCCTGATTATACAATCCAGGCTGATCAGTGTCCATTAAAGACTGGGCATATACTTCAAATTCCTTCTTCCCAGCAGTTGTATCTATAGCTGTTTCAATGCCGAAATAACGGGAAATTACCCGGAAAACGTTTCCATCCAATACTGCATAGGCTTGATTATAGGCAAAAGACGCAATTGCAGCTGCAGTATAGGGACCTACTCCTTTTAATTTTATTATCTGTTGGTAATCTTCTGGGAAAACGCCTCCCAATTCAAAACTAATATAGCGGGCTGTATATATTAGATTCCGGCAACGACTATAATACCCCAAACCCTCCCACATTTTGAGCACTTTTTCGTCCGGTGCATTGGCAAGATCTACAATAGTAGGAAAAGCAGCTACAAATCGATTATAATACTCCAATCCCTGTGATACCCTTGTTTGCTGCAGCATTACTTCACTTAGCCAGATTTTATAGGGATCCTTCTCCCCCTTCCATGGCATATTTCTTTGATTTTTATCCTTATTCCAACTCATCAAATGCCTGGTAAAAAACCGCTTTGTATCCGCTTTTGTCTTGTTATTATTCCTCATAAAGGGTTGTTTCAGGAAGGAAATGGTTAATATATAATCAAATTTATAACTGTAACTGATTGAATGATTTGATACTGTCTTGAAAAACAATTACCGTTTTTTTGGGTAATTCAGCTTTTTTTAGTTACTTTAATTCAAATACCTATTAAAAAAACAATTAATAATGAGAAAATCAGATCTCATCAACAACATTTCTGAAAAAACAGGCATACCAAAAGTAGATGTTTTGGTTACACTGGAGACAATGTTCAAAGAGGTAAAGGAGAGTCTTTCTCAAGGCCAAAACATTTATATACGTGGCTTTGGTAGCTTTATTACCAAAAAAAGAGCGGCCAAAATTGGTCGAAATATTAAAAAAAATGTAGCGGTAGAAATTCCTGAACATTTTATTCCTGCCTTTAAACCTGCCAAAGAATTTGTAAGTGAAGTGAAAAGTAAACGTAAGTAGTTACCTTTGCAGAAACTGAACTTTCCGTGAAAAAACAACAATACGTTCTTTCTGCCCTTGCACTTTTACTTTGTTTTGCTTTGTATTTTGGCGGTAAAACCGTTCCAGACAAGTCCGCAGTAACCCATTCTGAAGATGACGGACACGATCATTCAGCTGACTCCCCCCAGAAAATAGACATCAATACCCTTTTAACCGCCGCAAAGGAAAGTATTACCCCATCTCAGTCCCAGCGATTAACAGCATTGGAGAATGCCGTTACCAGAGGGGATGTAAAAGACCAGCAAATTCACGCTTTTCATGAAATTGCCCGCTTTTGGCTAGATTCTGCCAGAAAGTTCGATTTGTACGCTTATTATACTTCTGAGGCTGCGAAGTTGGAAAATTCTGAAAAAAGCCTCACCTTTGCCGCCCGCTTGTTTTTAGACCGGTTAATGATGTCTGGTGATCCAGCCATGCAGAACTGGTTGGCGAGCAATGCGAAAGTTCTTTTAGAAAATGCCCTTAAAATCAATCCTGCAAATGATTCAAGCAGTATTGGACTAGGTGCCTGCTACCTTTTCGGCAATATCAGTACCAACCCTATGGAAGGAATTACACTGATAAAGAAAGTGGTAGACAGAAATCCAGATAATATTTATGGGCAGATGATGCTTGCACTGGGTGGTAAAAAAAGCGGACAATACGACAAAGCGATTGAGCGATTTTTACTTATAGTGAAAAAGGAACCCGAAAACATTGAAGCTATATTTCATATAGCTGAGTGTTACGACCTTAAAGGAGATAAATCCAACGCCATCGTTTTTTATGAAAAAGCGAAGGAACTGGTTAAGATACCTCAGGCAAAGGAAGAACTCAGTAACCGAATCATGGAATTGAAAAAATAATTTATTGTTTAACTATTTAAATCTCTTTGTATGCCTTGTGGTAAGAAAAGAAAGCGTCATAAAATTGCGACGCACAAAAGAAAAAAACGTCTAAGAAAGAATCGTCATAAGAAGAAGAAATAATTAGTTCTTCTCTTTGAAAATATTAAAAAGCATTGCACGGTAGTGCAATGCTTTTGATACTTATCTACTGTTTGCTGTTGCCTCCAGAATTTCTGCAACTTTACTCCTCCTCCTTATTCAGCAGCAATAAATAGTTTAAGTAGCTGTCAGGTCCTGCAATTAGGCACCTGTCCTTGTATTTTAAAGTTGCAAATCAGTGAACAAAGAATTAATTATAAACGCTGGTCCAACCGGTGTTGAAATAGCTTTACTGGAAGATAAAAAGCTAGTAGAACTCCATAGCGAAAGCGCAGACATGAATTTTGCTGTGGGCGACCTATACCTGGGGAAAGTGAAAAAATTAATCCCGGGTCTTAATGCAGCTTTTATTGATGTTGGTTACGAGAAAGATGCTTTTCTTCATTATACCGATTTGAGTCCCTATGCCAGATCAATAATCAAGTACACCCAGATGGCTATTCATGATAAAGAGCCAAACGGTTTTGATTTTTCAAAATTTCAGACTGAACCCGAAATTATAAAGACTGGAAAAATCAATGAGGTACTCAATGGGAAACCCAATGTATTAGTGCAGATTTTGAAAGAACCAATTGCAGCTAAGGGTCCCAGATTAAGTTGTGAGATTTCCTTACCCGGTAGATTTGTGGTTGTTACCCCTTTTAATGAAATTGTTGCGGTTTCCAAAAAAATTCATTCCGGAGAAGAACGTAAGCGTCTGCATAAAATAGTTGAAGCAATTCGTCCTAAGAATTTTGGTATAATAGTTAGAACAGCTGCCGAAGGAAAAAGTACTGCAGAATTACATCAGGATCTTTTAGGAATAATTGAAAACTGGAATGGTATTCAGAAAAAACTAAAAGGAGCTGTTGCTCCTGTGAGAATCCTAAGTGAGGAAACAAAAACTACCAGTATTCTGCGCGACCTTTTGAATGCAGACTTTAATAAAGTAGTGGTAAATGATCAAACCATTTTTGCAGATACACAGTCTTATATTCAGCGCATAGCGCCGGATAAACAAGATATTCTTAGTCTGTATCAGGGAAATGGCCTGCCAATTTTTGATCATTACGGAATTACCAAACAGGTAAAAAGCTCATTTGGCAAAACGGTGAATCTACCGAGTGGCGCCTACTTAATTATAGAACATACAGAGGCTCTTCACGTGATTGACGTGAATAGTGGATACAAAAGCGTAAGCAATAACCAGGAAGAGAATGCCCTACAAACCAATATGGAGGCGGCAGAAGAGATTGCACGTCAATTAAGATTAAGGGATATTGGTGGCATTATTGTAGTTGATTTTATTGACATGAAACTTCCAGACAATAAAAAGAAATTACAGGAAGCCATGGAGGAATTCATGAAAACAGACCGTGCTAAACATTCTGTACTTCCAATTTCCAAATTCGGTCTGATGCAGATTACGCGTCAGCGTATGCGCCCAGAAGTGAATATCAATACTTCTGAAAACTGTCCTGTTTGTAAAGGTTCCGGCAAAATAACTTCTAGTCTTCTGTTAGAAGATGAAATTGAGAAGCGCTTATCGTATTTAACTTCCCATGCCCATAATAATCTCACATTGGTTGTGAATCCAATTGTGTATTCTCATCTTACCAAAGGCCTGTTCTTCAGCTCCATCATCAGAAAATGGAACAAGAAGTTTAAAACAAAAATCAAGATCAAGGCCAATACCAACTACCATATAGTTGAGTTCCGATTCTTCAACGAACACGAAGAAGAAATTAAACTATAAATACAACTAGAAAAAGCGCAAACATTTAAATCAAATAATGCGCTATTTATAAGATTAGTAAAGTATAAAAGAAAACCCCGGTCAGTAAACTGAACCGGGGTTTATTATGCAAGCAAACAATTTCGTTATTAGTATCCTGCGTTTTGAACAAGATTCTTGTTAACGTCAGTTTCCCTTCTAGGGATAGGTAAAATTAACTTAGGATCGTTCCAAGCCAATGTACCAACCGCAGTTTGCAAACGCTTAGCTTCAATTAAATAATGACCTTCAAAAGCCAGTTCAAAAGAACGCTCTCTGGTAATATCTGCTAATGTTACCAATAATAATGATGGTAAACCTACTCTATTTCTAATTCTATTAATATCAGCCAAAGGAGTAGCACCTACCGTAGTATTCAGACGCTGATTACATTCTGCACGAGTTAGGTACATTTCAGCTAAACGGATGATGGCAACATCACCAAAACGATCCAAATGCTTATTGGTATAATAGTTACCTCCACTCAAAGTAAAGTACCCTTTCCTGAAATCACCATTTTCATATGCATTGATATGGGTTGTTCTGATTTTACAGTCGCTTCTTCCTGCTGTTCCTGGAATGGTTCCAATAGCTCTACCGAAATAAGTGTTCTGAGAATTGGTTCCATCCTGAGCGGTTACTTTCAAAGAGAAAAGATATTCTCCAGGCGTCGCCCCTGCATTATTGATGAAAGTAAACCAGTTGCTCCCAAAATTTGCAGCCAAGGTTTTACCACTTCCGGTAATTACGCGATTTGCTGCATCTCTTGCATTGGCATAATCCTTAAGCATTAGGTAAACACGGCTCAATTGAGCAGCTGCTGCCCATTTGCTCACGTAGTTTCCGTTTGAATTAGGCAATAAGGTTTCAGCCTTGGTTAAGTCTGCAATTACTTGGTCATAAACCGCTTTTACGGTAGCTCTTGCAGGATAGTTTGCATCAGTTACGTTACCAGTTGGGGTTAAAACCAAAGGTACACCAGGGTTGGTTGCATAATCTCCGTCACCGACAAATTTGGCAAACAATCTTACCAGTTCAAAGTACATAGATGCTCTTAACATTAAAGCTTCCCCTTCTACTGAATTTTTCTTAGCAGTGGAAGATGTTACTTTGGCAACAGCCGTCAATACGTTATTACAACGGTTAATGGTGTTATAACAAGCTGCCCATGTATCACGAGCAAAGTTGTTATCAGATACCATTTGGGTCTGATATGCATCAGATAGACCAGCAAATGTACCAGTAAAGTTAATATTGGTTGAGTTGCCGATTACATCATTTAAAACCATGATATCACCGCCGTAAGCTGCAGCACTTTGTGCTCCATCATATGCACCTACCAAGGTTACCAAAACATCTCCTTCGGTATTTAATGCAAGGTTATCTGCTATACTAGCTGTTGGTGCAATGTCCAATCTTTTTTCGCAACTTACCAGTGTAATGGTACCTAAAAGCAATGCTGCTTTAAAGTAATTACTCATGTTGTTGATTAATATTTTCATAATAGTTATTATTAATTAATTAAAAACCTACGTTCACACCAAACAAAATAGTTCTTGGCTGTGGTGATGTATAGAAATCATTTCCTTTAGCAATATTTGAATCGAAAGAGTCCGCATTAACTTCTGGATCCCAGTAAGTATAGTTGGTAAAGGTTAACAAGTTCTGTGCTGATACATACACTCTTAAACGCTCGATCTTGAATTTAGACAATTGCTTTGCATTGAAAGTATAACCCAAAGAAACTGTTCTCAAACGGATATAAGAACCATCTACAATGTAACGGCTACTTGCCTGAGATCCGTTCACTCTATACAAACGCACCTGAGGAATATCGGTGATATCACCAGGCTTCTGCCATCTTCTCAACTGATCTGCAGTATTATTGTCTTCGTATAACATACTAGCAGAAGAGTATCTACCCATACCATAGATATTGTTCTCATTACCTAATACCCCATTGAAGAAAATAGAGGCATCGAATCCTTTGTAAGAGAAACTGTTAGTGATACCTAAGATATAATCGGGGTTTGGATCACCTGCTACAATTCTTTGAGCCAGGTTGTAGTTGCTGGTAGTACCCTTATTAAGGGACCCATCAGGATTTTTAGTATTCAAGTAGAATAAAGCGTTACCGTTTGCAGGATCAACACCCGCATATTGAGGAGTGTAGAATACACCCACTGCATATCCTTCCTGAACACGGTTCATGTTGCTGATACCGCCTTCAATAATTTGACCAGCGATATCGGTTACCTTACCTATGTTACGAGCAATATTAAAGCTGGTATTCCATTTAAATGCACCAACCAGATTCTGTGTATTCAATACGAATTCAAAACCTTTATTCTGCAATTTACCCACGTTTCTAACCTGACTGTTGAAACCAGTAGTTGCAGGAATATTTACGTTCAATAATAAACCTTCGGTATTCTTTACATAGTAGTCAATTTCACCGGTGATACGGTTGTTCAAGAAACCAAAGTCGAAACCGATATCAAATTGCTTGGTAGTTTCCCACTTCAGGTTGTCGTTTCTCAACTGAGAAGGACGCTGACCTGCAGCACCTGCATAACCCGCATCTCCAGAGAACAAACCTAACTGAGGGAAGTTTCCGATTTCAGCATTACCTACGATACCGTAGCTCGCACGCATTTTCAGGAAGCTGATGAACTTATTATCCTGAAGGAATTTTTCATTACTCATGATCCAGCCAGCAGAAATTGCTGGGAAGAAACCGGATCTTGAATTTCTACCGAATCTGGAAGACTGGTCAATACGCGCACTTGCCGCAACAATGTATTTCTCATCAAAAGTATAGTTACCCCTTAAGAAATAAGATAGGAAGCGGAAATCAGTCTGGGAAGAACTACCACTAGAAATGGTTGCCGCACTAGCAATCTTCTGATAAGAATCGGAAGGGAATGCGGTACCTTCTGTAAAGTTGTACTTTGCCTGAGACTGTTGGTACTGAGTACCCAATGTTGCACTGATATTGTGCTTATTTACAACAGTGCTATAATTAAAGTAAGACTGTGTATTGTAGTTGGTTACAAATGCACCTCTGTTGGTACCCAAACCTCTGGATGCTCTGGTTTGGTTTCTTACCGTTTGCGTTTGGAAATATCCTTCTTCATTCTGGCTAAGGTAATCCATACCAAATTCAGTCTGGAAAGTTAAACCCTTAGCCAAATAAGCTTTAATGTAAGCATTACCAAAAGTTCTGTAAACGTCTTGTGTATATTTAGCATAATTCACAGACAATACAGGGTTATAATACAAAGGAATATTCACGTCTCCGGGAGGTGCACCAGCTGGTAAACCAGTATTTGGATCGGTAAATGGAGTCATTGGCATTAATGCAATGGCCTGCAAAGGATTAGAGAAAGCGTTATCGTCTGGTAAACGTCTATTATAGGTTCTGGAAAGGCTTAAAGAAACCCCCATATCCATCCAATCGTTCACTTTCTGGTCAATGCTTAAACGACCAGTCGTTCTCTTTAATTCGTTTCCAATCATGGTACCGGTTTGCTCTAAATGTTGGAAAGAAGAGAAAAACTTAGTTTTATCGGTACCCCCTCTGATTTGTAAATCAGCTTGTCTGTATGGAGCTTTCTGGAAAACAGCATCCTGCCAGTCATAAGATTTCTTAGGATCTTTAGACCAGTTGCCATAGCTGTAATAATCCATTACACCATCTTTAACATAGGTAGTCCAGCTATCAGGATCATTCAATGGAGTACCATCCAGATCATCGCGATATTTAGCTCCTTCTAAAATTAGGGTAGCATATTCTTCAGAATTCAACATTTTCAAACGCTTGGTTGCTTCAGCAGCACCAGTCTGATAGTTGAAAGTAACCTGCGTTTTACCTGCACGACCTCTCTTAGTAGTAATTAAGACAACTCCGTTTGCTGCACGAGAACCAAAGATGGCACCAGCAGAAGCATCTTTCAATACTTCGATAGATTCAATATCGTTCGGGTTAAGGTCAACCAATGGGTTGGTTGCACCACCATAAGAACTCTGACTATTAGAAGTCATTGGAATTCCATCCAATACATACAAAGGTTGGCTGCTCGCACTAATAGAGGAGTTTCCTCTAACGCGAACGGTAACTGCCTGTCCTAATTTACCAGACTGGCTGTTTACAAATACCCCTGCTGCCTTTCCTTGTAATGCAGCATCCACACTGGGTGTGGGCATGTATTCAATATCTTTTCCTTTTACGCGGGCAATATTACCGGTAACTTCTCTTTTAATTTGAGCGCCACCGAAACCCGTTACGATTACTTCACTCAAATTGGAAACAGAAGAATTCAAGGCAACATCCACATTGGTACCTCTAACAGGAGCTTCTACATCAGAATATCCTACATAAGAAAATACCAATGTTTTTACGCTGGAAGTTACTTTAATGCTGTACGCACCATCCGCACCTGTTAAGGCGGTTACAGCGGTACCTTTTGCTTTTACTGTAACACCACCCAGCGGAGCCCCGTTGGCGGCGTCAGTAACTTTACCTGACACGGTTGTTTGAGCATGAGCTACCACAACACAGAAGAGAGCAAAAAGCCCTACTAGCAGTTTTTTTCTCATATTTAATTTTTTGGTTCTACACTGGTGTGTTCACCAGTTGGCCACCAAGTTAACAAAAAAATCATTTGCAAACGATTTGTTAAAGGTTTTTTTAAGGTTTGTTAAAAGGATGAATGGTTAAAACCCGGTTTTTTAAATGCGAATACTCCTCATTGGGTTAAATTCTAAAATCTTACGAACAAAAGTCTTATATATAGTTTTAATTAGAATATTTTAATAATTATATGTATTTAACATTGTTTATCAACAATTTAAAAAATTGAAATGAGGGAAAACCTCTTGCATCAACAAAAAATAATTTTGCAGTTTGCCCTATTTTGGTAATTTAGTGGTAGAATTTAATGGGTTAGTAAGTAAAGGGGTCAACAGTTTTGTTGGCCCTTTTGCGTTTTTGGGTTCTCCCTTTAAATTCCCTTATTAAACCTGTTATGAGTAAGATTAAGACCGCATTTTTTTGCAGCAATTGTGGATACGAGAGTACAAAATGGATTGGGAAATGTCCTTCCTGTAATCAATGGAATACTTTTTCAGAAGAAGTAATTCAGAGTGGAGACGCAAAAGAAAAAACTACCTGGGACGACTATGCAGATAAAAAAAGAACTAGTAAATCAATTGCATTAAATGAAATCAATTATCAAGAAGAGAAAAGATTGGTGACCACAGACGCAGAATTAAATCGCGTTTTAGGTGGGGGGATTGTTGCAGGAAGTCTGGTCTTGGTTGCCGGTGAACCTGGAATTGGTAAAAGCACTTTGTTTTTACAAAATGGTTTGTTGTTAAAAAACATCAGGGTTTTATACATCAGTGGTGAAGAAAGTGAACAGCAAATTAAAATGCGTGCCGATCGTCTAAATATTTCCAATGAAAATTTTTACCTGCTTACAGAAACAGATACCAATATTATTTTTAAAGAAATTAAAAAACTGAAGCCAGAGCTGGTAATTGTAGACTCCATACAAACACTTCAATCTAATCTGATTGATTCAGCAGCAGGCACCGTTTCACAAATAAGAGAATGCGCTGCGGCTTTTCAACGTTTTGCAAAAGAAACCAACACGCCTGTATTTCTGATTGGCCATATAACAAAAGATGGTTCCATTGCAGGACCTAAAATACTGGAGCATATGGTGGATACGGTACTGCAATTTGAAGGAGACAGACACTATGCATACAGAATCCTCAGAACGCTTAAAAACCGCTTTGGGTCTACGTCTGAGCTTGGAATCTATGAAATGGGGGGGACGGGAATGCGGGTTGTAACCAATCCCTCCGAAATTCTGATTGCACAAAGAGAAGAAGTATTAAGCGGAAGTGGAATTGCTGCTGCGCTAGAAGGAATGCGTCCACTTTTAATTGAAGTACAGGCACTAGTTACACCCAGTGTTTATGGAACACCGCAAAGAACAGTTACCGGTTTTGATTTGAGAAGATTACAACTTTTATTGGCTGTATTAGAGAAGAGAGGCGGATTTCAATTTGGCTTGAAAGATGTGTTTGTAAATATAGCAGGTGGAATAAAAATAGAAGACCCATCAATTGATCTTGCTGTTATATGCGCCTTGCTTTCCTCTTATGAAGACAACCCACTTCCAAAAAATATTTGCTTTGCCGGTGAAGTTGGATTGAATGGTGAAATAAGGGCCGTAAACAGAATTGAACAAAGAATTGCAGAAGCTCAAAAATTGGGTTTCGAAAAAATCATTGTTTCAAAATTCAACAAAAAAAGTTTTGATGCAAAAGCATTTCAGATTCAGATTATTGCGCTGAGCAGAGTAGACGAAGTGTATCAACAATTATTTTAAACAACCCGTTTAAAAACATTTTCTTCTTCGTTATATACGCATCAGAATAAATAATGCAATGCAGAAATTGACTTCATGTCAATACCCATTCGCTATTATCTAAGTGCATTTCAACAATTGTTTTTTCCTCATATCTGCTCCGGATGCGGAGCTGATTATATTAAAGTCAATCAATTCATTTGTGCATCCTGCATGCATATGCTACCCGAAACCTGTTTTCTAGATAAACCAGGGAATCCAATCGATAAAATTTTCGAAGGGAGGCTACCGGTGATGGCAGCCGGAGCAGGGTTTTATTTTTATAAGTCAGGGCTGGTTCAGCACCTAATTTCCCAGTTAAAATACCATCAGAACAAAGAAGCTGGAAGATTTTTGGGCAGATGCCTGGGACGTCAGTTAAAAGATACCAATCGGTTTAATGGAGTTGACTTGCTCATGCCCCTGCCCCTGCATCCTAAAAAAGAATTTCAAAGGGGCTATAATCAGGCCGCCCTTATTTGTGAAGGAATCAAAGAAGTCTGGCCTAAACCCATTTGTACTAAAGCGGTTTCACGCCTCATTTATACCCAAACCCAGACCCAGGGGAACCGCATCAGCCGCTGGAAAAACATGGAAAACGCTTTCTGGCCTGTAGATCCTGCGTTTATAAAAAACAAACATATATTGTTGATTGATGATGTAATAACCACTGGAGCCAGCCTGGAAGCATGTGGAAATGCCATTTTAAGTGTACCTGGCACAAAACTCAGTATCCTTACTGCTGCCTTTACCGTTTAAGCAACCCATAACATCAACTTTTTCTGCTTAGTTTCGTTATATAAATAAAAACGCATGAAATACTTTCTTTCAATCATCAGCTTTGTTATGCTTAGTGCATTCACCCTGCCTGGCGGACCCAGCATTCACAGTTTTAAAGTAAAGTCGATAGATGGTAAAACCATTGATTTTTCAAGTTTCAAAGGGAAAAAAATATTAGTGGTGAATACCGCTTCTAAATGTGGTTATACCCCCCAATATGAGGCATTGCAAAAAGTGTATGAGCAGTACAAGGATAAATTGGTAATTGTAGGTTTCCCTGCCAATAATTTCGGCGGCCAAGAACCTGGATCAGACAGTGAAATACAGGACTTTTGTAAAGCCCGTTTTGGCGTAAGCTTTCCAATGGCCAGCAAGGTTAGTGTTAAGGGGAGTGATATGGCCCCCATTTACAAATGGTTGACTGCAAAAACAGAGAATGGGGTGCTGGACGCAGAAGTAGGTTGGAATTTTGGAAAATTCCTTCTAGATGAAAATGGAAAACTGATTGCTTACTATCCTAGCAAAGTAAAACCAGACAGCGAAGAAATTTTAAAATTTGTGAAGTAATTTATTCTTCTATTTTTGTAGAAAGAGAATGTTAGCACATTCTCTTTTTTATTTGCGCACTTCTTTATTTTTTTGAATGCTTTTCTCAGATGTCATAGGTCACCATTCCATTAAGCAGCATTTGGCTGAAATGGTTGAGCATAACAGACTTAGCCACGCATTATTATTCCTGGCAAAAGAAGGGGCAGGTGGACTTCCTCTTGCCCTTGCTTTTGCACAATATATTGTAAGTCTTCCTGCCGAAGCCCCAGTGGTAGAAGACCTTTTTGGTGGAATGACGGCACTGGAGCCTTCCGGCGGTTTTATTCCCCCCGAACAAATAGCCAATGAACCTGCTTATACCAGAGCAGCCAAACTTGTGCATCCCGATTTGCATTTTACCTACCCCGTTATTCCCAGAAAATCCGGAGACAAACCCGTAAGTGCTGATTATATTGAGGAGTGGAGAAGCTTTGTAGAAACCATGCCTTATGGCAATGTTTACGATTGGCTGCAAAGCATTGGCGCTGAGAACAAACAGGGAAATATTACCGCCGAAGAATGCAATCAGATTATAAAGGAACTGAGTTTAAAAAGTTTTGAGAGCCGTTACAAGGTTCTATTACTTTGGATGCCAGAGTATTTGGGTAAAGAGGGGAACAAACTTTTAAAGCTAATAGAAGAGCCACCACCAAACACGGTATTTATATTGGTAGCCGAAAATGAAGAGTTAATTCTTTCTACCATTTTAAGCAGATGCCAGTTGGTTCGCATTCCTGCTTTGGAAGATGCCGATATTGAAAAAGCATTGGTTGAACGCGCAAAAGCCAGTGAAGAAACAGCGAGACAAATCACCGGTATTTGTGAAGGCAACTACAGAGAAGCCCTTCATTTATTACAACACGCCGATGAAGACTGGCAGTCGCTGCTGAGGGAATGGTTGAATGCCATGTTGAAAACAGGACCTGCTGCACAACTGAAATTTATTGATGAAGTGAGCCGTCTGGGCAGAGAAAAACAAAAACAGTTTCTACGCTATTTCAATCACTTACTGGAACAAAGTATTCGCATTCGCGTAATGGGCGAGGACCAGATTAAAGTTGCTGCCGAAGAAAAAGACTTTGCCAAAAGATTGAATAAAATTGCTTCCGTTAGTCAGCAGGAATGTATGATTGAGGAACTAGACAAGGCGGCTTACTATATAGAACGCAATGCCCACGCCAAAATGCTGTTTCAGGCTCTGACCATTAAACTATACCATATCATTCAGAACAAAACCCTAATTTTGAGTAAATAGGTATCAATTAAAGAACTTTTTATTTACATATATATATGGGATGTGGATCTTGTGGAACGGGAAAGCCGAATGGCTGTAAAAGTAATGGGGGGTGCAGCACCGGTGGATGTAATCGTTTAAATGTACACGACTGGTTAATGAATCTGCCTTTCAGCGATCCTGAAAGCAGTTGCCGCGTAGTGGAAGTTAGCTTTAAACAAGGCAGCAGAAAAGAATACTATAGAAATCCTACACTACAATATTTTGAAAAAGGCGAATACGTTACGGTTGAAGGCGTTAGTGGATTTGATGTGGGTGAAGTAAGCCTGACCGGGGAACTGGTTCGTATGCAAATGAAGAAAAGGCAGATTGACGAGTTCAGTCCTGAAATGAAAAAAATTCTCAGAAAAAGTACAGAGAGAGATATTGAAAGTTTTGAAATCAGTAAGGGGCGTGAAAAAGAAATTTTGGCTAGAAGCCGTACCATCGCCAGAAGTCTGAATCTGCAAATGAAACTGAGTGAAGTAGAAATTCAGGCAGATGGTAAAAAGGGAACTTTCTTTTATACCGCCGATGACCGTGTTGACTTTAGAGAAATGATTAAAATTTTTGCCAGTGATTTCAAGATCAAGGTAGAAATGAGACAAATTGGAATTAGACAGGAAGCTGCCAAGCTGGGCGGAATTGGTTCCTGCGGAAGAGAGTTGTGTTGCAGTACCTGGCTGAATGATTTCAAGAGTGTGAACACTACCGCCGCACGTTATCAGAACCTATCTATTAATCAGACCAAATTAAGTGGTCAGTGCGGCCGTTTAAAATGTTGCCTGAACTACGAATTGGATACCTATTTAGATGCATTGCAGCAATTCCCTGATTATGCAGATACATTGGATACAGCAATGGGTACCGCTCATCTGATTAAAAAAGATATCTTCAAAAATTTAATGTGGTACGTGCTTCCCAACAATACCAAGCACTATCCATTAACCATTGATCGCGTAAAAGAAATTAAACGCCTGAACAAGCAAGGTCAAAGAGTGGATGAATTACAGGCTGTTGAAATTGTTAGCAATAAACAAAAAGAGGCGGAACCAGCATTCGTAGAACTGGTTGGACAAATCAGTTTAAAGACACTGGAAAAAAACGACCGCAAAAGAAGAGACCAGCAAAGAAATAACCAACGTGGTCAGCAGGGTAATGCTCCTCAAGGCAGGAACCAACCCAACCAGGGACCTAACAGGGGCCCTAACAGAAGTCCACAACAACGTGGACCCAATCAAGGTCCTCAGAGACCCCCTCAAAATAATTCGCGTGGACCCCGTGGACCTCAGCCGAACAGACCTAACAGGCCTGCTCAACCCAACAATGGTCCTGCCAATAAACCCAATAGCGGCAACAGTCCCAACCCCGATAATGGACCTAAGCTGGAATAAGTTGATCCATTTCGGTTTTTACAAATTCCATCAGGGTTTTAATATAGGCAGGTGTTAAATTGAATTCCAGTCCGGCAGCCTTGTACAATTCAGGTAATGTTTTTGTGCCTCCTAAACTCAGGGCATTCATATAGTTTTCCAATGCTTGTTTAGGATTCTCCTTGTATTGCATCCAGAGACCTATAGCACCCAATTGTGCAATGCCGTATTCAATATAATAGAAAGGCACTTCAAACAAATGCAATTGTCTCTGCCAACCAATGGCTCTGTAAGCATCCAGTCCCGTATAATCAATGGCCGATGTTGAGAATTCGGCAAGTATGCTCATCCAGGCAGCTGTTCTTTCATCTATGCTATGTTGTGGATGCTCGTAAACCCAATGCTGAAATTTATCAATAATAGCAATCCATGGGAAGATGGTAATGGTTCTTTCCAGTTGATGTTCTTTGGCTCTTTGCAAATCGGATGCATTGTCAAAAAATGCCTGCCAGTGATCCATGCTGAATAGCTCCATTGCCATACTAGCGACTTCTGCAATCTCCATAGGATATTCCTTAAAGGCAGATAAAGGAAGGGGATGCGCCAAAAAAGAATGTACCGCATGTCCGCCTTCGTGTACCATGGTTGTAACATCACTCATTTGTCCGGCAGCATTCATGAAAATGAAAGGAGCTCCACTTTCTGTTAAAGGACAGTTGTATCCACCTGGTGCCTTACCCTTACGGCTCTCCAGATCAAAATGATTCATTTCTTTCATTTTTCGAAGGCAATCCGCAAAGAATGGATTCAGCTGATCAAAACATCTTACTGTCTTTTCATATAAATCTTCACCCGTTGTAAAAGGCTTTAGGGGTTGTGTTCCCGCTGGCTCTGCTTCTGTATCCCAGGGTCTTAGTGTATCTAAGCCTAGCTTCTGACGTTTTCTTTCATAGATCTCATTTACCAATGGCAATACATATTGCTTTACGGCTTCATGAAATTGAAAGCAATCTTCTTTGGTATAATCAAAACGACCCAGTTCTTTAAATTTATAATCTCTGTAATTTTCAAAGCCAGCATTTATGGCTATCTGATGACGTTTGGCTATAAGGGTGGAATACAACTCGTGCATAGCATTTTCATCCTGCTTTCGACGGTCCTGAATTTTATGGTAAACCGATTCACGAAGTTTTCTGTCGCTACTTTCCAAAAATTTGGCCGCTTGTTGAAGGGTGTATTCTTTACCCTCTACTTCAATAGTCATTTTACCTGCAATGGCGCCGTATTGCTGCTGCAACACACTTAATTCTGCCGCAATAGGTATATTCTCTTCTCTGAACAACTCAATGCTCTTTCTTACTGAACGCAAGTAGGTATGATAAAGTGACTGATCCAGCTCGTCGGTATAAGGACTGGCAATTAATTTTTTATTCAGTTGGTCTGCATAGGCCTGAAGATTGGGCTGAATTTCCATGCAGAAATAAGTAAATGCCTCTTCCAAAGACTTATCAGTGGTATCGCAGGTCATTTTAATTTGTCTCCAGCAGGCATCTTCACTTACCACCGCTTCCAGTTCGCTCAAATCTTGTAACCACTGAGATAAATCAGCCTTACTGGTAAGGGGTCTTTCAGCCAGCTCCTTGAAATAGGGCTCCAGGCTGTTCCAATCGGTTACTTTATAATCAGCAGGTAAAAAACTTCTGGGAATCTTCTGTATCGCGGCTTTCGGGTGCATAATCACTTAATTAAAGTGCAAATTTAGGGCAACTGTACCTTGGAGTTGGTACAGGAATCTTATTTTTACAAACTTTTATTTTTGAGTAATAAGCGCTGAAGACATTATTGTGAGTAATACTATACATCTTTTACCCGATCATATAGCCAATCAGATTGCGGCTGGTGAAGTAATCCAAAGACCTGCCAGTGCAGTGAAGGAATTATTAGAGAATGCAGTGGATGCAGGCGCTACACAAATACAATTACTGGTTAATGACGCCGGAAAAGCATTGATTCAGGTAATTGACAACGGAAAGGGAATGAGTCCGGAAGATGCCAGCATGGCATTTGAACGACACGCTACCAGTAAAATCAGACAGATTGAAGATTTGTTTCGTATTAGTACCATGGGATTCAGAGGAGAAGCATTGGCATCTGTTGCTGCCGTATCTCAGGTTGAATTAAAAACAAGAAGAGCAGAAGATGAACTCGGATGTTTGGTAGAAGTAGAAAATAGCAAAGTAATCCGTCAGGAAGCTTGTTCCGCTGCAGTGGGCACCAGTATCAGTATGAAGAACTTATTCTTCAATGTACCTGCCCGCAGAAACTTCTTAAAAAGCAATGCTGCAGAAATGCGCCATATCATGGATGAATTCATCCGGGTTGCCATGGCGAATCCCGAGATATTTTTCTCTTTAAAAAGCAATGGTCAGGAAGTATATCACTTAGAAGCCGGTTCGCGCAAACAAAGGATCGTACAGATTCTAGGTAATAGTTATAATGCTAAACTAGTAACTGTTTCAGAAGAAACAGATTACATGAATATCAGTGGCTTTATCGGCAAACCAGATACTGCAAGAAAAACAAGAGGCGATCAGTATTTCTTTGTGAATAATCGTTTTATTAAAAGTGCTTATTTAAATCATGCGGTCAATGCTGCTTTTGAAGGATTGATTGCGAATGATAGTTTTCCCAGCTATGTGCTGTACATAGATTTAGATCCGTGTCAGATAGACATAAATGTGCATCCAACCAAACAGGAAATCAAGTTTGAGGATGAAAAAATTGTGTACGCATTTGTGCAGGCAGCCATCAAACACGCACTGGCTCAATTTAGCATTGCCCCCTCTTTGGACTTTTCATTAAATGCAGATATTCAGGGTCTGGATGCAGTAAGTAAACCTTTTACTAGTAATCAGAAAGATGCAGCCGTTTCTTCTAGCCTTTACAAAGCATTCTCTCAGAAACACCAGGCTCATTTAATTGAGCCAAGTGCCAAATCGGAATTGAAAAGTTGGAAATCATTTTTTGAACCTTCTTCTCATGACTCATTTTCATCCGATGCATCACAAGTAAGCGCAGGCACTGATAAACAGATCTTTGAAGAATCCTATACAGGGAACCGCTTGTTGAATGTTCCAATTGTACAGCAATATCTACAAGTACAGCAAACCTATATCATCGCTACTACAGAAAAAGGGTTTTTATTGGTTCATCAGCAATTGGCCCATGAGAGAATTCTGTATGAAAAATACAGTCAGGCAATGCACAGCAAACAAGCGCCAACACAAAAAAGCTTATTTCCTATTCCATTGGAATTAACTCTTTCCGACAAGATTTTGCTAGATGAATTATTGCCCGATTTACAATTGATAGGCTATCAGATAGAAAGGAATGAACAGCAAGAATACTTAATTCAGGGAACACCTGCCGACATAACACCAGGCAATGAAAAACATGCGATTGAAATGTTGATTGAACAATTCAAACATTTCAGTAGTGATGTAAAATTCAGTCAGCGGGAGAAACTGGTTCGTTGTATGGCAAAACAGCAATCCATTAAATCTGGAACGGGTATGGACGAAAGAGAAATGACAAAAATGGTAAATGATTTGTTTGCTTGTAATACACCTAATATAAGCCCTTCGGGTTCTCCTACTTATATTGAATACAAAGGCAATTATCTAGAGCAGTTATTTAATAAATAGCAGGCAGTACTGTTTCTATTGTTCGCTAATAATAGAGGTAAGAAACTGTTCTATTTGCTTTCTTATAACAGCAGCAGAAGACTGATGGGCATTCACCATTACAGAAAAAATCAATTCTTTTCCTTGATTGGTAATCAGGAAGCCACTTAAAGCAACGTGATTCGAAAGTGTCCCTGTTTTGGCAAAGATTTTTCCTTCATATCCCTTATACAAACCACCCAATGTGCCGGTATTTCCGGTAGGGAAAACAGTTTTTATCCTTTTCCAATTCTGCTCTTGTTTCATTTTATTCAGCACCCAGATAAAATCTGTAGGAGTTATTAAATTATAGCGACTTAATCCACTTCCATCCACCCATCTGGGAGCATTAGGCATGCCTTTCATATCCGATTTCAATAAGGTATCAATGGCCTGTGCATCATTCATGATTCCCATTTTCTGATGGCCTACCATTAATAATACCTGTTCGGCATAAAAATTATCGCTGCGATGCATCATGAGTTTTAATAAGCTATCGGTAGACTGAGAATAAAAATTTTCCCATTTAGGATTATCCATCACTACCTCATTGGCATAACTCAATATTCTGTTCAATGTATCTTCCAGCAGAGGAATCATTACCTGTTCCATATCCTGCTTTACTACAAAAGGAATAGCAGTGCCATTAAAATTTCGGTTGCTTTTAACAACGGTAAAACTGTTCTCTGATTTATTTCTGGCAATAGAGAATTTACCATCTTCTGTGCTTGAAAATATAACAAGCGAGTCTTTAAATGCTTTGGGTGTTACGGTTATTCTATTCCCCTTCTTTCCAAAATAAACGAGATTCCCATAGATAGGCATCGGAGATCTTTCGGGAGAATAATCCGCATCAAAGTCGTTCCATGCCCAGCCGTTTCCAAAAGCTTCTGCAGTATATTTAGGTGCAACAATGGTGATTTTGGGCGCATTTTTCTGCAGAAATTCAAAAGCTGGATGCTCGTCAAAATCAGGATGCAAAAAACTTGGGTCACCGGTAAATCTCAGTGTAATATTATCCTCATCTTTTAAATACTGAAAGGCAAGCAGACTATCACCCAGATTTTTCATGGCTGCATAACAGGTGAAAATTTTGGTATTGCTAGCAGGAATAAAATATTTGTCCGCCTGATAATTATACAGGTATTTTCCGCTGGCGGGATCAAATACGCTGACTCCCAAATGAGCAGGCTGAAATGCCGGATGTTGTAAAAAAAACTGTTCCGCTTTTTCCTGATAAAAATCCACAGCCTTTTGTTTTGCAGATTGGATTTTAGGTTGAGTTACTTTACAGGATACAAATAGAGAAAGTAATACAAAATAGGAAAACAGTTTTTTCATTCGGTAGATTTTAACTTCTTTCAACAGCCCTTAACCAACGTTCAGGAATATCGTTATTACAAGCCACTATATAATCTCTGTGGCTGCAAGCTACAAATTTACCATCATGCAATTGCATCCACCATCTGCCTGTTCGTTTACTTTGTAAAAATGCAGTGGGTGCTTCAGCAAAAGCCATGGTGAATTCATTGAATTCATTCCTGTTTTCCAGACTGGCTTCCTGCTTGCCTCTGTGAATCCCATCAATCACGTACCAAATCATATGAGCCTGCTGTATAGCAGTCATATCGTGCATATCCTTGGTTACATCATACCCATATAGCCCAATTGTATTACAGATACTGCTCATTCCTGCATACTGCATTAGCGTACAAGCTTCTTCTCCGTTTAGTCCATTGGGGGTTACACGATTTGCAGGAGCATGTGCATATTGAATGGCTTCAATATCGAAGCTGAAGAGTTCGCTATTCCGGATGGCAGGCTCCATTTCTTCAATTGCCTCCTTTACCCGACCCACTCTATAGAAATCGAATCCCAGCTTATTAATGGTCTCCAGCATATGCGGATGCATATAGTAGCTTTGAAAAGCAATATGTGTATAGTGCTTTAAGTGATTGGGAATTCCGGTAAACATATCCACCAGAAACTGATCCGCAGATTCCAGGCTGTCCATATCTAGATTTATTCTGGCATCAACTGAAACAGCATCTATAATTTTATCCAAAGACCCATATGCCTGATATTGAGGGGTAGTAATATCATGTGAACCGCCTAGAATCAGTACTTTTTTACCCATCTGAATCAATTCACTTACAACCATTTTTACGGCCGCATAACTATCAGCAAGGCTGGCCCCGGTTTTTATATTTCCCAAATCGGCAATAGAAACTTCTGAATGCCAGTAATACAATTTGTAAAACTGAGTCCTTACTTTATTAGGTGCACTGGTATTGGTGTACTGCATGCCCATACCCCTCATTTCCCCACAACCCACAATTACCAAATCAGCTTCACTGATATCGGGTAACTCTTCTTCAAAAGCCAGGATATGTTTACCAATTTGTGTGTCTTTGAATCCTTCATCCAAAGAAATTTCAGCAAGATTAATAGGTTCAAGAAAATCTACTATAGAAGATAATGACATGGGTACGATTTTGTACCTCCTTTAACGAATAAAGCCCAATGATTATTGCCAATAAAGTTAATCGGTGTATTTATACCCAACACCACGGACGGAGTGAAAATATACAGGGTTCCGGCTATCTTCTTCAAAATACTTTCTGAAGCTGAGAATAAAATTATCGATGGTCCGGGTTGTAGGATAAACATTGTATCCCCATACTACCTGTAAAATCTTTTCGCGGGTAACTACTTCTCCCTTATTTTCTATTAGGAGTTTCAACAACATGGCTTCTTTCTTACTCAGGTCTATATGCTGACCGTTCCAAGTAACAGCATCCTGTGCTTTAAAATCAATCAGGTTGTTACCGAATTTATATTGATCCCCGATTGACTCTTTAACCTGAAGGCGTTTGTTTTTTTCAATCAATTTTGAAACTCTTATCAGCAGTTCATCTAGATTAAAAGGTTTGGTTAAATAGTCATCTGCTCCTTTCTTTAATCCCAGCACTTTGTCTGCGGGTGTATTTTTAGCGCTCAGCATCAAAATTGGAACTTCATTATTGTGTACGCGGATGCTTTCCGTAACACTGATCCCATCCAGTTCAGGAAGCATAATGTCCATTATGATTAAATCGAAATAGGCGTTTTCTACTTTCTTTAGCGCTTCATTACCGTCAAAAGCCGAAGTCACTTCATAACCCTCCATTTCCAGATTAAGCTTTAATGCTTCATGCAAATTCAATTCATCTTCAACAATGAGAATATTTGCTTTATCTGTTGCCATTTTTACGATTTAAATGTGACCTTAAAAATACTTCCATTTGGCTGATTATCTGTCACAGAAATGTAGCCATTATGGGTTTCAACAATTTTTTTGCAGAGATACAGTCCCAGTCCGGTTCCCTGAGCCTTCCGTGTATTCTCACTTCCGCTCCTGTAGAATTTATCAAAAATGCTTTTCTTTTCATTGTCATCTATCCCAGGACCTAAATCTGCAATAGCCAAACAGGTCTTATTGGCATTCTTTACCAATGTAACATGGACAGGTAGGTCCTTAGGTGCATATTTAATTGCATTTTCCAGCAAATTATTTAGCAGCATTTGCAGTAAAAAGGGATCACCTTCAATGAATATATTCTCTTCAATAGCATCCGTGATTTCCCTTTCCTGGAACCTGCTTTTGCAATCATCCACGCAGGTCTCGGTAATATCAGTAAGGTTAATTCGCTGAAAATTTACTTTATACCCTCCTGCATCTAACTGAGAGGTAAATAAAATATTATTACACAATGCATTAAGTCGATTGGCTTCCTGTAAGGTATTTGCAATTAGTTTTTGTTGTTTCTCCTCTTCTAATTTCCTTCGCTGCAGGGTCTCTAAATTTAACTGGGCAACCGCTATCGGCGTTTTTAGTTCATGTGTAATAGCCATCATAAAGTTCTGCTGGTGTGCGGAAAACTTGAGTTGACGACGCGTAGCCCGATATACATAAACAGCGCCTAGCAATATTAAAGCAAGAAAAGTGAGTCCTTCCCCAACATACTGGGCCGTTTTTCGTTTTCGCAGCTCTTCAATGCGCGACAGCTTAGTAATATATTCAGGATCATCTTTGTAAATTTCTGAAATTCGAATTTCTGCTAAAATGCCATTTTGATTTTCCAAAGCAATGAACCACCAGGCAAGCGCAGCAATCATGTACAGCAATAGAAACCAATACACAAAAGTTACAAAACCCAGTTTAGGTGGCTTCAGCGTTTTCATTTGGCAACTTTTTCAACCCGTATACCTGCATTCAGCATATAGGGCAAAGGGTCTTCGCGCATAGCTTGCTGAAGGCTGAATTTATAGGTTCCGGATTTCAATTGAATAGGCCCCTGTGTAAGACGGATACGATGATCAAAAATATCATCCATCCCCGTTCCTAGCCAACCTCTTCGATTGTCTGCTAGGCGCAAATTGATTAATTGTTTTTTAGCTGAATCTCCGGGTGATTGTGTTGAGAAATGAACCCAAAGATTATTATACCGATAGGCGTCTTCATGTCTTACAACTGCATAAATATGGTACAGTGCATTAGTATCAGTAACCGCAAACTGAAATTCAGGTTGATTGCTGGACACCCATTCGTGTTTCGGAAAAAAAGCTACTTTTTCGAAGACCCCATTCGATTGGCAACTGCTCAAAAGCATAAATGCCAAACCTGCTACCAGAAAAGTTTTCGCTAAATCCATATTTCCAAAGATACTGAGTGTGCCGAATCTATAAAACATTCAAAATTTGCTCTTTTGCCTTTTCCAGTTCATCTTTCATTAAAATAACTGCTTTTTGCATGGTAGCATCATAGGCTTTGGAGCCAGTTGTATTGATCTCCCTTCCAAACTCCTGTAAAATAAATGACAATTTTTTACCTTTTGAAAGACCAGTTTCGTTCAATACAGTTCTAAAATAAGCACAGTGATTATTCAATCGAACCTGCTCTTCGCTGATATCTATTTTTTCAATGTAGTAAATTAATTCCTGTTCCAATCTGTTGGGATCATAGTTTTCCTTACCCACATTTTCTTCCAGTACTTTCACTAAACCTTCTTTTATTTTGGTTCTGCGAAGTGGCTCCAATTGAGTTATGAGTTGTTGCTGTTCTTCTATATTTTTTAGCCTGACCAATAAGTCAGCTTCAATGGATTTGCCCTCTTCTTTTCTATGATTGTTCAGCTGGGCAATGGCTTCTTTCAAGAGTTTTTCAAAATGAATCCACTCCGCTTCAGATAGCATTTCGGTGGATGGAGTAATTACATCCGGCAATTTCAAAATGGTACTCAAAATATCTCCTGTTGCAAGACCTAACTCATTGGCTAGTTGTGATACTGGCTGAAAATAGGCCTTGGCCAAATCGGTATTTATGGTCACCGGCTTATTGGCTCCGTTCAGTTTAATGGTGATACTACATTCAACACTACCTCTTTGCAGTCCTTCATTCAGCAAATTTCTTACTTCAAATTCATAGGGTTTCAACAATGCAGGAATATTCAGACGCAAATCAAATTGCTTTCCATTTAAAGACTTGATTTCAATTAAAAAATTCTTATCCCCGATGGCTTGTTCTGCTCTGCCGTAACCAGTCATTGAATATAACATACCAAACTGTTTAAGTAAAAGTAAAGGAACATTAGCAGATTAGCTAAAAATCAATTCCAATCCACTTTCTTTTCTTTTTTTCATACTTGGTAAAGTTGAACTGGTAAAGTTTGCCTGGGCGGTGAGACACATCCTGCTCCATTTCATTGGTGTCGATAAGCAAATCCATGGAAGCAAACTTTTTACGGAAATTTCTTCTGTCCAATGTAACGCCGAGAATTGCTTCGTATAAATTTTGAAGCTCGCGAAGTGAAAACTTATCAGGCAATAAATTAAAGCCCAATGGATGTTCCTGAATTCTTTTCTGGAGCCAGCTATGGCATTCATCAACAATTTGCTTATGATCAAACGCCATATCTTCCAATGAATCATAATCATACCAATCCAGCTCATTCTCGTGAATATTCAATGCATGGTGCTGAATATTTAATAGTGAACAGTAGGCGATTGTTATTACTCTGCCTCCCGGATGCCTATCCGGCTTGCCAAATACTTTTACCTGGTCTAGAAACACATTGGTCATTCCTGTTCTTTCTTTCAGGATTCTGTAAGCTGCGTCGTCTAGATCTTCGTTGTTTTTAACAAAATCTCCCAGAAGAGAAAGTTTGCCCTGATAAATAGACAAATCACTTTTGATAAGCAAGACTTTAAGCTTACTCTCTTCAAAACCAAATATGACACAGTCCACGGTTAATGGAACTTTGGGATAAGTATCCACTAAACTATGTACCGCTTTAACGGAATTCTTCTTCATATGGCCAAGCGTTTGGAGTAATCTCCGGCAATTGCGTAGTTAGTACACAAAGTTAAGGGTTGTTGGGTAATTTCTATCTTTACAACTTAAGACGCAATATGTACACCGCAGAACAGACGAAAGTTTTACAGGAACAAACCAAGGAGATACTATCAGGGCTAAACAGTTCAGCACCCAATATCAACTTTAACCTTTTGAAGCAAGTGCTGAGATTTCATGAATACCGCTACTACGTATTGAATGATCCATTACTGGCAGATTACGAATACGATATTTTGTACCAGACATTGGTAAAAATGGAGCGTTTAAATCCTGAGATTATTAGTAAGGATTCTCCCACACAAAGAGTGGGCAGTAGCCTTAACCAGAATTTTGTAACCACCCCTCACCTAGTTCCTATGCTGAGCCTGGATAACAGTTACAATGCAGAAGACTTGAAGGATTTTGACAGAAAAGCCCGGGAATTAAGCGGTAACGATATACTTGAATATTGTATAGAACCCAAATTTGACGGGGCCAGCATTTCACTCTATTATGAAAATGATTTACTGGTTCGTGCGGTTACCAGAGGGGATGGCGTTGCAGGAGAAGATATTACCAATAATATCAAGCAGATTAAATCTATTCCAATTCATGCCCCGTTTTCTACAAGAGGCATTCAGCAAATTGAAATAAGGGGGGAGGTAATCATGAGCAAAATTGCTTTTGACCAATACAACCAGAAACTGATTGCAAAAGGATTGAGCCCATTGGCCAATCCAAGAAATGCTGCTTCCGGGAGCCTGCGCATGAAAGACCCAAAAGAAGTTGCTGATAGAAACTTGGATGCTTTTTTATACCATATCAGTTATGTTACGCATTCCGGTGATCAACACGAAAAAGCTTTGAAAACACATGGCGGCAGTCTTTCCTTATTGTGGGATATGGGTTTCCGATCTCCTCAAAAAGAGAAAAGAATTATAAAAGGAATTGAAGGCGTGATTGATTATTGTATCTCTTTTGAAGCAACCAGGGATGATCTGCCATATGAAATTGATGGCATGGTCATTAAAGTAAATGAACTGCATTTACAGGAAAAAATGGGAATGACATCTCATCATCCCAGATGGGCCATTGCATTCAAATTTAAAGCTAGACAGGCAACAACTGAACTCCTGGATATTGAATTCCAGGTAGGGCGAACAGGTGCTATAACTCCTGTAGCCAAACTGAAGCCCGTTTATCTGGGTGGGGTTACTGTTTCCAGTATTTCTGTTCACAATGAAGAATACATTCAGCAAAAGGATTTACGCATAGGAGATCAGGTATTAATTGAAAGAGCCGGGGATGTGATTCCTCAAATTGTAAAAAGTTTGCCTGAATTAAGAAATGGAAATGAGGCCATGATTCTGTTTCCTAAAAACTGTCCAGTTTGTAACAGTGAATTATTTAAAGAAGAAGGTGAAGCAGTCTGGCGTTGTATTAATATTGAATGCACGGCACAGGTGGTAGAAAAAATAATCCATTTCGTTAGCAAAGATGCCATGGATATCAAAAGTTTGGGAGAAGCCAATGTGCGTAAATTCTATGAACTTGGCTTATTGAAAGATATTCCAGGTATTTATCAATTGGATTATTTTTCCATAGCAAGCCTGGACGGATTTGGAAGAAAATCCCTGGACAATCTGCGCGCTGCCATTGAAGCCAGTAAACAACAACCACTGTATCGATTGATTTATGCATTGGGGATTCGATTTGTTGGAGAAACCACTGCTAAAACTTTGGCAAACTCAGTGACTCACCTGATGGAATTTGCCAACAAAACAGAAGTTGACTTGTTAGAATTAGAAGATGTAGGTGTAAAAGTTGCCAAAAGCATTCAACACTTTTTTTCAAATACTCAGAATCTGCAAATGCTGAAAGACCTGGAAAAACTGGGGTTGCAGCTGGTGAATATTAAAAAAGAAGTGAGTGCCGATGGAAGCCTTCAAGGACAGAGCTTTTTGTTTACCGGCACTTTAGAACAATTAAAAAGATCAGAAGCAGAAGCAAAAGTAGAAGCTGCTGGAGGTATAATATTAAGTGGCGTTAGCAGCAAATTGAATTACCTAGTAGTTGGTGCAGATGCCGGTAGCAAACTGGAGAAAGCAAAAAAGATCAATAGCATAAAAGTTATTACGGAACAGGAATTTATTGAATTGATTAATGGACAATAATGTTGAATAAAAAAACACTACAATTTCTAAGTCAGTTAAAGAAAAACAATAGCCGCGAATGGTTCAATGAAAATCGTTCCATTTACGAAAATGCAAAATCAGATTTCATAGAATTGGTAAATGCAATACTGGCAAAAGTGAATGATTTTGACAAGGAACTTTCATTGCTTACCTATAAGGATTGTATTTTCAGAATCAACCGTGATGTTCGTTTCAGTAAAAACAAAAACCCCTATAAAACCAATATGGCAGCCTATTTTGTAAAAGGAGGAAAAAAATCCTGGATGGCTGGTTATTATTTTCATTGTGAGCCAGGTGGTAAAAGCTTTATAGGGGGCGGTTTATACGGGGGAGAACCCGATCAGATTAAAAAAGTAAGGCAGGAAATAGATTATAATTGGGAAGAATTCAAGGGTATCCTTGGCAATAAAAATTTCAAAAAGCTATTTGGAGATTTGTCCAAAGAAGAAGGCATGTCGCTTATCAGAGAACCCAAGGGTTATGAAAAAGATAATCCTGCCATCGAATACATTAAATTGAAAAATTTCATTGTATCTGTTCCGATTAGCGATGCAGAACTGACACAGGAAGATTTAATAAAAAAGATAGTGACTGCATTTGCAACCATGAAGCCCCTGCTACAATTTTTGAACAGGGGAATGGAAGACTAATTAACAGGTGTACTGTACTTACGAACTTTGTAATTGTTAATTTTCTTGAATTTCAATTGATCGTTGGAAACACTAACCTGAATATAATCTTTGAACTCCCCTCTGGCATCGTTGAATCCAATGATGCAGGACATAGCATTTTTACCTGGCTGAATGGCAACAACTGGCAATATATTAAAGTTGGGAATTTGCACAATCTCAGAGGATCTTATCTCCTTGTATTGAATATTAACTTTGTACTCAAAGGTTTTAGCGGTTTCGTAAATATTTACCGCAAATTTCCAGTTATTCATATTGCCCACGCCATCATCTACTGGAACACTATAGGTAGCAACAGGTTTGGATGAAGGATTGATTCTGTTTTCAGCAATCGTGTCCTTTCTAATAACTGTTGTATCACTCTTAACTACTATTTCCTCTTCAGGGTTTTTACAACTCAGAAAAAACAACAATCCTGAGAGGAAAATATATGCACGCATAAAATGTAATCTTAATTGTTTCCCTAAAATAATCAATATCTGAACACATCCCCAAACTCCTCATCAGATAACAACTTTCTGTAAACCGGGTGTTTCATAATATCTATATAATCCATCCACTGTCCATTTACTTTAATTCTTCTGGCTATCATTCGAATACCATGACTATAGTCTGCATACCAGTCTACATGACCCGTATACAAAGGCTGTATGGGTTTTCCATTCAACTGATGCCAGCCATAAATGGCAACCCTATGCTGCTTTGCAGAACGCGTAAGCAGATCTGAAATCACAACATCTTTTTTGATGCCGCCGATTAAGCCCTTTTGACCTTTTCGCTGACCTTCAATCATTAAATGGTGCTGCCACATGGTTATTGAGCTGTCTCGATAAATATACATGGGCATGGGTGCCAGTTTTACTTTGGCAGCTGCATGAATATCATTCACCATTTTGCGTGTAGGAAGAAAGCACTGAAAGCTATCAGCAATACGCTGTGCTGTGAGGGGTGTTAGTGGAATTCTGGCCCAGTTCTCATCTGATCCGATGCTTAAGTAATCCGGCATTACAAAATAGGTTGCCGTATTCGTTTTGCCAGTTACAGAATCCATTGCACTTACATGAATTGCTTCTGCCCTTCTTAAAAATGAAGGAATATTTCCAGTCATGACAGCAGCAAATGCAAAAGAATCCCTTTGCTTCCATTGCATGGTCATTGCCTGCTGATAGAATTGTTCACCAGTAATCTTTGATCCAGTTTTTGTTTCTGTTCTACTTGATTGATAAGTAAACAAACGGGTACCACAACCCATACACACTAACACCAGGCAAAACCATAGTAATCGGAATCTGCGCATTCAGCAAAATTTATAACAGGCCGTTGGCAACCATGTATTCAGCAATCTGAACAGCATTGGTAGCCGCACCTTTTCTGAGGTTATCGCTTACTATCCACATATTCAGGGTCTTTTCTTGTGTTTCATCTCTTCTGATTCTTCCTACAAACACTTCATCTTTCTCATGAGCCCATAAAGGCATTGGGTAAATTTGATTCGGCAAATCGTCTTGTACAATTACACCAGGTGCAGCTGCCAATAATGATTTTACTTCTGTAATATCAAATTCATTTTCAAATTCAATGTTCACTGATTCGCTATGGCCACCAATTACGGGAATACGAACCGTAGTAGCTGTAACACGAATAGAATCGTCCTGCATGATTTTCTTGGTTTCTAACACCATTTTCATTTCTTCCTTAGTGTATCCATTGTCAAGAAAAACATCAATCTGTGGAATCACATTTAAATCAATTGGATATTTATACGCCATTTCACCTTCCACTCCCTTGCGCTCATTGAACAACTGGTCTACCGCTTTTTTGCCAGTACCAGTTACACTCTGATAGGTACTTACTACCACACGCTTAATAGAATATTTTTTATGAAGAGGCTGTAAAGCAACCACCATCTGAATGGTTGAGCAATTGGGATTGGCAATAATATAATCTTCTGCGGTTAAGGCTGATGCATTCACTTCAGGTACCACTAACTTCTTAGTGGGATCCATTCTCCAGGCAGAAGAGTTATCAATTACTTTAATTCCAGCTGCTGCATATTGAGGAGCCCACTCTAAAGAAGTACTACCACCAGCAGAAAAAATAGCTACTGCAGGTTTTGCAGCAATACCATCTGCCATGCAAACTACTTTATAATTTTTCCCTTTAAAGCTCACTTCCTTACCTACAGATCTTTCAGATGCTACCGGTACTATTTCAGTTACCGGAAAATTTCTTTCAGCTAATACCTGCAACATTTTGGTTCCTACTAAACCCGTTGCGCCAACAACAGCTACTTTCATTGTTTAATTCTCCTTCCCTCTCGGGGTTTTGGTTATACAAAAAAGGCCTTCCAAATCTGGAAGGCCCGTTAATATGATTGCAACATAAACATACAAACACCTTCCGCTTAGCGTGGTTTCTTGTTACGTTTTATGTTTTTAATAATAATCATTCAAAACGAATTTACAATCTTTCAATTAATTGCCCAACTCAATATCAAAATTAACCAGTTGAACAAACTCATCTATTCTGGAATCAATGTCTGCCTTATTAATTTCTCTCAAACGTTGGGTTCCAAATTTTTCTACACAGAAAGAAGCCATTGCACTACCCACAATGATGGCTGTTTTCATGTTCTCAAATGAAATGTCTTTGGTTTTGGCAATATGGCCAATAAAACCACCCGCAAACGTATCTCCCGCCCCTGTTGGATCAAAAACTTCTTCCAATGGCAAGGCCGGTGCAAAAAACACCTGATTGCCGTGGAATAAAAGCGCCCCGTGCTCCCCCTTCTTAATAATTAAATATTTAGGACCCATTTTCATGATTTTAGCAGCCGCTTTAACTAAAGAATATTCACCACTTAATTCACGGGCTTCACTATCGTTTACCATTAGTAAGTCTACCATCGCCAATGTTTGTTTCAGGTCGTCCATGGCAATTTCCATCCAGAAATTCATGGTATCCATAACAATCAGCTTCGGTCTGTTTTTTAGCTGCTCAATCACACTTCTTTGTACGGAGGGAGCTAAATTGCCGAGCATCAAAAACTCGCAATCCTGATAACTATCGGGCACTACAGGCTGAAAATCTCCCAATACATTCAGCTGGGTATCTAAAGTGTCTCGGGTATTCATGTCCATATGGTAACGGCCACTCCAGAAAAAAGTCTTCTCCTCCTTTTTAATCTGAACTCCTTCCAGGTCTACATTTCTTTCAGTAAGGCTATCCAGTTCCTCCTGTGGAAAATCACCACCCACTACAGAAATCTGTTTAACAGGTGTATAATTGGAAGCGCACCAGGCAATATAAGTACCTGCACCGCCAATTATCTTATCACTTTTACCAAAAGGGGTTTCAATGGCATCGAATGCCATGGATCCAACAACAACTAAAGACATAATTATAATTTAAGATACGGCTGCGAAATTAATGGTTTATGAGCGAATCCCCTCAAATAAGCAGTTGAGGCAATAAACTAACAGGCGAAGATAATTTTAGACAAATCATTGCTAACACATGTTAGTATATTATCTTCGTACCATGGCCAGAATAAAAATAGAAAAGAATACCAGCCGGAAAGAGGTAATCGTTAGTAAAGCAGCTTCCTTATTCAGAGAAAAAGGGTTTAAAGCGGCCAGCATGCGCGATTTAGCAGAAGCTGTTGGCGTAGAAGCTGCCAGCCTGTATAACCATATTAAATCCAAAACAGAATTATTACATGAACTCTGCTTCGGTGTGGCCAATCGTTTCATGCATCATATGGACGAAGTAGAGTCTAAGAAAACCAATTCCATTGCCAAAGTGGAGGAGCTGGTTCGTTTCCATATCAATGAAATGATTAATCATTATGAGGAAGTATATGTAAGCGACAGAGAATGGAAACATTTATCGGATCCTTACCTTTCTAATTTTCAGAATCAGCGAAGAATGTATCGCAAGCGTTTTGCCGCAATTATAGAAGCGGGCATTAGAAATAAGGAAATCAAAGCCATTGATGCTCCAACAGCCGTATTAATAATACTTCATGCCATCGGAGGCATTGAAAGCTGGCATCGTTCTACACAAAAAATTGATGCAGCGGCACTCACCAGTAATATGATCACCATTTTGGTAGGAGGATTAAAGAATGACTAAGTTTGAAACACTTACCGTAAAAGAAGTAAAGCAAGAAACATCAGACTGTGTTTCTGTAGCTTTTGATGTGCCTTCTTCCTTGCAGGAAAATTTCAGTTTTACACAAGGGCAATATATAACCCTTAAACACCAGATTAACGGAGAAGAAGCAAGAAGGTCTTATTCCATTTGCAGCAGTCCACACGATAATGAATTGAGAGTAGCCATTAAAAAAGTAAGTGGCGGATTGTTTTCTACCTGGGCCAATGAGTCACTGGTAAAAGGAATGGCTTTGGAAGTAATGCCCCCTCAAGGAAAATTTTTCACCCCTCTGAATCCTGCAGCAAAAAATCAATACGTTGCTTTTGCTTCTGGAAGTGGCATCACCCCGATTCTTTCCATTATCAAAACAACGCTGCAAACTGAAGCAGATAGCAGCTTTACGCTGATTTACGGAAATAGAAATCGCCATAGTATAATTTTCAAAGAAGCTTTAGAATCTTTGAAGAATAAGTTCATGGGCCGATTCAGTATCGTGTATATTTTATCCCGCGAAAAGACGGATGCCCCCATTCATTTCGGAAGAATTGATCAGGAAAAATGCCAGCAGCTTTGTAAAACATTATTACAACCTGAAAAAGTAGCTGCCTATTTTTTATGTGGGCCCGAGGAAATGATTTTCGGTGTTAAACAAGCTTTGGAAGAGAGTGGAGTGGATTCAAAGAAAATTCATTTTGAATTGTTTACTACCGGAGCGAAAGCAAAGAAAAAAACAACAGACGCAACGAATGTGAGCAAAGAAGTGAAAAGCCATATCACCGTTAAACAGGATGGAATCACTTTTGCTTTTGATCTTAGCTTTGAAGGAGAGAGCATTTTAGATGCTGCACTGAAGAACGGGGCTGACCTTCCCTATGCCTGCAAAGGCGGTGTATGCTGCACTTGCAAAGCAAAACTAATAGAGGGCGAAGTAGACATGGATGTGAACTATGGATTGGAGCAGGAAGAAATAGAGCATGGTTTTATTTTAACCTGTCAGTCTCATCCGAGAACAGAAAACGTATTCATTGACTTTGATGTTAAATAAAAAATTATGGAAAAAGACTTTGAAAAAATCTTTCAGGACAAGGTTGATCGTGAAATAAGAATTGAGCCAAAAGACTGGATGCCAGAGAAGTATCGTCAGACCCTGATCAGACAAATTAGTCAGCACGCACACAGCGAAATCATTGGTATGTTACCAGAGGGTAACTGGATAACGCGTGCCCCATCTTTAAGAAGAAAAGCCATTTTGCTGGCGAAAGTGCAGGACGAAGCAGGACATGGATTGTATTTGTACAGTGCTGCTGAAACCCTTGGTATTACCCGGGATCAGATGTATGAGCAATTGCACACAGGCAAAGCCAAATATTCTTCCATCTTCAATTACCCAACTTTAAGCTGGGCCGATATGGGCGTTATTGGATGGCTGGTAGATGGTGCAGCCATCATGAATCAGGTACCCCTTTGCAGAACTAGTTTTGGACCTTATGCCCGTGCTATGGTAAGGGTTTGTAAAGAAGAAAGTTTTCACCAGCGACAGGGATTTGAAATCTTATATGTATTAAGTAAAGGTTCAGAAGCGCAACGCAGAATGGCACAGGATGCCATCAACCGTTGGTGGTGGCCAAGTCTGATGATGTTCGGACCCAAAGACGATGAAAGTCCTAACACCATTCAAAGCATGAAATGGAAAATCAAACGCTTTAGCAACGACGAACTCAGACAAAAATTCGTAGATGTTTGTGCAGAGCAAGTAAAAGTGCTGGGCTTTACTTTACCCGATAAAGACCTTAAGTGGAACGAGGAAAGAGGACACTATGATTTTGGTGAAATCAACTGGGATGAGTTCTGGCAAGTAGTACAAGGCAATGGCCCATGCAATAAAGAAAGACTGGATGCGCGTAAAAAAGCCTGGGAAGAAGGTGCATGGGTAAGAGATGCTGCATTGGCCTATGCCAATAAAAAAGCCAAACGAAAACAGGCAGCAGCATAACCATTTAGCAATCATCGTCAGACTGCGCTTATTAAATCAGTATGAACTTGATAAATAAGTAGCGTGTTTTTAAAACCACAAATCTAAGAATATGAGCTTTCAATTATATAAACTTTACTACGGCGACTACGGGGAAAGCAAAAACGGAGCCGCTGATATTTCTACCCAGCAAACCAATAAGGCGGAATGGCCTTTATGGGAAGTTTTTATCCGCAGTAAACAAGGGCTGGATCATAAGCATGTAGGAAGCTTACACGCTGCCGACGCTGCCATGGCCATTGAAAATGCCAGAGATGTATACACCCGCAGAATGGAAGGGGTAAGCATCTGGGTAGTAGAAAGCAAGCATATTCATGCCAGCAATCCGGATGAGGCAGAAGCATTGTATGATCCCGCCAATGACAAAGCGTACAGACATCCCACATTTTATGATTTACCTGATGAAGTAAAATACATGTAATGGCAACTACGAAAAACGAAATTGATTTTCTTCTTCACCTGGCTGATAATGCATTGATTATTGGACACCGCAACAGTGAATGGTGCGGACATGGACCCATTTTGGAACAGGATATTGCCATCACGAATATTGCACTGGACTATATTGGACAGGCAAGAAATGTATACCAGCATGCTGCTGAACTGATTAACCAGCATGCAGACAAAATTGAACTTACACAAACAGGCAAGGATATCAGTTTGCCCGTAACCGAAGATAATCTTGCTTATTTAAGAGACGTGGTTGAATTTAAAAATCTATTGATCACTGAAATACCGAACGGAGACTGGGCACATACCACTTTGCGTTTGTTTTTGCTAAGCCAGTTTCAACTGGAATTGTTCTCGCAATTATTAAACCACGAAGACCCACAGGTTGCTGCTATTGCAGAAAAATCCATCAAGGAAATCAGCTATCATGTAAAGTGGAGTCAGGATTGGGTGTTGCGCCTGGGCGATGGCACCGAAGAAAGCAAGCGACGCATGCAGCAAGCCATTGATTCCATCTGGGCTTTTACAGGAGAATTATTTATTCAACCTGAATATGCAACCGATGCTTGCCTGAACTATGCTGCAATTCAGACTGCCTGGATGCAAAAAGTTTCAGCCATTTTTGAAGAAGCTGGCCTAGTAATTCCTGCCAAAACATTTGTACAGAAGGGTGGTGCAACAGGCATGCACACAGAACACTTAGGATATATTCTGGCAGAAATGCAATATTTACAAAGAGCATATCCCAACAGCGAATGGTAAATACAACAACTCATCACGCTGAAATCTGGCAGATACTGGAAACCGTTATGGATCCAGAAGTGCCTGTATTGTCTGTGGTAGATTTAGGGGTGATCAGAGCTGTTGCTGTTGAAGGCAAGCAGGTAACAGTTACCATTACGCCTACTTACACAGGCTGTCCGGCCATGGACATGATTGCGATGCAAATCAGAATGGCATTGATGGCAGCAGGCTATGAACCCCTTATCAAAACCATTTTATCTCCGGCCTGGACCACAGACTGGATGACCGAAAAAGGGAAGCAGCAATTACAAGCCTACGGCATTGCTCCCCCTGTGGGAAAAAGCATAGACGCCGCTTATCTGGAAGATTTAGTTGTTCCCTGTCCGCAATGTCAATCGACCCATACCGTATTGGTATCCCAATTTGGAAGCACGGCTTGCAAAGCTTTGTTTAAATGCGAAGAGTGTAAAGAACCTTTTGATTATTTTAAATGCCATTAACCGTTTTATATGGATACAATATTATTCAGTGTTGAGTCAGGTGTTGCATTCATCACGATGAACCGACCCGACAAATTAAACTCTTTCAACAGACCCATGGCATTGCAATTGCAATCCATACTAGACCAGTGCGCCAATGATGATAGCATCAGAGCCATTTATTTAACAGGTGCGGGCAAAGGGTTTTGCGCAGGCCAGGATTTAGCAGAAGTAGTGGATCCAGAAGGACCAGGTATGCAAAGAATTCTAAGTGAACATTACAATCCCATTGTACAAAGATTCAGAGATATACCAAAGCCGGTAGTGGCTGCTGTTAATGGGGTTGCAGCAGGAGCCGGAGCGAATATTGCATTTGCCTGCGATATTGTTGTGAGTAAATCCTCTGCATCATTTATCCAGGCATTTTCTAAAATTGGATTGATCCCAGATAGTGGTGGCACATTCACTTTGCCCAGATTAATTGGATTTCAAAAAGCGAGTGCGCTAATGATGTTGGGTGACAAAGTATCGGCATCAGAAGCATTGCAAATGGGCATGTTGTATAAAGTATTTGAAGATGAGGTATTTGAAACGGAAAGCAAAAAACTGGCCCTTCAACTGGCTACTATGCCAACAAAAGCCTTAGGATATATTAAGCAGGCTTTAAATGCGAGTGCAACCAATGATATATCGGCGCAATTGGCATTGGAAGACGAACTACAACAAAAAGCCGCTGCCACAGCGGATTTCAAAGAAGGTGTAGAGGCTTTTTTAGCCAAGCGAGCACCACAATACAAAGGGCAATAACCTTACAAAACAGAAGACATGACACCACAACATATTGTTGAAGACATGATGAAAGCAGATTTGTTTTCACAATGGTTAGGCATAGAAGTATTGGAGATCCAGGAAGGATACAGCAAAATTAAAATGCAGGTAAGACCTGAAATGATCAATGGATTAGGCATTGTTCACGGAGGAATTGCGTTTGCTTTTTCTGATAGTGCGTTTGCCTTTGCCTGCAACAATAGAAATAATTTATCAGTGGCATTAGACACTTCCATCAACTTTCTCAAACCTGTTCATGTGGGTGATACCTTGATTGCAGAAGCCAAAGAATTGCACAATGGACGATCAACTGGTTTATATCAAATAACCGTTACCAATCAGCACCATGAGCTGGTTTCTTACTTTAAAGGAAATTGTTTCAGAACAGGAAAACCTGTTGTAAAAGCATCTTTATGATTTATTCTTTTAAAGGATTTATACCAGTTGTACATGAAAGCTCCTTTGTGCATCCACAGGCCGCTGTTACTGGTAATGTGATTATTGGAAAGAATGTGTATATAGGACCAGGAGCCGCCATCAGAGGCGATTGGGGCGCCATCATTATTGAAGATGGTTGCAATGTACAGGAGAACTGTACCCTGCATATGTTTCCGGGTACAACTGTATTATTAAAAGAGAATGCACATATTGGTCATGGTGCCGTTATTCATGGGGCAACCATTGGTCGCAATTGTTTAGTAGGAATGAATTCCGTTATTATGGACAATGTTGTATTGGAAGACGAATGCATTGTAGGTGCCATGAGTTTTATAAAAGCCGATGAACATTTTGTTGCCCGGTCTTTAATTGCAGGCAACCCTGCAAAAATCATTAAGCAAGTATCGGATGAAATGATTGCCTGGAAAACGAAAGGCACTGCATTGTATCAACAGCTTCCCAAGGAAATGCAGGAATACTGGGAGCCCTGTGAACCCCTAAGAGAAATTCCTGCCAATCGTCCCCAACAGGAAACCCTTTACAGCACTTGGAATTCGATGAAAAAATAGACCAAATTTCAATGTTGTATCTTTGCATTTAAATTTTACAAGTGTCGGAACGGAATAATTTTATTGACTATATCAGAATTTTTGCGCGCAGTGGTCACGGTGGTGCAGGCGTAAGGCATTTTATGCGCAACAAACTAACTGCCATGGGCGGCCCGGACGGTGGCGATGGCGGCCGCGGTGGTCATATTATTTTAAGAGGGAATAGCAACCTTTGGACCTTATTGCATTTACGGTACTTCAAAAACGTATTAGCAGAGAACGGAGAGAATGGAAGCAAAGACAATTGTACAGGGAAAGACGGAAAAGATATTATTATAGAAGTACCCTTGGGTACAGTTGCCCGGGATGAAGAAACTGGCAGAATTGAAGCAGAAATTTTAGAAGACGGACAGGAATTTATCTGGATGCGCGGCGGAAGAGGAGGTTTGGGAAATGGCAATTTTGCTACCCCAACCAATCAGGCACCCGACCATGCACAACCGGGAGAGCCTGGTGTAGAGGGATGGAAAAATATAGAGCTGAAAGTATTGGCAGATGTAGGATTGGTAGGATTCCCGAATGCCGGAAAATCTACTCTATTATCTTCGATTACTGCGGCTAAACCCAAGATTGCCAACTATGCTTTCACTACGCTAACGCCTCAGTTAGGCATGGTGGCTTATAGAGATTCAAAGTCCTTTTGTATTGCAGACTTACCGGGCATTATTGAGGGGGCAGCAGAAGGTAAAGGATTAGGACATCGATTCTTAAGACATATTGAACGCAATGCCGTTTTATTATTCCTAATTCCTGCCGACAGCAATGACCATCGCAAAGAATTCGAAATTCTTCGTCAGGAACTAAAGAACTACAATGAAGAAATGTTGCAGAAAGATTTCATCATTGCCATTAGTAAAAGCGATATGCTGGACGATGAATTAAAAGAAGCCATTAGCAAGGAATTACCGGCTGATATTCCACACGTTTTCATTTCATCGGTTACCAACAAGGGACTAACCGAACTGAAAGACCTGCTTTGGGAGACCTTAAACAAGCCGATTTAAAAATTTAATTGCTTAATTTTCAAATACTTAGATTCAAAATCCCTTTTGACTGGGTTACCTTTTGTCCAATGGGGTATTAATGTGTATAGTGTACACTAAGCTTTTTCGTTTGCTGTTGCCAATTGAGAAAAATTTATTACTCACAGTAAAATTTGAAAAGTATGAAAAAGCAAACAATCGTTACCAGTATCAAGAGAATCGTTTTTGGATCTGTGGTGTCTTCCTTGATGTTTTTATCTGCCAATGCATCTGTATCTCCTGTAAGAGCTTATGATATATCTGTTAAAAGCCATGCAGAAGTAAAGTACAGTGGTATTGATAAGAATCAACTACACACTATTCAGGTAAAATACAGCAACCCAACGGGTGCGAACTTTACCCTGATTATTACAGATGCCAACAATGAATTGGTATTCAGAGGAAGTTATTCCGACAAAGACTTCAACAAGACATTTAAGTTTCCAAAAGATGAGTCAAACAAATTGTCTTTTGTAATTGAAGATGTTAAAGCAAAGAAGTCTGAACAGTATAACGTAAGCTTTGAAACCATCGTTATTGAAAACGCTGTAGTCAGCAAGTCTTAATTAAAAACTGAAATGTAACAAACAAAAGAGCCTCCCAATGGGAGGCTCTTCATTTATCATTATCCTAGGAAAGAATTTTTTTTAAATAGATTAGAAGAGCAATGATTGCCAATGTAAGGACAAGGAAAAAAAATCAATGGATATTTGATTCGTGTTTTTACTTTTAATTGATTTTTGTAATTGTCTACCTTTTGAATACAGAGTTCCAGATCCTATTATAATTATTATTAAATAATAAACACTCATAACCATTTCTTTAAAATACATATCCAATAGAAAAGTTAAGCCAAATTCGATCCAACTTTCCAGTAGTGGTATTCATTTCACCTAAACGAAATGCAAAAGGCGCAACACCAATAAAAAAAGCTGTATAAATATTCTTTTCAGATTGATTTTGAAATCCTAGATTAATAAAAGTCCCATAACTGCCATTATTAATTTGTTTAGGCTCATTAATTGAGGCAATACTGTTAGAGCGAAAGTATGGTTCTATACCTATATAGCCAGCCGAATAATTTTTAATTGATTTGCCATTCCTAATACGTCTATTCAAAGAATAATAATATCTTGATTCTATTGAAGAAATCCAACTTACTTGTGATCTAATTTTATCCCTATTTAATGCGGCACTTGAAGCCAAGGTGAAATTTAAACCTGATTTTATTAACAAGGTTACTGTCTTTTTTAATGGAATTTCATATTGAAGATTAACAATAGGAATCGGTATACTTGCCGCAACACGAAATATGCCAATTTTATTAGATGTAGTATCTAATTCTTGACTAACGCCGTTTATATTTAAGCAAATAAATAAAAAAGAAAGAATATAAACACGCATGAATTATAATTTTATTATCCGAATTCCATACCAGTTGCATCCAATTCTTGCTCTTCCTGTAAAACTGCCTGACTTCATCTCATAACTATATGTAGTGCCACTGCCCCATGGTGTACCTATATTCCAATCAAAACGCCAAACATTAACATTACTATACCCTTGTTCCTTATATGCATTTGCAACAGTAACACGTAATTTATTATTATCTTTAATTGACGATAGTTGTTTAGCGTATTTCTCATATCTTGATGAAAATGTTGGATCTATATTATCAATAAGTGAATTAAGAAATGGTTTAAATAAGTCATTAAACTGATTATTAATAAGTGAGTTTAGCTGGCCATTTAAAAAACTACTAGCTTGTGAATTATTTATGTTTTGCCCAAATGGAAAGTTTAAATTGAGCTTTAAATCCATCGCCTCAAGGATGTGATTCCCAATCTTTAAATTTATAATATTATTAAATTCGGGCTGAGGTAATGTTGTAAAGTTATAAGGTGATGGTATAACATAGTCAGTATGCAAGTCCATATTTTCAATTCCAAGTACAATTTCATCAGCATAACTCTCTGCCCAATAAGGTATTCCTAAAAACGATCTTTTCCTCTGGACTTTTCCCCTAATTCCAATAGTTCTTAAGATTCCCAAACCTAAGAAATTTGTACTGAATGTTTCAAACTTAAATCTACGATTTTGATCGAAGTTATTGAAATATGCTGAGTTGAAATCATTGCCAGTTTGATATGTTTCATATTGATAGTTACTCGGAAAGATAATAGAACATGGAATTGTTCCGCCACTAGATCCAGGTGTATTTAAAATAGGATTTGATAAGTCAAATGGATCAATATTTGTCTCAATTCTAGTGATCCCATCACTTACTTGATAAATATTACTGCCATAAAATGTTTCATTAGGAAAACTGTTGAAGTTAGGGTTATATAAAATCTCTGATTCAAATGCAGGGTAAATTTCTCTAAAATTATTAATATACTCCGACTCAACCTGAATTACACCAATTCTTGTAAGTTTAAATAAATCGCCATTTACTAATACTTCTAAATTAGAATTTACTATATTGGCAACTGTCGGATCTTGAGTTAAGTAGGTTTCCATATCAATAAGGAATTCCTGAACATCAACATTGTCCGAGCTGCTACTTGTTGAAGTATTTTTTATTATGTTATTTGATTCTGAAGATAAGAGTTTTTCATGTTTTTTTGAAAGGCTAATAAATTCGCTAGGAATCTTCATCAACTTCAATTTATCCTCTTGTATTTCTGAATAAAATTTGTTTAAATCTTGTTGGCTTTTAAAGCTAAGTATTCCACTTGGAAAAGCGGAATTTTTAATAAGTATGACTGAGGGATCTTCTTCAAATTGAAGATTACTTATATCTTTTTTACATGAAATAAAAACAACCGGAATAACTATAAAGATTAATGATAAAAATTTAGACTTCATTTTTTTTCTTGCTAAGGTTAAAATATAATTTTTTATTAGCTCCAATATTAACTTCTAAATTCGATAAAATGCAATCACTACAAAAATTAGGGTGATTTATGCAATTGCACAATAGTTTGAATTTATGAAATCATAAAACTTCTTCCTCTTACTTTTCATTTAATATAGCAAACAAAAGAGCCTCCCAATGGGAGGCTCTTTTAATATGTAAAAGTATTTGGAAATTATCCTACTGCTTCAGATTTCATGCTTTTAGAAACTTTAGAACGTTCGTTCTCATCCAAAATGGTTTTACGCATACGAATATTCTTAGGCGTTACTTCAATACACTCATCTTGCTGAATGTATTCCATGCACTCTTCCAATGTAAACTGAAGCTTTGGAACAATTCTTACTGCATCATCACTTCCGCTTGCACGGTGGTTGGTCAGTTTTTTCATTTCCACTGCATTCACATTTAAGTCACCTGGCTTAATATGTTCAGCAATAATTTGGCCTACATACACTTCATCTCCCGGATCTACAAAGAATGATCCGCGATCCTGTAATTTATCAATTGAATAGGCTGTAGTTACTCCTTGAAACTTCGCAATCAATACACCGTTGTTTCTTCCGGGAATAGGTCCTTTCCATGGTTTGTAATCAATGAAACGATGCGCCATAACAGCTTCACCTGCGGTACCGGTTAACATCTGAGAACGCAAACCAATCAAACCTCTCGAAGGAATTTCAAACTCTAAGTGTTGCATTTCTCCTTTGGATTCCATTACCTGCATTTCACCCTTGCGCTGTGTAACCAAATCAATTACTTTACCGCTGAATTCAGAAGGTACATCTACCACCAGGTTTTCATAAGGCTCATGCTTCTTACCATCAATGGTTTTCACCAATACCTGAGGATTACCTACAGTTAATTCATATCCTTCTCTACGCATGGTTTCTACCAATACGCCCAAATGCAGAATACCTCTTCCGTATACCAGGAAACTATCGGCGCTGTCTGTATCTTCTACTCTTAATGCAAGGTTCTTTTCAGTTTCCTTCATCAGACGATCACGTAAGTGACGGGATGTAACAAACTTACCATCTCTACCAAAGAAAGGTGAGTTGTTAATGCTGAAAGTCATGCTCATGGTAGGTTCATCCACACTGATAATGGGTAATCCTTCCGGATTCTCTACATCAGCAATGGTATCTCCAATATTGAATTCTTCCAATCCTACAACCGCACAAAGATCTCCTGAACGTACTTCAGCTACTTTGCGCTTGCCCATTCCTTCAAATACGTACAATTCCTTTACACGCATTTTCTTCACGGTACCATCTGCTCCCTGCACCAATGCAATTTGCTGACCTTCTTTAATAGAACCTCTGGTTACTTTACCAATGGCAATTCTACCTAAGAAAGAAGAATAGTCTAATGAAGTAATTTGCAACTGAAGGGTACCTTCGCTCACTTTAGGTGCCGGTACATATTTAATGATACCATCCATTAAAGGAAGGATATCTTCTGTTGGTGTTAAGCTATCATTGAACCAGCCATTCTTACCACTTCCGTAGAAAGTTGGGAAATTCAATTGCTCTTCTGTTGCATCCAGGTTAAAGAATAATTCAAAAACGGCATCATGAACTTCATCCGGACGACAGTTCGGCTTATCTACTTTGTTGATTACTACAATGGGATGTAGGTTCAACTGTAATGCTTTCTGCAATACGAATCGCGTTTGAGGCATGGGGCCTTCAAAAGCATCCACCAATAAAATTACCCCATCGGCCATTTTCAATACGCGTTCTACTTCCCCGCCAAAATCACTGTGCCCGGGTGTATCAATCACATTAATTTTATAGTCTTTGTAAGTAACGGCAGCGTTTTTACTGAAGATCGTGATACCACGTTCTCTTTCTAAATCGTTGCTATCCATGATTAACTCACCAGCATCCTGGTTGTCTCTGAAAACTTTAGTTGCACCCAAAATTCGGTCTACTAAAGTGGTTTTGCCATGGTCTACGTGCGCGATGATGGCAATGTTTCTTATTTCCATTATTGTGTATTTATCTCAGTATCAGTAAGTTACGTATTTGATACTGTTTATTTAGGCGGCAAAGGTACGGCTTTAACGCGGGGGATGCAAGTAAATATGGGTCATTATTCTGTTAAGGATTCCCCTTGTAATACATAATAAACCCTAAATTGGCCTGTTAATTCAATTGTATGCGTATCATCAAATGGTTGATAGGATTCATTGCAGTGGCAGGTATTGTATATCTGCTTGGTCCCAATCCGGAAACCCCTGTTTACAATACAACCCTCCCGAATATTCCCGGAGAGCCTGCGGCACTGGAGGCGTATATCCAATCAAATGAACAGAAACACAAGGTTCGACCCAACAATGAAGCTAGAATTGTGTGGGCAAATGATAGCGTGAAACAAAAAACACCCTATGCAATTGTGTATCTGCATGGATTCAGTGCCAGTCAGGAAGAAGGCAACCCGGTGCATCAGCAAATTGCCAAACAGTTTGGATGCAACTTGTATTTAGCGCGTTTATCAGAACATGGTATTGATACTACCGATGCACTCATCAATATGACTGCAGCATCCTTGTTTGAATCTGCCAAAGAAGCTTATGCCATTGGTAAACAAATTGGCGAAAAGGTAATACTAATGGGCACTTCTACTGGTGGTACATTAGCACTGCAGTTAGCAGCAATCTATCCTGAAATTGCAGGGCTGGTATTATACTCGCCCAATATTGCTATTAAAGATCCCAATGCATGGTTATTGAATAATCCATGGGGATTACAAATTGCGCGTATGGTAAAAGGCTCTAACTATATGGGCGTGCAGAAAGAACATCCCTTGTATCAGCAATACTGGAATACCAAATATAGACTGGAAGCCACTGTGCAATTAGAAGAATTGTTAGAAACCACCATGACAAAGGAAAATTTTGCAAAAGTGAAGCAACCTTTACTGGTCTTGTATTATTATAAAGATGAACAAGAGCAGGATCCTGTGGTAAGCGTGGATGCAATGAAGAAAATGTTTGCAGAAGTAGGTACAGAAGAAAAAAATAAAAAAATGATTCCGGTACCCAATACGGGCAATCATGTAATTGCATCGCCTATTCAATCAAAAGATATTATTTCGGTTGAAAAAGAGACAGCTGATTTTTTAAAAACTGTGATGCAGTTGCCAAAAAAAACAATCATTCAATGATTTTTAACAACTAATCATTAACTGATCCTTCACAGCCCAACGGCGAAGAATCCTTACCTTTAACTTTTAAACTGTTTGCTATGCCATTGAGTAAAATTGCCGGAATCGGCATGTACGTTCCGTCGAATGTTTATACCAATAATGATCTGACCAAATATATGGATACCAACGACGAGTGGATCCAGGAAAGAACAGGAATAAAAGAACGTCGTTACGCACACAGAACGGAAGAAACCACTACTACCATGGGAGTGGAAGCGGCTAAAATAGCCATTGAAAGAGCCGGTATTACGCCTCAGGATATTGACTTTATTGTTTTTGCTACCTTATCTCCTGATTATTATTTTCCAGGTTGCGGTGTATTGGTACAAAGAGCCATGCAGATGAAAGAGATTGGTGCATTGGATGTAAGAAATCAATGCAGTGGATTTGTATATGCGCTAAGCGTTGCCGATCAGTTTATTAAAACAGGGATGTACAAAAACATCCTGGTGATTGGAAGTGAAAAACATTCTTTTGGATTGGATTTCTCTACCAGAGGCAGAAATGTTTCTGTAATTTTTGGTGACGGTGCGGGAGCAGTGGTATTGCAGCCAACAGAAAAAGAAGGTCAGGGCATTTTAAGTACCCATTTACATAGCGACGGAGAATCTGCTGAAATTTTAGCCATGTACAATCCGGGGTCTCATGCGAATCACTGGGGTGCCAAGAACTATGCAGATTTTGATGAGGCAGAAATTTCACAGATGTTTATGAGTCATCAGATGATTGACAACGCACAGAACTTTCCTTATATGGATGGACCTGCTGTATTTAAAAAAGCGGTTGTAAAATTTCCGGAAGTAATTGTAGAAGCACTGGAAAAAAATGGATACCAGTCAACTGATATTAATATGCTGATTCCTCATCAGGCGAACTTGCGCATTAGCCAGTTTGTTCAGCAAAAATTAAAATTACAGGACCATCAGGTATATAATAATATAATGAACTACGGTAACACAACGGCAGCATCTATTCCGATTGCCTTGTGTGAAGCCTGGGAAAAAGGATTGATTAAAGAAGGAGACCTGGTATGTTTAGCTGCTTTTGGTAGTGGATTTACCTGGGCGAGTGCATTAATGAAATGGTAGCAATACCAAGTGTAGCATCATGAAAAGAAAAATCATTTATTTAATCAATCCCATTTCTGGTACATCTAAAAAAGATAAGATCAGAGAACTGGTTGAAAAAGTAACTGCAGCCAAAGGCTTTGAATACCGCGTATTCAATACCAATGCAACAGGCAATTACGAGTACCTGAAAGAGCATATTGCCAAAGAGGGATTTACAGATGTAGTAATCCTGGGAGGCGATGGCACCGTGAATCAGGTAACGAGTTCCCTACGCGAAACAGGCGTTCAGTTTGGTATTATACCTGTTGGATCAGGTAATGGACTGGCCAGGGCTGCTGGTATTCCTACCAGCATGAAAAAAGCCATTGAAATTATTTTTAATGGCGAAGCAGAATACATAGATGCATTTACGGTGAATGGTGAATATGCATGTATGTTGAGTGGTATGGGATTTGACGCACAAGTGGCACATGATTTTGCCCAGAAATCTACCAGAGGCTTATTTACTTATACCCAGCAAAGTATTATCCAGTTTTTTAAAGCCAATCCTTATCAGTTTGAAATTGTATTGGACAACTTCTCTGTATTTACAGATGCTTTTTTCATCAGCATTGCCAATAGCAATCAATTTGGAAATAATGCTATTATTGCCCCTCAGGCAAGTTTATCAGACGGACTGCTCGATATTGTTATTGTACAGAAAATGAACAAAGCCAAACTACCTTTTGCCATACTACGTCAAATGCGCGGCAATAATAAAGTACAGCAATTGGTGGAAGACATGAGTTCGAAAAATATTCTGTATTTCCAAACACCAGCACTTACTATCAAGAATCCGAAATTAGCGCCACTTCATATTGATGGAGAGCCCAGAGATGCAGTTGAAGAACTAAAGATTGAAATTATTCCGAAAGCATTCAGGTTAATTAAGCCAAAAGGAAAATAATTAGAATTGCTGAAATACTGTTTTATTGTGCATCAGATTTTTGAATCGTTTTCAATAATCGTTCAAATTCCCTTTGGTTCAAAGGATTGTTCACGGCTTCGGCAATATCTCTTTTTTCTGCAGCAGTCAGGTGAAAACTCAGGCTGGCCGGGGCTTCTGACTTAGACGGTATATATTGAAAAGAAAAACGATAAAAATTATCTCCGTAGGCTTTTCTCATATAGTCCAATTGATCATGCTGGTAATAGTCCTGCATTTTAAACCAGTTGTTCTGCAGTATCAGAAAGGGTTTAGTTAAAAACCCAATTAATGAATTACTCTCTAAGGGCTTGTCCCAATCACTTAAACTTCTGTCTCTTATTTGAATCAATACCACTTTGGACGTATTCTCTTGAATCCAGTCTTTAAAAACAGCTATAAAACGTAAAGCAGATTCCTGGCCATAATTGTCTCTTAAGCCAGCATCCATTACATCAATAACAGGATTAGTGGGTAACCAAACATTGGGTAATACATAAGGAAATGTGGCATTCATTCGTAATGCAGACAGCAAGTGAATATCGTTGCTATTCTGGTTGATAAGAAAGCTATTGAAGTCAACTGCATCCGGATCAAAGGGCATGATATGTGAACTGTCTGAAACGGGACGCATCAAGAAACGAACAGGTCGAGAGGCAATAATCATTTTCCTTGCATCCCTTGTAATGACAGAGTTAAAAAAAACAGAGGGGATAATAGCTTTTGTTTCTGCATCCCTGTATGAACCAATGGTTTTAAGGAAAATGCCTCCTGTATTTTCATTTAATTTCTCTTCAAAAGCATAGCCACGATCTTTTACATATTCAAAACCATTAGAGGTAAATTTTTGCGCAGGTCCCAACATATCACGGGTTAAAAAAGAAGAGAACAAAGGACTAAGAAGATCTTTGGATATATTATTTACATATGCTTTATCCTGTAAATTAATAGGCTTCCCCTTTAGTTTTTCATGATATAATTCTCTGAAATAAACCGCACCGAGCATTCCACCAGAAGCTCCATTAATCAGGATGGTTTTTTTCATAAGCTGTCCATCCATCAGGCTATCCAGGAACTGTAATGTATTCATAGTAAAAGTAGCGCTCCTGGTTCCACCGCCACTGGTATTAATAATATAAAGAACAGGCTTTTCTTCATTTTGTCTGGCTTTCCAATTATTCAGAATATTTAGAAAAGCAGCTTTGTCTTTTGCAACAGAATCTGCAGTTGCCAGTGTCTGAATCGCTTCTCTTGTGTATTCAGGCCTTTCTGATTTCTTTACATAATTGAGTCCGTATGCTTTGTTTCTTGGATCCAGAATTTCGTACTGGTACAAAATATTAGCCACGATATATACCGCCACTAAAGCCACAAAACTCCAGGACTT
>VFQO010000259.1_pt1 | contig 65902 bp, 62 predicted proteins | sample 3512331 | NCBI WGS metagenome assembly VFQO01 (sample SAMN10412371, study PRJNA504923) | tailings metagenome | isolation source: Replicate 3 from Balatoc abandoned mine | place: Philippines: Itogon, Benguet | collected 2017-08-28 | reverse complement strand
CGCGGACGAGGCAGAAAAAGGCGGCAGCGCCATGCTGGCCGCGGCGGGGCTGTGATGGGCGCAGAGGGAACAGAGCTTGTCGCGGTCGATATCGGCGGCACCCATGCGCGCTTTGCCCTGGCCCGCATCGCCGGCGATGGCGCAATCGCGCTGGACGATCCGATCACGCTGCACACCGATGATCACGCCAGCTTCCAGACTGCGTGGGAGGACTTTCGCAACCGAATGGGCGGCACTCTGCCCCCGCGCGTGGCGATTGCGATTGCCGGGCCGGTGGGAGGTGAAGTCATCCGCTTCACCAACAACCCCTGGATCATCCGTCCCGCGCTGATCCCGGAAAAGCTGGAGGTGATTAACTTCACGCTGGTGAATGATTTTGCCGCCATCGCCCATGCGGTGGCCGCCGCCCCGGAGGAGCAATTCCTGCATCTGGCCGGGCCGCTGCGGCCGCTCCCCTCCAGCGGAGTGATCAGCGTGCTTGGCCCCGGCACAGGCCTTGGCGTGGCATGGTTGCGGCGCGATGGACACGGCTTTGCCCATGTGCAGGCCACCGAAGGCGGCCATGTCGATTTCGCGCCGCTCGACCCCATTGAGGATGCAATCCTTGCCCGACTGCGCAAGACGCATCTGCGCGTTTCGGTGGAGCGCGTGGTGTCCGGCCCGGCTATCGTGGAAATCTACAGCACATTGGCCGGGATGGAAGGGCGGTCGGTGCCCGCATTGTCGGATGTGGCGATCTGGACAGCCGCGATGGAAGGGACGGACAGCCTGGCCGCCGCCGCGATGGACCGTTTTTGCCTGTCGCTGGGCGCGGTCGCAGGTGATACCGCGCTGATACAGGGCGCAAGCGGCGTGGTGATCGCGGGCGGGCTTGGCTATCGCCTGCGCGATCTGCTGCCGCGTTCCGGATTCGCCGAACGGTTCCGCGCCAAGGGCCGCTTTGAATCTATGATGGCCGATATCCCGGTCAAGCTTATCACTCATCCCGAGCCCGGCCTTTTCGGCGCTGCGGCGGCCTTTGCAGCGGAGCACGGGTCATGAGTAACGCGATCGAGAAAATCATGCGCGCTGCGCCCGTCATCCCCGTGCTGGTGATCGAGGATGCGGGCGAAGCGCGCGAGATTGCCGATGCGCTGGTGGAAGGCGGGCTGAAAGTGCTCGAAGTCACGCTGCGCACCGCAAACGCTCTCGACGCGATCCGCCGCATGAACCTGGTGCGCGGGGCGATCGTGGGCGCGGGCACCGTCACCAACAAGGATCAGATGAAAGACGCGCTGTCTGCCGGCGCCGAGTTCATCGTCGCCCCTGGTCTGACCGAGCCGCTGGGCCAAGCCGCAATCAAGGGGGGCGTGCCTTTCCTGCCCGGTGTGGCGACCGCAGGTGACATCATGCGCGGCATGGATCTGGGGCTGGAACATTTCAAATTCTTTCCCGCGATGGCGGCGGGCGGGCTGCCCGCGCTGAAGGCGCTGGCCGCACCCTTCTTTCACGCGAAGTTCTGCCCCACCGGCGGCATTACCGCAGCCACCGCGCCTGAATGGCTGGCGCATCCGCAGGTTCTGTGCGTGGGCGGAAGCTGGATTGTGAAGCCTGGCGCGCGGCCCGAGGAGATACGCGCACTGGCGGCGGAGGCGGCAGCGCTTGCCGGGGGGCACGGCTGATGAGGTCGCTGTCAGATCTCACCCACCGCTTGCAGGAACTGCATCTGCGCACCGCCGAAACGCCGCTGTTCAACCCTGTCTTTCAGCTCTCGCTCGACCTGTCGCGCCTCATTGAAAGCGGCGAATTGGCGCTGGCGGATTGCGCGGCGCTGATTACCGAACTGGAATGCAGCGCGCTCACGCACCGGGCGCAGCATCTTGGCCGCCTGCTTGCCCCGGTAGGAGAAGCTGACAACGCCGCCGCGCTGAGCGGCTGCTTTACCGAGACGGATTTTGCCGCCTTTGCCGCGCGCTGGCAGCGCCCGCAATTGCACGCGGTCTTCACCGCGCATCCCACCTTCCTGCTGACGCCGGCACAGACCGATGCGCTGGCGGCGGCCACCGCCAAGGGCAGCGCGATCACGGCCGCCAGCCTGGAAGGCGCGCGGCCCAGGGTCACGCTGGCGCATGAACACGACGAAGCGATGCGCGCCATCGCCCATGCCCAAGATGCGCGCGACACGATGGTGCGCGCGATCCTGGCCCATGCCGCTGAAAAATGGCCCGACCGCTGGCACGAACTGGCCCCGCTGCCGTTCCGCTTTGCCAGCTGGGTTGGCTATGACATGGACGGGCGCACCGATATCACCTGGTCCGCCTCCATCGGTTTCCGACTGGCGGAAAAGGCGGAGAGGCTGGCTCGCTATTGCGAGCAATTGGCCGCAATTGATGCAAGCCACCCGCTGCTTGAGGAATTGCGCCCGGCCGCCGATTACGCGGCCGACCGGGCGAGCGATTTTGCAGCGGATCTGTCCGATCCCGCCGCGCTTTCGGTGGCCGCCAACCGGTTGACCGCGAAGGATCCGCGCAAGCTTTTGTCGATCGCCCCGCTGATCGCAGCACTGGAAACCGAAGCGGCCCAGACGGGGGCAGAGCAGGCCATAAAGCTCAAAACGCTGGTCGCCGCCATGCGCGCCGATGGCCTTGGCATGGGCTGGATACATTTCCGGGTGAATGCCAAGCAGTTGGGCAACGCGATCCGCCGCAAGCTTGACCCCGAAGGCACGCTCGATCTTGCAAGCAAGGGGGCCATCGTCCATCTGCGCCGCGCGATCGAGCAGGTGACGCCGCACCGCTCCAACTTCGCCGCGCTGGCCATCGAAAGCAGCACCGCGATCCGGCAATTCCTGGCGATGGCGCAGATCCTGCACCATGTGGATGCCGATGCGCCGATCCGGATGCTGATTGCCGAATGCGAGGAGCCGGCAACGCTGCTCTCCGCGCTCTATTTTGCCAAGCTGTTCGGCATTGCGGACAAGGTTGATGTCTCGCCCCTGTTCGAAACCGAAAGCGCGCTGGAACATGGCGGGCGCTTTCTGGACGAGCTGCTGGCCGAGGATATCTACCGAGATTATGCCCGCGCGCGGGGCCGGGTGGCGATCCAGACCGGTTTTTCGGATGCGGGCCGCTTTGTCGGGCAGATCCCCGCCAGCCTCGCCATCGAACGGCTGCAAGGTCGATTGGCCGAAGCGATGGCGAAGAACGGCATGGATGATGTCGCCGCGCTGATTTTCAACACCCACGGCGAAAGCATGGGGCGTGGCGCGCATCCCGCCAGCCTGGAAGATCGCCTCGCCTGGCCGCTCAGCCCCTGGGCGCGGCGGCGCTTTGCCCGCGCCGGGATTGCGCTGGAGCCGGAGGTCAGCTTTCAGGGCGGCGACGGATACCTGTGGTTCGCCACCCCCGAACTGGCGCTCGCCACGCTCACCCGGATTGCCGAACTCGCCCCGGCGGTCACCGATCCCGATGCGCCCAGGGATGTGTTCTACCAGCGCACCGATCTTTCCCTCGATTTCTACCGCGCGATCAAGGACCACCAGCGCACCAATCTGGAAAGCCGCACCTATGCCCGCGCGGTGACCGCCTTCGGCTTGGGGCTGCTGAATCCCACAGGTAGCCGCGTGTCGCGCAGGCAAAGCGATATTGCCGCCGACCGCGAGATGAGCCTGCGCCAGATTCGCGCCATTCCGCACAACGCCGTACTGCAACAGCTGGGCTATCCGGTGAACGTGATTGCCGGCGTGGGCGAAGCGGCAGAAGGCAATTACGAGGAAATGGCCGCGCTGCTGAGGGACAGCGAGCGCGGCCGCCAGTTAATCCGCTTGGTGCGCGCCGCCAATGCGTTGGCAAGCGTCAAGACGGTCGCCGCTTATGGCGAGCTGTTCAATTCGGCCTATTGGGCCAGCCGCCCCTATCGCGGCACGGAAATCCATCTGGCGCGGGCCTGCGAGTATCTGGCCGAATATCTGGTAAAGGACGACCGGGTGGGCGTGTTCCGCCGCCTTGCCAGCCGGTTGCGCGTCGATGCGCTGAAACTGCATCGCCTGCTGGCCCTGGTGCCCGATGAAGGCAGCGCGCCTGCCAGCGAGGACACCCGGCGGATGATCGGAGCGGCGCAGGCGCTGCGGCTAGCGTTGTTCCAGCACATGTTCATCCGCGCGGTCAGCGTGCCGGTGTTCAGCCGCGCCAACGATGTCAGCCGCGACGATGTGCTGGAAATGGTCTTCACCCTGCGCGTGGACGAGGCGCTGGCGCAACTGCGCCGCGCCTATCCCACCAGCTTCCCGCAGATCACCGATTTCCAACTGGACGAGCCGACCGATTATCCGGAAGGCGAGGATCAGGGCTATGCCGCGATCCGGCGCGATTATATCGATCCCATCGAACAGGCGCATGGCCTGTCGCTGCGCATCACCACCGCGATTGCCAATATCTTCGGCGCGCATGGCTGATCGGGTTACTGCCAGTCTAACCGCAACTTGGTCTGCGCCCGAGGTTTCTACCATCTGTGAGTAGAGCCTGTGCCGGTGTTGCTTTGGGACCTGTATCGGCAGCGCACCCTTCACCGCGCCTGTCTGATTTGGTTGAGCCTGTTCGTGCCAATGTCACGGGTAATGTACCTGCTATGGGGCGATCCGGCGTGGATCGAGCTTGCTCCGCAGATCGTGGGCAAGTCCTGGGAGGTTGCGATGGCTATCCTACCGCCGGCAGGAGTAACTAAGAGATAGAGCCCCTTCTCGTCGGTCACCTTGTAGGATTTGTCCCGAGGCTTCAGCGCCCGGATGGCAGTATCGGAAAGCGGCATGATGGGGGCCTCTTGGTTCTGGGGGCTTGCTCAAGCCCCCCTGCGAGGCCCCCATAGGCCCCCGATTGTGGGCGAACGGGGGTGAACACCGGCGACCTGATGGCCCCAGTTTTTCGCAGATTTCCAAGGGTTTCGCAACCATCTGCGGTCAGAAATGTATGGGTGGATGGTGCCGCTTACAGGACTCGAACCTGTGACCCCCGCATTACGAATGCGATGCTCTACCAACTGAGCTAAAGCGGCTCACCATGTCGGCTTCCTGCGCATTATCGCCAGCGCGGGGCTGGCGCAATGTGCAAAGGAAGTGGAGGCCCGAGCCGGAATCGAACCGGCGTGCAAGGATTTGCAGTCCTCTGCGTAACCACTCCGCCATCGGGCCGGAAGGCGCGCACCTAGCGAATGGGGGAGGAACTGGCAACTGCCATTCGACATGGCCGCGTAATGTCCCGCGATTGCCGCGCGGGCCCTTCGCGCCCACGGGACGCGGGGCGGGTTACTGCGCGGCGAAGGGTTCTGCCGGTGCCGCGCCGGGCGCCAGCCGCTCGCGCAGGAAATGCAGCAATGCCTGCACCGCGGGCTTGGCGGCGCTTTGCGTGGGGACGAGGGCCTTCAGCCACATGGGCGGCGGGCGGAAGCGCGGCAGGATCTTGCGCAGCTGCCCGTCCGGGGAGGGGCCTTCCGCCAGAATGCAGGGAAGAACGGCGATGCCCAGCCCCTGGCTCACGGCTTCGCGCAGGACCATGGCATCGTTGACCGACAGGCGCGGCGTCACGCTGACGGCGAAGTCCCCTTCCTCGCCATAGAAGTGCCAAAGCGTGCCGTAGAGCAGCGAGACGAGGCAATCATGTTCGCCCAGATCGCGCGGGTGCTGCGGTTCGCCGCGTGCGGCGATGTAGCTGGCGCTGGCATAGGTGGCGCAAGGGTAGGGCATCAGCGGGTGGTCATGGATGCCATCATAGGTGGAGGGGCGGGTGCCGATCACCAGGTCGCACCCCTGTTCCACCGATCCCTGCAAGCGGTCGTTCAGCCTGAGGTCCATGTCGATGCCCGGATGCATCGCCAGGAATTCGCAGAACAGTGGCCCCAGGATGCGGCTGGTCACCGTGCCCGGCGCATCCACCCGCAAGTGGCCGCGCAGCGCCTGCTGCTGGTCGGCATCGCGGATCTCGTCGAAATCGGCCAGCAGCTTCTGGAACCGGGGCAGCAGCCGGTTCGCTTCCACCGTCAGTCGCAATTCGCGGGTGGAACGGTGGAACAGCGGCACGCGGAACTCGTGCTCCAGCTGGCCGATGCGCTTGGAGATGACTGACGGGGCCAGCCCCATCGATCGCGCCGCCGCCGCGAAGCTGCCCAGCCGCGCCGACAACAGGAAGGCGCGCATGTTCTGAACCGTGTCCATCGGCACTTCTCCCCACCCCGGCATTGTTCGCGTTTCGCGAATGCTGGCATCGCACTAAATGCTATTCCCGATAGGCTCAAGGACGAATAGCATCCTACCCATTCACGGTCGAAACGGCCGGGTCCAAAGGGAAGGGAGAGCCCATGTCTACTTCGCGCGAACTGCGCCACGCCATCAATTCATCCTGTGCCGTCATGGCGCTGGCAGCGGCCATGGCCTTTGCCGCGCCTGCCCATGCGCAGGACAGCGCCGGTGCGGATGATACGGACACCGGCGACCAGATCGTCGTCACCGGCTCGCGCATTCCCACCAGCTTTGAACGACCCACGCCGGTCAGCGTGCTGGGGGCCGAGCGGCTGGAAGATCGCGGCCTGACCAACCTGGGCGACGCTCTGAACGAACTGCCCGCTTTCCGCGCCACCAACACGCCCGCCAGCACCGGCCTGAACCCGGCCTCAGGCGCAGTGGTGGGTGGCCGCATCCTTGACCTGCGCGGCCTTGGCGCGGTGCGCACGCTGACGCTGGTGGATGGCAAGCGGTTCGTGCCCAGCACCACGCAGGCAACGGTGGATACCAACATGGTGCCGTCCATCATGCTGGAACGGGCCGAAGTGGTCACCGGCGGCGCTTCCGCCGTCTATGGCTCCGATGCGGTGTCCGGCGTGGTCAACCTGCTGATCGACAAGGACATGGAAGGCATCCGCTTCAACGCGCAGGTTGGTGCCTCGCAGTACAATGACAATTTCACCCGCCAGTTCGGCCTCGCCGGCGGCTGGGACATCGGCAGCACGTTGCACCTGGTGGTGGGCGGCGAATGGGAAAAGGCCGATGGCATCAATGCCTGCCGTGACCGTGACTGGTGCCGCGATGGCCTGATCATCGTGGGGCGCAACGCGCTCAGCGCGGGGCAGGTGCCAACGATCCCGGCCAGCAACCTGCTGCCCGGCGCCAGCACCTGGTCCACGCCCTACACCGGCATCACCACGCCGCCGTCCAGCGCCTATGTCGGCCGCAATGTGCCCGCGCTGCGGCCGATCGACGGGATCATCTTCGATGCCGCCGGCAACCCGCGCCGGTTCCAGTTCGGCACGCTGGTCAATTCCATCTGGATGGTGGGCGGCGAAAGCCGTGGCCCGTCGGTGGACAACGTGTTCTTCGATTTCCCCATCGTTTCGCCCACCGAACGCTGGTCTACCATGGGCTACCTGACCTGGGAGCCGAGCAGCGATTTCACCGCAGAACTGGGCGTGACCATGGGCCGGGGCGAGGGGCGGCACCGTTCCACCGCCTATCGCGACACGGCGCTGGTGGTCCGTTCGGACAACCCGTTCATCCCGCGCTCGACCGATCCCACCCTGGATATTCCCACCATCCTTGCCAACAGCGGGGCCACCAGCTTCACGCTGGGCAAGGGTTTTGACGATGTGGGGCCGGTGCAGATCAGCGTGCGCAACCAGGTGTTCCGCCTGGTGGGCGCGATCGAATACCAGCTGGCCGATAACTGGGCGGTCGATGCCTATTACCAGTACGGCCACAACTCGTACCGGGCCGATTATCGCAACAACACCATCACCGCCAACATCCGCGCGGCGCTGGATGCCACCACGCTGAACGGCCAGCCTGTGTGCCGCATCAACGTGGATGCCAACCCCAACAACAACGATGCCGCCTGCGTGCCGCTCAACCCCTTCGGCTACGCGCAAGGCCCCAACTTCGCCGCCGCGCGCGATTACGTGACGGCCGACGGCTTCCAGACCAACATCACCGACGAGCACGTGGTTGCCGCCAACCTCACCGGTTCACTGGTGGAACTGCCGGCCGGCCCGCTGGGCGTGGCGATTGGCGCGGAATACCGCAGCGATGACGTGAAGGGCGATACGGACGCCATTTCGCGGCGCCTGGGCTTCTTCAACGCGGGCAACGGGTCGCTGGTGTCCGGCCGCATCGAAGTGACCGAAGGTTATGCCGAAGTGGATGTGCCGCTGCTCGCCGGTACCCCGTTCTTCGAGGAACTCGGCATCAACGGCGCGATCCGCCGCACGCATTACCAGCGGTCGAGCGATTTCCGCCCGACGACCGAGGTTTCCGTCACCACCTGGAAGGTGGGCGGCGTGTGGTCGCCGGTCGATGCGCTGCGTTTCCGCGTCACCCGCTCGCGCGATATCCGCGCGCCCAACGTGGCCGAACTGTTCGGCCCGGTGACCAGCGCCACGGGCATCCTCACCGATACCGGCAACGGCGGCGTGCAGGTGATCGTGCCGGTCACCAGCGGGTCGAACTTCAACCTGCGGCCGGAAGTGGCCGACACGTTCACGCTGGGCGTGGTGTTGCAGCCGACCGGCGGGTTCCTCAGCCGCTTCCGCGCCTCTGCCGACTATTATGACATCGACATCAAGGACGCGATCAGCACGCTGGGCCAGCAGAACATCGTCAACCGCTGCGTGGCGGGCGATGCGCTGAGCTGTTCGCTGATCACCCGCGATGCGGGCGGCAACGTGACCAACATCACCGACACGATCCAGAACGTGAACCGGCTGATCGCGCGCGGCGTGGACGTCGAGGTCAGCTATGACCAGCCGCTGGGTGGGGACAACAACCTGTCGCTCAGCGTCCTGGCTGCCCACGTGCGCGACCTGATCACGGTGGATTCGGTGGGACCAACCCAGCGCGCCGGGCAGACGGGCCTGCGCGGCGGCACCCCGCCGGGCATTCCGGACTGGACGGTGGACGCCAATGCGCGGCTCGATATCGGCGAGGTGTTCTCGTTCAACACTCACGTGCGCTGGATCAACAACGGGTTCTTCTTCCCCACCTTCGTGGAACCGGGTGATCCGGGCTATGCCCTGACCAATCCGAACAGCGCCAACACCAACTCGGTCCCCTCGCGCCTGTACTTCGATTTCATGGCCACGGCGCACTTGGACACGCCTTACAGCGAAGGGTTCGATGTCTACGTGGGCGTGGACAATGCCTTCAACCAGGATCCGCCCTTGTTCCCCGGCGCCAACGGCAGCGGCAACAACGTGCTGTTCAACCCGGTGGGCCGGTTCTTCAAGGCGGGGGTTCGCGCCCAGTTCTGATCGGGGTTCCTCCTCGCGGCCGGGCCTGACCACCTTGCCCGGCCGTCCCTTTTCGAGTTCCAGCCCGCTCCCGCCGCCCGTGGTGCGGAGGGAGAGCCCGATGGCGTGACCCGCGCTTCATCGGCGGGTTTTCGCGCCACTGCCAATCCTGACGCAAAGGATGCTTGCCATGACGCTTCGATCCATCAGTGCCAACAGTGCCGTCCGCCGTTCCCACTGGCACGCCCTGGGCCTCAGCGAGGAAGACCTGCTCAAGCCCAAGATCGCGGTGGTCAATTCGTCCAGCGAACTGGCCGTGTGCTTTGCCCACCTCGATGGCGTGGCCAAGGTGGTGAAGGAGGCGATCCGCGCCGCGGGCGGGGTGCCGTTCGAGGTGCGCACCACGGCCGTGTCCGATTTCATCACCGGGGCGGGCAAGCAGGGCAGCTACATCCTGGCAGGGCGCGACCTGATCCCCAGCGATATCGAAGCGCAGGTGGAAGCCGCCATGCTGGATGGCATGGTCTGCCTGACCAGCTGCGACAAGACCCCGCCGGGCCACCTGATGGCGGCCATGCGCCTGAACATCCCCACCCTGCTGGTGATCGGCGGCTACCAGTCATCGGGCGAGATTGACGGCGATCACGTGGACATCGAGGACTTGTGGACCGGTAGCGTGGCGGAATCGCTGGGCCGCCAGGCAAAGCATCCGGTGGCGGCGATGACCAAGCAGGCCATTCGCGGCCCCGGCGTGTGCGCCGGCATGGCGACGGCTAACACCATGCACTGCGTGGTGGAGGCGCTGGGCATGTGCGTGGCCGGCTCCGCCCCGGTGCGCGCCAACAGCGACAAGATGTTTGCCGCCGCCCGCGCGGCTGGGGAACGGATCGTAGCTATGGTCCACGAAGACCTGCGCCCGCGCCAGATCATGACAGAAGGCGCCTTCCGCAACGCCGCAGCCATGGTGCTGGCCGTCAGCGGCAGCATCAACGCGATCAAGCACCTGCAGGCAACCGCGGTGGAAGGCGGCATGGATACCGACGTGTTCGCCATCTGGGAGGAGATGGGCCGCAAGGTGCCCACCCTCACCGCTGTGCGCCCCACGGGCCACCGCCGGATCGAGGAGTTCGAGGATGCCGGCGGCGCGCGCGCCATGCTTTACCAGCTGCGCGACGTGCTGGACCTCGGCGTGACCGTCGCCTCCGGTCGCACGCTGGGCGATGACCTGGCGGATGTCGTGGTGGCGGACGAGGAGGTGATCCGCCCGCTGGCTAACCCGGTGTCCGAAGGCCCCTCCATCGCCATCCTCAAGGGATCGCTCGCACCCGAAAGTGCGGTGGTCAAGCTGGGCATCCGCGATGGCAAGCGCCCGGAAAGCTTTGCCGGCACCGCGCGCGTGTTCGACAGCACGGCGGATGCGATGAAGGCGATCGAGAATGGCGAGGTGCAGAAGGGCGAGGTGCTGGTGCTGCGCGGGCAGGGCCTGAAGGGCGGCCCGGCAATGGGTGGCGGCGCATCGGTGGTGCTGTTCGCCATCGACGCGGCGGGCCTGGCGAAAGACGTGGCTTTCGTGACCGATGGCCAGCTCTCCGGCCTGTGCCTCAAGGGCCTGACCGTGGCCGAGGTGGCGCCGGAAGCCGCGGTGGGCGGCCCCATCGGCAAGGTGCGCGATGGCGACCGCATCGAAATAGACGTGGCGCAGCGCAGAATGGACATTATGGTAGCAAGCGAAGTATTGGCGCAGCGACCCGGTCAGGACAATGCCTACGCGGTGCCTGCCAGCGGCTGGCTGGCGATGTACCGCCGCGATGTGCAACCCATGTCCACCGGGGCAGTGCTGACCGACCTCGAGAAGTAAGGGCACAGGAATATGGTGAGGCTGACTGACGAGGAACAGGCGATGCTGGGGGGCGAGCAAGGCCCCGCCGTTGCCCGCGCCATGGACCTGCTGGTCCGCTATGCCGATGCGCTGGGGGCGGAGGATTTCGTCTATACCAACAACGTGGCCGGCGTGCCTGGCTCCTCGCCCAAGTGGGTGAAGGATTACTACGCGGCCGATGGCGGCGATTTCCGCGCCGTTTTCAGCCGGTTCGACCTTGATTCGGACGATGTGGTGGACGTGCCCAGGATGACCGGCTTTGCCTGCCACCTGCAGGGCGGCATGGACCCGGCGCACTGGCGCGACATGGGGATGAGCGAGGACGCCTTCGCCAACTTCACCGCTGACGAGGCGGAAGTGGCCGATCATGGCATCCAGGTAATGAAGACCTGCACCCCCTACCTTGCCGGCAACGTTCCGGTGATGGGCGAACATTGCGCGTGGATGGAAAGTAGCGCGGTGGTCTTCGCCAACTCCGTCATCGGGGCGCGCACCAATTGCGAAGGGCGCGAATCGACCAGCGCCGCCATGCTGGCCAAGCGCATCCCCAACTGGGGCTTCCACAAGGACGAATTCCGCCGCGGCCAGCACACCATCGACGTGGCCGTGCCGGTCGATTCGATCTTCGAATGGGGGATGCTCGGCTATTTTACCGGGGGGGCGGTGGAAGATGCCATCCCCGTGCTGGAGGGCAGCATTTCGGCCCCCAGCCTGATCAAGCACAAGCACTTCGGCGCGGCCTCCGCCTCGTCCGGCGGGGTGGAGATGTACCACATGGTCGGCATCACGCCCGAAGCCGCCAGCCGCGAAATGGCCTTTGGCGGCGCGGATCGGGGTGAGAGGTTCACCTACGACGCAGCCGCCCGCCGCCGCACCTACGAACGGCTCAATTCCATCGGTGACAGCCGCGATGTCGATTACGTGATGCTCGGCTGCCCGCACGCCAGCATTGACCAGCTGGCCGAAATCGCCCGCCTGCTGGAAGGCCGCAGGGTGCATGAAAACTCTGCGCTGTGGGTGTTCACCAGCCGCGCGGTGAAGGCCACTGCGGTCGCCAGCGGCCATGCCGCCGCAATCGAACGGGCCGGGGCCAAGCTGCTGACGGACACCTGCTCCGCCATCAGCCAGGCCGTGCCGCCGGGCACCCGCGTGGCCGCGTTCGACAGCGCCAAGCAGGCGCATTACCTGCCGCAGATGATGAACATCGAAGGCTGGTTCGGCACCACGCAGGATTGCATCAACGCTGCCTGCACTGCGCGCTGGGAAGGGAGGCTCAACTGATGGCGACCATTGATGTGAGAGCGCCCGATATCGTCATCCGCGGCCGCAAGGTGGTGGGCGGCGTGGCCGAGGGGGAGGCGCTGGTCACGCGCCAGACCATTTCCGGCTGGGGCGGCATCAATTCGATGACCGGCGAGGTGATCGAAAACCATCATGAGCTGAAGGGCATCAGCTTTGCCGGCAAGGTGCTGGTGTTCCCCGGCGCGAAAGGCTCCAGCGGCTGGTCCGGCGCGTTCCACACCACGCGGCTGACGGGCAACGCGCCGCTGGCCATGCTGTTCAACGTCACCACCACCAAGGCGGCGCTGGGCGCGGTGGTGATGCGTATCCCCACGATGACCGATTTTGACGGCGATCCGCTGGACCTCATCGAAACGGGTGACCGGGTGCGGGTGGATGCCGATGCGGGCGAAATCCATGTATGGAAGGCAAACAGGCAGTGAGTGACGACAGCAAGAACGCAGGCGCCGGCGGCGTGAAGATGGCCCGCGTGGAGGGCCACAGCGAGGAGCGTTTCCTCGGCTCCGACGTGTTCGAAAGCAACGCCCGCAATCTGCCACCCCCCAACGGCATCGGCACGGTGCGCGAGGACGCGCGCGACATTGCCGTTTATCACAAGTGCGACGTGGCCGTGATCGGCGGCGGCCCTGCTGGCTGCGCGGCGGCCTGGGCGGCGGCGCAGGCCGGCGCGGACGTGACGCTGGTGGAACGCTACAACTGCCTTGGCGGCCTTTCGACCGGCGGCCTGGTCATGTGGATCGACCGCATGACCGATTGGCAGGGCAACCACGTGATCCAGGGTTTCGCGCGCCACTTCATCGACCGGATGCCCGCCGATGCCGTGGCCGGTCCGCCGCGCGCCGACTGGGGCAGCCAGGACATCGACAAGTTCGAATACTGGCGCAACCGCACCACCGCCTTCCACGGCATCGTCCAGTGGGCGCCGACCATCGATCCGGAGCGGATGAAGCTCAACAACCAGGAAATGCTGCTGGAAGCGGGCGTGCGCATCGTGTTCCACGCCTTTGCCGCGCGCCCGCTGGTGGAAGATGGCGCGGCCAGGGGCGTGATCTTCGAGAGCAAGATGGGCCGCCACGCGCTGCTCGCCAAGGTGGTGATCGATACCACCGGCGATGGCGACATGTTCGCCCGCGCCGGGGCCGAATACGATACCGATATCGAGGAAGGCGACGTCCACCATTCGATGAACACCGGTTTCGTGCTGGGCGGCGTCAACATGGACCGCTGGATCGACTGGAAGACCCAGAACCCGGAAGATCTGCGCCAGTTCATGGACCGCGGGCGCGAGGAGCTGGGCTATTTCCAGACGCCCTACGTCTCGTGGCGCAATGACATCGCCCTGTTCCTGGGGCCGCGCCAGTCGGGCCTCAGCGCACTGGACGTGGATGACATGACCGAGGTGGAAATCCGCAGCCACCGGCTGATGGAAGGGCATTGCCAGTTCTTCCGCCGCAATGCGCCGGGGTTCGAGAACGTCTATTCGCTGCAAAGCGCGCAGCAACTGGGTGTGCGCCACACGCGCCGGCTGGCGGGTGTTGGCCGGATCGAACGCAAGGACTGGCCGCGCGGCACGCCCGCGCCGGACGAGGTTGGCGTGTCCCCCTCGCTCAGCCCCAAGTTCCCGGTGCTGTCCGTGCCGCTGGGTTCGCTGGTGCCCCGGTCGCTGGATGGCCTGCTGGTGGGCGGGCGGCACATCAGTTGCGATGCCAACAGCCACGGCTTCATGCGCGAAATCCCGCAATGCTGGCTGACCGGCCATGCGGCCGGCGTGACAGCCGCCGTGGCGGCCAACACGGGCGTTCAGCCGCGCGCGGTCAACGTGGACGATGTGCGCCGCGTGCTGCGGGCGCAGGGCGCGCACCTGTCCGACGATGCGGCAGTGATGGCGGCCCGCGCCGCCCTTGTTCCGGCCCAGTAATTGCGGCAGGGGTGCGCCGATGAGCGCACCCCACGCCAGCCTTGCCAGCCGACCCGAGTGGCATGATGCCGGCTGACCGCACGCAAGTGCTGGCGGCCCTGCTGGTGCTGGCCGCGTCCATTTCCGTCAACATCGGCGCGGCGCTGGCCAAGGGCCTGTTCGGGCAAGTGGGAGCCGAAGGCGTGGCCCTGCTGCGCACCTGCCTTGGCGGTGTGATGCTGTGGGCGCTGGTGCGCCCTTGGCGGGCCGGGCTTGGCCGGGAACAACTGCTGCGCCTTGCCGCCTATGGCTGCACGCTGGGGGCCATGAACCTATCGATCTACTGGGCCATCGCGCGCATACCGCTGGGGCTGGCGGTGGCGATCGAGATTTCCGGGCCGTTGCTGCTGGTGCTGGTCCTGTCACGCCGGGGGGCTGATTTCCTGTGGCTGGGGCTGGCCGTGGCCGGCCTTGCCCTGCTGGTGCCCTGGCGCGCGGGAGAGGCGGCGCTGGACCCTTGGGGCGTGGCCTTTGCCATGCTCGCGGGGCTGTTCTGGGCGCTCTACATCGTGCTTGGCCGCCGGGTGCGGGACATCGGCAGCGGCACCGGCGTGGCGGTGGGCATGGCCTTTGCCTGCCTTGTCACCGTGCCGTTTGGTGTGGCGGAGGCGGGGGCGGCGCTGCTTGATCCCGCCATCCTGCCGTTGGGGCTGGGCGTGGCGGTGCTGTCCAGCCTGCTGCCTTACGTGCTGGAAATGAAGGCGCTGGTGCGGCTGGATGCGCGCGTGTTTGGCCTGATCACCAGCAGCGCGCCGGCCGTTGCCGCGCTGGCTGGCTTTGCCATCCAGGGGGAGCGGCTGACCGGCGGCCAGTGGCTGGCCGTCGCGCTGATGATGGGGGCGAGCGCCGGCGTGGCCCTGACCAGCCGGCGCTCTGCCGAGCCGGACCCTGCCGTCCTAGCGTGAACCTTGTTCCGGCAGCAGCACGCCGCCGGTTTCCAGCCCGCGCACGGCCTCGCGGAAATTAGCGAGGTAGCCGGTGGCGGGGATGCGGTAGCCGGGGCCTTCGCGAGTGGCCAGTTCCTCTGCTGAAACGGCCAGGTCGATGCTGCGGTTGGCCACGCTGATGGTGATGATGTCGCCATCGCGCACCTTGCCGATCGGCCCGCCCGTCGCCGCTTCTGGCGAGACTTCGGCCACCGTCAGGCCCTTCAGGCACAGGCCGGAAAGCTGGCCATCGGTCACGAAGGCGGTGGTCTTGGCCAGGCCCGCCGCATCCAGCGCGAACAGGATCATGCTGGCCCCGCCGCCCATCGCCGGGCCGCCTTTCAGCCCCTGGTTGCGGGCCACGACCACGTCACCCGCCTTGACCTTGCCCGCCTCGATCGCGGTGAGGCATTCGCCCGAATCCTCGAACACGCGGGCAGGGCCGCTGAACTCTTCCGGACGGCTGCCATCGCGCACGCCAAGGCGCACCACGGCGCTGGTGGCAAAGCTGCCCCTGAGGATGGCGATGGCGGGGCCTTCGCTCACCGGATCGTCAATCGCGTGGATCACGTCCGGGCCGGGGATCACGTAGTCATCGATGTTCTCGGCCAGCGTCTTGCCCGTGCAGGTGAGGACCGAGGTGTCGATCCGTGTTTCCAGTCGCTTGAGCACGGCCTGCGCGCCGCCGGCATCCTCGAACTGCTCGATCCGCACGTGGCCGGTGGGGCGGACGGCGGAAATCACCGGCACGTCGCTCATCTCCTCCCACAGGGTGAAGATGTCGAGATCGAGCCCGGCCTCGATGGCGGTGGCCTGCAGGTGCTTGATCGCGTTGATGCTGCCGCTGACTGCCAGCACCATGGCAATGGCGTTGCGGAAGGCCCCTTCGGTCAGGATCTGGCGCGGGCGCAGGTCTTCGCCCACCATTTCCACGATGCGGCGCGCCGCGGCCCGCGCGTTGGCCTGCATCTTGGGGCTGTTGCCGCGCACCGGCGCATGGCCGGGCAGGGCCATGCCGAGGGCCTCCACCACGCAGTGCATGGTGTTGGCCGTGGCCATCCCGGCACACACGCCAGGGCCCATGATCGCGTTTTCGGCCATGTCGGCCACCGGGAACTTGGGCTTGGCGCCGAACCGTTCGCCCACGCTGCCGGACCACACGTCCTCCACGTCCACCGGCTGCCCGTCGATTTCGCCCGCCTGCTGATAGCCGCCGATCACCAGGATGGTGGGGATGTTGAGCCGCGCGGCCGCCATCAGATGGCCCGGCGGGGTCTTGTCGCAGCTGGTCAGGCAGATCATGCCGTCCAGCATGGCGGCTTCCACCTGCACTTCGATATCGTTGGCGATGATGTCACGCCCGGCCAGGATGTAGGAACCGCTCTTCCCCGCGCCGGTGATGAAGTCGCTGGGTGCTGCCGTGCGCACTTCGAACGGGACGCCGCCCGCCTTGCGGATCTCCTCCTTCACCATGGCGGCAATGCCATCGAGGTGGGCATAGCAGATCGCCAGTTCGCTGGAGGAATTGACCACCGCGATCTTGGGCTTGAGCATATCCTCCTGCGACAGTCCCAGTGCCCGCCAGTTCGCGCGGCGGCCGGGGGAATTGGCGGACAGGCTGCGTAAGGTCATGGGGCAATTCCTCTGTATGTCTTGGAGGGGAAGGGTCAGGCAGCGCCTGCGGCCACTTCGGTCTCGTCCTCGGTCATCCTGGCGGCGCCGTGTTCGGCCGCGGCGTTATCCGCCAGCAGGCGCCGGGCAAACACCGCCAGCGCCAGCAGGCCCGCCACTACCCCTGCCAGGCACAGCGCGGTGGCGAGGTAGCCATCGAGCACAGCCTGCTTGTTCGCCAGGAAGAAGTAACCACCCACGATGGGCGCGGCCACGGCGGCGAACTTGGCCATGAAGCTGGCCCAGCCCCCGCCATTGGCGCGCACCGCGCTGGGATAATAGATCGAGGTGAGCGAAATCACTGCGGCATGGCCCACGCTGACCATGATCGATCCGCCCAGCACCACGGGCACGAATAGCGGCCCGTCCAGGATCAGCCCGGTGCCGATGGCCAGTGCCAGCGGGATGCCGACCAGCGGCGCCACGGCAATCCAGGCCGGCCCGCGCTTTTCGGTGAAGGCCAGCAGCACCACACTGCCGATCGCGCCGATCAGGCCGCCGATCGAGGAGATGTTGGCCGCCTGCTCGCGCGCCAGGCCCAGTTCCTCAAGGAACAGCACGCCGAAGCTGGACTTGAGGTAGATCGCGAAGCTGGAGCAGAAATAGGTGAACCAGATCAGCGGCGTGATGTAGGCCAGCCAGCCCTTGAACAGCTCCATCAGGTTGGTGAAGGGGTCCTGCTTGGCGGCGGCCTTCTTCTCGTCGCTGAGGTGGAAGCGGGTGTAGGACGAAACGTCCGCCGAGGGATCGAACCGCTTGAGCAGCGGGGCGATGTCCTTGGCGGGCTTGCCCTTGGCGGTGAGCCAGCGGGCGCTTTCCGGCATGGTGAACAGCAGGATCAGCGCCAGCAGGCCGGTGGCCGCGCCGCAGACGAAGAACACCATGTGCCAGCTCGGCCCCGGCATGAAGCCCGGCAGGCTGCCGGCCGCGTGCATGGCGGCATAGGCATGATCGGGCGAGGCGAAGAAGTTGGTCACCTGCCCTGCCGCCGCCCCACCGGTGGAGAAGCCCAGCATGATGATGGTGACGGCCAGCGCCTTCTTGCCCGATGGCATCGATTCGATGTTGATCGACCATGCGGGCGCGAGCAGGCCGCCGATGGCAAGGCCGCCCAGGAAACGCAGGACGATGAGGGCCGTCGGCCCGTCGGCAAACCCGGTCACGAAGGTCAGAATGGCGGACAGCAGCGTGCACCAGATGATCACCGGACGCCGCCCGACGATGTCTGCGATGTAGCTGCCGACCAGCGATCCCACCATCTGCCCAGCAAAGGCGGCAGAGCTGACGTAGCCGGTCATCTCGTTCGTCAGCGCCATTTCCTCGCGCAGGTAGGGCAGGGTGAACGAGATCAGCGAGAAATCCAGCCCGTCGAAGAAGGTCACCAGGCTGGAGACGAACAGCAGGTAGTAATGGAACGGGGTCAGCCCGCGTCCCTCCAGGAACTTCGCGACGTCCAACGAACCCTTATCGGCGACCGATGCCATGTGCGAACTCTCCCTTTTCGCGGCTTGTCACGTTTATTAGCAAGGTAAGGGTATTCGGCAAGCAAAAGGCTTGGCCTGCGCACACGATCCCTATCCCGAATATCGTTTTGCCGGGACGATAAGGGTACACGGGCCCCCGCGCCAGCACGGAATTTTGGGCAAATTGTCGCAGAACCCGGCGGGGTGATCAGGTTTCGGCAGGCAAAGCCGCCGTCTCCCATTTCAGGTGCCGCAGGTACCGGTCCAGCGCATCGCCATCGGCCGGAAGCTGGCGCGACAGCATCAGCGGAACTTGTGCCGCCAACCGGTATCCGCCCTGCGGCACCGTCTCCACCAGTTCGGCACAACCGGCGGCAGCCAGCTTGCCCCGCAGGCGGGAGATGTGGACTTCCACGCTGTTGGTCTGCGGATCATGCGTCATGCGCCAGACGTCTTCAAGCAACTGGCGGCGGGTCACCTGTTCGCCAGGAGTATCGGCCAGCCGCCACAGCACGCCGAATTCGCGCGGGTGCAGGCGCAACCAGCTTGGCCCCTTGCGCGCATCCCGGTGGAACAGGTCCAGCGTGAGCGGGCCGATCCGGCGCCAGCGTGGCAGCAGGCCGAACATTTCGTCCACCCGCCGCGCGCGTTCTGCCAGTTCGCGCAGGGTGGTTGCAGCGCTCAGTGCTTCGGCGCAGCCCAGTGCAAGCAGGGCCGCGCGCTCCGCCGGCTCTTCCACCCCCAGCATGATGAGGCGCCAGGCCGGACGGTCGGCTTCGGCCATGCCGCGTCGCTGTCCGGCATCGAGCCCGCGCGTATCGCACACCAGTACGTGCTTGCATTCAAAGCGGCTGTCATCGCGGCCGCAGCACAGCTGCCAGCCTGCCTTGCGTAGGTCCCAGCGTTCAAGCGGCTCCCGATCTGCTGCGACCCAGCCGAAGATCATGCATTGCCACTCCCTCCGCTATGGCAAGCGCATGGCACGGGTACAGGACAACCACGGTTGGTTCCCTGCCGCCCCTTCGGCATCCCCTCCGAAACCTGCCGCGCGCCGCTCCGCAGGGGCGCGCGTGGAGCGACAAACCTGCCGCGTCAGGCGGCCGAGGTGTTAACCCCCATGCTTTGCAGATAGCGTTTGATGTTCCGCGCGGCCTGGCGCAGGCGTTGTTCGTTTTCCACCATGGCGATGCGCACGAAGCCTTCGCCGTCCTCGCCATAGCCCACGCCCGGCGCCACGGCCACTTCGGCATGGGTGAGCAACTGCTTGGAGAATTCCAGGCTACCCATTTCCTTCAGCGCGGGGGGCAGCGGGGCCCAGGCGAACATGGAGGCGGGCGGGGCGGGAATGTCCCAGCCGGCGCGACCGAAAGCCTCCACCATCACGTCACGCCGCTTGTGATAGAGCTGGCGGTTCTGTTCCACGATATCCTGCGGGCCGTTGAGCGCGGCCACGGCCGCCGCCTGCATCGGGGTGAAGGCCCCGTAATCGATGTAGCTCTTCACCCGCGTCAGCGCGGCGATCAGGGTCTGGTTGCCCACGGCAAAGCCGATGCGCCAGCCGGCCATCGAATAGGTCTTGGACAGCGAGGTGAATTCCACCGCCACGTCCTTCGCGCCCTTCACCTGCAGGATGGAGGGGGTCGGCTTGCCGTTGTAGTAGAGTTCCGAATAGGCGAGGTCCGACAGCACCCACACCTTGTGGAAGCGGGCCCAGTCCACCAGCTTTTCGTAGAAATCCAGGCCCACCACTTCGGCCGTGGGGTTGCTGGGATAGTTCACCACCAGCACCGTGGGGCGCGGCACGGTGAAGTTCATCGCCTTTTCCAGTTCCGCCCAATACCGGTCATCCGCCGTGGTCGGCACGTTGCGGATGCTGGCACCCGCGATGATGAAGCCGAAGGTGTGGATCGGGTAGCTGGGGTTGGGGGCAAGGATCGTATCGCCCGGCGCGGTGATCGCCGTTGCCAGGCTGGCCAGCCCTTCCTTGGAGCCGAGCGTGACGACCACTTCCCGTTCCGGATCCACTTCCACGCCCCAGCGGCGCTGGTAGTAATTGGCCTGGGCGCGGCGCAGGCCGGGAATGCCCTTGGATTGCGAATAGCCGTGCGCGCCGGGGTCGCGCGCCACTTCGCACAGCTTCTCGATCACGTGCGGCGGCGGCGGCAGGTCCGGGTTGCCCATGCCAAGGTCGATGATATCGCGCCCTTCCGCACGGGCGGCCGCGCGCATCGCATTCACTTCAGCGATGACATAGGGCGGCAAGCGCTTGATGCGGTAGAATTCGGTATCCATGGCGTCTTTCACAGGTTCGGGGTTTACGTTGGGGCCGATGTGGACGAATCTGGCCCGTTGCGCAACGCTCCCATGCATCCGCACCGGTAAGGCGTAACTTTCCGGCCGCCGGTGTCTCCCAAAACACATATTTGTGTCTATGCTGGCAGGCATGACCGGCAAAGGCGATCCTGCAGACATCTTCACCGAAATGCTTCGCGTCCAGGGTGAGGCCGCGCGGCAGGTGATGCAGGTCTTTGCGCCCGATGCCGCGGCGGCCCTGCCTTCGCCGCAGGACGCGGCCGAACTGGGGGCTTCGATCACGGCATTCCAGGAAAACTGGCTGCGGCTGGCCACCGGCCCCGATGGCGCCGGGGATGCCGCGCTGGCGCCTTTCCTTGCCGATCCCGCGCAGTGGCTGGATTGCATGCGGCAGTGGTACGGCCAGGTCCCGGCTATGGATCCTACCCGCCAGCAGCAGTTGTGGGAGGAATGGCTGGCGCTGTGGGAACAGGTCATGGCCCAGTTTTCCGCCCCGGATGACGGCGCGGCCGGGGATGGAGCGAAAGCCCCGCAGCTGCCGCGCACCGACCGCCGCTTTGCCGATCCGGCCTGGCGCGAACAGCCGGTGTTCGCGCTGATCCACCAGACCTACCTGCTGCTGGCAGAGCGGGTGGCCGAGGCGGTGGATGCCCTGCAGGGGGTGGACGAGGCGGAGAAGGAGCAGCTGCGCTTTGCCACGCGCAGCGTGCTTGATGCGCTGAGCCCGGCCAACTTCCCGTTGCTCAACCCCGTGGTTCTGGAACGCACCATCGAGACGCGGGGCGAGAACCTCGTCACGGGGATGGAGCGGCTGGCGCACGATCTGGAACGCGGGCAACTGACCCACACCGATACCAGCCGCTTCGTCCTGGGGCAGAACGTGGCGGCAACGCCGGGCAAGGTGATCCACCGCAGCCGACTGTTCGAGCTGATCCAGTACACGCCCACAACGCCGCGCGTTCTGGCCACCCCGCTGCTGATCTTCCCGCCGTGGATCAACCGGTTCTACATCCTCGACCTGAACCCGGCGAAGAGCTTCGTGCGCTGGGCGGTGGAGCAGGGGATCACAGTCGTCATGGCCAGCTGGCGATCGGCCGATGAGACCATGGCCGATGTGACGATGGACGATTATGCGCGCGCGCAGATCGAGGCGATCGACCTGGTGCGCGAGCGGCTGCGGGTGCCTGCGGTGCACACGCTGGGCTATTGCGTGGCCGGGACCACGCTGGCGGCCACGCTGGCCGTGCTGGCCCGGCGGGGGCGGGGGGACAAGGTGGCCAGCGCCACCTTCCTCACCGCGCAGGTCGATTTTGAGAGGGCTGGCGATCTCAAGCTGTTCACCGACGATGCCGGGCTGGAAATGGTCCGGCAGGCCAGCCAGGGCGGCTACCTCGACGGGCGCTACATGGCGGCAACCTTCAACCTGCTGCGCGGATCGGACCTGATCTGGAGCACCGTGGTCAACCATTACCTGCTGGGAGAAGATTACCCGGCCTTCGACCTGCTGTTCTGGAACGGGGACGTGACCAACCTGCCCGCCCGCTGGCATGAACAGTACCTGCGGACCTGCTACCGCGACAACCTGCTGGTGCAGCCCGATGCGCTGGCGCTGGATGGCACGCCGGTGGACCTGTCGAAGGTGGAAGTGCCCGCCTACGTCCAGGCCGGGCGGGAGGATCACATCGCTCCGCCCGACAGCGTGTTGCGCCTGCCGCAGGTTCTAGGCGGCCCCGCGCGCTTCGTGCTGGCGGGAAGCGGCCACATTGCCGGGGTGGTCAACCCGCCCTCTGCCGGCAAGTACCAGTTCTGGACCGGCCCCGCAGGCGCGCGCACAATGGACGAGTTTTTGGCTGGGGCGGTGGAAACCAGGGGAAGCTGGTGGGGGGACTGGGCGGCCTGGCTGCGGGCCCTGGCACCCGAAACCGTGCCCGCCAGCGGACGGCGCAAGCCCGGCGGCAAGGCCAATCCGGCCATCGAGGATGCGCCGGGGCTTTACGTCCGCCAGCGCTGAGGCGCTTTTCCGCTACGCTCTACCAGGGTATTGTGCAGTGCACAAAATTGCCTTGACTTCGCATTTGCGATGACTAAATTGTGCAGTGCAGCAAATTACTGCGGACCAGGTATCAAGCGAGGGCCACATGGCAGAACCGACCTCCAGCGAAGCCAGCGTGGAAAAGACCCATGCCGAAGCCGCTGACCAGCCGGTAGCAGTGCCGGCGGCAGGGCAGGACGCCATGGCTGAAGCCGGGCCGGCGATAACCGCCGCGCCGGTGCGCAAGGCCTCCAGCCCCTCAAGCCCCTCCAAGGCGACCAGGTCTGCACCCGGTTCCGCTGCAAGAACACGTAATCGCAGGAAATCCGCTGCCTCTGCCAGACCACCGGTGCCCGTTGCCCGGAAGTCGAAAACCACCAGAACATCCCCGGTCGCAGACCTCAGCGTGACCCAGTTGAAGGACAAGATAATGGCCACCAAGACCGATTTCACCGACGCTGTGAGCAAGTCGATGAGCGACGCTGTCGCCGAAATGCAGACCAAGGCGAAGGCCGCCTACGACAAGGGCACCAGCATGGTTGCCGAGATGACCGACCTTGCCAAGGGCAACATGGAAGCCGTTGTCGAAAGCGGCAAGATCCTGGCCACCGGCATGCAGGACATCGGCAAGTCCGCTGCGGAAGACGCCAAGGCGGCCTACGAAACGCTGACCGCCGACATGAAGGAAATGGCCGCCGTGAAGAGCCCGACCGAGCTGTTCCAGCTCCAGGGCAAGATCATGCGCCGCAACTTCGAGGCGATGATCGCGGCCACCACCAAGGGCAGCGAAGCCACGATGAAGCTGGCGAACGAAGCCATGGCGCCGCTTTCGGCCCGGGTCACGCTGGCGGTGGAAAAGCTGTCCAAGGCTGCCTGACAACGGCACGCAACCTTTTCTCCCTCGCCGGTCTCTCCTCTCTCCCGCCGGCGACACGATCGAGCCGGGCAGCCTGCTGCCCGGCTCGTTTGCATCGGGCTGGCGTTGACGGGATTTATACGGTCCTGTGGGCAGATTATCCCGGCTGGCATCTTGCGCCATATTGCCCGGATACGATATTCGCATGGCCATGGTCCCCGTGATTGAATCCCTTCCCGCCCTTTGCGGCCCCGTTCGCGCAGGCGACGATGACGACGCCGATGGCGCGGGCGGCGGCATTGGCGGGGGGGAAGGGCAGGTTGGCCTGGCCACCCGCACCCGTGCCAGGCCGAAAAAGCCCAGCCAGTACAAGGTGCTGATGCTGAACGACGATTATACGCCGATGGAATTCGTCGTGCTGGTGCTCAAGCGCTTCTTCCGCATGGACCTGGAACAGGCCACTCGCGTGATGTTGCACGTGCACCAGCGCGGCGTGGGCGTTTGCGGCATCTTCCCGCTGGAAGTGGCCGAGACCAAGGTCAACCAGGTGATGGATTTTGCCCGGCAGAACCAGCACCCCCTGCAGTGCACGCTGGAAAAGGCGTAAGGCGCACGGACTGTCGCCAGAATGGCCGCCAGCGGCAAACAAGGGCATGACCTTGCGGACATTCTGGGTTAAGCCCGCTGGCATCACTTGCCTGATGCACCCCTCGGATCCGACCCGCCAGCAAAGCCGCCCACACCTTGTCCCGCTTCATCACCGCCACTGACCGCTATATCTTCCGGCTGGTGCTGGTGCCGATGCTCGGCATCTTCGCGCTCGCCGCCAGCCTGCTGCTGCTGGAAAAGATGCTGCGCCTGTTCGAGTTCGTCTCCACCGAAGGCGGCCCGGTCAACGTGGTGTTCGAGATGCTGCTCAACGTCATCCCGGAATATGCGGGCCTCGCGATCCCGCTGGGGCTAATGCTGGGCATACTGTTCGCCTTCCGCCGCCTGGCCACGACCAGCGAACTGGACGTGATGCGCGCGGTGGGCCAGTCCTACACCCGCCTGCTGCGCGTGCCCTACATGCTGGCCGTGGCGCTGATGGCGGTGAACTTCGCCATCGTGGGCTACCTGCAACCCAAGGCGCGCTTCGCTTACGAGGAGCTGGAGTTCGAGCTGCGCTCCGGCGCGCTGGGCGCGGCCATCAAGGTGGGCGAATTCACCGCGATCGAGGACCGCATGGCCCTCAGGATCGAGGAAAGCCGCGATGACGGGCGCAGCCTCACCGGCATTTTCGCCCGCGTGGCGAACAACAAGGGGCAGGTCCTCTCCATCTCCGCGCGCGAGGGGCGTTTCCTCGCCAACCGGGAGGACCGCAACACCATCATCCTGCGCCTGACCGATGGCACCATCATCCATTCGGTCCCCAACGGCTCGCCGCGCGTGCTCAGCTTCAGCCAGCATGACCTGCCGATCGACCTGCCGGCGCTGGAAAAGTTCCGCCAGCGCGGCGAGGACGAGCGCGAGTTCGTGATCCCCGAACTGCTGGAAATCGGCTGGAGCCCGGAAGCCACGGTGGAACAGCGGCAGGGCTCGATGGCCAACTTCAACTACCGCATGGTGGAAGTGATCATGATGCTGATGCTGCCGCTGCTGGCCGTGGCGCTGGCCGTGCCGCCCAAGCGGTCCACCAGCGCGCTGGGCATCTTCCTGTCCATCGTCATCGTGGTCGCCTACCACAAGATCAACCAGTACGCGGAAAGCGTGGCGCAACTGGGCAGGGTGGATCCGTTCCTGGCCTTGTGGGGGCCGTTCGTGGTGCTGTTCCTGCTGATTGCCTGGATGTATTACCAGATCGCCTTTGTTCCCGGTGGCCAGCCCATCGGCGCGCTGGAAAGCGTTTATGCCAAGCTGTCGCGCCGGATCCGCATGCTGATGCAGCGCCTGCGCGAAGGGCGCCAGCGGCCCGCAACCGCCCCGGCAGAGGAGGCGGCGCCCCGTGCTGCTTGATTTCTTCCCCTCGCGCCGGCTGACGATCTACCTCGCCAAGATGTTCGCGGTGCGCATCATCGCGGTGCTGGCCATGCTGGTGCTGGTGCTGATGATGCTGGACCTGCTCAGCCGCACGGGCGATATCCTCGCCTATGCCGGCAATGGCGAGGACGAGCTGCTGCTCTACGCCTCCCTGCGCGGCCCGCAGCTGGTGGCGCGCTTCCTGCCCTATTCGGTGCTGCTGGCCACCATCATCACGCTCGCCACGCTGAACCAGAACAGCGAAGTCATCGCCATGAAGGCGGCGGGCCTCTCCGCGCACCAGATCCTGGCCCCCCTGCTGCTGACGGCAACCGTGGTGGCGGGGTGCAGCTTTGCCTTCAACGAACGGGTCGTCACCCGCGCCACCGCCACGCTGAAGGCGTGGGAAGACGTGGAATATGGTCCAATACCGGAAGACCCGGCGGTGCGGACCAACGTGTTCTTCAATGACGGGAACGACGTGCTGATGGCCCGCCAGCTGAGCGGCAGCGGCAATGCCACCGTGCTGACCGGCGTGACCTTCTACCAGCGCGACGATGCCGGCATGATCACCCGCCAGGTGACGGGCAGCAGCGCGCGCTTTGCCAATCCCGGCTGGCTGGTGGCGGATGCGACGGTGTTCGATGTTGCCACCACCGAAACATCGCGCCCGTCACAGCCCTTGCTGGTGGCGGAAGGGACCACGCTGGCGCAGGTGGCCCTGCGCAAGGTGGATGCGGATGCCGAAACGCTGGGCCAGCTTGCGCAATCGATCAGCGCGCTGAAAGCGGCCGGGCGGCGCACGGCGGAGCTTGAAGGGCGCTGGTGGCACAAGATTTCCGGCCCGCTGGCCGCGATCCTGATGCCGCTGCTGGGCGCGGTGGCGGGCTTTGGCCTCGCGCGCAGCGGTGGCCTGTTCATGCGCGCAGTAATCGGCATGGCACTGGGCTTTGCCTATTTCGTGGTCGAGAACCTCGCGCTGGCGATGGGCAGCTTCGGCGGTTATCCGCCGCTGCTGGCCGCCTGGGCACCGTTCGTGCTGTTCGTCCTGATTGGCGAAACGGTGCTGATCAGGACGGAAGAGTAGCCCCCCTCAGCGTGGCTCCAGCGCCAGTGGGCCATCCGCATCGTATTGCACCGGGCAACCCGGCTGGAACCGCCCGGCGGCCTCGGTCTCGCGGCAGAAGGCCTGCGCCGCTTCGATCTGGCGGCGCGTATTGGCCAGCACCTGCGCCAGCGGCAAAGGTCCGCTGCTGTGGACCGGGACGACGGTGTCCGGTGCAATGCCATAATGTGCGATGTTGACGGCATAGGCGCTGCCCCAGAAGTGGTAGTTCCACGCCTCGTCCCCCAGATCGCCTTCCAGCATGATCTTCTCTGCCGGGAGGTAGGCGAACACGGCGTTGGCCATGTGGCCGTGCTGCACCACACGGTAGAGCTCCAGCCGGCGTGTGCGGTCTTCCAGCACCAGCGTCTCGTCCACCGGCGTGAAGCGCAAGGGATGCGGATTGCGCGCCAGTGCATCGGGGAAACGGGTGGCGGGCCGTTCCACCAGTTCGCGGATGATGCCTTCGTTGCCGCGGTGGCTGATCACCTCCAGCCCGCTTGATACCGCGGCGCGCAGGCCGCCGGTGTGGTCAAAGTGGTGGTGGGAGACGATCACCGCTTCCACCCGCTTACCGGGCACCAGCGCGTTGGCCGCGTCGATCCGCTGCAAGGTCTGCTCTTCGCCGCCATAGGCTTCGAACATCACCAGCCGGTTGGCAAACTCCACCACGGCGCCGCCCGCGCCGGCCACGCGCACGTCCCACACGCCTGGGGCAAGGGGGGTGACCTGTGCCTGCTCGGCAGGGGGTGCCGGTTGAACCTGCGCCGCTGCTGTTGCTGCGGGCAGACCGGAATTCACCCGGTAGCTATCCACCTGGAACATCAGGTTGGTCACCCCGCGCCAATCCAGCTGCTGCATCAGGCCCATGGGCAGTTGCACACCGTCGAACGGCAGGTAGCCGGAGAACCACGCCGTCGTCGTCAGGTCGCCCAGGTTGGCGTGGCTGCTGACCCAGCGGGTAAACCTTGGCAGGTGGGTTGCCGGATCGATCCCGATCCATGCCGGGCCGCCTTCTCCCGGCAGCGTGAAGGCGATCACCCGCAGGCCGTTCTCCTCGGTAACCTGCCCAAGCGCGGTATCTGTCTCCAGCGCCAAGAGGAGGGCAGGCAGCGGATGATCGACCAGCGCGAGGCCCTGCTGCGTGCTGGTGCGTGGGCGGTAATCCAGCCCGAAAGTGCCGGCAAAGGGAAACGCCTGGGACCACCGCTCCTGGTAGGTCGCGCGGCCGTTGGCCAGCTCAAATGTGCGCTGCACGTCAGTGAGCTGCTGCCACTTCATCGGTGACAGCGGGTCGCCGGTCACGTTGCCGCCACCCTGGTAATAGGCGCGCTGGCCGAAGCCGGTGTAGGTCACGTTATCAAGCGCCTGGATGTGCTCCAGTCCGCCCATCGCTTCGGCAGCCTGTTCCAGCAAGGCGCGGGCACTGGTCTCCTGTGCCACAGCCACCGCCGGGGCGAATGCCGCCAGCAGTGCCACCAGCGCGATCATGATCCTGCGGCCCATGGCCGGTCCTCCCCCGCTTATTTCCTGTCAAGGGGAATTGACCAGCAAGCGGGGCGATATGCAACTCTCTTGCGAGAGGACGGCGTCAGCCGCGCGGCGGGCTGCTGCGTCCCATCGAACTGCGGGCGATCTTCACCACCAGCGGGAACATGCCCTTGTGGTTCGCGCCTTCGTAGGTCGATCCCGGCCCCAGCGCGGCGGTGATGCGTTTGTGCGCCTCGCCCAGCGAGTGGTAGGGCAGGCTGGGCAGCAGGTGGTGCGTGGCATGGTAACGCAGGCCCACCGGGGCCCACAGCCCGGCAATCCAGTGCGGCACGTTGACCGAATCGAGATACTGCGCGGTCACCGTCATCCGCTCGCCATCGTTTTCCCACAGGTGGGCCACCAGCGTGCGCAGCTGGTTGAACGTGGCGACAAGGCCCAGCACCGCCATGGCGATCAGCAGCGGGCGCCAGCCCAGCCACAGCCAGCTGGCGGCCACCATAAAGATGGCCCAGACGCTGGCCCCGGCTTCCTGCCAGCGCACCATGCGGGCAAATTCGCCTTCGGGCGGGCGGCGGCGGAAGAACGGGTTGATCGACAGGGCGGAAAACCGTTCCCACAGCAAGTGACGCAGCGGGGGGATCACCACGCCCAGCGGCACCAGCACGGCAAACCGCACGATCAGCAGCACCGGCGCCACCAGGCCGAACAAGATGAACAGCGGCAGGGTCCACGGCTTCATCAGCGCCAGCGGCAGGTATTCCGGGTCTTCCGCCGTGCCGTATCGCATCCGCGAATGGTGGATGGTGTGCACCCCTTCATAGCCGAAGCTTGGCGTCAGCGTGGGGATTCCCACCAGCAGGTTCCAGGCGGTGCGGAAGCCGGGCAGGGCATTGCGGTGCAGGTGGGTCAGTTCGTGGATGAACAGCAGCGCGCGGTAGAGCGCCATCACGCTGATGACGCCGCACACGATGGCCACGGGCAGGCTGTCCGCAAGGATCGCACCTGCCAGGGTGGCATAGCCGATGAAGGCCGAAGCCAGCATGTCCGGCCAGTAGATTTCCGGCCGTGCCACGGCGATATCGCGCGTCAATTCGGCCGCGGTGCGCAGCATCTCGCGATCGTCCGGGATCTCGGACTTCTTCAGCGGCATCGCATTGGCCGTGTCGATGATCTGCGTGGCGTTCATAAAACTGGTTGCTGGCGAAGCCCTTGCACCTTTGCCTTGTTCTCGATCAAGCCTGATCTCACATTCGGCCACCTTGCGGGTGGTCACGATGGCGGGACCGCTTGACATCGGACCTGAAGCACAATCAGAGCGAACCCTGAATGAACGAGGGACAGCCCACCGTGAATGCCAGCAAGATAGATGTCGCACCCGTTTCCGGCAAGGCTGACCTCGATGCCTTTATCGATCTCAGTTATCGCCTCAATGCAAGTGATCCCAACTGGGTGCCCCCGCTGCGCGCCGACATGGTGGAATTGCTGACGCCGGGGAAGAACCCGTTCCACGAGCACGCCCGGGTGCAATACTTCCTGGCCCGGCGCGATGGCCGGGTGGTGGGGCGCATTTCTGCCCACATCGACGAACTGGCGCTGGCCCAGCCGGTGGAACAGGGCATGGGGCCGGGCACCGGCAATTGGGGCCTGATGGAGGCCGAGGACGAGGCCGTGATGCACGCCCTCATCGCCCGCGCCGAAGACTGGCTGCGCGAACAGGGTATGACCCGCGTGCTAGCCCCGCTCAGCATGTCGATCTGGGAAGAACCGGGCCTCTTGACCATGGGCCACGATCACCCGCCGATGATCATGATGGGGCACCACAATGCCGCCTACCAGGGGTGGGTGGAAAGCGCCGGCGGCTATGAAGTGGCCAAGCGGCTCTACACCTATGACCTGGAGGTGAAGGACGGCTTCCCCGAACTGGTCAACCGGATCGTGGCCATGGGCGAGAAGAATGACCGCATCCGCATACGCACGGTGAACAAGGCCGATTTCGAGAACGAAGCGCAGATCATCATCCGCATCCTCAACGAAGCCTGGTCCAACAACTGGGGCTTCGTGCCCTTTACGGAAACCGAAAAGGTCTATGCCGGCAAGAAGCTGAAGCAGATCATCCTGGAAGGGGCGAACATGATCGCGGAGCTGGACGGGGAGCCGGTGGCCTTCATGATGAGCCTGCCGGACATCAACACCAAGCTGATCCACATGGGCGGCAAGCTGTTCCCGTTCAACTGGGCGAAACTGCTGTGGTGGCTGCGCAACCCGCAGAGCGAGAACTTCCGCGTGCCGCTGATGGGCGTGGTCACGCGCCTGCAGAACAGCCGCATGGCCAGCCAGCTGGCTTTCATGATGATCGAATACATCCGCCGCTATGCCGTGAGCCGGCATGGCGCGCGCCGTGCGGAAGTGGGCTGGATCCTGGAGGACAACCAGGGGATGGTGGCGATTGCCGATGCCATCCAGTCACGCAAGAACAAGGAATACACGATCTATTCCAAGACGCTGTGATGGCGGCGGGAACGCGGGGCGGGGCCGTTAGTTGAACGGGAGGGAAGCATCGAGAACTTCCTCCGGGGGGCCTGATGTCGGAAACCAGCCAGTCCCATAGCAAGCCCGCCAGATGGCCGCACGTTGTCGTGGTGGAAGACGAGGCCATCCTTGCCATGGCGCTCGAAGATGCCCTGCTTCGCGCGGGTGCCGCGCGGGTGACGGTTTGCAGCGCGATGAGTGATGCGCTGGAAGTGCTGGAGAGAACCCGCGCCGATGCGCTGGTGCTTGATGTCCACCTGGCCGACCGGGATGATGGCTGGGCGCTGGCCGAGCTGGCGGCCGTGCTGGGTGCCAGGCGGCCCAGCATTGCCTTTTCCACCGGCACGCCCGAAGCAATCCCGGAAGAAGTGCGCGCCATGGGGCCGGTCTATGCCAAGCCCTATGATTGCGATGTCCTGGCGGACGAGATGATCGCCTCGCTCTCCCCCGGCTTGGTCGATCGCCTGCGCGAAGCGCTCCGCTAGCCTGCAGGCTGCCATTCCTTTCGATTGCCGCGTCCAGCGGCTTCGTTGCCAGGGGAAGGTGGCTCCCGAACGTTTCAAGGCCCCCGTCCGGTTGGGACGAGGGCCTTGGGGATCGTGTCACCTGCCGCTTGGACGGGAGGGGGGTCTCGGCAGGGACAAGGGTAAAACGGGCGCGCCGCGATCGGGTTCCCGGGGCCGCGAATATTTTTTATGGGAACCGTAAATTTCCGGAGGCGTTGGTTGGCGGAAGCCATTTTTCGGGAAGGGCCATTCATGACCATCGGTGCTGAAGTCGCCGCACATATTCCATACCTGCGCCGCTATGCGCGCGCGCTGACGGGGTCGCAGGCCACCGGCGACCGTTTCGTCAAGGCGACGCTGGAAGCGGCGCTGGCCGACAAGGACCTTGCCGCTTCGCTGCGCGGGGGCCGTGTTCCGTTGTACAATGCCTTCACCCGCCTGTGGTCCAGCGCCAGCGTGCAAACGGTCGTTCCGGCAGGCGCATCGCTGCATGAACTCGCCGCGCAGGACCAGCTTGACCGCGTGACCCCGCGCAGCCGCCAGGCCCTGCTGCTGACCACGCTGGAAGAATTCTCCCCTGCGGATGCCGCCAGCATCATGGGCACGGACGAGGACGAGGTGAACGCGCTGGTCCAGGAAGCCATCGAGGAGATTGACCGGGAGAATACCACCACCGTCCTTATCATCGAGGACGAGCCGCTGATTTCCATGCAGCTGGAAGACCTGGTGAGCGGGCTTGGCCACGAGATCTGCGGCACCGCCGCCACCCGCACGCAGGCGCGCGAGGTTGTGGAACGGGTCACGCCGGGGCTGGTGCTGGCTGACATCCAGCTGGCCGATGGATCGTCCGGCCTTGATGCGGTGGACGATATCCTGTCCATCGCCAGCGTGCCGGTGATCTTCATCACGGCCTACCCGGAACGCCTGCTGACGGGGGACAGGCCGGAACCGACCTACCTCATCACCAAGCCGTTCCAGGAAGAAACCGTGCGCGCGGCGATCAGCCAGGCGCTGTTTTTTGGCTCCAGCCGCCCCCTCAACTAAACTTGAGGTTTACTGGAATCACAGGATAAAATGCCGGCAGTCAGGGGGCGATCAGCACCTTGCACTGCTCGGTGCGCTTTTTCAGCGCTTCGTACATCTGCGGGGTGTGCTGAAGGTCAACCGTGCCGGTGACGAGCAGGCGCGGCGCATCGGCCCCGCCTTCCAGCGCGGCCAGCGTGGCTTCGTATTCCGGCACGGTGAAGAAGGCGCTGGTCACCAGTCGCACTTCCTTGCTCAGCATGGCGAAGGAATTGAACGTATCGGGCCTGGTGCACAGGCCCAGCAGCAGGATGGTCCCGCGCGGCCGCACCTGGTCCACCGCCTGCGCGATCAGCCCCGGCAGGCCGACGCATTCGAACACGATATCCGCCTTGCCGCCAAGCCCGGCCTCGGCGCTGCCGACAGGGTCCTGCGGATCGACGACGAACACGTCCGCCCCCATGTCCAGCGCGCGGTTCTGCTGGAAGGTCGAAATGTCCTGCACCGCCACCCGCGCGGCGCCGAAGCGCTTGGCCCAGAAGGCGACCGCCAGGCCAATCGGCCCCGCGCCCAGCACCAGCACCTTGTCCCCCGTCTTCATGCCCGACAGGTTGATGCCGTGCAGCGCCACGGCCAGCGGTTCGATGATCGCCCCATCGGCGAGGGAAAGGTCCAGCGGTAGCTTCACGCACTGGTTGGGCCGGGTGACGGCATATTCGGCATAGCCGCCGCCCTGAAGGCCGAAGGACGCGCACCACTGCACCTCGCCCTTGCGGCAATGTTCGCAACTACCGCAGCTCTTCAGCGGGATGACCGAGACGAGATCGCCCACCTTGTTCTGGGTGACGCCCTTGCCCAGCGCCACCACTTCGCCGGCGAATTCGTGGCCCAGGATATCGCCCTTCTGGCAGCCGTAGGCGGCATCCTCCGTCATGTGCAGGTCACTGCCGCAAATGCCGCAGCGGCCGACCTTGACCACCAGCTCGCCTTCGCCGGGCACGGGATCGGGCACGTCCTCATAGGCAAGGGGTGTGTGCAGGCCCTGGAAGGTAACGGCTTTCATGGGTGGAGTGTTGTCCTATTCGGTCCAGATGGGCTGTTCGCCCTTGGCGACCTGGGTGGAATTGCCGAGGATGAAATCACCCAGCACGTCGATGGTGGTGGGGAAGCGTTCGCGCACGCGGGCCTGCATGTCGGCCGCGCTGGTGGATGCCGCCGCGAGGTCGGGCCAGGCATCCAGGTAGGCGGCGGAGAAAGCAAGGCCGCTGGCATCGTCCGGCAGGCCGGGGCGGGCGTGGCCGGCCACGACGATTGCCGGGTCCAGCGCCTGCAACTGTCGCACTGTTTCACGCCAGCGGGCAACGGCCGCCGCATCGTGCTCGCCCAGCCACAGGTGTACTTCGTTGAACACGATATCGCCGGGCAGCAGCGCCCGGATCTCCGGGATCCACAGCGCGGTGGAATGGACGTGATCGCCCTGCATCGGCCCCAGCACCCGCAGTTCGTGCCCTTCCAGCATGATGACATCGCTGGTCAGCGCCTGCGGGGCGGTGGGATAGGCCGGGCCATTGGCGCCAAGGCCGGGCAGCCAGCGCACCACCTTGAACGGCAGCGAGCGCCAGATGTCCGCCACCACGGTGGGGTGGGCCACCACGCGGGCATTGGGGAAGGCCTCGGTCAGCACCTGCATGGCGAAGAAGTGATCGGGGTGATCGTGGGTGACGAACACGTGCGTCAGCGTGCGCCCGCTATCCAGCACCATGCCGGCCACGCGGTGGGCATCGGCCAGCGTGAACGGCGGGTCGACCAGCACAGCCTCCCGCTCCCCCATGATCAGCGCGGAATTGACGTGGAGCGAACCCGCGCTGGTCCGCAGCACCTCGATCCGCAGCGGGGCGGCAGCGGGTGCCGGCGTTGCCGTATCCTGCGCCGCCGCCGGGCTGGTTGCGGCGGCAAGGGCAGCAGCCAGCAGGGCGAGGGGGGCAAGCAGGCGCCGCACCGGGCTTACTCCGCCCCGATCCGCAGCACGGGCTTGACCACGTGGCCGGCCTCGCTCGCCTCGATTGCCTCGTTGATCTGGTCGAACTGGAAATGGCCGATCAGCCGGTCAAACGGGAAGCGGCCCGCCACGTGATGATCGAGCAGTTCGACAAGGAACGGCGCGCCGTTGCTGTCCCCGCCAAGAATACCCATGACCGTGCGCCCGCCGCCCATGAAGGCCGCTTCGTTGAAGGTCAGATTGTCGGCCGGATCGCTTGCGCCCACTATCCCGCAGATGCCCTTGGGCGCCAGCAGGTTCCACGCATCCTCGATCACCTTGTTGATGCCGGTGGTATCGAACGCGTAGCCCAGGCCCTGCGGCACCAGTTCGCGGATCCTGGCCGGAGCATCGTCCTTCGCATTGAAGGCATGCGTGGCGCCCAGTTCCTTCGCCAGGGCGAGGCGCTGGTCATTCATGTCCACCGCGATGATCGGGTTCGCCCCGGCAATTTTGGCGGCCATGATTGCGGCCAGCCCCACGGTGCCCGTGCCGAACACGGCGATGGGCAGCCCGGCGCGCACCTTCATGGCGTTGAGCACCGCGCCCGCCCCGGTCATCAGGCCGCAGCCGATGGGGGCGATCATGTCCAGCGGGATGTGGTTGAAGCGCGCCGGCAGCACGATGGTGTTGCGCTGGTGGGCAATGGCATAGGTGGCGAAGGCGGACTGGCCGAAGAAGTTGGCCGCCATGGGTTCGCCATGGTGGTGCATGGTCGGCGTGCCATCAGCCCGCCGGCCCGACCAGTTGTGCGGGAAGAAGTTGTAGCAATAGGTCGGCGCCTGCACATCGCAGCTGGGGCAAGCCCCGCACGAATTGAAGCTCATCACCACCCGGTCACCCGGCTTGGCATCGGTCACGCCGCTGCCGACCGCTTCCACGATCCCGGCGCCTTCGTGGCCCAGCACCACCGGCAGTGGCACGGGGAGCTGGGCATCGCGCACGGCAAGGTCGGTGTGGCAGATGCCGCAGGCGACCACGCGGACCAGGATCTCGTCCGGCGCCAGATCGGCCAGTTCAACCGGCTCGATGGTGAAGGGATGATCGTGGCCGCGGCAGATGGCCGCCTGTGCAGAAGTCACCGATTCTCTCCAAATTATTCGTTATGTCTAAAACAGGTAACAGGTGGTGCCGGTCAGCTCAACGGCTTGATCGGCCCCAGCTGCATGCCCCCGTCAATCATCACGTGGGCCCCGGTCATGTAACTGCCGGCGTCGCTCGCCAGCAGCAGGGCCAAGGGCTTGATCTGGTAGGTTTCCGCCATGCGGCCCACCGGCACCAGTTCATCCCACGCCTTCTTGGCGGCCGGGTTCTTCTTGACCCAGCCATCCCCGATGTTGGTGACGAACGGGCCGGGTGCGATGGCGTTCACGCGGATGCCGTAGGCGGCCAGTTCATAGGCCGCGTGGCGCATGAAGTGCTTCACGCCTGCCTTGGCCGCCATGTACGGCACGCCCACGATCGCCTCGTTCACTTCGGCCGCATTGCTGCTGGTGATTACGATGGAGCCACCCCGGCGCCCGCCGTTCTTCTCGTTCGCCTTCATCACCCGGGCCGCTTCGCGCACGGTGTGGAACACGCCGTTGAGGTTGACGCCGATGGACTTGTACCACCGGTCCGGATCGTACACGTCGATCTGGCCATCGGGGTTGCGCGCGCCTTCCGGGGTCCAGAAGCCGTTGCCGACATCGAGGCCGGCATTGGCAAAGGCCACGTCGCACCCGCCATAGGCCGCCACGTGATGATCGAAGGCGCGGGCGACTTCTTCCAGTTTCGATACGTCGCAGCTGTCCCAGCGCACGTCAAAGCCCTGGTCCACCAGGCGGGCGCATTCGCGCGCCGCGCCTTCGGCATCGATATCGGTCAGCGTCACCCGTGCGCCGGCTTCGGCCAGGACCTCCGCATATGCGAGGCCAATGCCCGAAGCCGCGCCGGTGACGAGGCCGCTGCGACCAGTCAGGTCGAACTGGTCGAGTGTCCGCGGGGCTTTGCTCACAGGTACAGCTGCCGGTTGATGGGCAGGTTGTGTTCGCGGCAGTAGGTCTCGTAGTGGTTGATGAACCACCACACGTCCAGCGTCTCCACGAAGTTGCCGTTCTCGTCGTAGAACTCGTTGGCGCCCTGCATCCAGAAGAAGGCTTTCATCCCTTCCGGTTCGTCCGTCACCAGCGTGTGCGCGTGGCCGGGGAACTCGGTGATGAAATCGCCCGGACGGCATACCCAGTCGTATTCCAGGTAGCGGAAGCTGCCTTCAAGGCCGATCGCCCACACCATGCCGCGGTGCTTGTGCGTGCCGATGACGCCCGGGCTCTTGATCCACAGCACGTTGGCATAGACGTTATTGCGCACGTCGAACGCCAGGTGGCGGATGGCAGCATTGTCACCGAAGGGAACCCACGGGCTCTCCTCTTCCGACGGGCCGACATAGGTGCCGGCGATGCAATACTGGTCCAGCATTGCCTTGTGCGCTTCGGGCACGTTGACGATCTTGTAGGCGCCGCTGGGCGGAGCCTTCATGCCGCCCAGCGAGGACTTTTCCTGCGTTGCCATGGTCCGGTGTCCTTACAGGTACAGCTTGGGGTTGATGGCGATGCCGTTCTCGCGGCAGTAGGTTTCGTAGTGGTTCATGAACCAGAACACGTCGGTCGTTTCCACGAACTTGCCGTCGCCATCGAAGAAGTCGATCGGGCCTTCCATCCAGCCGAACAGCTTGCAGCCCTGCGGGTGGTCGGTGACCAGGGTATGGCTTTCACCCGGCACTTCCAGGATCAGGCCGCCGGGGGTGGCCACCCAGTCATACTCTAGGTAGCGGACGCTGCCCTCCAGGCACACCATGGTGATGGTGCCACGGTGGAAGTGCGTGCCGATCACACCCGGGCTCTTCACCCACAGGATGTTGGAAAACAGGTTGCGGCGCACGTCGAAAGCCAGGTGCTTGATCGCCGCGTTGTCGCCGAAGGGCACCCACGGGCTGTCCACATCGGTCTGCGCATCGATATAGCGGCCGCCGGGGCTGGTGCGTTCCACCAGGTGGCGGAACGGATACTTGATATCGATGATTTCCGCCTTGTCGCTGGGGGGCGCGGTCATGGTAGCCATTGGTAATCTCTCCCTTATCGGATCAAACTGTCAACATAGCCGGCACCGATGCCGACCTTCTCGTAATGGTCGCGGGCCAGCTTCATGTAATCGAACACATCGAAGTGGCCCACGGAATTGCCCTTTTCGTCCAGCCACATTAGCGGGCCGGAGACGACGAAAAATACCTTCATCGGGTCAGGGTGTTCATAGGAAACGAGGGTGTGGCTTTCGCCCGGCGTCTCGAAGATGAAATCGCCCGCGGTGGCGGTCCAGTCATGCTCCAGGTAGGCCCACTTGCCGCTGATGGTGTAGGCCCAGATCGGCTTGGGATGGTAATGCCGGTTCACGATGCAGGCCTTCTTGGCCATCAGCACGTCGGCCCACATGTTCAGCGTGGGGCTGATCCACACCGGCTTGGAATAGACGTCCTCCACGATGGGCACCCAATAACGTTCGTCGCCCTCGGCGATCTTGGCCATGTAGGCTTCGGGCTTGGCGCCGGGACGCAGCGCGTGCGGCACGGGCGGGGTGCCGGCCCAGGGTTCGGTGGTGGGTGCTTCAGGCATTTGCTTCCTCTCTCTCGATCCAGTTTCTTGTCCCGCTTGCCGGGTTGTCCCGTGCGCTTACGCCGCCCCCTCCAGCACGAAGCCTTCGTAGCCGGCCGCGGCCACGGCATCGCACTTTTCGCGGTAGGCGCCGCAGCCGCCGACATAGGGCATGAACACCTCGCGCCCGTCGCGCGTACGCCCCTGGTACCACGAATTCGCCTTGGGGAAGAGTGTCTGGTGGGCAACTTCGTTGGCATGGTTCATCCACGCGGCTTCCGCCGCGGGATCAGCTTCGATCACCTGCTGCCCGGCGGCGCGCATGTCGGCCAGGCACCGGGCCACCCATTCCACGTGCTGTTCGATGGAGACGACCATGTTGGAAAGCACTGACGGGCTGCCAGGGCCGGTGATGGTGAACATGTTGGGGAAACCCGCCACGGCCAGGCCCAGGTAGGCGCGCGGCCCCTTGTCCCATTCGTCGGCGATGGACTGGCCGCCGCGGCCATGGATGGCGATGGCCTTGATGGCCCCCACGCAGGCATCGAACCCGGTGGCAAAGACCAGCACGTCGGCCGGATATTCGCCTTTGGCCGTGCGCACGGCATTGGCGGTGACTTCCAGCACCGGTTCCTCGCGCACGTCCACCAGTTCCACCGTCTCGCGGTTCATGGCTTCGTAGAAGTTGGTTTCGGTGCAGGTCCGGCGCGAACCCAGCGGGTAGCCGTGTGGCGTCAGCTTGCGGGCCTTTTCCGCATCGGTGACGAGTTCGGCGATCTTCCTGCGCGCGAAATCGGTGGCGTATGCGTTCGATTCCTCGTCAAACAGCAGGTCTTCGTAGGCGGTCAGCAAGCCGGTGGTGCCGGCATCCCAGGCGCTGGCAAGGCGCACCTCGCGCGCGGCGGGATCATCGGCCTTGGCGCTGCCGGGCAAGGCATCGTCAAACCAGCCCAGCGGCGATTGGCGGGCGCGCTGGCGCAGGGCATCGTACTGCGGCAGCAGCTCTTCCAGGTAGCCTTCGGGCAAGGGCCGGTTGCCTGCCGGAACGGCAAAGTTGGGTGTGCGCTGGAACACGGTCAGCCGGCTGGCCACCTGCGCCATCTCGCCAATCGCCTGCATGCCGGAAGATCCGGTGCCGAAGTGGCATACGGCCTTGCCGGCCAGGTCCACGCCGTCATCCCAGCGTGCCGTCTGGATGATGGGGCCGGCAAAGTTTTCCAGCCCTGGCAGTTCCGGCGGGTTGGGGCGGGACAGCGATCCGGTGGCGAGGATCAGGTGCTGCACATCGTAGCGGTCGCCCGTGTCGGTCGCCACCGTCCAGCGGCCCGTCGCCTCGTCCCAGTCGGCGGCGGTGACGCGGGTGTTCAAGGCGATGTCCCGGCCCAGATCGAACCGCTCGGCCACGTGCTCCAGGTAGGCGAGGATTTCCGGCTGGGCGGCGTAGCGTTCGGACCAGCGCCATTCCTTCTGCAGGTCGGCATCGAACGAATAGGAATATTCGATGCTGGGAATATCGCACCGCGCGCCGGGATAACGGTTCCAGAACCAGGTGCCGCCGATGCCGCTTGCCGCCTCGATCACCCGGGCGGAAAAGCCCTGCTGGCGCAGCTTGTGCAGCATGTAGAGGCCGGAAAAGCCCGCGCCGACGATCAGCGCGTCCAGTTTGACGGGCGCGTTCATGCGCCCCTCCGTGCGGACGCAAGGAACCGGCCGGCTTCATCCAGCGCGGCCTTTGCCTGCGGCAGCATGAAGTGGAAGGCGTGGAACACGTGCGGCAGGCCGGGGTGCACCTCCAGCCGCACGGATGTTCCCGCGGCTCCGGCGTTGGCGGCAACGGCCAGGGCATCGTCGAGCAGGATCTCGATCGATCCAACCTGCACCAGCAAGGGCGGCAGGCCTGCCAGGTCGGCCAGGGCGGGGGAGGCGAGAGGGTGCGCCGGATCGCGCGTGCCAAGGTAATGCGCGGTGCAGGCGACAAGACCTTCCGGCGTGAGCGAGGGATCTTCTGTCCGCTTGCCTTCCAGCGAGGCGGCCTTGCCGGTCAGGTCTGCCCACGGGGAGATCAGCAGCGCGGCGGCGGGCAGGGCCTCGCCCGCTTCGCGCAGTGCCACCAGGGTGGCCAGCACCAGCCCGCCACCTGCCGAATCGCCCGCCAGCACCACGTCGCCGGGCGCACAGCCGCTGGCCACCAGCGCGCGGTAAGCCGCCACGGCATCGTCCACCGCAGCGGGGAACGGGTGTTCGGGGGCCAGGCGATAATCCACTATCACCGCGTCCATACCCGCCGCCCTGGCCACTTCGCCCGCCAGTCCGCGATAACCGCTGGCGCTGCCGACGACGTAGCCGCCACCATGCAGGTAAAGCACAATGCCGCCGGTGCTGCCCGGAACCGTCACGCGCACGGCGGGTACGCCGCCAAGCTCCGCATCGGCAAAACCCAGGTCATCGGCCACGGGCATGGTGGCGAACAGGGCTTCGTAATCGGGCCGTAGCTGGGTGGGCGGGGCGGTCAGGTCGGGGCCACCGGCGCGCAGGCCGGCGATCAGGCCCGCGAGTGGGCTGTCAGGGCTGGCATCGGTCATTGAGCAGACCTCGTGCGGCCGGCAGGGGTCACGTTGGGCATTGCGGCATCCTCTGGCGACTGCCGGGCCTATCTGGTGCCCGGTCAGCAGCGCAGGATTACACGCTGCCCCCGGTCGCCGCTAGGACGCAGGCGCACGCCTACCGGACGGGAACGCACGCGCGATGTGTCTGAACCCGAATCTAGTGCCGGACGCGATATTCGCGCGGTGTCATGCCGTTGCGGCGGCGGAACAGGCGGGCGAAATAGGCGCTGTCGTTGAAGCCGTGGTCAAACGCGATCTGGGTGATCGTGGCTTCGGGATAGGCGAGCAGCTTTTCGCCCGCGCGCACCAGCCGCCGTTCCTGGATGAAGGCGCTGGGCGTGGTGCCCATAGCGGCAAACACCTTCTGCACCGCGCGCACCGACACGCTGCACTGGCGGGCGATGTGGGTTACGGAAAACTGCGGATCCTGGAGGCCGGCCTCCACCACGGCGGTGACTTTCTGCGCCAGCGCGGGCGCGTGGCGCTTGGCCTGGTCAAATGCCGCGCCGCGCATGGCCATGGCCAGGAGGTCGAAGAACACGGCGGTTACTTCGTCCTCCCACCCTTCGTGGTGTTCCTCCCGGTAGCCCTGCTGCCACAGCGAAAGGAGGAAATCGTGGAAGATGCGCAAGGACGGCGAGGTGCCGGCAAGGCGGGCCACCAGCTGTTCCTCCAAGCAGCCCAGCCGCTCTTCCAGCAGCGCGCGGGGAAATTCCACCACCAGCGTTTCATGCCGCGTCAGGTCAATGCGATAGGGCCGGGCCGTGGTGCACAGCACCATGTCGCCCGGCTCCAGCCGGATGGTGGTGCCGCCTTGCGTGTAGCGTCCTGTTCCGCGGCATTGCAGGTGGAGGATCAGGTGCTCCTCGCTGCGGGAGATCGGCGTGCGGGTGACCCGGCAGGCATGGGTGCGCGGGCGCAGCATGGCCAGCGGGCCGAGGTTCCAGGACCACATCTGGCCGGTGAAATCGCCCGCATAGGCGGCATCAACCGTGCTGCCGGCATAGCGCAGCGCGGACATGTCGTTCCAGTACCGCGCGCGTTCGGCGGGTGAAACGTCCAGTGTGGTGAACTGCTTGATGGCGGTCATGGCAAAGGGCTGCTCCGGGCGAGAGGCTATCCCGCGCCCGGAGGCATGGTCAAGCGGTCATCAGGCGGCGGGTGCGGCCTGTCCGCGCCGCGCCAGCACGGCGGGGGCGGTTTCCTTCAGGCCCAGGGCCACGAAGCCGCTGATGATGCCCAGCACGACCAGCATCCACAGGAAAGCCTGCATGCCGAAAGCATCGTTCAGCATCCCGCCGATCGGCGGGCCGAACACGCCGCCCAGCACTTCGCAGCTGCCCATCGCCAGCCCCAGCACGGTGGCGTGGTGGCGCTGGGCGAAGGTTTCCGAAGGGATGGTGGCCATGAAGATCGGGAACACCCCGTTCACCGCCCAACCGATGAAGAAGATCGCTGCCAGAGCGCCCACGCCTTCCACGTACATCGCGCCCAGCGGGCCGATCACGGACAGGAACGGCAGCGCCACCATCACCGGCTTGCGGCCGATCACGTCGGACAGGCCGGCGATGGAGAAGCTGTAGATCGCCGCGGCGATGCCCAGCGTGCCCATGACCCAGCTCATCGTTTCCGGGTTCAGGCCCTTCACCTCGGTGAGGTAGAGCGGCATGAACGCCCAGGTGGTGACGAAGTGGCCGACCATCAGCACGCCCACCACCACGCAGATCCACATGTTGCGGTTCTTGAGCGCCTGGCGGATGGTGATGTCGCCCCCGTCGTCGACCGCCTTGCCGCTGTCGTCGATGGCGGGCGCGGCCTTGGCCATCGGCTCCGGCTCGCGCAGCATCAGCCAGATCAGCGCGGCGCTGATCAGGCCGGGCACGGCGGCGAGGTAGAACGCCTCGCGCCAGCTGTACATGGTGGCAAACCACACCAGCACCACCGGGGCCAGGAAGCTGCCCAGCAGGTTGGAACCCAGGTTTTGCGCCACGCCCTGCGCCAGGCCGCGGCGGGCGGGGTTCACCTCGCTGGCGACCATGGCATGGCTGATCGGCATCACGCCGCCCTCAGCCGCGCCCATCAGCAGGCGGGCGCCGAACAGGAACAGGAAGCTGGTGGCAATGCCCGAAAGGAACGAACACAGCGAGAAGGCAATGGTGGCGATCACCAGCAACAGCTTGCGCTTGCCCAGCGTGTCCGACAGCTTGCCGACGAAGAAGGCGGCAATCGCCCAGCTGAAGCTGAGGCCGCCTGCCAGCAGGCCGATCTGCGTCTGCGACAGGCCCAGTTCCGGCTGCACGAACGGCATCAGCGCGTTCAGCGCCTGCCGGTCGAAGAACACGATCCCGAAGTTGAGGCTGAGCAGGAAGACCAGCAGGAACTGGTAACCTGGCGAATTCTTCATCCAGTTGCCGTGGGCGGCACTGGCTTGCGCAGGTGTGGACATTGTTGTTGTGATCCTATCTGAAGGGTCGCACCGGATCGCTGCCGTCCCAATCGCGGGACGCGGTCCAGAAGCGGGTGAAGGTTTCGTTCATGCCGGGGGTCACCGGCAGCAGTTCGATGAAGCCGGTATCGGCGCCATGGCCGTTGTCGAGGTAGACCACTTCCCCGCCGGTGGGCACGGCGGCGCGATAGGCTTCGTGCCAGCCGCGCTGGGCATAGGCGGCAACGTCCGCTTCCACGTCCGCACAGGCGATGCCAAGGTGGTGGAAGCCATAACCGCGCTTTTCGATCGTTTCGCGGTAGACGGACGGATTTTCGTCCAGCGGCTGGATCAGTTCGATCATCATGTGTCCGGCAAAGCCCATGGCCAGCGTCACGTCTGCTGTGCTGGGCGCACCGCGATAGGTCTGCCCCGGCACCAGCAGGCTGGGCAGCACGAAGAAGGGGCCGGCGCGCATGTTGGCCGCCCAGTCATGGATGGCGGCCACAAGATCAGGCACGATGAACGCGGTCTGGGCAACACCGCCCATCGGCTGGCCGAAGCCAAGCTGCTGCATTACCGAATCCTCCCCACGCGGCCGGTCTTGCTGCCGGTCCGCCGCGCCTTGGCTCGCCAATCGCGCTGACAAAGTCAATCGGCCTGTGCTATCGACCGGGAAAACGAGGGAGAGACAAGTGGCCACCCAACTCAAGACCAACGTATTCGCCGAAGCCGGCAAGCCGCCGATCGATTGCAGCCCTGAAGAATGGCAGGCGCGGCTGGAACTGGCCGCCTGCTACCGCATCTTCGACCACATGAACTGGTGCGAAGGGATCTACAACCACATCACCCTGCGCGTGCCGGGAGAGAGGGATGCCTTCCTCATCAATCCCTTCGGCCTGATGTGGGACGAGGTGACGGCCAGCAACCTCATCAAGATCGATGCCGATGGCAACAAGCTGTCGGACAGCCCGCACCCGGTGAACCTGGCCGGCTTCACCCAGCATGGCACATTCCACCGCGCGCTGGACTGGGCCCATGCCATCGTCCACACGCACACGCCCGATACTATGGCGGTGTGCTGTTCGCCGCAGGGGCTGGTGCCCAGCAACTTCTATTCCTGCTTCTTCGAAGGGCTGGTGGGCTATCACGATTTCGAAGGCATCACCGTGCGGCCGGAGGAAGGCGAACGGCTGGTCAAGAACATCGGCAACCGGCAGGTGCTGATGCTGCGCAACCACGGTCCGGTGCTGATGGGCAAGACCATCTACGAGATGTTCTTCCTCTACTACATGTTCCAGCGCGCGTGCGAGGTGCAGGTGAAGAGCTACGCCATGGGCGAGCCGATTATCGTGCCGCCCGAAGTGATCGAAGTGCACCAGCGCGACCGTGACCTGATGCTGGTGGACGATTTCGGCAAGCTGGATTTCCAGGCCTGGACCCGGCGGATCGACAAGATCGATTCCTCCTGGCGCAACTGAGGAGCAGCCGGCCCGCGCGATGACCAGCATGACCGTGAACGAACGGCCGGTCCATTTCGACATGGACCCGCAGACGCCCCTGCTGTGGGCGCTGCGCGATGCGGCCAACCTCACCGGCACCAAGTATGGCTGCGGGGTGGGCGATTGCGGGGCCTGCATGGTCATCGTGGACGGGGAGGCGCTGCGGTCCTGCCTCGTCACGCTGGGAGAGGCGGAAGGCCGCTACATCACCACTATCGAAGGGCTGTCGGCCGATCGCAGCCACCCGGTGCAGCAGGCCATGGTGGCGGAACAGGCGATCCAGTGCGGGTTCTGTACCCCCGGCATCGTCATGGCCGCCGCCGCGCTGATCCAGCGCAACCCTGATCCAAGCGAAGCGGACATCGTGGCCGCCGTGCCCAACCTGTGCCGCTGCGGGGTCTATCCCCGCCTCGTGCGCGCCATCCAGCGGGCAGGGCGCGTGGCGCGCCGGGCGGAACGGATCAGCGCCGCCCCCGCGCCGGGCATCGACCCTGCCGATGCCGCCCGCGCCGTTCCGGCGCTGGGCACGGGGGAGTAAACCCTTCGTCCTCGTCATTGCGAGCAAAGCGAAGCAATCCAGTGCCAGCAGCCACCTTTCGTCCCGCTGTCTACATCCTTGCCAGCAGCCGCAACGGCACGATCTATACGGGCGTAACGTCCAACCTGGTCCAGCGGATCTGGCAACACCGGGAAGGTTTGCTTGAGGGCTTCAGCAAGCAATATGGCTGCAAGCTGCTTGTCTGGTACGAACTGCACGCCACCATGGATCATGCCATCACGCGTGAAAAGCAGATCAAGGCCGGTTCGCGCCGGAAGAAACTGGCCTTGATCGAACAGGCCAATCCCCGCTGGCGCGATCTTTATCCGGACATCTGCGGCTGACCGCCCTGGATTGCTTCGTCGCTCCCGCTCCTCGCAATGACGAGGGTGGGCATCATCAATACCGCAAGCGCAGGCCCAGCGTGGCGTTCAGCGGATCGCCCGGCTGGATGTTGTTGTCCGTGTGGGACGAGGGGTAATAGTTCGCATCGAACAGGTTTTCGATGTTGAGCTGCACCGAGGCGTTTTCCGAAATGTCGTAGAACAGGGCGGCATCCACGCGGGTATAGGACGGCAGGATCACCGCGTTGGAAACGGTGGTGAACTGGCGCGACTGGTGGACAACGCCCGTGCCGATGCCGAAGCTGTCGGTCACCTGGTACCGCGCCCAGCCGCTCACCTGGTGGCGCGGCAGCTGCTGCAGGGTGCGCCCGGCCGGGGCCGCGCTGGTGGTGGAGCGGATTTCGCCATCCAGCAGGCTGTAACCGAGGGAGAGCTGCAGATCCCGGCTCACTTCGCCCGCCAGGCTCAACTCCAGCCCCTGCACGCGGGTTTCCCCGGTCAGCAGCACCTGGCCGGAATTGGCCGGGTCGGGCGACTGGGTGTTGCTGCGGTTGAGGCGGAACAGCGCGGCCGTGGCAAACAGGCGCGGGGTCACCGCATACTTGATGCCCAGTTCGCGGTTCTCGAACTTTTCAGGCACCAGCAGCTGGGTGACGGGGGAAAGGACGTTGAACTGGTCACCCGACTGGGGGAGGAAGGTGGTGGCATAGCTGGCGTAGAGCGAAAGCTCCTCCACCGGTTTCACGATCAGGCCGAGGCGCGGGCTCCACTTCTCGTCCAAGCGGGCACCGGCAAAGCCGTTGCGCACGTTCAGGCTCTCAAGGTCGAACCGGTCATACCGCAGGCCCGCAACCAGCTGCACCGGGCCGAAATCGATCTGGTCCTGGATGTAGGTGGACAGGGTGTCGAGGGTGGATTCGCTGGCGCTGTTGGCCACCAGCGTGAACGCGGGCACGGCAAAATTGGCCAGCGAAACCGTGGCGCTGCTGGCGCTGCCGAAGCGCGCATCGTTGCGCAGGCCGGTGGAATCCTGCGTCATCGCCTCCACCCCGGCCAGCAGCGTATGGCTGGCCGCGCCGGTGGCAAATTCCGCCACCAGGTTCACCTGGCCCACCAGGTTTTCGCGCGTGTTGGCCGATTCATAGCCGCTGATGGAAACCGTGGTGGCAGTGGCAGCGGTGGGCAGGATGTTGCCGTAATACTTGTCGTAATCGGCATATTGCAGCGTGGCGTTGATGCTTAACCCATCGCTGAAACGGTGATCGATCCGGGTGCGGGCAATGTGCGCCTGGCTTTCGGATTGGTTGAAGGTTTCGCTGCCGAAGAAGACCTTGTCATAGCCGCTGATCGGCCGGCCGCCGAGCGAGGGAACGCCGCGATCGGTCAGGCGTGCGTCATCGTCATAGGTGTAGCTGGCGGTGAGGCGCGTATCCGGTCCCAGTTCCGCCGTCAGCGTGGGGCTGATGCCGAAGAAACGGCCGTCATAAAGGGCGCGGTGGTTGTCCATCTCCTCGTAAGTGCCGTTGATGCGCAGGGCCACGGTATCGGCCAGCGGCTGGTTGACGTCCGCCTGGATCGAGAAGGCTCCGAAGGTGTCCACGCTGGCCGCACCGTTGACGAACTGGGCCATGGTATTGGCGGTCTTCATCACGCGGTTGATTGCCCCGCCGCCGCCGCCCCGCCCGAAGATGAGGGCATTCGATCCCTTGAGCACCTCGATTCGTTCCACGTTGTAGAGCGGGCGGTAGTACTGGGCATCATCGCGCAGACCATCAACGAAGAAGTCCGCCGTGGTGGACTGGCCGCGCAGCAGCACCTGATCACGGTGGCCTTCGCCGGTGCCCAGCGAGACGCCGGGGACGAAGCGCAGCGCATCGCCCAGTTGGCGCACGTTCTGGTCCTCGATCTGGTGGGTGGTGATGACGTTGACGGCCTGCGGCACATCGATGAGCGGGGTGGGGGTCTTGGTGGCGGTGGAGCCGTCGTCCTCGGCATAGCCGTCCCGCTCCGCCGTCACCACGATATCCGCCGCCAGGTAATCGCGCTGGGCCTCGTCAGCGGCAATGGCCGGCGTGGCAACGGCGGTGGCTGCGGTGGCGAGCAGGGCGGAGCGGATGAGGATGGACTTGGACACGAAACCCCCTTGCGGCATTACTGCGAATGATTTGCAAAAGCGCCCCTATTGCGAATCATTTGCAGTTGCAATGGCAAATGTTGCCGATTGAGGAATTTCCTGCTTCACGCACCCCTGCCGCCGCAGGGCGGTGCAAATGGCCACCGGCAGGAAAGGCAGCGGCATGAAGGCAACGATCTGGCACAACCCGCGGTGCAGCAAGTCACGCACGGCGCTGCAACGCCTGCAGGATGCCGGTTACACGGTGGAGGTGGTCGAATATCTCAAGCACCCGCCAACGGCCGAGACGCTCGCGCGGCTTTACGAGGCGGCCGGGATTACCCCGGTACAGGGCCTGCGCCTGTCCGGGACTGATGCGGCGGAGCGCGGCCTGCCGCAAGCGGACGATGCCACCGTGCTGGCGGCCATGGCGGCCGATCCTGCCCTGATCGAACGGCCGCTGGTGGAAACGCCCAGGGGCGTGCGCCTGTGCCGGCCCGAGGCGCGGATTGAGGAAATCCTCTGACGCCTTGCGACCGACGGGCGCAATGGCATGATAACCTGTCGATATTGCCCCGGCTCGCCCATTGCCAAACAGCCGCATTTCTGCGACGGCGGAAGCGGTCCGGATTGGCCGCAGCGCCGGCCATGCATTGTCTTTTGGGAGTTGGCAGCTTTTCATGAATGGCAATGACCTGGCGGTGGGCCGCCTGCTCCCGCGCCTCAAGCACAAGGTGAAGCGCGCCCTTGGCCCGGCCGGCGTGTTCTTCCGCGGGTTCGTGGAAAATCCGCGCATGGTGGGGGCGATCCTGCCCTCCAGCCCGATGACGGTGAAGGCCATGCTGTCCCGCGTGGACTGGCCCAACACCCGCCTGTTCGTGGAATATGGCCCTGGCGTCGGCACCTTCTGCCAGCCGGTGCTGGACCGCCTGCCGCGCGATGCGGAGCTGCTGGTGATCGATACCAACCCGCTCTACATCGATTACCTGCGCAAGACGATCCTCGACAGCCGGTTCCATGCCGTGCTCGGCTCGGCGGAGGACGTGGAAGAAATCGTCCGTTCCATCGGGCATGAACAGGCCGATTACGTGCTGTCAGGCCTGCCGTTTTCCACCCTGCCCGAAGGCGTGGGCCCGGCCATTGCCGCGGCCACCGCGCGCGTGGTGCGCAAGGGCGGGGCCTTCCTCACCTACCAGTATACCGGCGTGGCGCGGGACCTGTCGGCCCGCTACTTCCAGCGTGTGGAAGCCGAACGCGCATGGGCCAATGTGCCGCCCTGCGTGCTGGCCTGGGCCTGGCAGGACTGATCCGCCCCCCGCGCACCTGCCGCCATCCGGCTTCAGCCGAAGGTCATGCCGATCTGCTGATCCTTGCCGGTCAGCTGCTGGTGCATCGAGGTGAGGATGGCGCTGAACACCATCGCCACGCCCGCGCCCAGCACGCCGTTGAACAGCCCGTTGACCAGCGCCGTGGCCGCCCCGCCGCCCAGTGCCGCCGCGATCACGCCAACGATCCCGCCCAGCAGCAGGGCAATGACCATGTAGGCGACAAACAGCAGGGCGAAGAAGCCGAAGATCTTCATCGCGTTGGCCCGCGTCAGGTTCCATGACCGCTTCATCGCGGTGACGGGATTGGCCAGCCGGTCCAGCACGATGGCGGGCGTGGTCAGGGTGAAGCGGGTGACGATGTAGAGCACCGCCACCATCACGGCGGCCACGCCGAGCATGACGATGACAGCCGCCAGCCCTTCGCCGCCCACGGCCCCGGCCCCGGCGGCAAGCAGGCCCAGCACCACCGACATGCCAAGGCCGACCACGATATAGACCAGCACCAGCAGCAGCGTGGCGCCAATCGCGGTGGGCAGACCGGCAAAGGCGCGGCGCAGCGCCTCGCCCACGGTCGGCCGGTCATCCCCCATCAGCGCGATCATGCCGAGATAGCCGATGAGCTGCGCGATCGTCGCCAGCAGGCCGAAGGTGACCAGCTTGCCCGCATGGGCCTGCAGGATCGCCATCATCTGATCCGGATCCTGCGTGCTCGCCAGCGTGTTCATCAGTTCAGGCAGGGCAACGTAGAACACGGCATTGGGCAGCAGCAGGAAGACTCCGGCAATCACCGAAAGCAGGCTGAAATTGGCCTTCACCAGTGCCAGCGACTGGCTCCACGTGCGGTTCATGTCGAAGGTCATGCGCGTCCACTCCTGCTTGAACCCCTTGATAAACCGTTCCGGCTGGCGCACGCAAACGCTCATGTCCCTTGGTGATGACCTGACGGTGGAATGGCGCGTGTCGCCGGGCCTGGTGCCCTATGCTGACGCGCTGGCCGAGCAGGAGGCGCGCAACGCCGCGATTGCGGCCGGCACCGCGCAGGAACTGGTGTGGCTGCTGGAACACCCGCCGGTCTACACCGCCGGCACCAGCGCGGACCCGGCAGAAGTGCTGGATGCCCGGTTCGACGTGATCGAAACCGGGCGCGGCGGGCGCCACACCTATCACGGTCCGGGACAGCGGGTGGCTTATGTCCTGCTGGACCTGTCGCGACGGGGCAGGGACGTGCGCCGCTTCGTCCACGCGCTGGAAGGCTGGGTGATCGCCACGCTGGCCGATTTCGCGGTGGAGGCCTGGGCCGTGCCGGACCGGGTGGGCATCTGGACCCGCGACGTGGACGGCAGCGAGGCGAAGATCGGCGCCATTGGCGTGCGCGTGCGCCGCTGGGTGACGATGCATGGCCTGTCCGTCAACCTGTCGCCGGACCTGTCGCACTTTGGCGGCATCGTGCCGTGCGGGATTGCCGAATACGGCGTGACCAGCCTTGAAAAGCTGGGCGTGGCGCTTGCGCCGGAGGCATGGGATAGGGCATTTGCAAGTCGCGGCGGCCAGTTCCTCGCCGCGCTGGAGGATTGATCGCCATGACCCGCCGCACCCTTACCCTTCTTGCCGGGGCTGGCCTGCTGATGCTGGGGGGCTGCGATTACTTTGGCACCCCTGATGGGGAGGCGGCATCTGGCGATGCCTCGGGCGAAATCCTTGAGCCCTCCGTCAGCGATGCAATGATCCCCACCGATGACCTGACATCGCAGCCCCCCGCCTTGCGGGAGCAGCCGTCCACCGGCGGACCAGGCGGGGAGAGCACGGACGGTGCGGCGGATGACGCTGCGGCGGCCGATGACGCGGCCCCTGCTGCCGATGAAGCCGCGCCCGATGCTGCTGCACCGGAAGCGGCCGAATAGGCTTCAGCCGTCCAGGCCGGCCAGCAATTGGCGGGCCTGCGCCAGGTGCGGCTGGTCCACCATGCGGCCGTTGAATGGCAGCACCCCGGCGGCGGGATTGGCGGCGAACAACGCCACGATGGCGCGCGCTTCGGCAATCTCCGCCTCGCTGGGGGCAAAGGCCTGGTTGATCACGCTCACCTGATCTGGGTGGATCGCCAGCATTCCGGTGAAGCCATCGGCGCGCGATGCTTCGGCCACGGCCTTAAGGCCCGCCAGATCGCGGAAATCGGCGTGTAGCGTGTCGATCGCGGCCACCTTGCGGGCGTGGGCGGCAAGCAGCGTCTGGCTGCGGACCATCTGGAACAGCGCCGTCCACTGCCCCGCCGCGTCACGCTTGCGCGTTGCACCCACGGCGGCGGAAAGGTCTTCCGCGCCCCAGGTAAGGCCCGCCAGGCGCGGCAGTTCCTCGTGCGCATAGGCCGGGATGGAGAGGGCGGCGGCCGCCGTCTCGCTCACCAACGGCAGGATGCGCGTGGAATGGGCGGGAATGCCGTGGCGGTGTTCCAGCTCGTAAAGCTCGCCGGACAGCAACCGAAGCTGCTCTGGCCCCTGGGCCTTGGGCACCACGATCCCGTCCGGCCGCCCGGCCATCACCACCGCCAGGTCCTCGCGCCAGAGGGTGGAATCGAGCGGGTTGATCCGCACCCAGCGGCCCATGGCCCGGCCGGCCAGCACCTGCTGCCGGTGCGCGGTCAGCCAGCCCAGCGCCTGCGCCCGCGCCGCCGCCTTGGCATCGGGCGCAACGGCATCCTCCAGGTCCACGATCACCACGTCCGCCCCGCAGGTGGCGACCTTGGCCAGCTTCTTCTCGCTATCGCCGGGGACGAACAGCCAGGATCGCATCCGCATATCGCTTACCGCGCCCCCAGGTCGCCCTTGCCCACGGTGCCGCTGGCCATTTCCAGCATCCGGTCAAGGCTTTGCTTGGCCTTGAGGCGCAGGCCTTCCTCGATCTCGATGCGGGGCTGCAGGTCGCGCAGCGCCACGTAGAGCTTTTCCAGCGTGTTGAGCGCCATGTACGGGCAGATGTTGCAGTTGCAGTTCCCGTCTGCCCCCGGCGCGCCGATGAAGGTCTTTTCCGGCAGGGCCTTTTCCATCTGGTGGATGATGTGCGGCTCTGTCGCCACGATCAGCGTATCGCCGGGGAAGGTCTTGGCAAATTGCAGGATGCCGCTGGTGGAGCCGACATAGTCCGCATGGTCGATGATCGCGGGCGGGCATTCCGGGTGCGCGGCCACCGGGGCATCCGGGTGCTTGGCCTTGAGCTTCAGCAGCTCCGTCTCGCTGAAGGCTTCGTGCACGATGCACACCCCCGGCCACAGCAGCATCTCGCGGTTGAACTTGCGCGAAAGGTAGCCGCCAAGGTGCCGGTCCGGCCCGAAGATGATCTTCTGTTCGGGCGGAATCTGCGACAGGATCGTCTCGGCCGAAGAACTGGTCACGATGATGTCGGACAGCGCCTTCACCTCGGTCGAGCAGTTGATGTAGGTGAGGGCGATATGGTCCGGGTGCCGCGCACGGAAGGCGGCGAACTTTTCCGGCGGGCAGGAATCTTCCAGGCTGCACCCGGCTTCCATGTCCGGCAGGACGACGATCTTGTTCGGGCTGAGAATCTTGGCGGTTTCCGCCATGAACTTGACCCCGCAGAACGCGATCACGTCCGCATCGGTATCGGCCGCCTTGCGGGAAAGCTCCAGCGAATCGCCCACGAAATCGGCAAGGTCCTGCAATTCCGCGCGCTGGTAATAATGCGCCAGGATCACGGCATTGCGCTCCTTCTTGAGGCGCGAGATTTCGGCCAGCAGGTCGGTTCCGGTGGGGAGCGGGGTCTGGGCGGTCATGGTGTCGGCAAGCCTTTCCTTGGGGGTGCGGCGGCACCCTGCCGAAAGTCCCTACATCGGCGGGAAGAAGGCCGCCATACCCCTTTCAGCCCCCGGCGTGCCTTCGAGCAGGGCCTGCGTCAGCCCCACGCCCCACGCGCTGTAAGCCAGCAGGTCCGCCACGATCTGGATAGCGATGAAAGCGCCCATTCCCACCAGCCAAGCGGGATGCACGGTGCCGTACCGGCGCTTGTCGGCCAGGATGCCGATCAGCGGCCAGATCATCGGCACAACGATGGAACCGATCCACCACGCATGGGGAATGAACAGCGGCATGGGTAGCAGGCGGCCAAAGCCGGGCCCGGTCAGCATGGCAAAGGCGCACATCATCAGCCGCCGGTGCCACCCGGTATCGCGGCGCATGGCAATCGCGCTGCCCACCATCGCGACGACACCGGCGAGTTGCAGCAGGTTACCGAACAGGAACTGGTTCTGGTCGAAGAACGGCGGGCCGCCGGCCATCCGTACCGAATTGAGGGTGACGAGAACGGCGGACAATGCCACCAGTGCCAGCACCACCGGCGCGATGCGGCCCAGCTTGCGATGGAGTTGCAGGTTGTTGCCCGCCGCCAGGGCTGCCTGCGTCACGTAAAGCGCCATCCAGGCCATCATCATGACGGCGTGGAAGTGGACCACCGGCGGCATGGCAAAGCTGGACCGGCCCAGCGCCAGGTTCAGCGAAAAGCCGGCCACGTTCGTCGCCGCCATGAGGCAGGCCATGATAAAGAAGAAGCGCGCCTCCCCGGCATCGGCACGCGGTGCTGTTACAGTTGCCATGACGAGATGCCCCCCGATGTGACGGAGGTCTTGTATCACGCTTTGCGCTTTGCGCGAAGCAGCCGTCAGCGCACCGGCGGCTCCCCGGCAAAGCGAACGGTGATGCGGGCCTGCGGCTGTCCCACTGCGGCCAGCGGCACGGCAAGGTTCTGGCTGATGGCCTGTCGTGCGGCATCGCGTGCCAGGTTCATCAGCACGGGATTGGCCGCCTGCTCTGCTGCCAGCCGTTCTGCTTCGATGGTATTGTCGCGCGTGAGGCTGTCCTGCGCCTCGCGGGTGATGAACACGCCTTCGCGCAGGTATTGCGCGCGCGCTTCGTCAAGATTGGGGCGGCTGACGGTAATGTCGGGAAGGTCCACAACAAGTTCGCGTGTGGCCTCGTTCCACGTCACGTCCCCGGCATCGATCCCGGCAAAGCTGACGGTGTAATCCACCCGTGCCGGGATCACCGCCACCTGCCGGCTTTCCAGCAGGCCCAGCAGGCGCGCGTCCTCGCTGGTGACCACGGTGGCAAGTTCGGCGGAAAAGACGGTGAGCGTGTTCTGCCGGGTGAAGGCGGAGATGCTGGCGGCCACCGGATCGCCGTGGTCCTGCGGCCCGAAGGCCAGCCAGGCCAGCCCCGCGCTGCTGATGGCCAGCGCGCCCGCCAGCGCCCACGGCAGGGCGGGGCCGATGGGCCGGGGGGCGGTCACGCGGGTCTCGTCCAAGTGCCGTGTTCCTCCTCACGCGCCTGGCCGTGCTTTGCCATCTCGATCAGGTGGGCGTGCACGCTTTGCGCGGCGGCGGGCCACAGGCGCTGGTCCAGCCCCTTGTACATCACCGGCACCATGGCCGCGATGGTCTGCGGGCCTTGTTCCAGCAGCCGGGCGATCTGCTTTTCGCGCGCGCGCCGGTGGCCCACCATGCCGCGCACCAGCTGGCGGGGCTTTTCCACCGCCGGGCCGTGGGCGGGGTAATAGATCCGGTCGTCCCGGTCATGCAGCTTCATCAGGCTGGCCATGTAATCGCCCATGTCGCCATCTGGCGGGACGACGACGCTGGTGGACCAGGCCATGACGTGATCCCCGGTGAACAGGGCGCCGCTCTCCTCCAGCGCATAGCACAGGTGGTTGCTGGTATGGCCCGGCGTGGCCACGGCGGTGATGGTCCAGCCGGGGCCGGCCACCTCATCGCCATCGGCCAAGACCCTGTCCGGCGCGTAAGCCTTGTCGAACGGGGCATCCACGCGCGGCGCATCGCTTTCGATCACCAGCGGCGCGCAGCCCACGATGGGCGCGCCGGTCAGCGCGGCAAGGGGCGCGGCGGCGGGGGAATGGTCACGGTGGGTGTGGGTGCACAGGATGGCGATAATCGGCCGGCCGCCGGTCGCGGCCACCAGCGCGGCGATATGCGCGGGGTCGTCCGGGCCGGGGTCAATCACCGCCAGGCCCTCGTCACCACCGATCAGGTAGGTCTGCGTGCCGGTGTAGGTAAAGGGCGATCCGTTGGGGGCCAGCACGCGGGCCACCAGCGGTTCCACCTGTTCGGCAAGGCCGGTCGGCCATGGTTGCGGGGGAAGCGACATGGCGGCACATATGGGGCGAGAGGACGGATTTTGCCATGACCGAAAAGCTCATCCTGGTGCTGGACGAAGGCACAACCAGCACCCGCGCCATGCTGTTCTCGCTGGCTGGCGAGGTGGAAGCCGTGGCGCAGCACCCTCTCAGGCAGCACTATCCCGCGCCGGGGCTGGTGGAACATGATGCCGGTGAAATCTGGGACAAGACGCTGGTCGCCGCGCGCGAAGTGGTGGAGCGGGCCGGGGGCGCGGGCCGGATCGCGGCGCTGGGCATCACCAACCAGCGCGAGACGGTGGTGGCATGGGACCGGGAAACGGGCGAGCCGCTGTCCCGCGCCATCGTGTGGCAGGACCGCCGCACCGCGCCGATGTGCGACGCCCTGCGCGCCGCCGGGCACGAGGACATGGTGCGGGAGAGAACCGGCCTGCTGCTGGACCCCTATTTCTCCGCCACCAAGATGCGCTGGCTGCTGGACAACGTGCCGGCCGTGGCTGCCGCCGCGCAGGCCGGGCGGCTGGCCTTCGGCACCATCGAGTGCTGGCTCGCCTTCCGCCTGACGGGTGGGGCGGTGCACGTGAGCGATGCCAGCAACGCCAGCCGCACCATGCTGCTGGCGCTGGACGGGGCGGACTGGGACGAGGGGCTGTGCAGCCTGCTGGGCGTGCCGCGCGCGGCGTTGCCGCAGCTGGTGGATTGCTGCGGGTTGCTGGGTGAAACGGCGGCGGGGCTGTTCGATGGCCCTATTCCCATCACCGGCATGGCGGGGGACCAGCAGGCCGCCACAATTGGTCAGGGCTGCCTGTCGCCGGGGCAGACCAAGGCGACCTACGGCACCGGGGCCTTCGTCCTCACCGCCATGGGCGAGGCGCTGCCCCGCAGCCGCAACCGGTTGCTGGGCACGGTGCTGTGCCAGCAGGCGGGCCGCCGCACCTATGCGCTGGAAGGATCGGTGTTCACCGCCGGATCGCTGGTCAAATGGCTGCGCGACGGGCTGGGCCTGATCGCCACGGCGGAGGAGACCGAAGAACTGGCCCGCAGCGTTGCCGACAGCGGCGGCGTGGTGGTGGTGCCCGCATTGTCCGGCCTCGGCGCGCCGCACTGGCGGCCAGAGGCGCGGGCCAGCATTTCGGGCATGAGCTTTGCCACCAGCCGCGCCCACGTGGTGCGCGCCGCGCTGGAAGCTATGGCGCAGCAGACGGCGGACCTCGCCAGCGCCTTTTCCGCCGATGGCGCGGGCTGGACATCGCTGAAGGTCGATGGCGGCATGGTTGCCAACGGCTGGATGGTGCAGGACATTGCCGACATCACCGGGCTGGAAGTGACCCGGCCGGCCATGGTGGAAACCACCGCGCTGGGCGCGGCCATGCTGGCGGCGGTGGGGGCGCGGCTATATCCGTCGCTGGAGCAGGCCCACGCCGCCATGTCCGGTGCGAGCAGCAGCTTCCTGCCGCAGATGGATGCGGTCACCCGCGCACAGCGCATGGCCCGCTGGGCGGCGGCGGTGAACAAGCTCTAGAGGCTGCGGACCGCGTTGCCGAGCCGTTCGCGCAGGCGGTGGACGGCCGCGGGGTGCATGGTGAACCGGTCCTGCCAGGCGTTGTCCAGCCGGGCGATCCGGTCATAGAAGCGGCGGGTGCGCAGCACGAGGTCGCGCAGCGGCAGGCTCAGCATGGCAAGCTGCGCCGGGTCGCTTTCCGGCTGGGCCGGGGGCAGGCGGCCATTGCGGCGCAGCTGGAATTCGGACAGCTCACCCGCGAAATAGGCCCGGTGGTTCAGCAGCCAGGCAATGGCGTGCATCATCCGCGTGGTGGTGCGCAGCGCCTCGCACGAAAGGGCGATGCGGGCCAGTTCCTCGTTCTCGCCGACCACGTCCAGCCGGCCCGACAGGTCAAAGGCGGCGCGCGCCTCGTCCGCGAGCGACAGGGCATCGCGGTAAAGCGCCTCCACGATGGTGGGGCTGATATCGGCGGGATCGGCCATGGTGTCCAACGGCTACCGCCGCGCGCAGCCGCGCGCCAGAGCGATTATGGTTAATTTCCCGTCATCTAGGCAATTGTCCCGGCGAGGTACGCTTTTTTCCTTACGCCGCCCGCTCAGGCGATGATGTCGGGGGTGAGGTAATCCTCGATCAGCGCGATCTGGTCCTTCAGGCGCAGCTTGCGCTTCTTCAGGCGGGCGACCTGCAACTGGTCCTGCGCGCCGCTGTCCGACAGGGCGGCTATGGCAGCGTCCAGGTCCCGGTGTTCCACGCGCAGCTGGGTCAGCCGCTTGCGCATTTCCTCTTCGGTCACCGTTTCCCCTTCAGAGCGACCACTGGCTCGTTTGCGACCACAACCTGGCAGGCGACAACGGGCGAATCTCTCCACCGCGTCAACGGACCGCCTCGTAGCAGCCGCGCATTGCCGTCCTAGGTCACTTGTGATTTGATGACAATGACGCGGCTCACCAGAGTTGCGAGTCGCGTTATTGTTCGTTCACGAGCCCCGCCAAACGAGGGCTCCAACGACAGGAGAACGCTCATGGAAAATTCGCATGTCGCTGCCCTTCAGGCCAAGCACGAGGGCCTGGAATCCCGTATCCGGGAAGAACTCGGTCGTCCGGCACCCGACATGGCAATGGTCCAGCTCCTCAAGAAGCAGAAACTGCGCCTGAAGGAGGCGATCTCCCACCCCTGAGCGCATCGCCCGCCCCGTCTGCGCACGGGCCAAGGGCAGCGTTTGCAAAGAGCGATTAATGCGATAGGCCATGCTCCATGGTTGGAGCAGCGCAATCCGCACGTCAGATCCTCACCCGCCTGCACGAGGTGATGGCCGCGCGCAGCCACGCGCAGGGCAAGCTGAACCAGGTGGTGGAGATCATCGGCGAATCGCTCGATAGCGAAGTCTGCTCGATCTACCTGCTGCGCGAAGGCGTGCTGGAACTGTTCGCCACCCGCGGCCTTAACCAGAGCGCGGTGCACGTCACCCGCCTTGGCGTGGGCGAAGGGCTGACCGGCACGATCGCCGCCAATATCGAGACGCTCAACCTCGACGAGGCGGCGACCCACCCGGAATTCCAGTACCGCCCCGAAACGGGCGAGGAAAAGTTCCACTCGTTTGCCGGCGTGCCCATCGTGCGGCGCGAACGGGCCATCGGCGTGCTGACCGTGCAGCACGTGGAACCGCGCAAGTACGTCGAGGTCGAGATCGAGGCCTTGCAGACGGTTGCCATGGTGCTGGCCGAACTGATCCACAATGCGGGCCTCGTCGACGAGGAGGACCTGGGCGAACGCGGCGGCGCGCAGAGCGGGCAGCTGGTGATCGACGGGCTCAAGCTGGTGGCGGGCCTGGGCTGCGGCAAGGCCGTGTTCCACCAGCCGCGCGTGCATATAGAACAGACCGTGGCCGAGGATATCGAGGCCGAACGCCAGCGCGTCTACCTCGCCTTCGACAAGATGCGCGAGCAGATTGATACCATGGCCAGCCAGGCCGACTTCGGCACCGGCGGCGAACACGAGGAGGTGCTCGCCACCTACAAGATGTTTGCCTACGACGAAGGCTGGAGCCGGCGGATCAACGAGGCGATCGATTCCGGCCTCACTGCCGAAGCCGCGATCGAGCGCGTCCAGCAGCGCACCCGCCAGCGCATGCGGGAGATTTCCGATCCGCTGCTGGCAGACCGGATGCACGATCTGGAAGACCTGTCCAACCGGTTGCTGCGCATCGTTTCAGGCCAGCTAGGCACGGCGGCCAGCAGCGGGCTGCACGGGGATTCCATCCTCATCGCCCGCAACCTCGGCCCGGCGGAACTGCTGGAATATGACAAGCGGCGGCTGAAAGGCGTGGTGCTGGAGGAAGGCAGCCTTACCGCCCACGTGGTGATCGTGGCGCGCGCCATGGGCGTGCCGGTGATCGGCCGCGTGCGCAATATCCGCACCACCATCCGCGAAGGCGATACCGTGATCGTCGATGGCGATGCCGGCAAGGTGACGCTGCGCCCCGCGCAGGGGGTCCTGGACGCTTTCGAGGGGCGCCTGGCGCAGAAGAAGCAGCGCCAGGCCGCCTATGCCGCCCTGCGCGACGTGGAGCCGTTCACCCGTGATGGCGAGCGGATCGAGGTTATGATGAACGCCGGGCTGCGCGATGACGTGGCCATGCTGCCCGTGACCGGGGCGGACGGCATCGGCCTGTTCCGCACCGAATTCCAGTTCCTGGTTTCCGCCGCGCTCCCCCAGCGTGACCGGCAGACCCGCCTCTACCGCGACGTGCTGGAAGCCGCGGGCGACAAGAAGGTGATCTTCCGCACGGTGGACATTGGCGGCGACAAGTCGTTGCCCTACCTCACCAGCGATACCGCGCGCGAGGACGAGAACCCGGCGATGGGCTGGCGCGCGCTGCGCCTGGCGCTGGAGCGCGAAGGGCTGATGAAGGTGCAGGCCCGTGCGCTGCTGGAAGGCGCCGCCGGGCGCGAGCTGAACGTGATGTTCCCGATGGTGTCCGAACCCTGGGAATTTGACGCGGCGCGCGCGGTGTTTGAAAGCCAGGTGGCATACCTGCGCAAGCTGAAGCATAAGCTGCCATCCGCCATCCGTTATGGCGTGATGCTGGAGGTGCCCTCGCTGGCGGAAACGCTGGATCTGCTGCTGCCGCGCATCAGCTTCATTTCCATCGGCACCAACGACCTGACCCAGTTCCTGTTCGCGGCCGACCGGTCCAACCCGGCGCTGGCCGAAAGGTACGACTGGCTGAGCCCGGCGATCCTGCGTTTCATCCGCCGCGTGGTGCTGGCTTGCGCTGGCTCGGGGGTAGACCTCGGCGTATGCGGCGAAATGGGTGGCCGCCGGCTGGAGGCGCTGGCGCTGATCGGGCTTGGCATCCGCCGCCTGTCCATCACCCCGGTGGCCGTGGGGTCGATCAAGGAACTGGTGCGCAAGGTGGACACGCGGGAGATTGCCGATGCCATGAACGGGTGGCTGGCCAACCCCCCGCCATCGCTGCGCGCGGCCATGCAGGCGTGGGCGGATGAACGCGGCATCGAAACCGAATAGGGCGCGGACAAAGTCATTTTCCCGCCATCACGTGACTTGACTTGTGATGCCGCCGCTTCATTGGTGCCTCGCCAGGGCAATGCATTGAAAAGTCGCCGTCCACGGCCGGAGTTGGAATGACCGATCAGGGAGAAGTGCCAGAAACCAGCGTGCTGCCGCAAACGGCGGGCGAACGGCTGCGTCAGGCACGCGAGGCTGCGGGCCTGTCCATTGCCGATATCGCCGCGCGCACCCGCATTTCCCAGCGTCACGTCGAGAATATCGAGGCGGGCCATTACGCCGCATTCCCCAGCCGCACATATGCCCTGGGCTTTGCCCGCACCATGGCGCGGGCGCTGGGGCTGGATGGGGAAGAGATTGTCCGCCTGGTGCGCGCGGAAATCGGCATGACGCAGGGCGAAACGCGCCGGACGGAAGCCTACGAACCGGGCGATCCCGCGCGGGTGCCCTCGCGCCCGCTGGTGTGGCTGTCCATCGTTGCCGCCGTTCTGCTGCTGGCCGGGCTGTTCATGGCTTACCGGACCTACTTCTCGCCCGCGGCGGAGCTGCCTTCGCTGGTGGAGCAGCAGGAGGCGCAGGAACGCGCCGCCGCAGCACGCCAGCAGGCCTCGGCAACGCCGGCCACGCCTGCGGCCAGCGGGCCGGTGGTGTTCACCGCCACGGGCGACGGGGTGTGGGTGCGCTTCTACGATGCCGCCGGCCAGCGCCTGCTGGAAAAGGAAATGGCGCGCGGGGAAAGCTTCACCGTGCCTGCCGATGCCAATGGCCCGATGATCCGCACGGCGCGGCCGGAATTGCTGGCCATCACCATTGGCGGCCGCCCGGTTGCTCCGCTGGCGACGGAAATGGTCACCCTGCGCGATGTGAAGGTGGATGCCGCTTCGCTGCTGGCCCGTACGCCGCAGCCCGCGGCCAGTGCCAGTGCTGCGGCAGGCGTGCCGGCCGAAGGGAATGCCGGCGCACCGGTGCGCACGACCCCGATCAGCGAAGGCGCGCGCCTGCCGCGCCTTTCGGCAACCCCGGCCGCTGCCGCGCCCCGTCGCGCTGCTGCCCCCGCACCGCGGCCTTCCGCCGCGCAGGATGTGGCCGCTGCCAACGCGGCCAGCGCCGAAGCCTCAGCCGAACCCGCGCCGTCGACCGGCGATGGCAGCGCGCCGCAATCCGCCGCGGATGCCGCGCCGGCTGGCGAATAATCCACCAATATGGGGGATTTCCCGTTGCGGTCGCTTCGTCCGGAATGGTTCATGGTCTATTCGGGTGGGACCACTCACAAAGCCGGTTCCCGGGCCCTGTTAAGGGCGCTTGGGGCCTAAGTGACGGGTCTTTGCGGGCAGCTTTCGCCCGCGCCGTGCAGTCAAGGGAAGGGTAACGATGGCAGTCAGGCTGGCAACCGTATCGTGGCGCAAATCGTGCGGGGCCGCGCTGGGCGCGGGGCTCCTGCTCGGGATGATGCCGCAAGTGGCCAGTGCCCAGTCATCGGGCGGTGCCGTGGCGGACGATCGGTTGAGCCGCATCGAAACCCAGCTGCGCGCCCTGCAGCGGGCGGTGTTTCCCGGCGGGGACCAGCGCTTCTTCGAACCCGAGATTTCCGCCCCGGCCACGCCCGGTGCCACCCCGGCACAGCCCTCCACTTCCGTCTCTACGACAGCGTTGACCGACGTGCTCGCCCGGATCGAGGCGATCGAGGCGCAGCTCGCCCGCCTGACCGCCGCCAGCGAGGTGAGCGGCAATGCCCTGACCACGCTGCAAGGCCGGGTGGATGCGATCGAGGCGCGCAATGCGGCGTCTGCCACTGCGGCGGCCGCTCCTGCCGCCGGGACGGCGCTGGCCGCCACCCCCGGTGCGGGAACCCCTGCGCCCGCCGCAACCGGCACTGGCCGCCCGGCTTCCGGCAGCGCGGCGGCTGGCGGGACGTCACGGCCGGCGGAGCTTGCCACCAGCAGCCAGGCCGCCACGCCCGCTGTCGGCCCCACGCCGGAACGGCTTGCCGGAGTGCAGGCGATCCTCAAGCCCAGCACGGCCGATGCGGGCGATGATGAATATACCTATGGCTTCCGCCTGTGGGATGCGAAATTCTATCCCGAGGCGCAGCAGCAGCTTTCGCTGTTCCTGGAGCGCTACCCGCGCCACCCGCGCGTGACCTTTGCGCGCAACCTGCTGGGCCGCGCTTACCTGGACGCTGGCGAACCGCGCCGCGCCGCCACCTATTTCCTGGAAAACTACCAGTCCGACATGGCCGGCGCGCGCGCGCCGGACAGCCTGCTGTTCCTGGCCGAAAGCATGGTGCAGCTGAACGATACCAACCGCGCCTGCGTGGCCCTGCGCACTTTCCGCGAAACCTACCCGGACCTCGTGACCGGTCGCCTCGCCACGCAGTACAACGCCACCAACGGCCGTGCCCGCTGCCCCTGAGACGATCCCGGCGGAGCTGGCCCAACGGTTCCGCCAGGCATTGCAGCGCCTGAATCCGCGCGGTGAGCGCATTGGCCTGGCTGTCAGCGGCGGGCCGGATTCGATGGCCATGTTGCTGCTGGCACAGGCGGCCATTCCCGGGGCGTTCGAGGTGGCGACGGTCAATCACGGCCTGCGGGCGGAAGCGGCGGGCGAATGCGCGCTGGTTGCGACGGCGTGTGCCGCGCTGGGTGTGCCATGCACGGTGCTGGAGGTGGCGTTGCAACCGGGAAACGTGCAGGCGATGGCGCGCGCGGCGCGTTACGCAGCCCTGTGCGGCTGGGCGGATAGGGCAGGCCTGCCGCTGGTCGCCACCGCCCACCATGTCGATGACCAGGCCGAAACCCTGCTGATGCGGCTCAACCGTGGCAGCGGCGTGGCGGGGCTTTCCGGAGTGCAGGAGGTTCACCGGCCGGCCGGGTTCGCCGCCCGGGTTATCCGCCCGTTGCTGGCTTTCCGGCGGGAGGAACTGCGCGGGGTCGTCGAGGCTGGCGGACTTGCCACCGTGCAGGACCCCAGCAACGCGGATGACCGGTTTGACCGGGTGCGCCTGCGCAAGGCGCTGGCGGAGACCGACTGGATCGACCCCGTCGCCATCGCGCGTTCGGCCAGCAACCTGGCTGAAGCCTACGCCGCCTTGCAGGACTATGCGCTGTTGCTGTGGGACCGCCACGTTGGCCAGGAAGACATGATGTTCACGCTGGAGCCGACCGCTTCACGCGAGATGAACCGGCGGCTCACCGCGCAGATCATGGATCGCCTTGGCGGCAGGCCCCGCGGCGGGGATGTCGCGCGGCTGCTGGACCGGATGGAGCGGGGCGAGGGCGGCAACGTGGGCGGTGTGCTGGCCACTGTCGGGAAAGACGGGCGCTGGCACTTCCGCCCCGAACCGCCGCGGCGCACCGGCTAATTCAGCTTACCCCAGCGATCCGCCCATCCCGGTGCGAACGCCATCGGTGATGATCACCCGGTCACCCACGCGGGCAATGGCGAACAGGCGGTCCGCGAATTCATCAGGCACACCCACGCAGCCGTGGCTGGCATAGCCGCGCTCCACCGTGGAGCCGCCATGGATGGCCACGCCGTCCCAGGTCAGCCGCAAGGTCCACGGCATGGGCGCGTTGCCATACTTTTCGGACACGTTGTGGCGTTCCTTGGTCAGGATCGGGAAGGTGCCCACGGGCGTGGGGTGTTCGTCGGTCCCCAGCAGGGCTGCCGCCGCGCCGATTTCATAGCCATTGCGGAATACGCTGATCACGCGCGCCTCAAGATCGACGGTGATGACCAGCGGACCGGGCGGCACGCCCTCATCGTCCCAGTGCCAATCGCCATAACGGATCGGCCCGTCGATCGGCAGCACGCGCTTGATGACGAAGGGGCTGTCATCCATCACCGGCGGCGGAGGGTGCGCGCCCGGCACCGGGTCCGCGCCATCGGCACCAGTCGGGGTGATGACGGGTTCGCCCGTTGTCACGCTGGCATCGCCGGCCAGCACGTCCTGCGGGGCTATCCAGCTGGAAACCTCGGCTTCCTGCAGTTGGCCCTGCTCCCGGGCAAGCAGCGCATCCCCGCCGGAGACGAGCAGCAAGACGCCCACCACCACGGTAGCAGTACCGCCGCCAATCCATTTCACCAGAGCGTCCATGGGTGCGCTTATGCGCGCGGGGGCGCGAAACTCCAGCACGGGCACAGGCCCGGTCCCGAAAAGGGACGCGAGCGGCGGGCGCGGTTAATGCTCCACCTTGCAGGTCATCCCGGCGCGCCCACGGCGTCGTGCGGGGCGCGCGATAATCACGCCCCCGCAGGCTCGGCGGCTGGCTTTCGCAAGTCGGCCGCAGCGCGGGCCAGGGCGTGGACCGTGGACATGTCCGCACCGGGCGGAACCACCCAGCTGCCGCCCACGCACAGCACGCTCTGCAACGCCAGCCATTCGGGCGCGGTCGCCTCCGTTATGCCACCGGTGGGGCAGAACCTGGCGGAGTGGAACGGGGCGGCCAGCGCCTTCAACGCGGGGATGCCGCCCGCCGCCATCGCGGGAAAGAACTTGAAGTGTTCCAGCCCCAGATCCAGCCCGCGCATGATGTCTCCCGCTGTCGCCACGCCCGGAAGGAACGGCGCGCCCAGCTTCTGCGCCGCATGGGCCAGCGGTTCGGTGAGGCCGGGGGAGACCAGGAACTCGGCCCCGGCGTCCAGCGCTTCCTCGGCCTGATCGCGATTCAGCACGGTACCCGCCCCCACGATGCCCCCGCGCACCAGCTTCATCCGGCGGATGACCTGCAAGGCGTTGGGGGTGCGCAAGGTAACTTCCAGCACCTTCAGTCCGCCTTCGATGAGGGCTTCGGCCAGTTCGCGCGCTTCACCCACGTCATCCACCACCAGCACCGGGATGACGGGGGCCGTGCGCATGATCCGGTCAATCGCATTCAACATTGCTGGTGCTCCGCTGCAAAGGCCGCCGCTGCGCCAAGCAGGCCGGGTTGGGTGTGGGTGATGAGCTTGACCGGGATGCCCGCCATCATCGCGGCATAGCGGCCCTTGTAACAGAACCCTTCGGCAAAGCCGGACCGGGGCAGGTGATCGCGCAGGCGATAGCCAAGCCCGCCCGCCAGCACTACCGCGCCGGCGCCGTGGGCAAGGGCCAGGTCCCCCGCCACGCGGCCCAGCGTCATGCAGTACCGCTCCATCGCCGACACGGCCAGGCGGTCCTGCCCTTTCAGCGCGGCGGTCCAGATGTCGCGGTCCAGCGCCAGCGGGGCGGGGTGGCTGCCCTGTGTGGCCAGTGCGCGGTAGATCGGCAGGATGCCCGGCCCGGCGGCGATGCGTTCGGTAGACACGCGGCCATGCTCCACGCGCAGGGCGGCAAGGATGGCATCGTCCAGCGCATCGACTGGCGCGAAATCGGTGTGCCCGCCTTCGGTCGCCTGAACGTGATAGCCGCCCGCATGGCGGTGGAAGTGCGCCACGCCAAGGCCAGTGCCAGGGCCGATCACGCTGGTGGTGCCGGTGGCGGGCAGGGGGCCATCCGGCCCGCAGACGTGGATGAAGCTCTCGGCGGGCGCACAGGCAACCGCATGGGCCACGGCGGCAAAATCGTTCAGCACGCAGACCCTGTCGACACCCAGTTGCCCCGGCAGGGCTGACTGGTGCAGCACCCATGAATTGTTGGTCATCACCACCCGGTCCCCCGTCACCGGCGCGGCGATGGCCAGCGCGGCGCGGGGCGGCAGCGGGTTGCCGTGGATGCGACCGAAGGCCTGCCACGCAGCGGGAAGGTCCGCATGATCGGAAGTGCGCAATGTCACCGGCTGGCCCAGCGCAATCTGCCCGCCATCGGCAATTGTGGCGATGGCGAAGCGGACATGGGTGCCGCCAATGTCCGCCGCCACCAGCTCCATCGTCACAGCCCCGCCGCGGCCAGCATGGCGCTGCCGCCTTTTTCTGCCTCGTCCGCG
>VFQO010000256.1_pt1 | contig 66305 bp, 61 predicted proteins | sample 3512331 | NCBI WGS metagenome assembly VFQO01 (sample SAMN10412371, study PRJNA504923) | tailings metagenome | isolation source: Replicate 3 from Balatoc abandoned mine | place: Philippines: Itogon, Benguet | collected 2017-08-28 | reverse complement strand
CGGTACGGCCGTACTGTAGCCGGCGATACGCCTGCACCGAGCCGGTCAGGATCAGGCGCAGCGGCTGCCACTCGCGCCAGGCTTGCAGGGCGCTGGCCAGGCGCAGCAGGAAGTCGCCCTCGCTGGCGTCGTGATTCTCGGCGCCCTCGCGCCACCAGTCGTTGGCAACCTCGTGATCGTCATAGCTGGTGATGAAGGGAAAGCGCGCATGCAGGGCCTGCAGGTCGGCGTCGCTGCGGTACTGACCGTAGCGCTGGCGGTAATCGGCCAGCGTGGTGACCTCGCGCGGCGGCTCGTGCACGCGATCGAAAGCGGCACCAGGCGTTGGCACCGGGCCGTAGCTGGTGCCGAACTCGTAGATGTAGTCACCTAGGTGAATGATGGCATCGAGGTCATTGCGCTCGGCCAGACGACCATAGGCCCCGAAGAAGCCGAACTCCCACTCCGCGCAGGACACCACGCCGAAGCGCACGGCGCGCGTCGAGGAAGCGGCGGGAGCGGTTTTCGTGCGCCCGGCCGGCGAGGTCACGCCACGGCTGCGGAAGCGATACCAGTAGCTGCGGTCCGGATCGAGGCCGGTGACATCGACATGCACCGTGTAGTCATGTTCGGCAACCGCCATGGTGCTGCCACTGCGCAGCGTGCCGGCGAAGCCGGCGTTGTCGGCAACCTCCCACTGCACGGGGAGCGGCTCGACCACGACATTGGCTCCCGGCGTGGCCGTCTCGACGGGGGTGACGCGCGTCCAGATCACCACCGCCGTCGGCAACGGGTCTCCTGAAGCGACACCATGCAGGAAAGCCGGCGCCGGTCCGTTGCCGGGACCATCCGGATCGACATCGGGGCGGGTCGGATCATCGCTTTCACGTGCCGGGTTCTCGTCCTCCGAGCAACCTGCCACCAGGGTTGCGGCACCCGCCCCCATCAGGGTCAGAAGCTGTCGTCGGGTCAGACGGGGGGTCTTTCGCTGCATGGCCTTCTCCGGGCGCTCGTCACGAACATTCGGCAAGTATCCGACAGGGAATCCGACAAATCAAAACAACGGGCCGGACCAATGCGCCTGACGTCATGGCCGGCTGGCGCTATGATGAACAGCACTCAACTGCCCGGATTTGCGGGCCATTTGCAAGGAATACGGAACCATGTGTGCCAATTACGCCCTGATGCTCATCCTCGTGCTGGTGATCCTGCCACTGATCTTCACCAACAAATTCTTTGAACGCCTCAGCACCATCCTCATCGTGGTGACCTGCATCGCCGGCATTTCCGGCATGTTCCAGCGCTACGTCTGCTGATCCGCCGGACTGTCTCATGACGCGCACCCGACAGATCCTGGTCATCAACGGCGGCAGCTCGTCGATCAAGTTCGCGCTGATCCGCGATGACCAGCCGGAGGCCGTGCTGACCGGCCTCGCCGAGCGCCTGGGCACGGCCGAGGCCCGCCTGCGCTGGACCGGCAACGGCAGCACCGCCGAACAGGCAATCGCCGGCGCCGATCATGCCCGCGCCCTGGCCACCCTGCTGCCGCTGGTCGAGGCCGCCGCAGCTGGTGGCCTCACCGGCATAGGCCATCGCGTGGTGCATGGCGGTGAACGCTTCTCCGGTGCCTGCCGGCTGACACCGGAGACGCTGGCCGCGATCCGTGCCACCTCGCCGCTGGCACCGCTGCACAACCCGGCCAACCTGCTCGGCATCGAGGCCGCGATGGCCGTGTTCCCGAGTCTGCCGCACGTGGCCGTGTTCGATACCGCCTTCCACCAGACCCTGCCGGCCCGGGCCTACCGCTACGCGCTGCCGGAGTTCCTGTACCAGGAACATGGTGTGCGCCGCTACGGCTTCCACGGCACCAGCCACCGCTACGTCAGCCAGCAGGCCATCGCGCGCAGCGGCCTGGCCGAGGCCGGCAGCGGCTGGCTCTGCGCCCACCTCGGCAACGGAGCCTCGACCTGTGCCATCGCCGACGGGCGCAGCGTCGACACCAGCATGGGGCTGACGCCGCTGGAGGGTCTGGTCATGGGCACCCGCAGCGGTGATGTCGACCCCAACCTGCACGGTCACCTGGCACGCACGCTGGGCTGGTCGCTGCCCGAGATCGACCGCCTGCTCAACCATGAAAGCGGTCTGCTCGGCCTCTCCGGCGGGCTTTCCAACGACATGCGCACCCTCGAGCAGGCACGCGCCGACGGCCATGCCGGCGCCACCCTCGCCGTGGAGGTGTTCTGCTACCGTCTGGCCAAGTCGCTGGCCGCCATGAGCTGCGCGCTGCCACGCCTGGACGGCCTGATCTTCACCGGCGGCATCGGCGAGAACTCGGCGCTGGTGCGCGAGCGCACCGTGGCCCAGCTGCACCTGCTCGGGCTGCGCCTGGATGCCGCCGCCAATGCGCGCTGCATTCGCGGCGAGCAGGGTCGCATCGACAACGGCTCGCCCTCGCCACAGATCTGGGTCATCGCCACCAACGAGGAGCGCCAGATCGCCCTCGACACCCTGGCCGTGCTCGCCGCCACCCCCTGATTGCCGGAGTCTGTCATGCATACCTTTCTTCTGGCGCCCACCGGCTTCGGTGTCGGCCTGACCTCCACCAGCCTGGGCCTGGTGCGTGCGCTGTCGCGTACCGGCCTCAAGGTCGGCTTCTGCAAGCCGGTGGCCCAGCACCACCGCAGCGATGCCGGCCCCGAACGCTCCACCGGTCTCATCGAGCGCACCCACGGCATACGCGCACCGCAGCCGCTCAGTCTCGCCCATGTCGAGCAGCTGCTCGGCGATGACCAGATGGATGACCTGCTGGAAGAGATCATCACGCTGTACCAGCAGGCCGCCGAGGGCAACGACGTGGTCATCATCGAAGGCATGGTGCCGACGCGCCAGGCCAGCTATGCCGCCCAGGTCAATGTCGAACTGGCGCGCAGCCTGAATGCCGACGCCATTCTCGTGACCGCGCCGGACAACGAGACCCCGGAAGCCCTGGCCGATCGCATCGAGCTGCATCTGCAGCAGTTCGGCGGACCGCGCCAGGCGCACATCGTCGGTGCCGTGGTCAACAAGGTCAGCGATGACGACTACGCCAGCGCCCTGCGCGCCACACCCCTGTTCCGTGACGAGCGCTTCCGCTTGATCGGCCACATTCCGTGGCACAGCGACCTCAATGCGGCACGCACCCGTGACATTGCCGACCTGCTGGGCGCCACGGTGCTCAACGCCGGCGACTACGAACAGCGCCGCGTGCAGCGGGTCATACTCTGCGCCCGCGCCGTACCCAACACCGTGCAGCTGCTCAAGCCCGGCGTGCTGGTGGTGGTGCCCGGCGATCGTGACGAGATCATCCTCGCCGCCTGCCTGGCCGCCATGAACGGCGTGCCGCTGGCCGGCCTGCTGCTGTGCAGCGACTTCCAGCCCGATCCGCGCATCCTGGAACTGTGCCGCAACGCCCTGCAAGGGGGGCTGCCGGTGCTCACCATCGCCACCGGCTCGCACAGCACGATCGGCAACCTGGATCGCATCAACAACGAAATCCCGCTGGATGATCGCGAACGTGCCGAGAAAGTCACCGACTTTGTCGCCAGCCATCTCGATCATGACTGGCTGACCGCGCAATGCGGCGCACCGCACGAGACACGACTGACCCCGGCGGCCTTCCGCTACCAGCTGGTGAAGCAGGCCCAGGCCGCGCGCAAGCGCATCGTGCTGCCCGAAGGCAGCGAGCCGCGCACCGTGCAGGCAGCCGCCATCGCGCAAAGCAAGGGCATCGCGCGCTGCGTGCTGCTGGCCAAGCCCGAGGCCGTGCACGAAGTCGCGCGTGCCCAGGGCATCACCCTGCCACCGGACCTGGAAATCCTTGATCCCGAGCTGATCCGCGAGCGCTATGTCGCGCCCATGGTCGAGTTGCGCAAGGGCAAGGGACTCAATGCCCCCATGGCCGCCGCCCAGCTCGAGGACACCGTGGTGCTGGGCACCATGATGCTCGCCCTCGACGAAGTCGACGGCCTGGTGTCGGGCGCCGTGCATACCACCGCCAACACCATCCGCCCCGCCCTGCAGCTGATCAAGACCGCGCCCGGCTACAAGCTGGTGTCGTCGGTGTTCTTCATGCTGCTGCCGGACCAGGTCGTGGTCTATGGCGACTGCGCCGTGAACCCGGACCCCAATGCCGAGGAGCTGGCCGAGATCGCCCTGCAAAGCGCGGCCTCGGCCGAGGCCTTCGGCATTCCGCCCCGCGTCGCCATGCTCAGCTACTCCACCGGTGACTCCGGCAGCGGCGAAGAAGTCGAGAAAGTCCGCACAGCCACCCGACTGGCGCAGAGCGCGCAACCGCAGATGGCCATCGACGGCCCGCTGCAGTACGACGCCGCCTCGGTGGCCGAGGTCGGCCGCCAGAAGGCCCCGAACAGCCCGGTCGCCGGTCGCGCCACGGTGTTCGTGTTCCCCGACCTGAATACCGGCAACACCACCTACAAGGCGGTGCAGCGCAGCTCCGGCTGCCTCAGCGTCGGCCCCATGCTGCAAGGCCTGCGCAAGCCGGTGAATGACCTCTCGCGTGGCGCGCTGGTCGACGATATCGTGTTCACCATCGCGCTCACCGCCATCCAGGCCATGCAGGAGCGCTGAACAGGAACGGCATGAGCGACTCGAGACTGCTGCAGGCGCTGGCCCGCATCGAACATCTGGGTAACCGCCTGCCGCCACCGACCTGGCTCTTCGTCTGGCTTTGCGGCCTGGTGCTGGCAGCCTCGGCCGTGGCCGCCGCCAGCGGCTGGCAGGCAGTCTGGCCGGATGGCAGCCGCACCGTGAGCGCCGTCAACCTGCTCTCGGCGGACGGCCTGCGCCACATTCTGGGCGAGACGGTCAGCAACTTCACCCAGTTCGCCCCGGTCGGTACCGTGCTGGTGGCCATGCTCGGCCTCGGCCTTGCCGAGGGTTCCGGTCTGCTGGGCGCCGCACTGGCACGGCTGGTGCGTCTGAGCGGCCGGCGCAGCCTGCCGGCGGTGGTGGCCTTCGCCGGGGTGATGTCGAGCATTGCCGCCGACGCCGGCTACGTGGTGGTGATCCCGCTCGCCGGCATGCTCTTCCAGCGTGCCGGCCTGCCACCGCTGGCGGGCATCGCCTGCGCGTTTGCCGGCGTGTCCGGCGGCTTTTCCGCCAATTTGCTGATCGGACCGGTGGATGCCCTGCTCGCCGGCATTGCCAGCGAAGCCCTGCGCACACTGGATGCCGACGCGCACGTGGCGGTCACCGCGAACTACTATTTCATGGCAGTGTCGGTCGTGCTGGTCACCGGGGTGGTCACGCTGGTGCATCACACGCTGATCCTGCCCTACCTGCAGCGTCAGCCGGCTGCCACGCAGGCCACGGTCGAGGGCTCGCCCGCGCACGGCGAAACAGCCGCCGGCAGTTCGGCCGCCGATGCGCTGGTCCCCCTGCATCGCGGCGGCCTGCGCGCCGTCGGGCTGTGGACACTGCTGGTGCTTGCCGTGATCGCGCTCACCCTGCTGCCGGCCGACGCCAGCCTTCGCGGCGACGATGGCTCGCTGATCCGCTCCCCCTGGATCAGCGGCATCGTGGTGCTGGTCGCGGTCTGGAGCGGCATTGCCGGCATCCTCTATGCCCGTGTCAGCGGCCTGTGGACACGCAGCAGCGATGCCGTGTCGGCACTTGAGGACACCCTGCGCAGCCTGGCCAGCTATCTGGTGCTGATGTTCTTCGCCGCCCAGTTCGTGGCGTACTTCCAGTGGAGCCAGATCGGCCAGCTGATCGCGCTCGACGGGGCACTGGGCCTGCGCGAACTGGCCTGGTCTCCGGTGGCCCTGCTGCTGCTGTTCGTGCTGCTCACCGTCGCGCTGGATCTGCTGATCGGATCGGCCTCGGCCAAGTGGGCACTGATGGCCCCGGTGTTCATCCCGATGTTCGTGCTGGTCGGCATTCCCGCCGACGCCACGCTCGCCGCCTACCGCGTCGGGGACAGCGTGGCCAACATCATCACCCCGCTGATGCCCTATTTCGCCATGGTGGTGGCGTTCGCGCAGCGACATCAGCCATCCGCCGGCATCGGCACCCTGATGGCACTGATGCTGCCCTACTCGCTGGCATTGCTGCTGGGCTGGGGGACCTTGCTGGGGGTGTGGCTGGCAGCCGGCTGGCCGCTGGGACCGGGCTGAGTCAGCGCAGCAGGCGCTGACGAAGCTGCTCCAGACTGTGATCGGCATCGCGTTCGAAACGGCGCATTGACGCCTGCCAGCCGGGCACGCCCACCTGCAGATCGTCCTCGGATTCCGCCAGCACCAGCCAGTGCATGGTGTCATGCCAGCGTCCGACATCGGCCTGCGCCTGTTTCAGCGCGGCACGCTGGCGCGGACCGAACAGGCCCGGCTCGGGATAGACCCGGTCGCTGTAGCGCAAGGCCTTGACCAGCAGGCGAATGGCGTGACGATCCACGGGAGCCATCTCCAGGCCCTGACGCAGCGTCTTCAGCTGGCGCTGCTGCTGGCGCGCCATGCGATGCGGATGCGGCCAGTCGGCATCACGCTGCCGTGCCGCCGCGGCCAGCCCGGGCCATGCCGCCAGGGCCTGCTGCAACCAGTGCAGGGTCTGGCTGCGCGCGATGTCACGACGCATGCGCCGCAGCAGACGCAGGCGCGGCACCGCGACCGCATCCAGCCCGAGACGCTCCAGTTCGGCACACAGCGACTCCAGGTCACGCGCCGGGCCCAGCAGGCGAATGGTCTCGCGTACCGCCCAGGACAGTTCGCCGCCATCGACATCGGGCAACAGCACGAGCAGGCTCTGCACCCGGCGCAGGGCCACGCGCAGGTCATGCAGAGCATTCGCTTCGTCTGCATCGGACAGACGCTGCACGGCCACCGTGAGCGCGCCTGACAGCAGGCGCTGACGCGACAGAATCACGTCCGCGGAATCCATCTCACTCTCCTGTGGCCGGCATGATTCATGGCGAATCGCCAGCGCCACACTCACGTCCGCCAGCGGCGGCGGTTGACTCAGCGCAACCCGCGCGTGTTGACGAACTCGACGGCGCGGGCACGCAGCTGGCCACAGCCGCCAGCGACTTCCTGGCCTGCGCTGTTGCGCACCTTGACCAGCACGCCACGGCTGGCCAGGTAGCGCACCATCTCCACGATACGCTCCCCGTCCGGACGTTGGTAGTCGTCGCCCTCGAGGCTGTTGAAGGGAATCAGGTTGAGCACCGCGTACTTGCCGGCAAACAGGGCCGGGATGGCCGCCAGCTCGTCATCACCGTCATTGACGCCCTTGAGCAGCGTCCACTGCACCTGGACAGGATAGCCGACGCGGCGCGCATACGCCTCGCCCAGTGCCATCAGCTCGTCCGGCGCGATTCTCGGCGCCTTCGGCAGCAGGTGCTCGCGCAGCTCGGCCCTGGTGGTGTGCAGCGACAGCGCCAGCCCCGGCTTGACGCGCTGCAGCGGCAGCCGCTCGAACACGCGCGGGTCACCGACCGTGGAAAACACCAGATTCTTGTGACCGATGCCGCCATGGGTGCCGAGCAGGTCAATGGCCTCGAGCACGTTGTCAAGGTTGTGTGCCGGCTCGCCCATGCCCATGAACACCACCTTGCGCACCGGCCGGCGACGACGCGCCTGCACCACCTGGGCGACGATCTCCAGGCTGCTGACCTGGCGCAGCAGGCCGCTCTTGCCGGTCATGCAGAAGCGGCAGGCCACCGCGCAGCCGACCTGGGACGACACGCACACGCCGTCACGCGGCAGCAGCACCGTCTCGACCATCTGGCCATCGGGAATGTCGACCAGCAGACGCGCCGAGCCATCGGGTGCCGGGTGCTCGGAACGTATCCGGGCCAGATCATCCAGCTCGGCAGACAGCTGCGGCAACGCCTCGCGCAGGGCCTTGGGGAAGACATCGGCGACCTGCTGCCGGGTGGTGCCGGCAGCATGCAGGGGTCGGCCCTGCAGCCAGGCACGCAGCAACGCGTCCCGATGCACGGGGCGGGCACCGAGGCTGGCAAGGCGAAGGTCGAGATCGGTCAGGCGCATGGGCGCGGAGGGTAGCAGCGCCGGCGGCAAATGTCCCCGGCCATCACCACTTCAGCATGGGCAGCGGACGCAGCGGATGCCTGGCCATCCAGCGCAGACCGCGTCGCGCCAGCATGCGGTGAAAGCCGGCGTTGGGAAACAGCGCCTGCTGGGCACGGATCAGCGAGCGCGGCAGCCCGGCGGTGTACACCCCGCGCGAGAAATCGACCAGATCGGCGCGCCGGAACACCTCCACCAGCGGATAGCGCGCATCACGCACCGGGCGCAGACGATGGTGTTCGCTGATCATCAGGCCGACCTCCTCGATCCAGCCGGCATGACCGCTGGCGCTCAGATAATCGGCAGCAAGCTGCACCGAGGGCGGCAGATAGTCCAGGGTATCGTCGGTCCACAGGCCGATGTCATGGAAAGCGGCAGCGATGGCCAGCTTGTGCTGATCCTCGATGCCGGCCTGCGGTGCCAGCGCTAGGCAGAAGCTGAGCATGCGACGGCAGTGGTTGGCGTAGCCGGACAGCTCGTCCGCCAGCGGCTTGCGGTAGGTGTGCAGCAGACGGTCCAGCAGATCATGGGCAGTGAGCATGGCGGCGGTCTCGGGCGACAAAGTCACGAGCCTACCGCATCCGGCGCGCTGTACAAGCACTCGCCAGCGCGCGACCATGACTTAACGACCCGCCGCGAGCCCCTGCATGCCCGCCATCGCCCTGCCCGACATTGATCCCGAGCGCTGCACCGCCTGCGGTCGCTGCGTGGCAGCGTGCCCGCCGCATGTGCTGTGGCTGGAGAGCGAGCGCCCTCAGGGCTGGGGACGCAAGCGCGCGATGCTGCATGACACCGACGGCTGCACGGGCTGCGCGAAATGTCATGCCGTGTGCCCGTTCGATGCCATTCGCATGGTGCGTCAGCCCGACTGAAATCTAGCATGCGCCCGGGTCGGCTCTCAGGACAAGCGCTTGCCGCCACGCGCGGCCAGCGCCCCGCTGGCTGCCGCCGACAGCAGGCGCTGAAAGCTCGGGCACTCCAGATGGCTGGGCGCCTGGCAGGCGGCGGCATGGCGCAGTCCGTCACGCATCGCGCTGAGCTGGCGGATGCGTGCCTCGAGCTCATCGGCCTTGCGCGTCAGCAGCTCGCGGTCAATGTCCGGCGTGCCATCGGGTGCGAACATGCGCGCCATGTCATCCAGCGAGAGGCCCGCGGCTTGCCCCAGCGAGATCAGGGCCAGACGCTGCAGGATGTCGTCGCGGAACAGGCGGCGCAGGCCCGAGCGCCCCACCGAGGTGATCAGACCCCGCGACTCGTAATAACGCAGGGTGGATGCCGGCAGCCCGCTGCGCCTGGCCACGTCAGAAATATCGAGCATGCCTCTTGACCTCAAGTCGACTTCAAGATGCACGCTACGCCTGACCGCCCTTGGAGGCAAGCTCAGGAGAACGCACATGAATACCCTTGCTGGCATCGTCATCACCGGCGTCGGCGCCACCCTGGTCATGGACCTGTGGGGACTGGCGCGCCGGCCCCTGCTCGGTATTCCGGCCCCGGACTACGGACTGGTGGAGTGGCTGACACGGCAGCCGTGAAAAAAAAGGCCCGCATTCGCGGGCCTCTTCATGTCACGCTGACGCTTACGCCGTGACCGGAATCTTCCCGATCTTGGCCTGCCAGATCTTGGGCGCGATCTCGTGCACCGAGGTGCCGTTGACGTCCACCGCCACGCTCACCGGCATGTCTTCCACGACGAACTCGTAGATCGCTTCCATGCCCAGGTCCTCGAAGGCGACCACGCGCGACTTGCGGATGGCCTTGGACACCAGATAGGCGGCGCCGCCGACGGCCATCAGGTAGACGGCCTTGTGGTTCTTGATGGCGGCAATGCCGGCCGGGCCTCGCTCGGACTTGCCGATCATGCCGTAGAGGCCGGTTTCGGCCAGCACGGTCTCGGTGAACTTGTCCATGCGGGTGGCCGTGGTCGGGCCGGCCGGGCCGACCACCTCGTCACGCACCGGGTCAACCGGGCCGACGTAGTAGATGAACTTGCCGCGCAGGTCCACCGGCAGCTTCTCGCCCTTGGCGAACATGTCGACCATGCGCTTGTGGGCGGCATCGCGGCCGGTATACATGGTGCCGCTGAGCAGCAGCGTGTCACCGGGCTGCCAGCTGGCGATCTCTTCCGGGGTCACGGTGTCGAGGTTCACGCGCTTCGACTTCGAGGCATCGAAGGTCAGCTTCGGCCAGTCTTCCAGCTTCGGCACCTCCAGCTCGGCGGGGCCCGAGCCATCCAGCTCGAAATGCACGTGGCGGGTGGCGGCGCAGTTCGGGATCATCGCAACCGGCAGCGAGGCGGCGTGGGTCGGGTAATCGAGAATCTTGATGTCGATGACCGTGGTCAGACCGCCCAGGCCCTGGGCGCCGATGCCGAGCGCGTTGACCTTCTCGTAGAGCTCGATGCGCAGCTCTTCGATGCGGTTGCTCGGACCGCGCGCGATCAGCTCCTGGATGTCGACTGGATCCATCAGCGATTCCTTGGCCAGCAGCGCGGCCTTCTCGGCGGTACCGCCGATGCCGATGCCGAGCATGCCCGGCGGACACCAGCCGGCGCCCATGGTCGGCACGGTCTTCAGCACCCAGTCGACGATGCTGTCGGAGGGGTTGAGCATGGCCATCTTGGACTTGTTCTCGGAGCCGCCGCCCTTGGCCGCGACAGTGATGTCGACCTTGTCGCCCGGCACGATGCTGTAGTGGATCACCGCCGGGGTGTTGTCCTTGGTGTTCTGGCGCTTGCCGGCCGGGTCACGCAGGATGGACGCGCGCAGCACGTTGTCCGGGTTCAGGTAGGCGCGGCGCACGCCTTCGTTGATGGCGTCGTCCAGCGACAGATCACCGAGGTCCCAGCGCACGTTCATGCCGACCTTGACGAAGATGGTGACGATGCCGGTGTCCTGGCAGATCGGGCGATGGCCCTCGGCGCACATGCGCGAGTTGATCAGGATCTGCGCCATGGCGTCCTTGGCGGCCTGGTTCTCTTCACGCTCCCAAGCGGCGTGGATGGCCTGGATGAAGTCCACCGGGTGATAGTAGGAGATGAACTGCAGGGCGTCGGCGACGCTCTGGATGAGGTCGTCCTTCTTGATGACGGTCATGGGGCTGGCTCCAGCGCAAAGAGTGAGCGGCACGGCGGCGGGCCGGCAAAGCCCGCACAAACGGCTGGAGTATAACGCCGCTTCAGGCCGCCGTGGCGCGAAGGTGACTCAGCAACTCGTCGAGTACCGCGTCAGGGCGCTCCATTTGCAGGAAATGGCCACAGCCCGCCAGCCGCTGGACACGTATGCCGGCCGGAAACATGGCCGGATCAACCAGGGCGTCGTAGAGCGCGGACTGCATGCAGCCGTCCAGCTCCCCGGTCAGTGCCAGCGTCGGCACGCGCAGCGGATAACGCGCCAGCATGAACAGGCGACGGGTCTTGCTGCGCCAGAGCGTGAACAGGGCGCGGTAGTAGCGCGTCGCGGCCCAGGCCACGTTGGCCTCGACAAAGGCCGCCTGCACCGGCGCGAACGCAGCCTCGCTGAACGCCCAGCCCGGTGACCAGATGCGCCAGAGTTCGCGCAGGCGCGCGCTGCCGTTCGCGCGTATGCCCTGCACTGCGCTCAGCGACTGCATCTCGAGCATGTAGGCCGAGTGCTGCAGCTGTGACGGCAGCAGACGCCATGCCCGCTCCATGCGCTGGAACGGCGGGATCGCCAGCGTGGTCAGCGACTGCCAGGCGGCCGGCCGGCTGGCGACAGCCGCCATGGCGGCAACCGCGCCCCAGTCATGACCGACCAGATGCGTGACCGGCGCAGCCAGCAGATCACGCCAGGCCAGCAGATCCATGGCGGCACTGAGCGCGTCGTAGTCGGCATCGCTGTGCACGGAGGCCGGGGTGTAGCCGCGCAGCCAGGGCCGCAACACGCGGTAGCCGGCAGCCACCAGGCCGGCGGCCACGGCATCCCAGCCATGCGGGGTATCGGGAAAGCCATGCACCAGCATCACCAGCGGCGCATCCGCCGGCCCCTCCAGCCAGGCGCTCAGGGTGAGCTGTTCACGCTGGAGGGTGATGCTCTGTCGCACGTCGCTGTCCAGCGGTGCATGCCGAGCGGTCATGCTGCCACCTCGCTGCCCTTGCCACGCAGGATGTCAGCCAGCGGCTGCGGACGCTGACAGGCCGCCTGCACCGGTGCCAGCCAGTTCTGCAGCGGGCCGTGCCAGAGCGTCTGGGCAAAGCGGGCATCGAGCCCGGCAACCCCGTTGCGGGCCATCGGCACCGGCCAGGGCAGCGCCGGCAGCCACTGTGCCAGATCAACCTGGCTGAGATCGCGAGCGAGACGGAACTCGCCGTCACTGCTGCGCACGATCAGGCGTTCGCGCAGCAGCCAGTCCTGCCACTCCGACCAGCCCCAGATCGCACTGCGCTGCACCTCGCGCATGACCTCGGTCTCGCTCAGACCGCGACCGGCATCGTGCGCGGCCTGCAGGCGAGTGAGCAGATTCATCAGGGCATAGAGCGGGTGACAGGGCGTGCGCGTCTCGATGTCGTGCAGCACCAGGGCACGACTGAGCTCAACGCCATAGAGAATGATCAGCCAGGACAGGTAGAGCCAGAGCAGGAACACCGGGAACACCGCAAAGGCACCATAGACCAGCTCATAGGAGCTGAAGCTGGTGACGAAGATGCCGAAGCCGCGCTTGGCCAGCTCGAACAGCACCGCAGCCACCACCCCGCTGGTCAGGCCGGCGCGCCAAGGCACCCGGCAGTTGGGCACGGCGGTATAAAGCAGGGTGAAGCCGAGCGCGGTGAACAGCAGCGGGATCAGGCCGACGCCGGGCGCGACGGTGCCGACCAGATCGGCGGCATCGCTGAACACGCGCAAGGTCATCAGGTAGGACGAGAGCAGGAAGCCGGCACCGAGCAGAAAGGGGCCGAGGCTGAGCACCGCCCAGTAGCGCAGGAAGCTGATCAGCCCCTGCCGGGGCGCCTTGACCTGCCAGATCTCGTTGAAGGCGCGCTCGATGGTCACCAGCATCATCAGCGCGGTGACGAACAGGATGCCGATGCCGACCACGGTGAGCTGGCTGGCCTGCTGCGAGAATTCACCGAGATAGGTCTGCAGCTGCGCGCCGCTGCTCGGCACCAGATTGCTGTAGATGAACTGGCGTATGTCTTCGCTGATCGGCTTCAGCGAGGGGATGGCGGCCAGCAGGGTGAAGATCACGGTCAGCAGGGGCACCACGGCGAACAGGGTGGTGAAGGTCAGTGCGGCGGCGTGCTGGCGACAGTTGTCGTTGAGAAAATGACGCACGCTGGTTCGCAGCGCGTGATCCACGGTGTGCCAGTGCCCAACCCATGCCGATGTCATCTGCCGCTCCCTGATGCTTCAGGATAGTATTCCTTCCTGTCCTGTTCGTGTCGAGAAAACCATGTCAGAGCCCTATGTTCTGGTGCTGTATTACAGCCGCCACGGTGCCACCCGCGAGATGGCCCGGCACATCGCCCAGGGCGTCGAACGTGCCGGACTGGAAGCGCGCCTGCGCACGGTACCGGCGGTATCGGCCGACTGCGAAGCGACGGCACCGGACATCCCGGAGCGGGGTGATCTCTATGCCAGCCTGGACGACCTCGCCGGCTGCGCCGGCCTGGTGCTGGGCAGTCCGACGCGCTTCGGCAACATGGCTGCCGCCATGAAGTATTTTCTCGACGGCACCACCGCGCTCTGGCTCAATGGCGCCCTCATCGACAAGCCGGCGGCCGTGTTCACGTCCACCGGGTCGCTGCATGGCGGCCAGGAATCGACCCTGCTGACCATGATGCTGCCGCTGCTGCACCACGGCATGGTGATGGTCGGCCTGCCCTACTCCGAGCCGGCGCTGAGCGCGACCCGTACCGGTGGCACCCCCTACGGCGCCAGCCACTGGGCCGGCAGCGACAACAGCCAGCAGGTCAGCGACGACGAGCTGCGTCTCTGCCAGGCCCTGGGCGAACGCGTCGCGCGCTGGGCCCTGAAGGCACGCTGACCCCTTTTCCGCTTTCTGACTGCGAGATGCGCCATGACCGATGTCACCCCGCCTGATACCGCCCTGCTCAACGCCGAAGCCGCCCGGCTGCAGCGTTACAGCCTGTGGGCGCTGCTTGCGCTGATCGCCTGGCTGATGATCAGCACCGTGGCCACGGCGCCGGCCGGGCTGTCAGCACTGACCCTGCTGGTGGGCTGGCTGCTGCAGTCCCTGCCGCTCTGGCTGTTCGTGCCCGGTCTGCGCGCCGGTCGTGCGCGCAGCGGCGTGTGGCTGGGCTTCGTGCTGATGTTCTACTTCGTGTTCGCCGTGCTCAATGCCTTCGCCCCCGGCCTGCACGGCCTGCTGGCAACCGTCGAGGCGGTGCTGATCAGCGGCGTGTTCATGCTCGTCATCCGCTTCGTGAAGGCGCAACGCGCCACGCAGAACGGCGCCCTCTGATCCTCGCCAAATCAGACTGACGCGCTCAGCGCGCCTGCGTTTCCTCGAGCAGCTGGCGCGCCAGCGGCACCGACAGGGCCCGCTTGTCACGCTGGGCGCGCTGATCCAGGCGATCGATCAGGGCCATGAAGCGCCCGAGAGGACGCGGACCGCGCTCGATCAGGTAACGCTGCAACTCGGCCTCCAGAACCCAGCCACGACGTTGCGCGGTGGCCTGAAGCAGCTCCACGCGCACCGCATCCGACGGCGACGGCAGGCTGTAGACGCTGGCGCGCGCCAGCCGCGAACGCAGATCCGGCAGCTGCAAGGGCAGACCGGCCGGCGGCATTGCCGAGGTCACCAGCAGGCGTCCGCCACTGTCCTGCAAGCGGTTGTAGAGATTGAACAGGGCTTCTTCCCATGCCGGCCAGCCGGCTGCCGCTTCGATGTCATCCAGCACCACCAGATCGCAGTGCTCGAGACCATCAAGCATTTCAGCGGGCAGGAACACGACCTGGCGCAGCGGCAGCATGACCACGCGGGAGAGGCGCTGGCTGGCGTCGGCCACGAAGGCATTGACCAGCAGCGAGCGGCCGGCGCCCGGTTCGCCCCAGACATGGAGCTGGGCAACCTCGCCACGGCAGAGCGCGTCCAGCGCCGCTAGCACCGGCGCGAACGCCTGCCCGGGCAGATCGGCAAGGGTCAGCACCGGCGCGGACTGCAGGGGCAGCAGCAGCTGCTCCTGCGGCATGAACAGATCGGGGGTGTCACTCGTCACGCAGGACATCCCCGCCCTGGTAGAAGGTGCTGCGCAGGTAGCTGGCGTGGGCATGGCGCAGCAGCACCACCAGGATGGCCGCAACCGGCAGCGCCAGCAGCATGCCGAAGAAGCCGAACAGCTGACCGCCGGCCATGATGGCGAAGATCACGCCCACCGGCGGCAGACCGATGCGATCACCGACCAGCCAGGGCTGCAGCACCCAGCCCTCGAGAATCTGGCCGATGCCGAACACCAGCCAGACCAGCAGCACCGGCTCCAGCACGAGGCCGAACTGGAACAGCGCGACGATGGTGGCGGTGATGATGCCGATGATGAAGCCGAAATAGGGAATGATGCTGGCCAGCCCGGCCACCAGGCCGATGACCATGGCCAGCTTGATGCCGACCAGCTGCAGACCGACGCCATAGATCAGGCCCAGCGCCACCATGACCAGCAGCTGCCCGCGCAGGAAGGCGGCGAGCACGTCATCACATTCGCGCGCGAGATCGACCAGGCGAGGCTCGAGCCGGCGCGGGAGCAGATGACGAATCTTTTCCATCAGCGATTCCCAGTCCAGCAGCAGATAGAAGGTCACCACCGGAATCAGCGCGATCAGGCCCAGGGTGGCCGCAACGTGCAGGCCCGACTGCGCCAGCGTGGTCAGCAGTTGCGAGGTGCTGGCATCGGCTCCCTGCCAGAACGCGGTCAGCCACTGCGTGATGCGATCCATGTCGAGGCGGTCGATGTTGACGTGCAGCTTGTTCTCCAGCCAGGGAATGCCCTGCCGGTTCATCCAGCGCAGCGCCGAGGGAATGCGCGATTCCAGGTAGACCAGCTGCTCCCACAGACGCGGCAGCAGCAACAGCAGCGCCAGCGTGGTGCTCAGGAACAGCGCCGTGAACGCTGCCGATACCGCCGTGATGCGGCGGCAGCCGAAGCGCATGAGCTGATTCACCAGCGGATTGGCAAGATAGGCCAGCAGGGCGCCGACCAGGAATGGCATCAGGATGGGCTTGAGCGCATGGATCAGTGCAGCGGTCAGCACGATGCCGAGCAGGATCATCCAGCGGTTGCGGTCAGTCATGCGCCATCCTCGTGTCTTCTGCCGGGTATTGTGCGGAGCCGGTGCCATGACGGGCAAGCGCTGTGCTGATAGAATGCGCGCTTCATTTGCCACCGCTCGCCGAGTTTTTGCCATGACCGACCAGAAGCCCTCGCTCAGTTACAAGGATGCAGGTGTCGACATCGACGCCGGAGACCACCTGGTCGAACGCATCAAGGGCGTGGCGAAACGCACCAAGCGTCCGGAAGTCATGGGCGGCCTCGGCGGCTTCGGCGCGCTCTGCGAGATCCCGGCCGGCTACCGCCAGCCGGTGCTGGTGTCCGGCACCGACGGCGTCGGCACCAAGCTCAAGCTGGCCCTGCAGCTGAAGCGCCACGAGCACATCGGCATCGACCTCGTGGCCATGTGCGTCAACGACATCGTGGTCACCGGCGCCGAATCCCTGTTCTTCCTCGACTACTACGCCACCGGCCACCTCAACGTGGACACCGCCGCGACCGTGGTCACCGGCATCGGTGAAGGCTGCCTGCAGGCCGGCTGCTCGCTGGTCGGCGGCGAGACCGCTGAAATGCCCGGCATGTACGAAGGCGAGGACTATGACCTGGCCGGCTTCGCGGTCGGCGTGGTGGAAAAGTCCGAGATCATCGACGGCAGCAAGGTCAAGGCCGGCGACGTGCTGATCGGCGTGGCCTCCAGCGGGGCACACTCCAACGGCTACTCGCTGGTGCGCAAGATCATCGACGTGTCCGGCGCCGACCTGACCCAGGACCTGGCTGGTCGTCCGCTCGCCGACGTGGTGATGACCCCGACGCGCATCTACGTGAAGTCCATGCTGGCCCTGATCAAGGCCCTGCCCGTCCACGCCCTCGCCCACATCACCGGCGGCGGCCTGCCCGGCAACCTGCCGCGCGTGCTGCCGGAAGGCTGCGATGCCGTCGTCAACGAGTCGTCCTGGACCTGGCCGCCGCTGTTCCAGTGGCTGCAGGCGCAGGGCAACGTCGAGCGTTTCGAGATGTACCGCACCTTCAACTGCGGCGTCGGCATGGTCGTCGTGGTGCCGGCCGAGCAGGCCGATGCCGCCATTGCCCAGCTCCAGTCCACTGGCGAAACCGCCTGGAAACTGGGCGAGATCGTGCCATCGACGCATGCCGAACCGACCGTGGTGTTCGCCTGAGCATGAGGCGTCCGCAGCCTGCGACCGCAGGTCGTCTGTCGGCCGTCACCGGCCTATGAAGGAGCCTGTGCCGGCATGAGCCTGCGTCTGGTGGTGCTGATTTCCGGCTCGGGCTCCAACCTGCAAGCCATCCTCGATGCCTGCGGACAACGCCAGGCCGGCCGTCACGCCGACATCGACGTGATGCCGGCACAGGTGGTCGGCGTCCTGAGCAATCGCAGTGATGCGCTCGGACTGTCACGTGCCGCCCGTGCCGGCGTTGCCACCGCGACGCTGGCGCACACCGACTTCGTCGATCGTGCCGCCTTCGACCAGGCCATGATCGCCGTGATCGACCGCTGGCAGCCGGATGTGGTGGTGCTGGCAGGCTTCATGCGCATCCTGACGCCAGCCTTCGTGCAGCACTACAACGGTCGCCTGCTCAACATCCATCCCTCGCTGCTGCCGCTGCACAAGGGTCTGAACACGCACCAGCGAGCCATCGATGCAGGCGATGTCGAACACGGCTGCTCGGTGCACCTGGTCAATGCCGAGCTCGATGGCGGCCCGGTCATCGCCCAGGCGGCCCTGCGCGTTGAGGAATCGGATACCGCCGAAACCCTGGCGCAGCGCGTGCACGCCCTCGAACACCGGCTCTACCCCGCTGTGCTAGGCTGGGTGGCAAATGGCCGGCTTCAGCTCGACACCGTGCCGCTGCACCTCGACGGCCAGCCCCTGACCACCCCGATACGCCTGTGATGACGGGCGCGAGAGGCCCCACATGCGCACACGCCATCCGCTGCTTCTGCTGCCCCTGCTGACCCTGCCCCTGCTCGGCTGCGCCAGCAGCAGCGCCCAGACCAACCCGACCGCAGTGCCTGCCACGCCCGCTGCAGCACCGGCAGCCACTCTGCCCGTGGCGGCCAATGCCCAGCGCTACCTGCTGAGCTGGGATGGCCAGCTCACCGGCACTGCCGTGCGTCGCCTGAGCTGCCAGCACGCCAGCTGCACCTTCCGCACCGACGCCCAGGTGCCCGGACTGGCAACGCTCACCGAGGAAAGCCGCTTCCAGTGGCGCCATGACCGGGTCGTGTTCCAGCGCTACCAACGCGATCTGCAGCTGCTGCTGTTCCCGCAATCGGTCAGCATCGTGCGCGAAGCCGACGGCCAGTTCGTGACCCAGCGCAAGGGCAAGACCCGCCGCTATCCGGGTCAGGATGACGCGGTCGATCTGCTGGGACTGGAAGTGCAGCTGCGTGCCGACCGTCTCGCCGGCAAGACCCCCAAGGCCAGCTATGCCCTGGCCGAGGTGAAAGGCATCACGCCCGTGTCGCTGACACGACTCGACAACGTCACGCTCACGCTCAACGGCAAGGCCTGGGGCACCGAGGTCTACGAACGCCGCGACGGCCAGCGTCTGACCACGCTGTGGCTGGCACCCGATCTGGGTTTCGTGCCGGTGCAGATCGTGCACCAGGACGGACCGGAGACTTACCGGATGATCTGGCAGGGCCCTGCCGACTGATCAGCAGTCGCTGGCGTCCGGCTGCGGGCGGGGGGCAGGCGCCTGTAAAACACGCCGTGAATACATCCCTGTAGGCTCGCGCGCGCCATCCATGGCGCGCGACGGTTTTCCCGGCGCCTGCCCCCGCCCGCAGCCGGATGCCAACCCGCTCAGGTTCTCGGCAGGGTCACGCCAGTCTGGCCCTGGTACTTGCCGCCGCGGTCCTTGTACGAGGTCGCGCAGATCTCGTCGCTCTCGAAGAACAGCATTTGCGCCACGCCCTCGTTGGCGTAGATCTTGGCCGGCAGGTTGGTGGTGTTGGAGAACTCCAGCGTGACATGGCCCTCCCACTCCGGCTCCAGCGGCGTCACGTTGACGATGATGCCGCAGCGCGCGTAGGTCGACTTGCCGAGGCAGACCACCAGCGTCGAGCGCGGAATGCGGAAGTACTCGACCGTGCGTGCCAGCGCGAAGCTGTTGGGCGGGATGATGCAGACATCCGACACCACGTCGACGAAGTTGTTCTCGTCGAAGTTCTTCGGGTCCACGATGGTGGAGTTGATGTTGGTGAAGATCTTGAACTCGTTGGCGCAACGCACGTCATAGCCGTAGCTGGAGGTGCCGTAGGACACGATCTTGTGGCCGTCTGCCGGGGAGTGGCGCACCTGGCCCGGCTCGAACGGCTCGATCATGCGGTGCTGCTCGGCCATGCGGCGGATCCAGTGGTCTGACTTGATGCTCATTCAGGTTCTCGCAGGAAAATCAGGCGCAGCAACCGCGCTCAGGCGGTCGGCTGCAGGGGAATGCGGGTATCGGTGACACGCGGCCCCAGGGCCAGCGCAGCGGCGGTGCGACGTGCCAGCTCGCGGTAGGCCGCCGCCAGGGCTCCATCGGGCTCGGCGATCACGGTCGGCACGCCGCTGTCGGTCTGCTCGCGGATGCGCGCATCCAGCGGCAGCTGGCCCAGCAGCGGGGTCTGGTACTGCGCGGCCATGCGTTCGCCGCCGCCGGCGCCGAAGATGTGCTCGACATGCCCGCAGGACGAGCACACGTGCTGTGCCATGTTCTCGACCACGCCGAGCACGCGGATGTCGACCTTGCGGAACATCTCGATGCCCTTCTTCGCATCCAGCGTGGCGATGTCCTGCGGCGTGGTGACGATCACCGCGCCGGCGACCGGAATGCGCTGCGCCAGGGTGAGCTGGATGTCACCCGTGCCGGGCGGCATGTCGACCACCAGATAGTCCAGCGACGACCAGCGCGTCTGCGTGACCAGCTGGATCAGCGCGCCGGTGGCCTTGGGCCCGCGCCACACCACCGGGGTGTCGCCCTGCAGCAGGAAACCGATGGACATGACCTCGATACCGTGCGCGGCGTGCGGCACGAACCACGCATCATCCACCGTGTCCGGGTACTTGCCGAGACCGATGCCGAGCATGGTGGGCTGGCTGGGGCCGTAGATGTCGGCATCCAGGATGCCGACGCGGGCACCTTCACGCGCCAGCGCCAGCGCGAGGTTGACGGCGGTGGTGGACTTGCCGACGCCACCCTTGCCTGATGCCACCACGATCAGGTTGCGCGCCAGCGTCAGCGGTGCCACCTCGCCCTGCGGCTGGATGCGCGGAATGGCCTGCGACCAGCGGATATGCACGTCACGCGCACCGGCCACGTGCAAGGCGGCCTCAAGTGCGGCGCCGAACGCCTGTGCCGGATTGGCATGCGGGTAAGGCAGCTGGATGTGTGCAAAGACACGACCGTCGTCGGTCACCTGGGTGTCCTGCGGCACCGCGAGCAGGGCGTAGGTGGCGTCAGGGCCGAGGTAGGGGTCGCTGTGGGCAGCGAGGACGGCGTCTACCGCCGCACGGGTGATACTCATGGATGGAAACGGTCCGGATCGCGAAGGCCCCTATGCTAGCAGGACAGCAGCGCGGCGGCGACGCGTTCGCCAGAGCGCACGGCTCCCTCCATGTAGCCGGTCCAGTAACCGGGAATCTCGCTGCCGGCCCAGTGAATTCGACCCTGCGGCCGCGACAGCAGATCGCGACAGCCGGTCAGCACGCCCGGCGCACAATACCCGGTGGGCGCACCGCGGCTGAAGGCTTCCTCGCCCCAGTGCTGCCGAACCACCGCCGATGGCTGTGCCGCATCGGGACCGAAGCAGCGCACCAGGCTGGCCAGCACCTCGGCACGCAAGGCCTCGGGCGCGAGCCGATCGGCCGCATCCAGATGCGCACCGCCAATGAAGGCCAGCAAGGCGCCCTCCTCACCGGACGCCGGCGTGACCTCGAACACCAGGTTGACCAGCCCGTCCGCAAGAATGGCATTGCCGGAAAGTCCGGCCTCGCGCCAGAACGGACGCGTGTAGATCACCTCGTATTTCATCAGACGACCCATGCGGATGCCGGCCATCAGGTCATCATGCAAAGGCGGCAGCGGCGGCTGGAAGTCGATGTCGGCGCGACAGGGTGGCGGCACCGCCACCACCAGATGGTCGGCCTGCCAGTGCTCGCTGAGCCCGTCCACCTGCGCAGACACGCGCACGCCATGTTCATCCTGCTGCACGTGGGTGACCCGGGCCCCGAGCACCACGGCATCGCCCAGCGCAGCGGCCAGGGCCTGCGACACCGACTGGCTGCCACCGGCGAAGCGTCGCTCCTGGGCGCCGTTGATGGTGGCGGTCAGACGACCGAAGGTGCCGGGATTCTGCTCGTCGCCAGCCGCAGCGACATAGTGCAAGGCATACAGGAAGGACAACTCGCGGGCATTGCCGCCCCAGAGCGTCTCGAAGGTGGCTTCGGCGAGCACGCGGGTGCGTTCGCCAAGACGGCGCTCGTCCAGCCAGTCGGCCAGGGTCATGGCGTCCCATTCGGCAGCACGCGGCGCCTCCCAGGGGCGGCCCACCGGCACCGTGGCCGCGAGCCGGTTGAGCTGAAACTCAAGCTTGAGCAGATCAGGCAGAAGACGCCAGTCATGCGGCGCGCCCTGGGTGGAGATCAGCCCGAACAGACGGTCGCCATGGATCTGGCGACGCGCACCAGTCACATAGACACTGGCCCCGCGACCGGCCTGCTCGACCGTTGCCAGGCCAAGCTCGCGGGCCAGCGCCAGCATGCGGTTCTGGGTCGGACCGATCCAGGCGCCGCCACGATCCACCGGCGTGCTGCCATGCCATTCGGTCCAGGTACGCCCGCCGACCCGCTCACGCGCTTCCAGCACGCAAACCCGGCGACCGGCCCGTTGCAGCGCGCGTGCCGCGGTCAATCCGGCCAGACCGGCACCTACGATGACCACATCCTGTCTGACCATATGCAAGACCCTCCGATCACCCGAAAACTGGCACACATACAATTACTTCACAAAATATTAATAAGAAAGCCGACGAAAAGTGTTGATTTATTTGAACTAAAAAACTAGAACTGATTATCCGCACGGAATGCATCTAATAACGTCATGGACGGCGCCCCAACCTGAAAGCCATGGGGCGGTTATTTGCAGAGCGGATACAGTCGTTACAGAACCCGCACGCAACCGTCGCACACGTCACGTCGCTGAACAGCACGTCGACGCAGCGCATACCGCAAACCCCCACAAGGCTCTCGGGATTCCGAGATAGTGACTTCAGTCGAATGGCTGACGTCGTGAGGGTAGCGCCATGTGGAATCTGAACGCGATGATGATGGGTGCCGCAAGTGCGGTGATGCTGCTGAGTGCCACCCCGGCACTGGCCGCACCGGTCGATGCCGCTGCACCGGTCGCCGCCGTCGAGCTGGCTGGCAACGATGTCGGCAGTGTCTGGATGCCGCCCCGCCCGGGCAGCTACCGTGACAAGTTCTGCCTGGAAGACCGTCCCTGCAAGTACCGCACGCAGATCGCCTGATTCCGCTCTCCTGCCGCTGCCGGCAAAAGCAGCGGCAATCGCCCCGGTGGCGGGGCAGCCGCGAGTCCGCAGTGCTATCATCGGCGACCTGTCGATTGCCACGCTGTAGAGATCATGACCCGTCGCCTGCTTGTCACCAGCGCCCTGCCCTATGCCAACGGCCCCATTCATCTGGGCCACCTCGTCGAATACATCCAGACCGACATCTGGGTCCGCTTCCAGCGCGCACGCGGGCATGAAGTCCATTACGTCTGCGCCGACGACGCCCACGGCACGGCCATCATGCTCAAGGCCGAGCAGAACGGTCTGCCGCCGGAACAGCAGATTGCCAACGTCAAGGCCGAGCACCAGCGTGACTTCGCCGGCTTCAACGTCGCCTTCGACAATTACCACTCCACGCACAGCGACGAGAATCACCAGCTCGCCCGCGAGATCTATCTGCGTCTGCGCGACGGCATTCCCGGCGCGCATCCGGGCACGCTGCAGACCGGTGGCCATATCGCCACACGTGCCATCCGCCAGCTTTTTGATCCGGAAAAGCAGCTGTTCCTGGCCGATCGCTTCATCAAGGGCGACTGCCCGAAGTGCGGCGCCGTCGACCAGTACGGCGACTCCTGCGAAGTCTGCGGCGCCACCTATTCGCCGACCGAGCTGAAGAACCCGCGCTCGACCATCTCCGGCGCCACGCCGGTCGAGAAGGAGTCCGAGCACTACTTCTTCAAGCTGCCCGACTTCGAGGCCATGCTGAAAGCCTGGACGCGCAGCGGAACGCTGCAGGAGGAAGTCGCCAACAAGCTGGCGGAATGGTTCGAGGCCGGCCTCGCCGACTGGGACATCTCGCGTGATGCCCCCTACTTCGGCTTCGAGATTCCCGATGCCCCGGGCAAGTACTTCTACGTCTGGCTGGATGCCCCTGTGGGCTACATGGCCAGCTTCGCCAACCTGTGCGCGAAGACGCCCAAGCTGGTTTTCGATGACTTCTGGCGCAAGGACAGCAGCGCCGAGCTCTACCACTTCATCGGCAAGGACATCGTCTACTTCCATGCCCTGTTCTGGCCCGCCATGCTGGATGGCGCCGGCTACCGCCTGCCCACGGGGGTGTTCGCGCACGGCTTCCTGACCGTCAACGGCCAGAAGATGTCGAAGTCGCGCGGCACCTTCATCCAGGCGCAGACCTACCTGCAGCACCTGAATCCGGAATACCTGCGCTACTACTTTGCCGCCAAGCTCTCCAGCAAGGTCGAGGACATCGATCTCAATCTGGAGGACTTCACGCTGCGCGTGAACTCGGACCTGGTCGGCAAGGTGGTCAACATCGCCAGCCGCTGCGCCGGCTTCATCAGCAAGCGCTTCGAGGGCCGGCTCTCGGCGGAATGCGCCGAACCGCAGCTGCTGGCGGACTTCATCGCCGCCGGTGACAGCATCGCCGCGCACTACGAGGCGCGCGAGTTCGGCCGCGCCATCCGCGAAATCATGGCGCTGGCCGACCGCGCCAACCAGTACATCGACGAGAAGAAGCCGTGGGCGCTGGCCAAGGTCGAGGGCATGGACGCCGAGGTGCAGGCGGTGTGCTCGGTCGGCCTCAACCTGTTCCGCCAGCTCATGACCTATCTTGCGCCGGTGCTGCCGGCCATGGCCGAGGCCAGCGCCGGCTTCCTCAACCTGCCCGGCTCGCCGTCTCACGGGCTGGCCTGGGAGGCGCGCCGCGACCTCCTGCTCGGTCACCGCATCGAGACCTTCCAGCCGCTGATGACACGTGTCGATCCGGCCGCCGTGGCCGCCATGGTCGAGGCGTCCACGGACTCGCTGGCGAACGCGCAGCCGGCAGCGGTGGCCACCAAGGCTGCCGGCCAGAGCCCGCAGGCCGCCGCCAAGCCGGCGCCCGCGAGCGCCGCCGCAGCTGACGTACCGGGCGTGATCGGCATCGACGACTTCGCCAAGGTCGATCTGCGCGTGGCGCGCATCGTCAGCGCCGAACACGTCGAGGGGGCTGACAAGCTGCTGCGTCTGCAACTCGACCTTGGCGGCGAGACCCGCCAGGTGTTCTCCGGCATCAAGAGCGCCTACCCGGACCCGGCCGTGCTGGTCGGTCGCCTCACCGTCATGGTGGCCAACCTCGCCCCGCGCAAGATGAAGTTCGGCATGAGCGAGGGCATGGTGCTGGCCGCCGGCCCCGGCGGCAGCGACATCTTCCTGCTCACCCCGGATGCCGGTGCGCAGCCCGGCATGGCGGTGAAGTGATGTTGCCGACCCTCGTTCGCGAGACCGGCCCGGCGCCCCGGCTGAGCGTGATCTGGCTGCACGGGCTGGGCGCCGACGGCAACGACTTCGTGCCGGTGGTGCCCGAGCTGCAGCTACCCGTCAGCCTGCCGGTGCGCTTCGTGTTCCCGACCGCGCCGGCAATGCCGGTGACCATCAACGGTGGCTACGTGATGCCGGCCTGGTACGACATCCTGTCACTGGATGGTGATCAGCGCCTGGTCGACGAGGCCGGCATCCGTGCCAGCCGGGACGCCATCCGCGCCCTGATCGCCGCCGAGAATGCCCGCGGCATGCCGTGCTCGCGCATCGTGCTGACCGGCTTCTCGCAGGGTGGCGCACTGGCCTGGCTCACCGGTCTGACCCACGACCAGCCGCTGGCCGGACTGATCGCGCTGTCCACCTACCAGCCACTGCCGGCGCTTCTGGCTGCTGAACTCAATCCGGCCTGCCTGACCACGCCGGTGTTCGTCGCCCACGGCGACGCCGACGACGTGGTGCCGGCCAGCATGGGCATGGCCGCCGCGGAACAGGCGCGCGCCCTGGGGCTGGACCGCCTGGACTGGCAGACCTATGCCATGGGGCATGCCGTCTGCCTGCCGGAAATCCTCGCCATCGGCCGCTGGCTGCAGACCCTGGCCTGACCCGGCTGACTGCTTGACAGCTCGCCAGCCCCACCAGATACTGTCTTTATGGACAGCATCTGGTGGTTCACCCGGCAGCCTGTCGCGCTGTCACTTCCCCTGCACCTGACGCCGGTTCCGGCAGGGTTTCCCTCGCCCGCCGCCGATCACGTGCAGAAGCGCATCGACCTCAACGAGCGCCTGGTGCATGACCCGGCAGCGACGTTCTTCATCCGTGCCAGCGGCGACTCCATGCGTGATGCCGGCATCCTCGACGGCAGCATCCTGGTGGTGGACGCAGGACGCCTGCCGCAGGATGGCGACATCGTGGTGGCGCGCATCGACGGCCGTCACACCGTGAAGCGGCTGCGCCAGGTCAACGGCCGCCACGAGCTGCATCCGGAACATGCCGGTGGTGGCTACCCGGTGCTGCGTCCCGGGCACGAGCTGCAGATCTTCGGCGTGGTGACCGCACACATCGTCGAGCACCATCGCCGCCGCCCGTCGCGAACACCCGGCAGCAGCTGACCGCCATGAGCTGCGTGGCCCTGGTCGACGCCAACAACTTCTACGCCACCTGCGAGACCATCTTCGCGCCGGCGCTGACCGGACGACCGCTAGTGGTGCTGTCCAACAACGACGGCTGCATCGTGGCGCGCTCGGCGGAGGCCAAGGCGCTGGGCATTCCCATGGGCGCGCCCATCCATGAATGGCGCACGGTCTGTGCCGACCATGGCGTGGTCATCCGGTCATCCAACTACACGCTCTACGGCGACATGTCGGCACGCATGCTGAGCGTGCTGCAGGACACCTGTCCGCGCGTGGAGAGCTACTCCATCGACGAGAGCTTCGTCGATCTCGACGGCATGGCCGATCCGGTGGCCCATGCGCGCCAGCTGCGCGACGACCTGCGACGGCGCGTCAAGATCAGCTGCGGGATCGGCATCGCGCGCAGCAAGACCCTGGCCAAGTTCGCCAACCACCTGGCCAAGAAGCAGGCTGTCTGGGACGGTGTCTGCCAGCTCGACAACCTGCCCGAAAGCCGGCTGACCGCTCTGCTCGCGAGCCAGCCGGTGAACACCGTCTGGGGCGTGGGTGCGCGTCTGGCCGAGCGTCTGGCGCAGGACCGCATCCGTACCGCGCTGGATCTGCGCGACGCCGACAGCCTGCGCATACGGCGACGCTACGGCATCGTGCTGGAAAAGACGGTACGCGAGCTCAATGGCGAATCCTGCCTGGCACTGCATGAGGTCGAGGCCGAGCGCCAGATGATCCTGGCCTCGCGCTCCTTCGGGACGGTGCTGCGTGACCTCGCGCCGATACGCGCCGCCATCGCCCATCACGTCAGCCGGGCCGCCGAGAAGCTGCGCGCCCAGGGCAGCCTGGCCCAGCATGTCCATGTCATGCTGCGCAGCAACCCGTTCCGGCCGCAGGACATCCCGTTCCGGCGCACCACGCTTGTGCCATTGGCTTTTCCCAGCGCCGACACCATGCTGCTGTCACGCGCTGCGCTGGCCGGTCTGGACGCGCTGTTCCAGCCCGGTCTGAACTACCACAAGTGCGGCATCATGCTGACCGCGCTGGTGCCGGCAAGCCGGGTGCAGCCCGACCTGTTCGCTGCCGGCGACAGCCCGCGCCGCCAGCAGCTGATGCAGCTCATGGACCGGGTCAACCGGCAGCACGGCCGCGGGACCCTGCATCTCGCGGCCTGCGATCTCGACCCGCGCTGGGAAATGCGTGTGCGCCAGCGCTCGCCGCGCTACACCACCTGCTGGGACGAACTCCCGGTGGCCTGGTGCGACTGACAGCCCGCGAGGACACTCATGCACCCACTGCCCGCCCTGGCCCCCCAGGCACTCGCCATCCTCGATCTGGAAACCAGCGGCGGCCGTGCCGACCGTGACCGCATCACCGAGATCGGCGTGCTGCTGGTCGATGAGGATGGCGTGCGCGAATGGTCCCGGCTGGTGCAGCCGGACGTGGCGCTGCCAGCCTTCATCACCCGCCTGACCGGCATCGACGATGCCATGCTGGCCAGCGCCTCCCGCTTTGCCGATCTCGCGGACGAGCTCGCCGAGCTGCTCGACGGACGCACGCTGGTCGCGCACCATGCGCGCTTCGACTACGGCTTCCTGAAGGCCGAATTCGCCCGCTGCGGACGCCGCTTCCAGCCGCGCACGCTGTGCACGGTGCGGTTGTCGCGCGCCCTCTACCCGGACCAGCGCCGGCATGGTCTGGATGCCATCGCCGAGCGCCACGGCATCGCCATCACGCAGCGCCACCGCGCTCTCGACGATGCCCGCGCCGTGTTCGCCTTCCTGCAGGCTGCCGAGGCCGGGCGTGGCTGCGAGGCCGTGCGGTCGGCGGTGAAGGCCCTCGGCCGGAACAGCGTCCTGCCGCCCTACCTCGACGCCGACCTGGCACAGCGCCTGCCGGAATGCCCCGGCGTGTACTTCTTTCATGGCGAAGCCGGACTGCTCTACGTGGGCAAGGCACGCGACCTGCGCCAGCGCGTGCTCAGCCATTTCCAGGCCGATCTGCGCGACAGCCGGGAAATGCGGCTGTCGCAGCAGGTGCGCGACATCACCTGGGAAACCACGGCCGGCGAACTCGGAGCGCTGCTGCGTGAAGCCCGCTACGTCAAGCAGCTGCAACCGCTGCACAACCGGCGGCTGCGCCGGCAGGCCCGGCTGCTGTCGCTGCAGTTGCGTGAAGACAGCGACGGCCTGCTGCACCCCGTGGTGGTGGACGGTGATGCGCTGCGTCAGGGCGGACGTCTGTACGGCCTATACGCCTCCCGCGCCGCGGCCATGCGTGTGCTGCGCGAGCTGGCGCCGGCACAGGGGCTCTGCGACTACGTGCTGGGTCTGGAGCGCCGGCAGTCGCGCCCCTGCCCGTCACGCCAGCTGAAGCGCTGCCGGGGCTGGTGCGATGGCAGCGAGAGCAGCACGGCGCACAACCTGCGACTGATGCAGGCACTGGCTGAACAGGCGCTGAAGACCTGGCCGCACGAGGGCCCGGTGATTCTCGAGGAGCACAATCCGGAGCACGACCGGCGTGAATACCACCTGGTCGACAACTGGTGCTGGCTGGCCAGTGCCGACACCCCGGAAGCGCTTTGCCAGCGTGCAGCCGACGGGCCTGAGCCGGTGCTGGACAAGGACAGCTACCGGCTGCTGCTGGGCGCCGTGCTCGGACGCAAGCGCCTTCCGGCCATGCCGCTGCCGGCCGGAAGGCGGTAGCTGAGCGCGTGCTCAGGCCGCCGTGCGCGCGCCCTCGCCAAACAGCTCGAGCTCGTACTCGGCCGGCTCGAAGCGGCTGAGGCGACGCTTGAGCTCGGCCAGCGACCACGGCCAGGCGGCGAAGTTGCGGCCGTTGGCATCGAGGTAGTAGCTGCGGCAGCCACCGCTGTTGAACACCGTGCCCTGCAGCTGCTCCTGGACCCGGACGTTGTGCGCGGCCAGCACGTCGGGACGGATGGTGTAGCGGCTGACATGGCGGGCCTTGAGCTTGCCCAGCGCATCCACGATGTAGTCGAGCTGCGCCTCGGCCAGACCGATGAAGGAGTCATAGACCAGCACGTTGGGACCGAGCATCAGGAAGGCATTGGGCACATCCGCCAGGCTGGTGCCCAGATAGGCCTCCGGCGACGAGTCCTTCCAGCGGTCTGACAGGCGCCGGCCGTTGGCGTCAATGACGCGGCGTCCGATGGGGGGGTGCGAGACCTCGAAACCGGTACCCCAGATGATGACATCGACCTCGTGACGCTCGCCGTTGGCGGCGACCACGGCATTGCCCTCGACCGCGACCAGGCCGTGAGGAATCAGCCGGGTGTTGTCCGCCTGCAGCGCCGGGTAGTAGTTGTTGGCGAACAGGATGCGCTTGCAGCCCAGGGTGAAGTCCGGTGTCACCGCACGACGCAGCGCGGGATCCTGGATCTGCAGACGCAGCAGCTGGCGCGCCAGCGCGCTCACCGGCTTCAGCACCTCGGGATTGCGCAGACCGAAGTTGATGGCATTGAGTGCCGTCGAGATGGTCTGGCGCCAGCGCTGCTGGATGGCGGGGTAGCGCGCGATCAAACCCTTGGCGGTGTCGCCCAGTGGCAGGTCCGGCTTCGGCAGCACCCACGGCGCAGTGCGCTGGAACACCAGCAGTGACGCCACCTTGGGCTGGATCTCGGGCACGAACTGGATGGCCGAGGCACCGGTGCCGATGACGGCAACACGCTTCCCGGTCAGATCCAGATCATGGTTCCAGCGTGCGGAATGGAACATCTCGCCAGTGAAGCCATCCAGCCCCGGAATCGCTGGAATCTGCGCCTCGGTGATGGGGCCGGTTGCAAAGATCACGGTGCGTGCCAGCTTCTGGCCGGCGCTGGTGTCCAGCACCCATAGCTGACGCGACTCGTCCCAGGCCGCCTGCTCCAGCGCGGTGTTAAAGCGGATGCGCGGCGTCACGCCGTAGTGGTCGGCGACCTCCTCGAGGTAATCGAGGATCTCGGGCTGCTTGGCGAACAGGCGGCTCCAGCGGCTGCTGGGGAAGAACGAGAACGAGTACAGTGAGGATGGCACGTCGCAGCCGCAGCCGGGATAGGTGTTCTCGCGCCAGGTGCCGCCGACGCGGCTGGCGCGCTCGATGATCACGACGTCGTCATGACCGGCCTCCTGCAGGCGGATGGCGGCCGCGATGCCGGAAATGCCGGCACCGACGATGAAGACCTCATGGATGCGTCCGGCATCGATGCCGGACGTGGCTTGCGTGTGATCGGTCACGAGAACACTCCGTTGCTCATTTCAGAAAGCGGTAGGAAAAGCCGAGGAAGTCGGCATAGAGATTGGGCGAGGCCCGCTTCATCAGCCAGAACAGCTTGGCGTCGATCTGCGGCGTGGTGTAGAGCTCGCCGCGGTCCAGGCGATCCAGGGTCAGGGCGGCGACCTCGTCACTGGTGGTCATGGCGTAGTTCATCAGTGCGTGGTCAGCGAGACCGGAATAGCGTCCCGGAATGCGGCCGTTCTTGATGATGTTCGTGGGCACCAGGGTCGGACAGAGCACGTTGACGCGGATGTTGTCCTTCTTGAGCTCGGCATAGAGGGTCTCGGACAACGCCCGCACCCCGGCCTTGGTGACGTTGTAGGCGCTCATTTCCGGCGCTGCCGTGTAGGAGGCGGCGGAGGCCACGTTGATGATGGCGCCGCCACCGGCACGCTGGAAGCCCGGCACGAAATAGTGGCAGCCGTGGATGACGCCCCACAGGTTGACGTTCATGCACCACTGCCAGTCATCCAGCGAGACATCCTCGAACTTGCCGCCGAGCCCGACACCGGCGTTGTTGATGAGCAGGGTGACCGGATGCCCGAGCAGGCCTTCAGCCTGCTCCGACAGGGCCTTCACGGCCTCGGCGCTGCCCACGTCACAGGTCATGGCAGCAGCCCTGCCCCCCATGGCCTCGATCAGGCGCACGGTCTCGCGGGCCGCCTCGAGATTGATGTCGACACAGAGCACGGTGCCGCCGCGACGCGTCAGCTCGAGGGCGAAGCTGCGGCCGATGCCGCTGCCGGCGCCAGTGACCACCGCAAAGGCCCCGTGACTGGGCCTGGCGGCACGCTTCCTAAGAAAATTCATCATGAAATGTCGTTCTCGTTGTCGCGATGGGAAGTCCGGATCAGGCCCGCAGCGCCGGCATGAACTCACGATCCAGGTAAGGGGTCAGGAGGCCGTGCACCGGATGCAGGAGGCGCTGCCGGTAATAGGCGATGTAGTTGCTGGTGTCGTGGTCGTTGGGATGAAAGTCCGGACGCAGGTAGTCCAGGATGTGCGCCATGCTGCTGCCATAGACGCCGTTCCTGCCGCCGAACAGCAGAGCGGCACTGCGCTTCACGTCCCGCCAGTAATACGGGCTGAGCAAGTTGGCCGGGCGCCGGATGACCGGAATCAGCGTGGCCGCGAACGGTACCAGGGCCACGATGGTGATCGCCGCGATCAGGAATCCGGCCACGCGCAGCGGGTAGCTGCCATTCAGGGTCTGGTAGACGTCATAGGCAATGTCCTTGTGCTCGGACTCCTCCAGCATGTGCCACATCCACAGGGCGCGCTGCTTCTCGTCATCGGACTGGAAGAAGTTCTCCTCGTGTTTCATCATGAACTCGGCAAGCACGGCGGTGAAATGCTCGATGCCGGCCATCATCGACAGCTTGAGCGGCTGCGGAAAGCGGTTGAAGCCGTACTCGAAGACCTTGCCGCCGAGGAAGCGGTACAGCGGCACCGGGAACTTGTGCCTGGCAAGCACGTCATTCCACTCGTTGTGCACGCGGGAGTGGATGGCTTCCTGACCGATCAGCACGGTGACGCGACGCTTCAGCTCCTGATCCGTGAGCAGGTCGCGATGATGGCGTGCCGTGTCGATGACCAGGTCTTCGCCAAAGGTCAGGAAGATCGACAATGCCTCGAAATAGGCGCTGGCCAGCTCGGCGCGCAGGTAGAAGCGGTCATCGGCCCGCTCCGGATCGAAATCGAAGGTCATGTGCCGGACGGGCACATCAAGCGGCAGCCGGGCAGTGCTGAGTGGCAGGTTGATCACGGTGGCAGACATGGCAGATCCCTCGTCGACGATGCGCCCGACATGGGCGCGCATATGTTCAGCGATAACGGTTACAGTCAACGATGTCATCGTAAATTGAACACTCGTCCGGAAACAATTCGGATCAGATCAGACTGAATGAGCACATCACAAGAAATTCAAGTTATTGTTTTTAATGAATTAAAAATGAATCCCAAGCAAACATTACATGACTAAGCAGTCATGTGCTCGGATTTGTCACGGAAATTCTGCTCGGAATCTGAGCACGCCTGCCGGGTGGCGATGAAACGTGGCCGTCATCGCGAACCAGATGCGCCATAATGCCTGCTCGATGCAGGCAGCCAACCGCGAATGCCCCAAGCGCCAGCCTCTGACAACACGTGATTGGTTTAAATGGAAAACAGCGCCTACTCTGACCACACCCCCATGATGCAGCAGTACCTGCGCATCAAGGCCGAGCATCCGCACGAGCTGGTGTTCTACCGCATGGGCGACTTCTACGAGCTGTTCTTCGACGACGCGAAGAAGGCTGCTCGCCTGCTCGACATCACCCTGACCCAGCGCGGCAAGTCCGCTGGCGAACCGATCGCGATGGCCGGCATTCCCTACCATGCCGCCGAGAACTACATCGGTCGGCTGATCCGCCAGGGCGAATCGGTGGTGGTCTGCGAGCAGGTCGGCGAGCCCGGCGCCCAGAAAGGACCGATGGAGCGCCAGGTGGCGCGCATCGTCACGCCCGGCACGGTCAGTGACGAGGCCTTTCTCGACGAGCGCCGCGACACGCTGCTGGCTGCCGTCTGCCAACAGCGCGGCCTGTGGGGACTGGCCACGCTGGACATGGCCGGCGGACGCTTCCGCCTGCAGGTGATCGCCACCGAGGAGCTGCTGCAAGCCGAGCTGGCCCGGCTGTCTCCGGCCGAGCTGCTCTACCCCGAGGATGCCGGCTGGAAAGATCTGCTTGCCGAACAGCGTGGTCTGCGCCCGCGCATGCCCTGGCACTTCGAGGCCGACAGCGCCTACCGCCAGCTCTGTCAGCAGTTCGCGGTGCACGACCTGAAGGGCTTCGGCTGCGACGATCTGCCGGCTGCCATCACCGCCGCGGGCGCCCTGCTCGGCTACGCACGCGAGACCCAGCGCAGCGCCTTGCCGCATCTGCGCGGCATCCAGGTGGAGAACACCCGCGACATCCTGCAGATGGACGTCGCCACCCGGCGCAATCTGGAAATCACCCAGAACGTCCATGGCGAGACCCAGGCCACGCTGGCCAGCGTCGTCGACCAGACCCGCTCGCCGATGGGCAGCCGCCTGCTGCGGCGCTGGCTGCACCAGCCGCTGCGTGATCACGATGTGCTGCGGCAGCGCCAGCAGGCCATCGCCGAGCTGATCGAGGAGCGCGCCTGGGACAGCGTCGGCGACTGGCTGGCCGAAGCCGGCGATGGCGAGCGCATCCTGGCACGGGTGGCGCTGCGCACAGCGCGGCCGCGCGACCTGACCCGGCTGCGCGAGCTCCTGCACCTGCTGCCCGCCCTCAACGGCTGGCTGCAGCCGCGCCAGGCCCTCCGACTGCAGGCCCTGACTGCCGCCATCCGGCCGTTCCCGGCACTGGCGCTGACCCTGCAACGGGCGCTGGTGGATACGCCGCCAGTGGTGCTGCGTGACGGTGGCGTGCTTGCCGACGGCTTCGATGCCGAGCTCGACGAGCTGCGCGGCATCAGCGCCAATGCCGGTGACTACCTGCTGGCGCTGGAGGCACAGGAACGCGAGCGCAGCGGCATTGCCGGCCTGAAGATCGGCTACAACCGGGTCAGCGGCTACTATTTCGAGCTCAGTCGCAGCCAGGCGGAACAGGCTCCGGCGCACTTCATCCGGCGTCAGACCCTGAAGAATGCGGAACGCTACATCACGCCCGAACTCAAGGCCTTCGAGGACAAGGCGCTGTCAGCGTCGGCGCGAGCGCTGGCGCGCGAGAAGCAGCTCTACGAGCAGCTGCTGGACACCATCCTCGACGACCTGCAGCCCCTGCAGCAGCTCACCGAAGCACTGGCCGAGCTGGACGTGCTGACCTGCCTCGCGGAGCGCGCCGACACCCTGGACTGGGTCTGCCCTGCCTTGGGCAGCGAACCAGGGCTGGTAATCCGGGCCGGCCGTCACCCGGTGGTCGAACGCATGATTACCCAGCCCTTCACTGCCAACGACCTGCATCTGGACCCGCAGCGCCGCATGCTGGTGATCACCGGCCCGAACATGGGCGGCAAATCCACCTACATGCGCCAGGCCGCGCTCATCGTGCTGCTTGCCCACATCGGCAGCCACGTGCCTGCGGATGCCGCGCGCATCGGTCCGGTCGACCGCATCTTCACCCGCATCGGCTCCTCGGACGACCTTGCCTCCGGCCGCTCGACCTTCATGGTCGAGATGACCGAAGCCGCCAACATCCTGCACAACGCCACCCCTGACAGCCTGGTGATCATGGACGAGATCGGGCGCGGCACCAGCACCTTCGACGGGCTGTCGCTGGCCTGGGCCGCCGCTGCCTGGCTGGCCCGCGAGCGACGTGCGCTGACGCTGTTCGCGACCCACTACTTCGAGCTCACCGCCCTCGCTGACCAGCTCGACGGCGTGGCCAACGTGCACCTGTCGGCAGCCGAGCACGACGGCCGCGTGGTGTTCCTGCACAGCGTCAAGGACGGCCCCGCGAGCCAGAGCTACGGTCTCGCCGTGGCCCAGCTTGCCGGGATTCCGGCGGCGGTCATCGACGCCGCCCGCGACAAGCTGAGGCAGCTGGAAACCCAGAGCGTCAGCCTGCGCCTGAGCGAACATGACTCCACCCCGGCAGCCGGCATGCCTGCCGCGACAGCGGCTGCAGCGACCGACACGACACGGCATGACAACACGGCCAGCCGGCACCGCGGACGCATGCCGGAAACCGCGGTGACCCATCAGCCCGATCTGTTTGCCACCCGCAGCCCCAGCGATGTCGAACTGTGCCTGCGCGATGTCGATCCCGACCAGCTCAGCCCGCGCGATGCCCATGCCCTGCTCTACCGTCTCAAGACGCTGCTGTGAGTCCGGTACGGGCATGGCCATGGGCCGCCCCGGAGCAGGCACGTCGATTGCCTTGCCCTGGTCTGGGCATTAAACTACGCGCCACTTTTCGAACCTGACACCCGGGGTCTGCGCCATGACGTTCGTCGTTACCGAAAACTGCATCAAGTGCAAATATCAGGACTGCGTGGAAGTCTGCCCGGTCGACTGCTTCTATGAAGGCCCCAACTTCCTGGTCATTCACCCCGACGAGTGCATCGATTGCGCGCTCTGCGAACCGGAGTGCCCTGCCAACGCCATCTTCTCGGAAGACGAGGTGCCAGCGGACCAGAAGCCATTCATCAAGCTCAATGCCGAACTGGCCGAGATCTGGCCCAACATCACGCAGATTGGCGAACGCCCGGCTGATGCCAAGGAATGGGATGGCGTGAAGGGCAAGCTGCAGTATCTGGAGCGCTGAGCCCGCTCACGCCCGCGCTGCGGCCGCAGGAGAGATCAGTCTGCCGAAGCGCGGCAACATGCGAATAAGCGGTATCACGCAACGAAAAAGGGGACCATCCGGTCCCCTTTTTCGTTCTTCGACACACCCGCATCACACGACGGTCACATCCTGTGCCTGCTCGTACGTCCCTGTGCCTCATCCCTGAGTCGAGGTGCTCCGACCTCGCTTCCCTTGCCGCGACATTCCTTGCCGCATCGACCGCATCCTGCGATCCAGCCGTCATGGCTTGAGTGCATTGTCGCTCCTGGCAGAAACGGAACAAGGGGGGTGCGTCCGCAGGGAGCATCGAGGCCGACGCTACATTCTGAAATACTTGCTGACGAATCATTAACTTGAAAACAACAGAAGAACGCGCCGGGCAAAATGCCGGCAGGATTTTCAGCCAGCGCCGACAGCGCATGTCAGCGAAAGCCTACGCCAGAAACGCAAAAAAAAGGTCCGCATCATGCGGACCTGAGAAGACCATGACCTGTAGCACCGATTCAACGTCTCATGAGTGATGAAGACGTCGCCTCACTTGATCTGTTGACAGCGTGCGTCAAAAAAACCGTCACCCTCAATGCAACTGTTGTGGCGAGTCTGTAATGTTTCGTAAACGGACAACAGTCGACTTTGGTGGCATGCGGGGCCTTGGCAGGCTGCCACACACGGCTGGCGACAGGCTCAAAGCCTGGGCTGGTGCATGGGCCAGCGCATGATGAAGCGGGCACCGCCCAGCGTTTCGCTGCGGTCCACGCGAATGGTGCCACCGAACCAGTACACGATGCGGCTGACGATCGACAGCCCGAGGCCGTAGCCACCGGTGCTGCGGGTGCGGCTGTCGTCCAGGCGCGTGAAGGGCTGGAAGACACGATCGCGGCTCTCCTCGGGAATCCCGGGACCGTCATCCTCCACCGTCAGCACCGCCCACTGGCCTTCCTTGTGCACCGACGCCTTCACGGTCTTGTCGGCATAGCGCAAGGCATTGCCGACCAGGTTCTGGATGACCCGGTGGATGTAGCGCGGCACGGCATCGGCCACCAGACCGGGCTCGGCCTCGGTGATCAGCTGCGCCGGCTTGCGCAAGGCCTCGGTCTCGCGCTGGATGCGCACCATCAGGGCCACCATGTCCACCGGCTCGAAGTCCAGCCGTGGCGTGCCCTGCTCCAGCGTGGCATAGGTGAGAATCTCGTCGATGAGCTGATTGAGCTGGGCGATGTCCTCGTCGAGCTGGTCGAGCTGCTGCAGGCGGTCGTCCGGATCCGGGCTCTCCGCCATCATCTCCATGCCGAAGCGCAGGCGCGCCAGCGGCGTGCGCAACTCGTGCGACACCGCCTGGGTGAGTTCGCGCTGCGAGTCCAGCAGACGCTTGGTGTGGCCGGCCATCTGGTTGAGCGTATCGGCAAGACGGGCAATTTCGTCGGCGCCAGTGACCGTCACGCGTGCGGTCAGATCCCCCTCGCGCAGCTTCTTCACGGTCGCCTCGACCGCCAGCAGCTTGACCTCGAGGGCGTGAATGACGCCGTAGGAGCCCAGGGTGATCAGCAGCAGCGCGAGGATGGCGGCCAGCACCAGCCACTCCATGGGCAGGCGCTCGAACAGGTCGAACGGTCCGATGACAAGCAGCTTGCCGGGCTCGGACTGACTGGGCGCGATCACGGTAATGGAGGAACGACCGGAGGACGACAGCTCCTGGAAGGTGACCACCACTTCATCCTGGCTCAGGCGCAGACGCTGCTCGCGATCCAGGGGCACGTCCATGGCCGGCTTGAGCACCATGGGAAAGCCCATGAACGGCGCCAGCGTACGCAGTCGCACCGACTCCTGGCCCGGATAGTTGGCCAGATCCTCAAGGTAGAAGTTGGCGGCCGCGCGCGCCTGGCGCTCGCCGAAGCCGTCCATCTCGGACACCAGATAGATGGACGTGCCCGGCAACGGCACGCGGATGGTGATCTGGCTGCGCTGCTTCGCGCCCTGGCGGGCGACGGCATAGCCCTGCTCGAGACGCAGACGCTCGCGCCGGGTCGGCGTGAAGTCGAGGGCATTTACCAGGCGCATGGGCGCGCCGACCAGCTGCTCGGCATCCTGCACCCAGAGCGCCCGGCTCTCCGGATCCTGGCGGGCGATGGCAATGGCCGTGATGTGGAAGAGCGCTGTCGACATGCGCTCGGTATAGGCCTGTGCACGCTCGTCGTTGATGTAGTTGAGCACCGCGTACGTGCACAGGCTGACCGTCAGGGTCACCAGCAGGATTCCGCCGTAAATGCTGACAAAAATGCTTTTAGGGCGGAAGAAACGTAGCATGTCAGGCGTTGCCGCTGTCTTTCACGAACAGGTAGCCCTTACTGCGTACGGTCTTGATGATGCGCGGACTGTCCGGATCATCACCGATCTTGGGACGGATGCGCGAAATGCGCACATCGATGGAACGGTCCTGGCCGTCGTACTCGATGCCCCGCAGCTTGGAGAAGATGTCCTCGCGCGACAGGGTCTTGCCGGCATGCGAGGCCAGCAGCCAGAGCAGGTCGTACTCGGCACTGGTGAAGTCGACCAGTTCGTTGGCCAGGGTGACCGAGCGCGCGCCGTTGTCGATGACCAGGTCACCGAACACCAGACGCTGGGCACTGCTGGTGTCAGCGGCCTCGCCACGACGCAGCTGGGCACGGATGCGCGCCAGCAGCACGCGCGGCTGCACCGGCTTGGGCACGTAGTCGTCGGCACCCATCTCCAGACCCAGGACCTGGTCCATGTCGTCGGTGCGGGCAGTGAGCATAATGATGGGCTGATGATACTGGCTGCGCACCTCGCGGCAGACGGTGAGACCGTCGGCGCCAGGCAGCATCAGATCCAGCACCACCAGGTCCGGCTGCTCGTCGATGATGCGGCGGATGGCGCGCTGGCCATCCCCTTCGATGCTGACTTCGAGCCCGTTGCGGATGAGGTATTCCTGGGTAAGTTCAGCCAGGCGCTGATCGTCCTCGACGATCAGGATGCGCGGCGGGGCTTCGTAGGATGCCATGCGATTGCTCCCTTCTCGGATGTCCGCGCAGGCCTGTGCGAACATCCTTTTATTTTGTGATGGCTTTCAAGACATTATAGATAGCATACCGTAAACCGTCCGGGCTACCCTCACGGCTCGTCGGCATGCATTGCGAACACAACATCTTGGGGGTCGCGTGAAAGCCGCGCCAGCACCGGCCCGGACCCGGTTATCCCCAGTCTGATCCACCTGCCATCCACATCTTGTCCACAGCTTTGCCTGGTCGATGCGCCTGAAAAATCGGCTATGTAGTAGTAGACACCCCATGTGACACACAATATATTGATGGCATCACCTCACGCCGCCACCCATGTGCCCGTCATCGACAGCGCATGTGCACATCCGGTCCGGAGAAACCGGAGTGCCTGGCCAGCGGCCTGAAAACGACAACTGACAACACAAGATATGGTGTTCCTGCCGGCATGGCAGGAATCCGTCACCCGTTCAACCCCTCATCGCGCGCCGAGGAAGCCATGCAGACAGACATTTTCGCCGAAGTCCAGACCCCCACTCCCCCGACGGCTGGCGACGCCCCGCTGGCACCGGGCCAGCTGCGCGTGATCAAGCGCAATGGCACCGTGGTCGGCTACGACGACAGCAAGATCGCGCTGGCCATCAGCAAGGCCTTCCTGGCGCTGGAGGGCACGGCAGCCGCCTCCTCGGCGCGCATCCACGAAACCGTGGCCCAGCTCACCACCATGGTCAGCAACACCTTCCGCCGCCGCATGCCCACCGGCGGCATGGTGCACATCGAAGAGATCCAGGACCAGGTCGAACTGGCCCTGATGCGCTCCGGCGAACACAAGATCGCCCGCGCCTACGTGCTCTACCGTGACGAGCGCGCCCGCGCCCGTGATGCCGAGGCACCTGCCGTCAAGCATCACCCCAGCCTGCACGTGATCAAGGCCGACGGCAGCCGCGAGCTGCTCGATCTGGGCCGTCTCGAGGCACTGGTCAGCAATGCCTGCGAGGGTCTGACCGGCGTCGAGTCCACCGCCATCGTCGAGGACACCCTGCGCAATCTCTATGACGGCGCCCGTGAGGTCGACATCAACAACGTGCTGGTCATGTGCGCGCGCGTGCTCATCGAGCAGGAGCCGAACTACACCTACGTCACCGCCCGCCTGCTGATGGATCATCTGCGTGCCGAGGCCCTGGAGTTCCTGGGCATTGCCCATGACGCCACCCAGGATGAAATGACGCGCTACTACCCGCAGGCCCTGCCCGCCTACATCCAGCGCGGCATCAGCCTGGAACTGCTGGATCCGGCCCTGGCCGACTACGATCTGGCCCGCCTTGGCGCCGCGCTGAAGCCGGAGCGTGACTTCCAGTTCACCTACCTCGGCCTGCAGACCCTGTACGACCGCTACTTCCTGCACAGCAACGACATCCGTTTCGAGCTGCCGCAGATCTTCTTCATGCGCGTCGCCATGGGTCTGGCCATGCGTGAGCAAGGTGACCGCGAGGCCCGCGCCATCGAGTTCTATGACCTGATGTCGAGCTTCGACTACATGGCCTCGACACCGACCCTGTTCAACGCCGGCACCCTGCGTCCGCAGCTGTCGTCGTGCTACCTGACCACCGTGCCGGACGACCTGCACGGCATTTATGGCGCCATCCAGGACAACGCCATGCTGTCCAAGTGGGCCGGCGGTCTCGGCAACGACTGGACGCCGGTGCGCGCGCTGGGCGCCTACATCAAGGGCACCAACGGCAAGTCGCAGGGCGTGGTGCCCTTCCTCAAGGTCGCCAACGACACCGCGGTCGCCGTCAACCAGGGTGGCAAGCGCAAGGGCGCGGTCTGCGCCTACCTGGAGACCTGGCACCTCGACATCGAGGAGTTCGTCGAGCTGCGCAAGAACACCGGCGATGACCGTCGCCGCACGCACGACATGAACACCGCCAACTGGGTGCCTGATCTGTTCATGAAGCGCGTCTTCGACAACGGCAGCTGGACCCTGTTCTCGCCGTCCGACGTGCCGGATCTGCATGATCTCTACGGCCGCGCCTTCGAGCAGCGCTACACCGAATACGAGCAGATGTGCGACAACGGTCAAATGCGCCTGTACAAGCGTGTCCAGGCCCAGGACCTGTGGCGCAAGATGCTCTCCATGCTGTTCGAGACCGGCCATCCCTGGATCACCTTCAAGGACGTCTGCAACCTGCGTTCGCCGCAGCAGCATGCCGGTGTCGTGCACTCGTCCAACCTGTGCACCGAGATCACGCTGAACACCAGCAAGGACGAGATCGCGGTCTGCAACCTGGGCTCGATCAACCTGGTCAACCACGTCAGCGCCGACGGCCTCGACCAGGCCAAGCTGCGTCGCACCGTGCGCACGGCCGTGCGCATGCTCGACAACGTGATCGACATCAACTACTACGCGGTGAAGGCGGCGGAAACCTCCAACCTGCGTCACCGTCCGGTCGGTCTCGGCATCATGGGCTTCCAGGATGCCCTCTACGTGCAGAAGCTGGCCTACGCCAGCAATGACGCCGTGGTGTTTGCCGACCGCTCGATGGAAGCCATCAGCTACTACGCCATCGAGGCGTCCTGCGAGCTGGCCGCCGAGCGTGGCCGCTACTCCAGCTTCGAGGGCTCGCTGTGGAGCCGCGGCATCCTGCCCATCGACTCGCTGTGGGCGATCGCCGAACACCGTGGCGCCCAGTATGTCGAAGTCGACTTCAGCCAGACCCTGGACTGGGCGACGCTGCGTGAACAGGTCAAGACCGTGGGCATGCGCAACTCCAATGTCATGGCCATCGCCCCGACGGCGACCATCTCGAACATTTGCGGCGTGTCGCAGTCGATCGAGCCGACCTACCAGAACCTGTACGTGAAATCGAACTTGTCGGGCGAGTTCACCGTGGTCAACCCTTACCTCGTGCACGAGCTCAAGGCGCGCGGACTGTGGGATGCGGTCATGGTCAACGACCTCAAGTACTACGAGGGCTCGGTGCAGAAGCTCGACCGCATTCCGGCCGACATGAAGGCCGTCTACGCCACCGCGTTCGAGATCGAGCCGCGCTGGCTGGTCGACTCGGCATCGCGTCGCCAGAAGTGGATCGACCAGGCCCAGTCGCTGAACCTGTATCTGGCCGAAGCCTCCGGCAAGAAGCTCGACATCACCTACCGCATGGCCTGGTACCGTGGTCTCAAGACCACCTACTACCTCCGCGCCATGGGCGCCACGGCCGCCGAGAAGTCCACCGTCTCCGACGGTGCGCTGAACGCGGTCAAGGCCCAGATCGAGGAAATGGTGGAAGCCGCGCCGGTGCCCAAGGCCTGTTCCATCGACAACCCGGACTGCGAAGCCTGTCAATAAGCACACGGCTCTAGGAGAACACACCATGATCAGCTGGGACGACTTCAATGCGGATGACAAGCCCACCCCGAAAGCATCGCCTGCGTCGGCAGGAACTGCGCCGGCAGCTGCGCTCGCAGCAGCTGCGCCGGCACCAGCAGTGGTACCTGCTGCGGCAGCCGCAGCCGGATCTGCCGTTCGTGGACTTGAGGCCCCTGCTGCCATCGTCGACGCCGCCATCCAGCGTGTGAGCAGCGAAGCCCGTGTAGCCGAGGAAGGCTCGGCGCACGAGCGCGCCGCCGCCGCACTCGCCGAACTCGACGTGGCACCGGGCCTGGAAGAGCTGGAGATGGGCGCAGGCCGCATCCAGGTCGATGACAAGCGCATGATCAACTGCCGCGCCGACCTCAATCAGCTGGTGCCGTTCAAGTACGAATGGGCCTGGCAGAAGTATCTCGATGGCTGCGCCAACCACTGGATGCCGCAGGAAGTGAACATGTCCAAGGACGTGTCCATGTGGAAGTCGGCAGACGGCCAGCTCACCGACGACGAACGCCTGATCGTGATGCGTTCGCTGGGCTTCTTCTCCACCGCCGACTCGCTGGTGGCGAACAATCTGGTGCTCGCCATCTACCGCCTGATCACCAACCCGGAGTGCCGCCAGTACATCCTGCGCCAGGCCTTCGAAGAGGCCATCCACACGCATGCCTACCAGTACTGCATCCAGTCGCTGGGCATCGACGAGGGCGAGGTCTTCAACATGTACCGCGAGGTCCCGAGCGTGGCGCGCAAGGCGGCCTGGGGACTGAAGTACACGCAGTCGCTGAGCGATCCGACCTTCAGGACCGGCACGCCGGAAGCGGACCAGAAGCTGCTGCGCAACCTGATCGCGTTCTACTGCGTGCTCGAAGGCATGTTCTTCTACTGCGGCTTCACCCAGATCCTGTCCATGGGTCGCCGCAACAAGATGACCGGTGTTGCCGAGCAGTTCCAGTACATCCTGCGCGACGAGTCCATGCACGTGAACTTCGGCATCGACGTCATCAACCAGATCAAGAACGAGAATCCGCAGCTGTGGACCAAGGCCTTCCAGCTCGAGGTCACCCAGATGATTCTCGAGGGCACGCAGCTGGAGATCGAATACGCGCGCGACACCATGCCGCGTGGCGTGCTCGGCATGAATGCCGCGATGATGGAGGAGTACCTGCAGTTCATCGCCAACCGTCGCCTCGTCCAGCTGGGCTTGCCAGAACAGTTCCCGGGCGTGAAGAATCCCTTCCCGTGGATGTCCGAAATCATGGACCTGCGCAAGGAAAAGAACTTCTTCGAAACCCGCGTCACCGAGTATCAGACCGGTGGCGCACTTGCCTGGTAAGTTGTCATGACCAAGCTGTTAGCAACTCTGGGTCTGGTGCTGCTGCTGGCAGCAGGCGCTGCATTCTGGTGGCAAACGCCGTCGCAACCCGCGACGGCGGACGTGGCCGAACAGGATGCTGTCGTGGCGGCGGCCCCGATCGAGGCCGCCAGCCCGGCACAGGAGCTGGCGCTGACCGAGGAAGCGGTTGACGCCCTCGCCACCGAGAACGCCGAACTGGAGGCACGCATCGCCGATCTGGAGGCACAGAACGCCGATGCTGAAAAACTGATCGCCCTGAAGACCGCCCGTCTGCAGGAGCTGGAAAAAACCCAGCCCGCTCAGTAACGTGGACGACATCCGCAGCCTGCAACCCGGGCTGCCTGATGCGGGGTCATCTGTGCCGACACAGCGCTTCACACGGTCCGTCCTGACCACACTTCTGAGTGCAGCGATCAGCGCACTGGCTGCGTCTGTCGCTGCCGCCAGCACGTCACCGCTGCAGGCCAGTCAATGCGAACGCATCAGCACCGGTCCCGGCCCTGACGACATCGCCGTGCAAACGGGCGAAACACCCCGCCTGCTCATCTCCAGCCACGACCGCCGCCGCTTTGTGCGACCGGGTGACATCTACGCATACACCCCCTCCGCACGCGAAATGGTGGTACTCAAGCGCACCGGCGAGCCCGAGGGATTCCGCTTGCGCCCGCATGGCATCGACCTGGTGCAGCGTCAGGGCCGCTGGTGGCTGTATGTGGTCAGCCATGACCGCGAGCTGATCAGTGATCAGCACAGCCTGATGATCTACGAGGTGGATGGCGATACCCTGCGCTTCCACAAGCAGCTGCTGTCACCCTTGCTGAGTGCGCCCAATGACGTGGCCGTGGCTGACAACGGCGACATCTATGTCACCAACGAACGTCGTGACGGTGCCAGCATCATCGAATGGCTGCTGCTGCAGCAGAAGGCCACGGTAGCCATGTACCGCGCCGGCCAGGGCTGGCAGCTGGCCGCCGAAGGCCTGGCCATCGCCAACGGCATCGTCATTGACGGCAACACGGTCTGGGTCACGCAGACGCTTGGCGAAGGCATGGTGCGCTACAGCCGGCAAGCGGATGGCAAGCTGGCCCAGGCCACCCAGCTGACCAGCCTGTCGCTGCTCGACGGCCTCAGCGAGAGCCGGCCCGGCCACCTGCTGGCCACCAGCTATCCCTCCCTGATCGGCCTCGGGCTGCACTGGCAGCGTCAGCGTTCGCGCGCACGCACCGTGGTCCACGAGGTCAACACGCAAAGCGGCAGTCACCGCATCGTGTTCTCCGACCCGGGTACCGGCATCAACGCCGTCAGCAGCGCCCGTCGCATGGGCGATCGCCTGTATCTCGGCCAGCTCTTCGATCCCTACCTGCTCAACTGCCCGTGGCCAGGCAGCAACGGCAACCCCGCCGACTCACGCGACGACAAGCCCGCTGCCGGCAACTGAGGCGACGCTGTCACCGCCTCGCGAGACGCTGTGCTATGGTCGACTGGACAGTTCTTCTGCCGGATCCCGCCACATGCTGCTGCGCCCGCTCCCCTTGCTGGTTCTCGCCCTGGTCCTGACCGCCTGCGACTCCCCTGAGCCCCCCTTCCGCGGCAGCTGAGCGCAAGCCGGTGCGCGTGCTTGTCGCCGGCACGGAAACAGCAGCCGCGCACATACGTGCCACCGGGCTGGTAGCCAGCCAGGAGGAAGCTCGCCTCGGCTTCAAGACGGGGGGAGTGATCACGGCCATGCTGGTCGACGCTGGCGATCGCGTGCAACGCGGCCAGACGCTGGCACAGCTGGATACCACCGAGCTCGAAGCCGCCGTGCGCCAGGCGGCAGCGCACCAGGAAAGGGCCGCCCGTGATGTGTCGCGTGCCGAGAAGCTCTATGAACAGGGCGTGATAGCCGAACAGCAGGTGCAGGATGCCAGCACCCAGCTCGCCGCTTTATGCCCCGCTGGCCTGGGTGATCATCGGCGGTCTGCTATCATCCACCTTCCTCGCGCGTCTGGTGACGCCGGTGATGTATCTGGTGATGGCGCCACCGCTGCGCCCGCCTGTGGATGACGAGACCGCCTGATGAGCGCTGAACCCCTGCCGAGCCATGACGACGACCAGCAACGCCGCTTCGCCGGGGTCGCTCGCGTCTATGGCGAACAGGCCCTGGGCCGCCTGAGCACCTCGCATGCCGTGGTTGTCGGGCTTGGCGGGGTCGGATCCTGGGCGGCCGAAGCACTGGCCCGCCAGGGACTGGGGCGCATCACCCTGATCGATCTGGACGTGATTGTCCCGTCCAACGTCAATCGCCAGCTGCATGCCCTGACCGAGCACTTCGGACGCGGCAAGGCCGAGGCCATGGCAGAGCGTCTGCGTGGCATCAACCCGCGCGCCGAGATCCGTGTCATCGATGACTTCCTGACCCGTGACAATGCCGCCGACTGCCTGAGCCCTCAGCCGGACATCATTCTCGACTGCTGTGACGATGCCAAGGCCAAGCTCACCCTGGTGCTGCATGCGCGCCGGCATCGCAACGTCCTGGTGGTCTGCGGCGCCGCAGGCGGCAAGATCGATCCGACCCGCCTCGCCGTCGAGGACCTCGCGCGCACCGAACAGGATCCCTTGCTGGCGCGCCTGCGCAAGCGACTGCGCAAGCATCACGGCTACCCGGAAGCGCCCGGCAAGTCGTTCGGCATCACCTGCATCTATTCGGACGAACCCATTCACGCGCCGGATGGCGTCTGCGACACAGGGGCAGCGCTGTCATGTGCCGGCTACGGATCGGTGGTGACGGTCACGGCCAGCATGGGACTGCTCGCCGTCAGCACCGCCATTGCCCAGCTGCTGAGGCGAAGCCGGCGCACTTGAAAAAACGAAGAGGCCCGCAGGCCTCTTCGCGCATCACGACATCAACGACGTGACTTATTTAGCCGGTGCGCAATCCGCCATGGCGCCTGCATTTTCAGCCACGGCAGCCGCCGTGCCGGCCACTTCAGCACTGACACCCGGCACCATGCCCGACTTCAGCATGTTGCCCGCCATCTTGCCGAACATGCCGCCCAGGCCAGCCGTTTTCGACTGCGCCGGCTGGCAGGGGGTCGTGGCAGCAGCTGGCGCCTGGGCAGACACCTGGGCCTGGGCCTGGGCTTGTGCCTGAAGCTGAGCCTGGGCCGCTGCCAGTGCCTGCGCCTGGGCTGCCTGGTACTGCGCGCGCTGGGCCGGTGTCATGACATTCACGCGTGATTGTGCCAGTGCCTGCAGCTGTTGCGGCGTCAACGCCGGTGCCTGCGACAGGACCTGGAGCTGCTGGGCCGTGATGCCCTGCTTGATCAGGGCCTGCTGCTGGGCAACGCTCAACTGGGCCGACACGCCATAGCTGCCAGCCGATGCCTCGGCATAGGCCTGTGCCAGAGCCTGCTGCTGAGCTGGTGTCAGCGTGGTGCCGCTGGCCTGGGCGCGTGCCTGCAGAAGCAGGCCAAGATTCTTCTGGATGGTCGCCGGATCACTGCCCAGGTTGGCCTGGGCCTGTACCGCCGCCTGGGCCGATGCATTCGCCGCAGCCTGGGCAGCCGCCTGCTGAGCAGCCTGGGTTGCAGCTTGCTGAGCTTGCGGAGTCGTCACGCCAGCCTTCTGGGCCGCAATGTTGGCCGCCGCGTTGATCAGACCGCTCCAGTCAGCCCACAGAGCAGGCGAGGCAACCAGCATCGCGGATGCCAGCAGGGTCTTCTTCATCATGATGATTTCCTCCATGAAAAAACAAAGGGTATTGGTGCTGCCACCAATACCCTTTGCGTGAAGCGCTTGCAAGCAGTCCGGGCGCTTAGTGACCGCCGCCCGTCACGCCCTTGACCATGTCCTCGAGCACCTTCTTGGCATCGCCGAAGATCATCATCGACTTGTCCATGTAGAACAGGTCGTTGTCGAGACCGGCGTAACCGGCAGCCATCGAGCGCTTGATCACCATGACGGTGCGTGCGCGATGGGCTTCCAGGATGGGCATGCCGTAGATCGGCGAGCTCGGGTCATCCTTGGCAGCCGGGTTGACCACGTCGTTGGCGCCGATCACCAGCACCACGTCGGTGGAGGCGAAGTCGCTGTTGATCTCTTCCATTTCGCAGACGTCCTCGTAGGGCACGTCAGCTTCGGCCAGCAGGACGTTCATGTGACCCGGCATGCGACCGGCCACCGGGTGAATGGCGTAGCGCACGGTGACGCCCTGCTCCTTGAGCACGGTGGCCAGTTCCTTGACGGCGTTCTGGGCACGGGCCTGGGCCAGGCCGTAACCGGGCACGATCACCACGGAATCGGCGTTGGCCATCATGAAGGCGGCATCTTCCGCGGAACCGGACTTGTAGTTCTTTTCCTTGCCGTCACCCTCGCCGCCGGCAGCAGCGGAGGCCGTGCCGAAGCCGCCGAACAGCACGTTCAGCAGCGAGCGATTCATGGCCTTGCACATGATGTAGGACAGGATGGCACCCGACGAACCCACCAGCGAGCCGGCGATGATCAGCATCGAGTTGCTGAGCGTGAAGCCGATGCCGGCAGCAGCCCAGCCCGACAGCGAGTTCAGCAGCGACACCACCACCGGCATGTCACCACCACCGATCGGCGCGATCCAGAAGTAGCCAAACACCAGCGCGATGGCGGTCATGATCAGGAAGGAGCTGACCGATTCGGTGACGAAGTAGTGCACGCCGAAACCGATCATGGCCAGGAACAGGGCAGCCTGAACCGGCTTCACCCAGGCGCCCTTGAGCGGCTTGGCACCCAGCTTGGCGGACAGCTTGCCCCAGGCGATGACCGACGCGGTGAAGGTCACGGCACCGACGAAGCAGCCCACGAACAGCTCGAAGCGGTGCACGCCGTCCTTGCTGAAGTCCGGGTTGAACACGGCCGCGATGGCGATCAGCACGGCAGCCAGACCGACCAGCGAGTGCATCATGGCCACGGTTTCGGGCATCTGGGTCATCGGCACGGTACGTGCGCGATGGATGCCGATGATGGCACCCAGCACCATGGCACCGACGATCAGGCCCAGGGCCGGGCTCGGCGCCACGAAGAACGTGGTGGCGATGGCCAGCGTCATGCCGATCATGCCGTAGCGGTTGCCCATGATCGCGGTCTTCGGACCGGACAGGCCGCGCAGGGTCAGAATGAAGAGAACCGCACCGACCAGGTAGGCCCAGTCAGCGTGTTGCGCGAGGCTGTTGACGAGAGAATCCATCGAATCGGCTCCTTACTTCTTCTTCTTGAACATGTCGAGCATGCGTTCGGTGACCGCGAAGCCGCCGAAGATGTTGATGCTCGCCAGAAGAACGGCGACAGCGCCGAGAATGGTGGTCAGGGTGATCTCGCCATCAAAGGTGACGGCCTGCAGCATGGCGCCAACAACGATGATGCCGGAGACGGCATTGGTAACGGCCATCAACGGCGTGTGCAGCGCCGGGGTGACGCTCCAGACCACGTAGTAGCCGACATAGATCGCCAGCACGAAAATGGTGAAAACGCTGACGAAGGGAACGCCGGCGGCATGTTCAACGGCCTCGACGGCCTGGGTTGCAACAGTCATGTCCATGTCGGAACTCCGGATCAATTCGGCTTCTTGTAGACGACGGTGCCGGCATCGACGACCAGCGTCGGCTTGACCATGTCGTCCTCGCGGGCCAGCACCAGCTCCTTCTTCTCCTTGTCGAACATGGGCGACAGGAAGTTGAGCATGTTGCGGGCATAGAGTGCGGAGGCCTCGGTGGCCACCAGCGCCGGGATGTTGCCGATGCCGACGATGCGCACGCCGTTCTCGGTAACCACGGTCTGATCCAGCGCGGAACCTTCGACGTTGCCGCCGCTGCCCACCGCCATGTCGACGATGACCGAGCCCGGCTTCATCTTGGCCACGGTATCAGCCTTGACCAGCACCGGTGCCTTGCGACCCGGAATCTGGGCGGTGGTGATGACGATGTTGGCTGCAGACACGGCCTTGTCGACGACAGCGGCCTGGTCACGAATGTACTCCGGCGACGGGGTCCAGGCATAACCGCCGGTACCCAGGGCCTTGGCCTTCTCTTCATCGGACATCGGCACATCCAGCCAGCGACCGCCCAGCGACTCGACCTGGTCACGGGTAGTCGGACGCAGGTCGGAGGCTTCCACCACGGCACCCAGGCGCTTGGCGGTGGCAATGGCCTGCAGACCGGCCACGCCGACGCCGAGAATGACGACCCGGGCCGGCTTGATGGTGCCGGCAGCGGTCATCATCATCGGGAACAGGCCGGCATACTCGTTGGCGGCCATCAGCACGGCCTTGTAGCCGGCGAGGTTGGCTTGCGAAGACAGGATGTCCGAGCTCTGCGCGCGGGTGATGCGCGGGATCAGCTCCATCGCCACGCAGGTCAGGCCACGCGCGGCATAGGCATCAAGATGCGGGTTGGCGTGCGGGGCAAAAGCCGCCAGTACAGTGGCGCCCTGCTTGATCAGGGCAGCCTCGTCGGCGGTCGGCGCAGTCACGCGCAGCACGAAGTCAGCATTGCCGACAGTGTCGGCGGCGGTGGCAGCAATCTTTGCACCAGCGGCCTCGTAGGCGGCATCGGTGCAGCTGGCAGCGAGGCCGGCACCGGCCTGCACCACCACATCCAGACCCATGGCCACGAACTTCTTCACGGTTTCCGGGGTGGCTGCGACGCGTGTTTCGCCGGCCAGCGTTTCCGCGGGAATACCAATCTGCATGGTCAGTCCTCTTGTAATGGCTTCCATTCGCCCCGGGGCAAACGGACTTGAACGGTGCAGGCACGAGGGTGGGTGCCCGCACAAACCGGCGGATTGTACGGCATTCAATACGCCTTTTGTCGAGTGACCGACGGGTTTTTTGCCACTACAAAGAACCAACAAATCTTGTCAAAACAGAGGATGGCCTCGACTCACTGGCCGTGGTGACCGAACCGCTGGTGGGCGACGGTGGCGACGCGCTGGACTCGGGTGTGGTTCCGACTCTCGCCGATGCGCTGGCACCGGTGACGTGCTCGCTCAACCTGTTTGGCAACTGCATCTGATCGTCACGTTCAGATCTGCACAATAAAAAAACCGGCGCAAGCCGGTTTTTTTATTGTCTGAAAAGCGGATGGCAAGCTGCCGACTCAGCTCTCCGGACGCATGTGCGGGAACAGGATCACGTCGCGGATCGACGGCGCGTCGGCGAACAGCATCACCAGGCGGTCAATGCCGATGCCCTCGCCCGCCGTCGGCGGCAGGCCGTATTCCAGCGCACGGATGAAGTCGGCGTCGTAGTGCATGGCCTCGTCGTCGCCGGCATCCTTCTCGCGCACCTGCTGCATGAAGCGCTCGGCCTGGTCCTCGGGATCGTTGAGCTCGGAGAAGCCGTTGGCGATCTCGCGACCGCCGATGAAGAACTCGAAACGGTCGGTGATGAACTCGTTGTCGTCGTTGCGGCGCGCCAGCGGTGACACCTCGGCCGGATACTCGGTGATGAAGGTCGGCTGACGCAGCTGGGTCTCGACGGTCTCCTCGAAGATCAGCGTGTGCAGCTTGCCGATGCCCCAGATCGACTTGACCTCCATCTTCAGCTGCTCGCGCACGACCTTGGCGGCCTGCTCATGATCCCAGAGCTGCTCGCGGGTCAGGTGCGGGTTGTACTTGAGGATGGCATCCACCATCGAGAGACGGACAAACTTCGCGCCGAAATCGAAGGTCTCGCCCTGGTAGTTCACCAGCGTGGTGCCGAGAATGTCCTGCGACAGCGTGCGCAGCATGTCCTCGGTGAGGTCCATCAGGTCGCGGTAGTCCGCGTAGGCCTGGTAGAACTCGATCATGGTGAACTCGGGGTTGTGCCGTGCCGACACGCCTTCGTTGCGGAAGTTGCGGTTGATCTCGAACACGCGCTCGAAGCCGCCCACGACCAGACGCTTGAGGTAGAGCTCGGGCGCGATGCGCAGGAACAGCGGCATGTCCAGCGCGTTGTGATGGGTCACGAAGGGCTTGGCTGCGGCGCCGCCGGGAATGACGTGCATCATCGGCGTCTCGACTTCCATGAAGTCGCGCGCGGTCATGAAGCGACGGATGCCGTCAATGACCTGGGAGCGGATGCGGAAGGCACGCCGGGTGTCTTCGCTGACGATGAGGTCGACGTAGCGCTGACGGTACTTCATCTCCTGGTCGGCCATGCCGTGGAACTTGTCCGGCAGCGGACGCAGCGACTTGGTCAGCAGGCGCAGCGTGGTGACGTGCAGCGACAGCTCGCCGGTGCGCGTGCGGAAGACATGGCCGGTGGCGCCGAAGATGTCGCCGAGGTCGGACTGCTTGAAGGCCGCGTAGGTCTCCTCGCCCACCGCGTCACGCGAGATGTAGAGCTGGATGCGGCCGCGCATGTCCTGCACGGTGGCAAAGCTGGCCTTGCCCATGACGCGCTTGAGCAGCATGCGGCCGGCGATGGAGAAGGTGTGCTTTTCGGCTTCCAGCGTCTCGGCATCCGTCTCGGCAAAGCGCGCCTGCAGATCAGCGGCATAGGCGTCACGACGGAAATCGTTGGGGAAGGCATTGCCCTTCTCGCGCAGGCCGGCAAGCTTCTGCTTGCGCTCGGCAATCAGCTTGTTTTCATCCTGGGGAGCAGCGGTTTCCGGGGTGATGTTCTGGTCGGTCATGGTCGGCAATCCGCTTACAGGCCCATCTTGAGCGAGGCTTCGATGAATTCGTCGATATCGCCATCGAGGACGGCGTTCGGGTTGGAGTTTTCGATGTTGCTGCGCAGATCCTTCACGCGTGACTGGTCGAGCACGTAGGAACGGATCTGGTGACCCCAGCCGATGTCGGACTTGGTGGCCTCGAGTGCCTGCTTGGCCTCGTTGCGTTTCATGATTTCCAGCTCGTAGAGCTTGGCGCGCAGCATCTTCCAGGCACGGTCACGGTTGGCATGCTGCGAACGCTCGTTCTGGCAGGCCACCACCGTGTTGGTCGGAATGTGCGTCAGACGCACGGCCGAGTCGGTCTTGTTGATGTGCTGACCGCCGGCACCACTGGCCCGGTAAGTGTCGGTGCGGACATCCGACGGATTGATGTCGATCTCGATGTCGTCGTCGATTTCGGGCGACACGAACACGGCCGTGAAGGAGGTGTGGCGACGGTTGTCGGAATCGAACGGCGACTTGCGGACAAGACGGTGGATGCCGGTCTCGGTGCGCAGCCAGCCGAAGGCATACTCGCCCTCGATGCGCAGCGTGGCCGACTTGATGCCGGCAACTTCACCATCCGAGACTTCCATGACTTCGGCCTTGAAACCGTGCTGGTCAGCCCACTTCAGGTACATGCGCATGAGCATGCTGGCCCAGTCCTGGGCCTCGGTACCACCGGCACCGGCCTGAATGTCGAGGAAGGCGTGGCTGGCATCCATCTCGCCAGCGAACATGCGGCGGAACTCGAGGTCGGAGACCAGCTTCTCGAGACTGTCGAGCTCGCTCTGGACATCGCCCAGCGTGCCTTCGTCGTCTTCCTCGACGGCCAGATCGAGCAGCTCGCGGGCATCAGCCAGACCCGAGGTCATGGTGTCGATGGTGACCACGATGCCTTCCAGCGTGGTGCGTTCCTTGCCGATGGCCTGGGCCTTCTTGGGGTCATTCCACAGCGTGGGATCCTCGAGTTCGCGCAGGACTTCCTCCAGGCGCTCCTTCTTCAGATCGTAGTCAAAGATACCCCCGGAGCGACTCGGTGCGCTCGGTGAGGTCTTTCATGCGGTTCAGGTACGGGTTGATTTCCATGGTGCAGGCGGCCCGGCAGGCAATGTCAAAGCGCGGAATTGTAGCGCAAAAGCGCGCTGGCGTGGGATCTGCGGCAGATCGCAAGGCCGGGTGCGGGGTAGCAGCGGGTGGAGCGGACCGTCACACGCCATGGATGGCGTGTGCGAGCCTACATGGACGTATTCACGGCGTGTCCGAGCCAGTCGCTGCTACCCCGCACCCAGCCGACCCTGCAAGCGCACCGCTCACGCCGGCTGCAGATCCTCGACTCGCAACTGCAGCGTCTCCATGCCGCGGAAGTGGTTCAGATCCAGCCGGTAGGCCAGGCGCACGCGCTGGCAGCCGGTGCGCGGCCACACGCTGCGATCGACACCGAAGGCGATGGCATCCAGCACCCGGTTGCTGTCAGGGTGGCAGACGCTCATCTTGAGGTGGCGCTCCTTGAGCAGACGCTGTTCAAGCAGCAGGAACTCGCCAACGAACAAGGGTTCGGGGAAGCCCTGTCCCCACGGGCCGGCGTCACGCAACAGGCGGGCGGAGGCATCGGTGATCTCCGCCGGACCCAGCTCGCCGTCATGCAGCAGCACGGCTTGCAGGAGCTCGGGACTGACCCAGTCGGCGAGCACCCGGGTGAAGGCCTCGCGGAACGCGGCCAGATTTTCCGATGGCAGACTGAGGCCGGCTGCCATGGCATGACCGCCAAAACGCGTGATGAGGCCGGGATGACGCGTGGCAACGGCATCCAGCACGTCACGGACATGAACGCCGGGGATGGAACGTGCCGAACCCTTGAGCTCGGCAGGCATCTCGCCATGTGCCGGCGGCTGCGCCGGTGCGAAGGCGATCACGGGCCGGTGGTAGCGCTCCTTGATGCGCCCGGCGAGGATGCCGATGACACCCTGGTGCCAGTGGCGGTCATAGAGCACCAGACCGTCCGGCAGCGTGTCAGCGGTGAACTGCAGGGACTGCAGCACGGACATGGCTTCCTGCTGCATGCCGCCCTCGATGTCGCGACGCGCCAGATTGAGGGCATCGAGCTCGCGGGCCATGCGCAGGGCCTGGTCCGGGTCGTCACTGAGCAGGCAGAGAATGCCCTCGGCCATGTCATCCAGCCGGCCGGCGGCATTCAGGCGCGGCGCCACGACAAACCCCAGGTCGCTCGCCACCAGACGCGAGGGGTCACGCTCGGCCACCTTGAGCAGCGCCGTGATGCCGGGGCAGCAGCGTCCGGCACGCATGCGCGCCAGCCCCTGCTGCACCAGGAGACGGTTGTTGGCGTCGAGACTGGCGACATCGGCGACCGTGCCCAGTGCCACCAGGTCGAGATGGTCGGCCATGTTGGGCTCGGCCAGACCGCGCTCGGCAAACCAGCCCTGCTGACGCAGACGCGTTCGCAGGGCCGAGAGCAGATAGAACACCACCCCCACACCGGCCAGATGCTTGCTGGGGAAGTCGCAACCAGGCTGATTGGGATTGACGATGGCATCGGCTGCCGGCAGCGTGTCGCCAGGCAGGTGGTGATCGGTGATCAGCACGCGCACGCCGGCCGCCTGCGCCGCCGCCACACCGTCATGACTGGCGATGCCGTTGTCGACGGTGATGATCAGGTCCGGCCGCTTCTCGCGCAGCGCCTCAGCAACGATACCCGGTGTCAGGCCGTAGCCCCAGGTGAAGCGGTTGGGCACCAGAAAATCGACATGCCTGGCGCCCAGCGCGCGCAGGGCGCGCACCGACAATGCCGTGCTGGTGGCACCGTCGGCATCGAAATCGCCAATGATGAGGATGCGCCAGTCCTGGCGCAGAGCCTGCTCCAGCAGCGACAGCGCCGCATCCAGGCCGCGCAGCGCGGCGGCAGGCGCAAGACCGGCCAGTCCGCCAGCCGGCAGCGAGTCAGCCGTCACGCCGCGCGCGGCATACAGGCGCGCCAGCAGTGGCGGCAGGCCGGGAAGCGCCGCCGGGGCGGACAGTTCCCGGGCTTTCCAGACGCGTTGCATCAGATCCTCCGGGGCAGCATCAGGACGACAGTCAGAACCAGGCTCAGCAAGACGAAGGCCGCCCGAAGGCGGCCCTGGTCACGGCGACATGGCGCGCTGCTCAGAGGCTCATCGCCTGCAGGATGCTGTCGCGAACCTGGTCGAGACGGGCATCGATGGTCTTCACCACCGCGCTCTGGCACTGGCCGATGGCCGTGTCGGGGTCCTTGAGACCGTTGCCAGTCAGCGTGCAGACGATGGTCGAGCCTTCCGGGATCCGGCCCGACTTGATGTCGCGGATGGCGCCGCCCAGCGATGCCGCCGAGGCCGGCTCGCAGAACACGCCTTCGCTCATGGCAAGCAGACGCTGGGTATCGAGGATCTCCTGGTCACTGAGTTCGTCAAACCAGCCGCCGGATTCGCTCATGACCTTGAGCGCGGCGTCATAGCTCTGCGGATTGCCGATGCGGATGGCGGTTGCCACGGTCTCCGGATTGGCCACGGGGCCGCCGCGCATGAACGGAGCGGAACCGGCGGCCTGGTAACCGATCATCTTCGGGCGGCTGCCGATCACCGGGCCGCCGGCATAGCGGCAGTGGCCCTTGCAGAAGGAGCAGGACTCGGTGACTGTCTGACCGGCCGGCGTCGAGTACTCGCAATAGCCGATCCAGTGCGCGGTGATGTTGCCGGCATTGCCGACCGGGAGGCAGTGGTAGTCCGGGGCGCGACCCAGCTCCTCGACGATCTCGAAGGCAGCGGTCTTCTGACCCTGCAGACGGTACGGGTTGACCGAGTTGACGATGGTCACCGGAGCCTGCGAGGCCACCTGCTTGACCAGCTCCATGCCGTCGTCGAAGTTGCCGCGGATCTGCAGCGTGATGGCGCCGTACATCATGGCCTGGGCCAGCTTGCCCATGGCGATCTTGCCTTCCGGGATCAGCACGAAGGCCTTGATGCCGGCGCGCGCGGCATAGGCGGCAGCAGCTGCCGAGGTATTGCCGGTGGAGGCGCAGATGATGGCCTGGCTGCCCTCTTCCACGGCCTTGGTCACGGCCATGGTCATGCCGCGGTCCTTGAAGGAGCCGGTCGGGTTCAGGCCTTCGTACTTGACGTAGATGTCCACGTCCTTGCCGATCAGCTTGGGAATGTTCTTGAGGCGGATCAGCGGCGTGTTGCCCTCGCCCAGCGAGATGATGCGGGTGTCATCGGACACCGGCAGGTGATCGCGATAGCGGTTGATAAGGCCGGTGTAGCGGTTGCCGAAGGTCATGCCAGGGACTCCATGCGAATGCGGGTGACGGGGCCGGCGATGTCGCTCAGCGCCTCGAGTTCGGCGATGGCACGATTCATTTCGCGCTCGACCACCGGCTTGGTGAGAAGAATGACGGACACGGCATCGCCATCCTGCGACGGCTTCTGCACGATGGCCTCGATGCTGATGCCGTGGCTGCTCAGGATGCGCGTCACGTCAGCGAGCACGCCGGGCTTGTCCAGGGCCTGCAGGCGCAGGTAGTACGAGGTCACCACCGACTCCATCGCGAGAATGGGCGTGTCGGCGATGGCGTGCGGCATGAAGGCGAGATGCGGCACGCTGGGCGCCGATTCGGCAGTCAGCGCACGCACCACGTCGACGATGTCGGCCACCACGGCCGAGGCAGTCGGGCCGGCGCCGGCGCCGGCGCCGTAGTACAGCGTCGGTCCGACCGCGTCGGACTGCACCAGCACGGCATTCTTGACACCGTTGACGTTGGCGATCAGGCGATCGGCCGGAATCAGCGTCGGGTGCACGCGCAGCTCGATGCCGCTGTCGGTGCGGCGGGCGATGCCGAGGTGCTTGATGCGGAAGCCCAGCTCCTCGGCATAGGACACGTCCTCGCGAGTCAGCTGGGTGATGCCCTCGGTGTAGGCCTTGGCGAACTGCAGCGGAATGCCGAAGGCCAGCGAGGCCAGGATGGTCAGCTTGTGGGCGGCGTCGATGCCTTCCACGTCAAAGGTCGGATCAGCCTCGGCGTAGCCCAGCGCCTGCGCTTCGGCAAGCACGTCGGCAAAGGCGCGGCCCTTGTCACGCATCTCGGTGAGGATGAAGTTGCCGGTGCCGTTGATGATGCCGGCCAGCCAGTCGATGCGGTTGGCCGCGAGGCCTTCGCGCAGCACCTTGATGATGGGCACGCCGCCGGCCACGGCAGCCTCGAAGGCGACATAGACGCCCTTGTCCTCGGCAGCGGCGAAGATCTCGTTGCCGAACTCGGCGAGCAGCGCCTTGTTCGCGGTGACCACGTGCTTGCCGTTGGCGATGGCCTTGAGCACGACCTCGCGTGCCGTGGTGGTGCCGCCGATGACTTCGACGACGATGTCCACGGCCGGGTCGTTGACCACGGCAAAGATGTCATTGCTGATGGCGATGCCAGTCAGTTCGAGATCCGGCTTGGCACGACGGATGCCGACATGCGAGACCCGGATGTCGCGGCCGGTACGACGCGACAGCTCGGCCGCGTTGTTGCGTAAGAGATTGAGCGCACCGCCGCCGACGGTACCCAGACCCACGATGCCTACATTGACCGGTTTCACAGCACCACCTGAAGCGCAAGATGCCCTGGCGGCCATGAACCGCCAGGGCAAGGAATTGGGAGCGGCATTATAGCGGGCAGCGCCCGGAAGTCGAACCTCCGTGCGCAGCGACACACGATCCGTCAGCGCAGGCCAAGCACCTTGCCGAGCTGGGCTGCCGTCATGTAGCCGCCAAGCTGCTCGCCCTTTTCACTGAACACCGCCGGCGTGCCACGTACCCCGAGTTCACGGCCAAGCGCGAACTGGGCAGCGATCGGCGCCTTGCAGCCCGCCTTGCCTGCCGGCAGGTCACCGCCCTGCTTGGCCAGCGTCATGGCCTGCTCGCGATTGGGGCTGCACCAGATCCGCCCCATCTCGCGGCTGGTGCCGGCATTGAGGCCGGCACGCGGCAGGTCACGCGGATAGGCCAGGTAACGCACCTCGACACCCATGCGATTCATGGCCGGAACCTCCTGGTGCAGCTTGCGGCAATAGCCGCAGTCGGTGTCGGTGAACACGGTGATCACCGCTTTCGGCTTGCCCTGGGCCGGAAACACCACGGCCTGGCGAGGATCGACAGCCTTCAGCAACGCGGCACGACGCACCGACAGCGACTTCTCGGAAAGATTGACCACCGACTTGCCCTGCAGATGCAGCAGATCGCCCTGCACCACGAACTGGCCATCCGCCGTGGCATAGGCCACACCGCCGGCAAATGCCACCTCGTAAAGCCCCGGTGCCGCGCTGGGCTTGACGGATTGCACGGTGATCTCGGGCACCGCCTGCTGGAAACGTGCACGGATCTGCGCCTCCTCGCCAGCCGCATGGACCGTGCCAGCCGCCAGCACTGCCAGCCAGACCATCCCCTGCCTTCCCCAACGACCGTACTGCATGTCCCGTCCCTCGTGATGCCCGGTGAACAGGCGATAACGCCTGCATGATCGCGCGAGTGTACGGGAAGTGACCGCCAGCGTCAGCCGCGCGGATGGTGCTGCGCATGCAGCGCCTGCAGGCGCTGGCGGGCGACATGGGTGTAGATCTGGGTGGTGGACAGATCGCTGTGGCCCAGCAGCAGCTGGATCACGCGCAGATCGGCACCGTGGTTGAGCAGGTGCGTGGCAAAGGCATGGCGCAGCGTGTGCGGCGACACCGACGCACTGATGCCGGCCTGGAGCGCGTGGCGCTTGATCAGATGCCAGAAGTTCTCGCGGGTCATGGCGGCACCGCGCTGCGTCACGAACAGGGCTGCCACCCCGGCCGGTGCCAGCAGCGGCCTGGCCTCGGCCAGATAACGCTCGACCCAGACCAGCGCGGTCTCGCCCAGCGGCACCAGACGCTCCTTGCGGCCCTTGCCAAGCACGCGCAAATAGCCGCCCTGGCGCTGCACGGCCGCCAGCGGCAACCCGACCAGCTCGCTGACACGGAGACCGCTGGCATAGAGCACCTCGAGCATGGCACGGTCACGCAGGCCCAGCGGCTGGCTGACATCCGGCGCGGCCAGCAGCGCCTCGACATCACGCTCGGACAAGTCCTTGGGCAGGGGTCTGCCAATGCGCGGGGATGCCAGTCCGACGGTCGGATCCTGCACCACCTGGCCGCGTGCCAGCAGACCCTGCCAGAAGTGACGCAACGCCGACTGCAGGCGCGCCACCGAGCGCTGCTGGCGCGCACGCACGCCGTCACTGGCCAGATAGGCCGCCAGATCGTCATGCTGAAGATCGCCGAGCGCGCGCGGGGCCGCCCAGGACGCGAGCGCGGACACGTCCGAGACATAGGCACGGCGCGTGTGCAGGCTCAGGCCCTCGGCTGCCAGCTGGTGACGAAAGGACTGCAGCAGTGCCTCCGACGCTGGCGGCATGCAGGGGGCATCAGGCGATGATGAAAGAATCTCGGACATGTCGCCAAGTGTAGGCGAAACGTGCACGGACCGAGACATGGCGATCCGCAAATGAAAAGGCCCGCCTTGCGGCGGGCCCTTCCGGCTGACAGCGCTGAAACTCAGTTCGCGCGCGGGGTCAGCTTTTCCTTGATGCGCGCGGACTTGCCCGAACGCTCGCGGAGGTAGTACAGCTTGGCGCGGCGGACATCACCACGACGCTTGACTTCGATGCTGGCGACGACCGGGGAATGGGTCTGGAAGACACGTTCCACGCCGACACCATTGGAAATCTTGCGCACGGTGAATGCCGAGTTCAGACCGCGGTTCTTGATCGCGATGACCACGCCTTCATAGGCCTGCAGACGCTCGCGGTCGCCTTCCTTGACCTTGACCTGGACGATCACGGTGTCGCCGGGGGCGAAGGCCGGAACGTTGGTCTTCAGCTGGGCGTTTTCAACGGCCTGAACCAGGGGATGCTTGCCACTCATGTTGTTTCTCCACTTTCGGCTGCAGAGGCTGTTTCGCATGCAGCTCATCAAATCGGATCACAGAGGCTAAGGCGCATGTGACCCCCTCGCACGCCACCACATCAGGTCTTGTCGGCCTGATCCAGCAACATCCGTTCTTCCTTGCTCAGCGTGCGCCCGGCCAGCAGATCGGGGCGGCGCGCACGCGTGCGCAACAAGCTTTGCTGCAGGCGCCAGCGACGAATCGCCGCATGGTCACCACTGAGCAGCACTGACGGTACTGCGTCACCCTCGTACACCTCGGGACGGGTGTAGTGCGGGCAATCCAGCAGACCGTCCGTGAACGAGTCCTCGTCAGCCGATGCCCCGGTGTTGAGCACCCCGGGCAGCAGCCGCGCCATCGCGTCGATCATGACCATGGCCGGCAGCTCGCCACCGGACAGCACATAGTCACCGATCGACCATTCGGCATCGACTTCACGCGTGATCAGGCGCTCGTCGATGCCTTCGTAGCGGCCGCAGAGCAGGATCACGCCCTGCTCGCCATGCGCCGCCACCAGTTCCTGCACACCCGGCTGATCCAGCCGACGCCCCTGCGGCGACAGGTAGATCACCGGCGCCGCCAGCCCGCGGGCGGCAGCTTCGGCACGCGCCGCGACGATGGCGCGACGCAGCGGCTCGATCAGCATCACCATGCCGGGACCGCCACCATAGGGGCGATCATCGACACGACGGTAGTTGTCCTCGGTGAAATCCCGGGGATTCCAGCTTTGCAGCGTCAAGCGGCCGGTGGCCACGGCACGCGCCGTGATGCCCGATTCGCTGAGCGCCCGGAACATCTCGGGAAACAGGGTGATCAGGCCAACCCACATGGTCTTGCCGCCTCCCGTGCGTCAGTCACCCGAACCACGATGCCGAGTGACATGGCTGGCTCAGTAATCCGGCTGCCAGTCCACCGTGATGCGGCGGTTGATGCGATCCACGAAACGCACCACGCGTCCCGGCAACCAGGGCAGCAAGCGCTCTTCCCGGTCGACACTGCCCTCGCAGGCACGCACCACGATGACATCGTTGGCGCCGGTTTCCATCATGGCATGCACCTGACCCAGCAGCAGACCCTGCTCGGTGATCACCTGCATGTCGATCAGCTCGGACCAGTAGTACTCGTCCTCTTCCAGGGTCGGCAGCGCGCTGCGCGGCACCCAGATCGTCGCACCCAGCCAGCTGTCGGCGGCATTGCGATCGTCACATCCTGCAAACTGCGCCACCAGGCCTTTGCCCTGTGGTCGCTGCCCGGCGAGTCTGACCTCGCTCAGGACACCCGCACGCTCCAGATACCACGGGGCGTACGAGAAAATGTTGGCAATGGGCTCGGTCCGGGACATGACCCAGACCCAGCCCTTGATGCCGTAGGCGGTGTGCACATGACCGACCTGGATCAGGTCGGCGCGGTCGGGAACGGCCGGTGTCACCGCCAGCACGCTCAGGCAGCGCTCTTCTGCGCTTCCTTGACCAGCTGGGCCACGCGGTCAGAGGCCTGGGCACCATTGCTGATCCAGTAGGCCAGACGTTCCATGTTCAGACGCAGGCGCTCTTCCTGACCACGGGCGACCGGGTTGAAGAAGCCGACGCGCTCGATGAAGCGGCCGTCGCGGGCATTGCGGCTGTCGGTGACGACGATGGAGTAGAACGGACGCTTCTTGGCGCCGCCACGGGCGAGACGAATGGTGACCATGAGTCAGGTTCCTGTACTGGGTTTCCGTAGTCTGTCGACACGTCGCGGGCGCTACGGAAATCGACCCGGGACGAAAGGTCGCGAATTGTACGGGAATCGCGCGCGTTTGGCCAGAACCATGTCAGGAGCGAATCTGCTAGGCTTCGCCGCGTTCACGACGAGGTCCGCATGCGCTACCAGGCACCGACACAATCCATCCCGCGCGGGCTCGCGCTGCTGACCCTGTCGGCGCTGCTGTTCTCCGCCATGGGCGTGCTCATCCGCTATGCCTCGCACACGGTCAGCAACGAGATCATCGTGTTCATGCGCAACCTGACCGGCTGCGTCATGCTGCTGCCACTGCTGGCCGTGCACGGTCGCGGCCTGCTGCGCACACGCGTGCCGCTGCAGCACCTGTGGCGCGGCGTGGTCGGCCTGGCGGCGATGTACGGCTTCTTCTACGCCATCGCCCACCTGCCGCTGTCCAGCGCCATGGTGTTCACCTATTCCTCACCGGTGTTCATCCCGCTGATTGCCTGGCTGTTCCTGCGCGAACGCCTGACCTGGCGCATGGGCATCGCCGCCCTGATGGGCTTCGCCGGCGTGCTCATGGTATGCCGGCCCGATCTTGCCGGCGCCGGCTGGATCACGCTGGTCGGACTGTCTGCCAGCCTGCTGGCCGCTCTTGCCTTCGTCACCGTGCGTGCGCTGTCCGCTACCGAACCGACAACCCGCATCGTGCTCTACTTCAGCCTGATCTCGGCAGCGGTGTCAGCGGTGCCCATGCTCTGGGCCTGGCGACCGCTGACCTGGAGTGAGCTGGGTTTCACCGTCGGTGCCGGCATTCTCGCGACCCTGAGCCAGCTCGCCATGTCGCGTGCCTACAGCCTGGCACCGGCCGGGCGCATCGGCCCGGCCGCCTACCTCGCCATCGTCTTCGCCGGCTTCTGGGCCTGGCTGCTTTGGGGCGAGGTGCCGGATGCCGTGGCCGTCACCGGCATCATGGTGATCTTCCTGGCCACCTTGCTGTGCCTGCAGCGCACGCCTGCGGACGCACTCAGAAGTAGCGAGTCGTGAACTCGCACTGCCCCTGTGGCAGCCAGTCCGGAAACTGGTAGAAGCGCTCGCGCACCGGCACCAGCACTTCGGCATGGTAGCGGGCATAGTTGAAGCCGCGTCCGATGACAAACTCGAAGTCCAGCCCGCGATGGCTGATGCTGAAGCGCTCGATGCGGCTGAACCAGGGCACCAGGTCGTCCGCTTCGCGGTCACGGCGAATGGCAACCAGGATGTCGCGGCCGTCCAGAGCCCGGAAGTCGGTCCAGCTGTCATCCTGACGGGCATACTTGGAACCCTGGCCGATGACCATCACCGGCCTGTCGACCTGATACGCCAGTACCGAGGCCGCACTGTAGCCCAGCATGGCCAGCGGCAACCGGCCGCTGACTGCTTCGGCCTGCGCCAGGATCTCCGGCGCCTCGGTAGCTGACACCAGATCACGCTGGATCTTCGGCTTGCCATCCCAGGCCGATACCGGCAACAGCAGCACCGTCAGCAGCACCACCACGTGCAGCAGGCTGACGGCGACTGTCAGACGCAGCAGATGACGCCACACGCTCACGCCCTGCGGCCACAGCAGCACCAGCACCATGGGGTAGAACCACAGCACCCAGTGCAGGCCGATGGCCTTGCTGGTGCTGACCAGCAGAAACCCGGCCGCTGCCGTCACCACCACCACCCGGGCCAGGGCAAGAACATCCGCCACCACCGGATCACGCTGATGCCGTCCTCGCCACAGGGCCAGCCAGATCCATGGCAGCACGACGTAGGCCATCATGGCGACATAGCCGAGCACCAGCAGCGCATCGAAGCGGCCATCGGCGTTGCGGTTGACCAGGTTGAACAGCACATTGCTCCAGCAATGCGTGTAGTTCCAGTACAGGTTGAGCAGACCGAAGGGCAGCGCTGTCAGCAGCACCACCAGGCCCAGTCGCCACTGCGACGGACGCAGCACCAGAAAGTGAATCAGGTAGGCCAGGCCCAGGAACACCGCGAAGTACTTGGACAGGAAGGCCAGCCCCAGTCCGGCACCGGCCAGCACGGCCCAGCCGGCTGCGGCACGGCCCTGCTCTGACTGCACCGCACGCGCTGCCGCGACGAAAGAGGCAGCGGCAAACAGCATGCAGCCCGTATCGGTGAGCGTGAAGGCAAAAATCAGGCTGAGCGGGCTGAACAGGAACAGCAGCGCCAGCAGACGTGCCTTGTCGGCATCGTGACGCCGGAACAACCCGTGCAGCCAGAGCGCGATCAGCAGCTCGGTGAAAATGCCGGGCATGCGCACCCAGACCGGATGATCCGACAGCTGGAGCTGCAGCCAGGTCATCCAGCCGGCCATCGGCGGATGATCGTAATAGCCGAAGTCGAGGTGACGACCCCAGAGCACGAAATAGGCCTCGTCACCGGTAACCGGCAACAGAGAGGCAATCACCAGCTTGACGGCAAACGCCAGCACCAGTGCCTGCACAAGACTCAGGGAGGCAAGTCGCTGCAGCAGTCTCATCGGGACATCTCCTCTGCGGCAGGTGGCGCCGGCAAGGTCAGCACGGCCAGCAGGCCGAGGATTACCGCGAACCACAGGGTCGCGAGACGAATGATCACCGTGGCTGCCACCGCCTCGGGAAGCGGCAAGCCCTCCAGCACCAGCAGGCCGGTCATGGTGGCCTCGGTACCGCCCAGCCCCCCGGGCATGAAGCTCAGAGCACCCACCAGCATGGCGAAACCGTAGATGAACAGCGCCATCTCGAAGTCCACCGGCACGCTGAGCTGGCGCAGGATCAGCCAGGCACCCACGCCCTCGGCAAACCAGGCTGTCAGACTGAGCAGCAGCACCCACCAGAACAGTCTCCCCTGCCAGTAGGGACGGCTGCTGGCCGCCACCTCGGCAAGCCAGCGCCCGCCCGCCCGGGCACCCGCCAAACGACGCAGGATCCGTTCTGGCCAGGTCGTGCGCAGCAGCAGCAAACCGGCCACCAGGACCAGCACCAGCGCCGCATAGACCCACTCTCCCTGATGAAAGCGTCCCAGCCCGGCCGCCGTCAGACAGACAATCGCCACCAGATCGGCCAGGCGCTCGCTGAAGAACATCGCCGCCGACTGGTGGAAGCGCACGCCATAGGGCGCCAGAAAGAGGCTGCGTATCATCTCGCCAGCCTTGCCGGGCGTCGTGGTCAAGGCAAAGCCGGCCCAGTAGATTCGCGTATTCAGGCGCCAGGACAGCAGATGACCCGCCTGGGCCAGATACTCGCGCCAGCGCTCGCCGCGCAGCAGGTAATTGAGCAGGGACAGTGCCAGCGCCACGGCAATCGCCGTGGCACCAATGCGCTGCATCGCCAGCCCGACCTCGCGCCAGCCTGACCAGAGCGCGAACACCAGGTAACCAGCCGCACTCAGCGCCACCGACAGCCACAACAGGCGCTGCTGACGTGATGTAAGCGTCATGTCACCAGCACCAGGGTGATGAGCAGCCAGAGACCGCCTGCCACCAGAATGTGCCGGTCCTGCAGCAGCTCGCGCGACGGATCGCCGCCACCGGACTGCTGATGCAGCAGGAACAGATAGCGGAAACAGGCATAGATCACGAAGGGCACGGTGAACAGCAGCGAATCCGTGTCATGGATGCGTCGCACGTCCGGATCCATGGTGTAGAGGCTGTAGCTGAGTATCATGCCTGTGCAGGTGATTCCGATGAGCTTGTCGAGCAGCTCCGGACCATAGTCGCCCAGCACCTTGCGGTGATCGGCACTGCCTTCCTGCAGTGCCAGCAATTCGGCGCGGCGCTTGATGAAGCCGAGGAACAGCGTGGCCCAGAGGCCGCAGAACAGCAGCCAGTTCGACGGCGGAATGTCGACACCGTCCGTGCCGGCGAGAATGCGCAACATGAAGCCGGCCGAGATGCAGAAGATGTCGAGCAGCACGACCTGCTTCAATCGCAGCGTGTAGGCCACGTTCAGGACCAGATAGGCCAGCACGTAACCGGCCACGCCGGGCTGCGCCTCCCAGCCCAGCCACAGCGCCGCCAGGGCCAGGCCCGCTGCAAGCAGCCATGCCCGCCCCACGGGTACCGCCCCGGAGGCGACGGGCCGACGACACTTGACCGGGTGCAGACGATCCTGCTCGCGATCAAACAGGTCGTTCAGCACGTAGACACTGCTGGATGCCAGACAGAAGGCGACAAACGCCATCAGTACCGTGACCACAAGGGCCGGCTCCTGCCAGCCATGGCCGAAGACCAGGCCGGTGAAGACAAAGCCGTTCTTGATCCACTGATGTGGACGCATCAGCTGCAGCAGCGCCATGCGCGCCTCCCGATTCATCGCCATGGCCTGTAATGCGGGTGAGCTGCCATCGCCAGCATCTCGGTGTCGCCCTCGCTGTCACCGTAGGCGCTGT